>Ga0306924_10003125_pt1 | contig 15847 bp, 14 predicted proteins | sample sta12Can44000111_FD_203756 | JGI IMG/M metagenome (GOLD analysis project Ga0306924, IMG submission 203756) | Lab enrichment of tropical soil microbial communities from Luquillo Experimental Forest, Puerto Rico - statanox.12C.anox.44.000.111 (v2)... | ecosystem: Environmental > Terrestrial >... | reverse complement strand
GAGGAAGAGCGCCACGCGGGCGATGTCCTCGGGTTCGGCCATGCGGCCCATGGGCACGCCCTGGATGATGGCGTCGGACCATTCCTTCGGGATGCCCTGCATCATGGGCGTGTTGGTGGGGCCGGGCACCAGCGTGTTGACGCGGATGCCGGACTTGGCCAATTCCTTGGCCATCGTGCGGGTCAAACCCATCAAGGCCGCTTTCGATGCAACGTAGTGCGCCGGGCCGTCGCCACTGACGGCAGCCGTGCTCGACACGTTGATGACCACGCCGCCGCCGGACTTCAGCATGGCGCGCACCGCGGCACGGGCGCAATAGAACGCGCCGTTGAGGTTCACGCCGAGCACACGGGCCCAGTTCTCGTCGCTGATGTCGGCAAAGGCGTCTACGCCGCCGGTGCCCGCGTTGTTCACGAGCACATCGACACGGCCGAAGAGCCGAACGGCCTCCTCCACCAGCGTGTTCACCGCCGCCGCATCGGCCACGTTCACCGACCGCGCGATGCTCTTGCCGCCCAAGCCTTGCAGCGTCTGCTGGGCCGCCTCCAGGTTCAGGTCCAGCGCGACGACGGTCGCGCCCTCTTGCGCAAAACGACGCGCGATCGCGCGCCCCATGCCCTGCCCTGCGCCCGTCACCAGCGCCACCTTGTCCGCCAATTTCATCGAAGTCTCCTCGTGCGTTTGATCCAGCGCCTCACAGGCACCGAACGCCGCAGAGTACGCAGCGATGCCGGCGCCACCATCGTCCAAGGGGACTAAACGATGCGTCGGCGCGCTGCACAAGCACCCGCAGCTTGCGGAAGATCAAGAAGCAAGGAGGAATGCGCGCAATCGGCGCGCCAGCGTCAAGGCTCGGACCCGAGCCAGGCCACGCTATTGAGGAAGATGCGCACCAGCTCCGTCTGGCGGCGCACGCCGGTCTTGGAAAAGATGGAGCGCAGGTGCGCGCGCGCCGTGTTGCGCCGGATGTTGAGGGCTTCCGCCGCCTCGTCCAGCGACAGGCCGTTGGCCAGCTGGATCGCCAACGCCGTTTCGGCGGGCGTCAGCTGGAACAGCTGCTGGGCCAGACGTGTCGGCGGTTGCGACTTCGCGGCCGTGTCCCGCACGAACACAGCGACGCTGGGGCGCTGCTTGCCTTCAGTCCACTGGTCGGACGAGATGCTCTGGACCACGACGCCCCAGCTGAGCTGCCCCGAAGGCCGGGTCACAGAAATGGCTTCGGTGAGTTCCATGCGGGCTGCCTGCGGATGCAGCAGTGCGTGCCGCACCAGCCGCTGCAGCTTGCGGTTGTCATTGGCGTAGGTCGCTTCCAGCTGCTTGCCGAGCACACGCAGGCCGTCTTCCGACTGCAGGATCGCGGTGGCCGCCGGATTGCATTCGAGCACTTCGCCCTTCTGGTCGAGCACGACGACGCCGATCATCAGCTGCGCCATCGCCTGGCTGTAGAGCGAGCTCACCTTGCGGTCCTGATGCACCGACAGGTGCAGATTCAGTGCCCGCTTGATGTGAGGCACCAGCTGGCGCGCGAGTGCGAGGTCTTCCTCCGAGAACGCGGGCGCAGTCTCCGGGCGGGTCACCCTGAAGCCGTACACGCTGCCGTCATGGGTGCGGACATCGGCCGCGATCACGTGAAACACCCCGACCGAGGCACACCAGTCCCGGTAGTAAGCCGATTCGCGCCAGTCCTTTTCGGAGAGGACGTCCGCGACCGTGACGACGCGGTCCGGTGGCATGCCGGTGAATGGGCTCAGCGCGACTTCCGGATTGCTCGGACCGACGGGTTTGCGCTCGCCGCCGGCCGACACGACGAGCCCCATGTCCTGCGAGTCGCCTGGACGCACCACCAGCGCCGTGTAGTTCGCGGAGAACTCGACGCGCATCATCTCGAGGCAGTCGCCCCAACCATTCGGGTCGAGCGCGGCGTCATAGGCCGCGCCCAGGATTTGCCCGAAGCGTTCGATCGAAATGCGGCCCGGAGGCAATGCCGCCGTGTTTTCCGGTTCGGAACTGGGCCGTGTCATGACCGGAAGAAGTCTAACGTGTGGCACGGCCGTCACGTTACCAAAGCTGTCAGCCGACTGCGAACAGGCCCGCCGCACCCATGCCGCCGCCGATGCACATGCTGACGACGACGTGGCGCACGCCGCGCCGGCGTCCCTCCAGCAGCGCGTGCCCCACCATGCGCGCGCCCGACATGCCGAACGGGTGGCCAATTGAAATCGCGCCGCCGTTGACGTTCAGGCGGTCGTCCGGAATGCCGAGCTGGTCGCGGCAGTAGAGCACCTGGCAAGCGAAGGCTTCGTTGATTTCCCACAGCCCGATGTCGCCAATGGTGAGGCCGTGGCGCTTCAGCAGCTTGGGGATGGCGAACACCGGCCCGATGCCCATTTCGTCGGGCGCGCAGCCCGCCACCGCGAGCCCGAGGTAGGCGCCCAGCGGCTTGAGGCCGCGGCGATTCGCCTCGGCGCGGCTCATGAGCACGGACGCCGAGGCGCCGTCGGACAGTTGCGACGCGTTACCTGCCGTGATGAATTCGCCCTCGGGCACCCACTGCCCCTTCTTCCACACCGGCTTGAGCTTGCTCAGGCTCTCGAGCGTTGTGTCGGCGCGATTGCCCTCGTCCTGCTGGAGCGTGATGTCCTCGTAGCCGGCGGGCTGGCCTTCCTTGTCGAACAGCTGCTTGCGCGTGGGCAGCGGCACGATTTCCTCAGCGAACAGGCCGGCGGCCTGCGCCGCAGCCGTGCGCTGCTGGCTGCGCAGCGCGTATTCGTCCTGCGCGGCGCGCGACACCTCGTAACGACGGCTGACGATCTCCGCCGTCTCGATCATCTGGATATACGCCGCGGGCGCAGCAGCGAGCACGGCCCGCGACTGCGCGCGGTACGCGTTCTTGTGCTGGTTCTGCACCAGCGAGATCGATTCCAGGCCACCTGCCACCGCGATGTCGTACTCGCCGGTCATGATGCCCTTGGCGGCGGTCGCGATGCCGACCAGGCCCGAGGCGCACATGCGGTCGATCGCCATGCCCCCCACGGTCTCGGGCAGGCCGGCGGTGTAGGCGCACAAGCGGCCCAGGTTGTATCCCTGCGTGCCCTGTTGCGCGGCGATGCCCAGGATCACATCGTCCACGTCGCGACCCTCGACCCCCGCCTTGTCCAGCGCCGCGCGGACCACATGCCCGCCCAGCACTGGCGCTTCGGTGTCGTTGAAGGCGCCGCGGTAGGCCTTGCCGATCGGCGTGCGGGCGGTGGAAACGATGACGGCTTCTTGCATGCTCATGGCGTGTTCATTCGAAATAGAGGCGGCTGACCGTGTCGACCACGCAGCCCGGTTTGTCGGATCCGTCGACTTCGACGGTGATGCGCACGATCACCTGCACGCCGCCGCCGTCCAGCGCCGTGGCGGCCACGACGCTTCCGTGGCCGCGCACGCGCGAACCGACGCGTACCGGCGCGGGAAAGCGCACTTTCTCGCAGCCGTAGTTCACGCCCATCTTCAGCTTGTCGTACTGCACCAGCTGTGGCAGGAACAGGTTGGCCAGCGACAGCGTCAGGTAGCCGTGGGCCACGCAGGCGCCGAACGGCCCTTTCCTGGCCCGCTCGGGATCGACGTGGATCCACTGGTGATCACCCGTGGCATCGGCGAAGGTGTTGATGCGGTCCTGCTCGATGCAGATCCAGTCCGTCGCGCCGAGGTCGCGGCCGACGGCCGCCAGCACGGCGTCTGACGAGTTGAAACGGGCGTCCGCCATGGTTCTCAAGCCCTTTGCGAGCTGACCGACACCACTTCGCCCGTCATGTACGACGAGTAGTCGCTCGCCAGGAAGATCATCACGTTGGCCACTTCCCAGGGCTCGGCGCCGCGCCCGAACGCTTCGCGCGAGGCCAGCTGGCTCAGCAGCTCCTCCGAGGCCGACTTCTTCAGGAAGGCATGGATGGCGATCGAAGGCGCCACGGCGTTGATGCGCACGCCGAACTCGGCCGCCTCCATCGCGGCGCAGCGCGTGAGCGCCATCACGCCCGCCTTCGCGGCCGCGTAGTGCGCCTGCGCGGCCTGCGCCCGCCAGCCCAGTACCGAGGCGTTGTTGACGATCACGCCTTTGCCGCGCGGCTGCATCACGCGCAGCGCAGCGCGCGTCATGCGGAACGTGCCGGTGAGCGTGACGCCGATCACGCGGTCCCACTCCTCGTCGCTCATCTCGACGAGGCGCTTCTCGGTCCCCAGGCCCGCGTTGTTGATAAGGACGTCGATACCACCGAGCTTCGCTTCGGCGGCTTCGATCAGCGCGTCGACCTGCTCCTGCCGGCTCACGTCGCACAGCAGCCCGTGGACCGCCTCGAGGCCGGTATCCCGCTGGATGGCGACCACCGCCTCGGCCAGGCGCCGCTCGTGCACATCGGAAAGGAACACCGCCCTGGCCCCCTCTTCGGCCGCTCGCCTGGCCGCGGCAAAGCCGATGCCGGCGCCCGCCGCAGCGGTGACCAGGACCGACTTGCCCTTGAGCAGGCCGTGGGCGGGAACGTAATCGGGAGCGGGCTTCATCAACAGATCATCCTTGGCTAGTCGGCCTTCGATGATCCTGCTTGCCTGCACGTCGGGCATCGTCCAGGCGGACGATTCCGGGAAGGACCGCCGCCCGCACTACCCGTGTCAGCTCACCCCGCCAGCCTGGGCGCCTTCGGCATCCCCAACGCCCGCTCCGCAATCAGATTGAGCTGGATCTCGTTGGTCCCGGCGTAGATCGTGTCGGAGCGCGCGAACAGCGCGGACAGCTGCAGCAGGCGCACGGCGAGCGGCTGCTCGCGCAGGTCGCCGTCGGCGCCCATCACATCGAGGGCCAGCTTGCCGAGGTCGCGGTGCCAGTTGGACCAGCCATACTTGTAGATCATGGCCTCGGGGCGCAGCTGCCCGTCCTGCGGACCCGACAGCATGCGCAGCGCGTTGTAGCGCAGCACGCGCAAGCCGCTCCAGGCCTGGGCCATGCGGCCGCGCAGGTGCGGGTCGCGTGCCGCACCGTTCTCGCGCGCGAGCTGAATGATCAGCTCCAGCTCCTGCGTGAAGTGCATCTGCTGGCCCAGCGTGGAGGCGCCGCGCTCGAAAGCCAGCAGCGCCATCGCCACCGCCCAGCCCTCGCCGGGTTGCCCCACGATGTCGGCGGCGGCCGCGCGCGCGCCGTCGAAGAACACCTCGTTGAACTCGGCGCCGCCGGTCAACTGCCGGATCGGACGGATCTCGATGCCGGGCTGGTCGAGCGGCATCAGCAGGAAGGTCAGACCCTTGTGGCCGCGCGAGCCGGGCTCGCTGCGCGCCAACACGAAGATCCAGTCGCACTCGCGCGCCCAGGAAGTCCACACCTTCTGGCCGTGAATGCGCCAGTCGCCGCTGTCGTCGCGCACCGCGCGCGTTTGCACGTTGGCCAGGTCCGAGCCCGCGCTGGGCTCGGAATAGCCCTGGCACCAGAACTCGGTGCCGCCACGGATGCCGGGGAGGAAGCGCTCGCGCTGGGCGTCCGTGCCCATCGCGAGCAGCGTGGGGCCGAGCAAGCCCTCGCCCAAGTGGCCGAGTCGCCCGGGGCCGCCGGCGCGCGCGTACTCTTCGTGGAAGATCAGCTGCTGCTCGATCGAGAGCCCGCGGCCGCCCCATTCTTTCGGCCACCCCACGCAGGTCCAGCCGCCGGCCGCGAGTGCGCGCTCCCAGTCCTTTCGGAGCGCGACATCGGCGTCCTCGTCGCCGGGGCCGCCGCGGTGACGCAGGGGCTCGAAGCGCCCGCCCAGGTGATCGGCCAGCCAGCCGGCCACTTCGGCGCGGAAGGCTTCGTCTTCGCGCGTGAAATCAAGACGCATGGTGCTTCACAGCCTCCTCATCGAGCAGGGCGGCCGCGATACGCTCGCGCCATTGGTCGGACGTGCCCAGCCACTGGCTGCCCGCCTGGGCCCGCTTGAAATACAGGTGCGGGTCGTATTCCCAGGTGAAGCCGACGCCGCCATGCAGCTGGATCGCTTCCTGGGCACAGAAGAAAAAGGCCTCGCTCGCGCGTGCCTTGGCCGCGCCGGCTTCGAGCCGCACCGCCTGTGCGTCGCCGCCCGAGTCGCCCAGGGCGGCCGCGCCATAGATCAGCGACCGGGTCGCTTCGATCTCGACCATCATCTGCGCGCAGCGATGCTTTACGGCCTGGAACGACGCGATCTTCTGGCCGAACTGGGCACGCTCGGCCGTGTAGGCGAGCGTCATGTCCAGGCACTGTTGCGCGCCGCCCAGTTGCTCGGCGGCCAGCAGCAGCGCCGCATGCGCCTCGATCGCCTGAAGCGTCGCGCACTCGAGAGCCCCGTCGTCGATGCGGTCGGCGGCCTCGAGCCGCACGCCGGTCAGCACGACGTCGGCCACGCGGCGCGTGGCGTCCCAGGTGGCACGTGCAGTGCGTGTGAGGCCGGCGGCGTCACCCGGCACGGCGAACAGGCCGTCGCCACCATCGTCGAGCCTGGCGAGCACCAGCAGGACGTCGGCGCTGGCACCGTCGGGCACATGCGCCAGCCGGCCATCGAGCTGCCAGCCTTCGCCGCGGCGCACGGCACACACGCCGGGCGTGCCCAGGCCCACGCCGTGGCCGGCCAGGGCCAGTGTCGCCTGCAGTTCACCGGCGGCAATCCGCGGCAGCCACTGCGCCCGAGCGGCTTCGCTGCCGGCGTGCTGCAGCACGTTGGCCGCCAGCGCCACCGTCGAGAAGAACGGCGCGCAAGCCAGGCGCCGGCCCATCTGCTCCATCAGCAGCACGAGCTCGACCTTGCCCAGGCCCAGGCCGCCATGGGCCTCGGGGATGGCCGTGGCGCACCAGGCGAGTTGGCCGGCCATCTGCGCCCACAGCGCAGCGTCGATGCCGGTGTCGGTGTCCAGCGCGCGCCGCACGGCAGCGCTGTCGCTGGCCTCGGCCAGGAAGTCAGCGGCCGATTCGCGAATCAGCTGCTGGTCGTCGGTCAGAGAGAAGTTCATGAAGGCAGGCGATGCAAAGCAGACAACGCCGACGCACGGGTCCCGGTGGTACGCCGATTGACCATCAGGTGCCGTACACCTTCTGCGGCGGAAGTCCGCTGGCGATGAGTTCGTCGACCACGCCGGTCAGCTCGCCGGGCGCCCAGCGTGCGCCCTTGTCGCGGATCGTGCCGGTATGCCAACCCTCGGCCACCGACAACTCGCCGCCCTTGGCCTCGAAGCAGCGGCCGGTGACATGCTTTGACAGGGGGCTGCCCAGCCAGACCACGATGCTGGCCACATTCACGGGGTCCCAGACGTCGAAGCCGCTCTCGGGCTTCCTGACCATCTCGGGCATCCCGGCCTCGGTCATGGCTGTGCGCGCGGCAGGGGCCAGGCAGTTGACGGTGATGCCGTAGCGTCCCAATTCGGCGGCCTGCACCAGCGTCAGCGAAGCGATGCCGCCCTTGGCCGCCGAATAGTTGCTCTGGCCGATGGATCCCTGCAGGCCCGCGCCCGAGCTGGTGTTGATGATCCGCGCATCGACCGGACGGCCGGCCTTGGCGGCATCGCGCCAGCGGCGGCCCAGCACGTTGGCCAGGCAGAAATGGCCGCGCAGGTGCACACGCATGACAGTGTCCCAGTCGTCCTCGCTGAGCGACAGGAACATACGGTCACGCAGCACGCCGGCGTTGTTGACCAGCACATGGACCTCGCCGAACGCGGCGACGGCCGCGTCGACGATGGCCTGCGCGCCGGCCACGCTGCAGATGTCGCCGCTGTTGGCCAGCGCCCGGCCGCCGGCGGCGCGCACTTCGGCCGCCACAGCCTCGGCCGCCTCGGCGCGGATGTCGTTGACGACCACGTTCGCGCCCTCCTGCGCAAACGCCAACGCATAGGCGCGGCCTAGGCCGGCGCCGGCGCCGGTGATGACCACGGTGCGTTGGGTACAAATGGGCATGTCGATTCCTCCGGATCTCGGATCGGTGATGGTGGGATGGGGGCTGGCGGCGTTGCGGCGGGATGAGCGGGCGTGAGGGATTCGTTCACACCTTCTCAGGCCTTGAACGGCGCCAGGTCGGGCATGCGCCGCGCCCAGGGCATGGCCTGCTCCAGTTGCGCGGCCAGGGCCAGCAGCCGGTCTTCGCGGCCGTAGGGCGCGACGAACTGCGCGCCCACGGGGAGGCCGTCGGCCGTCCAGTGCGCAGGCACGGACATGGCCGGGTGGCCGCTGATGTTGAACAGCGAGGTGAAGGCCGACGAGTTCATCGCCTCGCGCGCATAGCTCTGGAAGGGCTGGTCCAGCGTCAGCACGCCCAGCTTCTGCGCCGGCACGGCGGTAGTGGGCGAGAGCACCAGGTCGTAGGCGCCGAAGAAGGCGTCGATGAGCTGGCCCGCCTTGTCGAAGCCCAGGCGCGCGGCGTAGAGCTGCTGTGCCGTCGCCTTTCGCGCCTGCTGCAGCGCGGCCCAATCCAGCGGCTCCATCTCGTCCTCGCGCACCGCGCGGCCCAGCTGCTTCTCGCGCCGCTCCACGGTGTGCAGCATGGCCGCACCCATGGCCGTGCCCATGCCGGCGAAGATTTCCTGCACCGGCAGTTCGGGCATCTGTTCGTCCAGGCCGTGGCCCAGCGCCTCGCAGGCCTTGGCGGCGGCCTCCAGCGCGGCCAGGCAGTCGGGGTGCACAGGCACGCCGAAGTAGTTCTTGCGCCAGACGGCGATGCGCAGCTTGCGGGGTCGCTGCAGCAGCGCCTGCAGATAGCCGCCCGGCGCGCCCTGCGGCGGGCCCACGCGCGAGCCGGCTTCGGGGCCGGCCGTCAGGTCCAGCAGCAGCGCGCTGTCGCGCACGCTGCGGCTGATCGCGTGGTTGATGGACAGGCCCATGGAGCCCTCCAGCACGTCCGGCCCGCCGGGCACGCGGCCGCGGCTGGGCTTGAGGCCGAACAGCCCGCAGTGCGCCGCCGGGATGCGGATGGAGCCGCCGCCGTCGCTGGCATGGGCCAGCGGCAGGATGCCCGCCGCCACCACGGCCGCCGTCCCGCCCGACGAGCCGCCAGTGGTATGGGCCGGGTTCCAGGGGTTGGGCGTGATGCCGTACAGGCGCGACTCGGTCGTCGTGGTCATGCCGAATTCGGGCGAGGCGGTCTTGCCGAAGATGTTCAGGCCCGCCGCCTGGTAGCGCTGGACCAGCGTCGTGCTGTGCGCGGCCACGGCGTCCTTGAAGAAGGCGCAGCCGTGGCTGGTCACCGTGCCTTGCAGGGTCTGGCCCAGGTCCTTCAGCAGAAAGGGCACGCCCCACAGCGGCGCGGCCTGGGCGGCCCGCTCGCGCGCGGTGCGGCCCAGGCCGGAGAGCCTCTTCGCCTGCTCGCGCGCCGGCTCGAAGTCGCGGATCACGACAGCGTTGAGCTTGGGCAGTGCCTCGACGCGGGCGATGGCCGCGTCCAGCGCCTCCAGCGGCGTGAGCTCGCCGCTGCGCAGCTGGCGCGCCCAGGCCGTCGCGTCCGGGAGTTCGGCGGCCTTGGCGTGGGCCGCGCCGGGCAGGGCGGGGCCGGTGGCGGCGGCGCCCGCGATCGCCCCTTGCAGGAGCAGGCGGCGCTGCGGGTCGGGTGTGCTCAGGGACATGGCGGTGCTCCGAATGGGCTTTACAGCCGCTCGATGATGGTGACGTTGGCTTGCCCCCCGCCTTCGCACATGGTCTGCAGGCCAAGTTTGGCGCCGCGGCGCTCCATCTCGTGCAGCAGCGTGGTCATCAGCTTCGCGCCGGATGCTCCCAGCGGGTGGCCGAGCGCGATGGCGCCGCCGTTGACGTTGGTGCGCTCGTGGGGGTAACCGGTTTCCTTCAGCCAGGCCATCACGACCGAAGCGAAGGCTTCGTTGATCTCGACCAGGTCGATGTCCTCGATGCGCAGGCCCGCTTTCTCCAGCGCATGTTTGGTGGCTGAAATCGGCGCGGTCAGGTGCCAGATCGGATCGTCGGCGCGCACGCTCATATGGCGGATGCGCGCGCGAGGCTTCAAGTGATAGCGCTTGAGCGCGGCTTCCGAGACGACGAGCACGGCGGCTGCGGCATCGCAGGTCGAGCTGGAGATCGCCGCGGTGATCCTGGGATACGCAGGATCGACGGGCGCCAGGGTCGCCATCTTTTCCAGCGTGCTCGCGCGGGCGGTTTCGTCCATGCGGAACTCGCCGTACGGAACGATCTCACGGTTGAAGCGGCCCGCCGCGATGGCGCCCAGCGCCCGGTCGTGGCTTTCCTTGGCGAACACCTCCATGTCCTCGCGCGAGAAGCCCCAGTGGTGCGCGATGCGCTGCGCCGCGTAAAACTGGTTCACCGGCGCGACGCCGAAACGGGCCTTCCAGCCTTTGCTCTCGGCAAACGGCGTGGTGAAGCCCAGCGGCTGGCCCGCCAGCATCGCCGAGGAAATCGGAATGCTGCTCATGGTTTGCACGCCGCCGGCGAGGATCACGTCCTGCGTGCCGCTCATCACGGCTTGAGCGGCGAAGTGGATCGCCTGTTGCGACGAGCCACACTGGCGGTCGACCGTGGTGCCCGGCACGCACATGGGCAGCCCTGCCGCGAGCCACGCGGTACGCGCAATGTCCCCGGCCAGGGCACCGATGGTGTCGACGCAGCCGAAGATGACGTCGTCATAGTCCACCGCCGGAATGTCGTTGCGCTGCACCAGCGCCTTGATCACGTGCGCACCGAGGTCGGCGCCGTGCACGTGGGCCAGGGAGCCCTTGCGCTTGCCCGTGGGCGAGCGCAGGGCATCGACGATGTAGGCTTCTGCCAATCGGAGCTCCGTTAGTTGGTTTTAGAAGGTGGCGCCCGGGCCAAGCGGCGCGCCATCGCCCAGGAGCGCCTGCGCCATGCGGGCCTTGTGGAACGCCCGGTCGCCCCAGGCTGCATCGAGCACCCACGCGCGCTTCATGAACATCTGCAGGTCCACTTCCCACGTGTAGCCCATGGCGCCATGCACCTGGATCGCCTTGCGCGCAGCCGTCCAGGCGGCTTCGGCCGCCACCAGCTTGGCGTGCGAGGCCCGCACGGCACGCTGCGGGTGCTCGTGGGCCACCGCCCAGGCGGCGCGGTAGAGCACCGGCTTGGCGAACTCGATCTTCGTCACGACATCGGCCAGGTGGTGCTTGACCGCCTGGAACGAGCCGATTGGCTTGCCGAACTGTTTGCGCTGCGCGGCGTAGTCCACACTCAGATCGAGCATGCGCTGGGCCAGTCCGACGAGCTGGCCGGCCGTGTTGACGGTGGCGCGGTCCAGCGTCTCGTCGGCCAGCGCGCGGGCGCAGGCGCCTTCGGCGATGCAGGTCGCCGCGCCAGGCGTCCAGCGCACGTTCGAAAGCCGGCGCGAGGCATCGATGCTGGGCAGGACCTCGACGCTCACCTGCTCGGGGCCCAGCGCGTGCCAGCTCAGGCCGTCAGGCGTGTCGGCCGGCAGCAGCACCAGGTCGGCCATCTGCACGTCGCCGACCCAGGGATTGACCGGGTGGCCGATGGCGATTCGACAGCTGCCGTCGGCGATGCGCGGCAGCCATTCGTTGCGCAGCGCATGGCCTTCGGGCAACGCGGTCAAGAAGGCCGCGGAAATGTAGGCCGTGTCGGCGAGCGAGTCGGGGATCGCGAAATAGCCGAGCTCCTGGGTCATGAGCGACCAGTCGACATCGCCGAATCCCAGTCCTCCATGCTCCTGCGGCACCGACAGCGCCGTCAGGCCCTGTTCGGCGATCTTCGCGCGCAGTGCCGGGGAGCGGCCCGCGTCGGTCTGCCAGATCTCGCGCAGTTTCTCGGGCGCGGCTTCGACCATGAGGAAGCGCCCCACCGAGTCGCGAAGCGCGAGCTGGTCTTCGTTGAAAGTGAAATCCATCTGCAGCCTCGACTCAGGACTTGGGCAGGCCGAGCAAGCGCTCGGCGATGATGTTGCGCTGGATCTCGTTGCTGCCCGCGTAGATCGAGCCGGCCTGCGCGAACAGGAAACCCTCGAGCCAGTCGTGGACCTCCGGATCGTCACGCAGCTCCGCGCGCGGACCGAGGATGCGCATCGCCGTCTCGTGCATCTCGAGATCGAGCTCGGACCAGAAGATCTTGTTGGTCGACGCCTCGGCGCCGATCCGCGCGCCCTGTTGCACGCGGCACACGGTGTGGTAGGAGGCCAGGGTGTACGCCTCGGCCCCCATCCACGCGCGCAGCACGGCTTCACGGATCGAGGGATCGCGATCGGCGCTGGCGCGATGGCGCTGGTACAGCTGGACGAGTTTCTGCGCGGTGCGCTGATAGCGCGCCGGCGAGCGCAGCAGCAGGCCGCGCTCGAAACCGGCCGTGGCCATCGCCACGTTCCAGCCCTCGCCCTCGCCGCCCAGGCGATTGGCCACCGGAACGCGCACCTCGTCGAAGAAGATCTCCGCGAACGCCTGCTTGCCATTGAGGGCCTGAATCGGGCGAATCGTGATGCCCGGCGCATCCAGCGGCACCATCAGGTAAGTCAGACCGTTGTGCCGGCTGGATTGCGGATCGCTGCGAAACAAGCCGAACAGCCAGTTGGCGAAGACCGCGCGCGTGGACCAGGTCTTCTGGCCATTGAGCACATAGTGGTCACCGTCGCGAATGGCGCGGCTGGTGATCGCAGCCATGTCCGAGCCTGCATTGGGCTCGCTCCAGCCCTGGGCCCACATGAGGTCGCAGCGGGCCGTGCCCGGCAGGAAGCGCGCCTTCTGCTCTGGCGTGCCGAATTCCATCAGCGTGGGGCCCAGCAGCAGGATGCCGTTCTGGTTGACCCGCATGGGCGCATCGGCTGCCCAGTACTCTTCCTCGAAAATGAGCCATTCGATCAGGTCGCACCCACGCCCGCCCAGCTCCCGCGGCCAGGTCACGCTGCTCCAGCCGGCGTCGGCGAGATGCGCTTCCCAGCGCTTGTGCTGCTCGAAACCTTCGCGGGTGTCGTAGCTTGCCAGCGACTCGCGCGGCACATGGGTGCGCAACCATTCGCGCACCTCGACTCGGAATGCCTGCTGCGCAGGCGTGTAGGTCAGGTCCATCTCAGAACTCCGCCTTGCGTTTCTCGACGAACGCCTGGCGCGTTTCGCCGGAATCGGGGCTCATGTACGCCTGCAGGGTGAAGCCCTGCTCCCAGCGATACTTGTCTTCCAGGTCGCCGTCCTCGATGCCGGTGAGGGCCTCCTTGGCGATGCGGATCATCGCGGGGCTCTTGGCCGCGATCCTGGCGGCGACGTCCATGGCGGTGTCGCGCAGTTGCTCGCGCGGCACGACCCGCTCGATCGCGCCCAGGCGCATCGCCTCGGCGGCGCCGATCATCTCGCCGGTGAAGAACAGGTAGCGTGTCTTCTGCACGCCGAACATGCGCTGCAGGTGGGCCGCGCCGCCCATCGCACCGCGGTCCACCTCGGGCAGGCCGAAGGTGGCGTCTTCGGCGGCAATGACGATGTCGACCGCGCCGCAGATGCCGATGCCCCCGCCCAGCACGAATCCGTGGACGGCGGCGATCACCGGCACCTTGTTCAGGTGCACGGCCTTGAAGGTGTCGTAGTTGCCCTTGTTGACCGACACGATCAGCTTGTCATCGGCGGCCAGCTCCTTGATGTCGACGCCCGCGCAGAAGCCGCGGTTCTCGGCGCGGATCACGATGACACGCGTGTCGGGCCGCTCACCGAGCTCGCGGATTTCCGCGGCCAGCGCGTGCCAGCCGGCGGCATTGAGCGCATTGACCGGTGCGCGGTCGATCACGACTTCGGCCACGCCGTTGTCATGCAGGGTGGAATGAAACTGTTGTGTCATGAGTACTGCGGGTTTCCGATGACCTGCACCGCGGCGAGGCGCTCCAGCACCTGCTCGCGGATGCCCTGAATCACTTCCTCGCACGACTCCAGGCTACCGATCAGCGCCGCCACTTGCCCGGCGGACATCACGCCCTCCGCGGGTCGGCCCTCGACCATCGAACGCTGCAGCAGCATCGGCGCGTTGGCGGCCATCACGGTCTGGGCCAGGCCGCCCGCGTCCTCGCGCAGGCTTTGCCAGAGCACCTTGAACGCATGCGCCGTGGTCATGCCGGTCTGCGCCTTCCAGGCCAGCGCCAGGCCGAGTGCAATGCGCAGGCGCTTGAAGGGCGAAGCCTTCTCCAGCATCGCGAGGTATTCGTTGGGGATCATGCGCTGGGGCATGCCGTCGACCAGGTAAGACACCTGGATCTTTTCGGCGTCGCGCGCGGCGACGTAGCGCTTCAAGGTCGCCTCCGGCACGCCCGAATCGCGCGTCATCAGGAATCGCGTGCCCATGGCGATGCCCTGCGCACCGTAAGCCAGCGCGGCCAGGAGGCCACGGCCGTCATAGAAGCCGCCTGCCGCGACCACGGGTACCTGGACCGCATCGACCACCTGCGGCAGCAGCACCGTGGTGGGGACGCTGCCGGTATGGCCGCCGCCCTCGCCGCCTTGCACCGTGATGACGTTGGCGCCCATCTCGATGGCCTTTTGCGCATGCTTGAGGGCGCCCACCGTGGGCATGCAGACGATGCCGGCGTCGCGCAGCCGCCCGATCACCTTCTTGTCCGGACCGCGCCCATAGCTCACCGCCTGGATGCGGTATTTCACAGCCAGATCCAGCAGTTGCTGCGCGTTGGGCTGGAACATGTGGAAGTTCAGCCCGAACGGACGGTCCTCGGTAAGTTCCTTCACGCGCAGGATCTCGGCTTCGATCTGGTCGGCCGCGATGGTCGCGCCGGCGAGGAAGCCGAAGCCGCCGGCGTTGGTCGTCGCAGCGACAAGCGAAGCGCCCGCCACCCAGCCCATGGCCGTCTGGATCACCGGGACGTCACAGCCCAGCAGGTCGCACAACGGCGTGCGCAGCGCGCCCGAAGGGGGATTGCCGGTCACGACGACTTGTCCTGCTTGTTCGCCTGGACCATCGACCTCGCATCGTGGCCGCCCAGGTGGCCCGAGCCCAGCACCTGGCTGTGCGCATGGGAGAAATGGTGGTAGCCGAAGGCCAGATCCATGGCGCTTCGCAGGCCCTGCATCTCCTCGATGCGGTTGATCACGGTCTTGGTCAGCGACAGGCCCAGCCTCGGCTGCCGCGCGATCTTGCCGGCCCATTCGTAGGTGGCGGCTTCGAGCTGGTCGCGCGCAACAACCTTGTTGACCATGCCCATCTGGTAGGCACGCTCGGCGCCCATGCGCTCGCCCAGATACAGGAACTCGCGGGCGATCCGCGGATTGAGCTCGTGCACGTGGGCGAAGTACTCGACGCCGGGAATCCCCATGCGCACGACCGGGTCCTGGAAGAAGGCATCGTCGCTGGCGACGATCAGGTCGCAGACCCAGGCAAGCATGAGGCCGCCGGCGATGCATGCGCCTTGCACCATGGCAATCGTGGGCTTGGGCGTCTCGTGCCAGCGCCGGCACATGCCCAGGTACACCTCCTGCTCGCGTGCATAGAGCTGCTCGGCGCCGGGCTTGTTGACGTGATCCCACCACAGCGACTGGCGCTCGAAGGTCTTGTTCAAGTCGCGCCCGGGCGTGCCGATGTCGTGTCCGGCGCTGAAGTGCTTGCCCGTGCCACGCAGCACGATCACCTTGACGCTGTCGTCGTCAACCGCGCGCCGGAAGGCCGCGTCCAGCGCATACGTCATCTGCGAGTTCTGCGCGTTGTTGAACTGCGGGCGGTTCATCGTGAGCGTCGCGATGCCGTCCTGGCTGTCGTAGAGAACGGGCTCAGCAGTCTCGTAGACCGCGTTGTCCTCACGTTGCACGAAGGTGTCGCCGGGGGTCGGATTCGACATGTCTTTCTTTTCGGTCAAGCGAGGGCGCGCGCGCGCAGGTTGTGCGGGTCGAGTCTGGCGAGCCAGGCGAGTTGCGCAGC
>Ga0306924_10003124_pt1 | contig 15847 bp, 20 predicted proteins | sample sta12Can44000111_FD_203756 | JGI IMG/M metagenome (GOLD analysis project Ga0306924, IMG submission 203756) | Lab enrichment of tropical soil microbial communities from Luquillo Experimental Forest, Puerto Rico - statanox.12C.anox.44.000.111 (v2)... | ecosystem: Environmental > Terrestrial >... | reverse complement strand
ACCCGGAGTCGCCGGCATCCCCCTCACCTCCTTCCCTGAGACTCGCCCGGCGGGCCCGGGTCGCCAGGGCCCAACGGCCCGGGGCCGCAGGGCCAAAGGTCCCGGGTGAGGAGAGATCAGGGTCCGGCTCAGGGTGTTCCCCCGATGTCAGGGCGGCGGCACGGCGGCACGGTGGACTCATGGCCCGCTACCTACTGCACCACCGCCACGAGCCGGACGAGTGCGGCGTGGTGTTCACCTCGTTCAAGGGACACGACAGCCCGCTTCGCCACCTAACGACCCTGGCCTCGTGCCGCACCGGCGGGCACGCGATCTGGTGGACCGTCGACGCCGACAGCGAACAAGACGCGCTCGCTCTGCTGCCGTTCTACGTCGCCGAGCGCACCACCATCACCCGCGTCAACGATGTCCAGATCCCGTGAACAGCCGTACACGGCCACGGGATAGAGCCTGACCGTCGTCCGACGGCGAGAGAAGAGGAGTGAGGACAATGGATCGTTACAGAGGCCTCTTGGAGAGGTACGTCGAGCTGTACAACGCAGGTGATCTCGACGGCGTGATGGATCTGTACGCCGAGGACGCCGTGCAACTGATGCCCGACGGCACCTTCGAGGGCCGAAGCGCAATCAGGGACCGTCTCGCCAAGGAGCTGGCCGCGTTCGCGGATATCGCCCATCGCTATGTCAGCTACGTCGAGCAGGGCGACGCGTTCGCGGACGAGTGGGTGTTCGTCGGGACACACACCGGTCCGCTCCTGCTGCCCGACGGCACCGAACTGGCTGCCACCGGCAAGCGCGTGGAGATGCCGGGCATGGAGTTCGTGAAGGTCCGCGACGGGAGGATCGTCGTCGACAACCTCTACTACGACAATCTGGCCGTCGCGGCCCAGTTCGGTCTTCTGCCACAACCCGCTACGGCGTCGTGAGGGGACAGCACCCAACGCGGTGCCCTCATCGAGGAGGAAACATGGACAGTCTGGAAGTCATCGCTCGGGTGAAGATCCGCCCGGGTCAACTCGAGGGATTCAAGTCTCAAGGGGCCGAGATCCTGCGCGCCACCCGAGAGCGGGACACGCACACGCTTCGTTGCGACTGGTTCATCAGCGAGGACGGAACACAGTGCGAGGTCCACGAGCTGTTTCCCGATGAACAGGGACTGATCGAGCACAAGATGAACACCATGGAGGCGACCGCGGTCCTCTTCAGGGACTACGCCTTCGACCATCACGCGACCATCTACGGCGAAGTGTCGCAGGGCTTTATCGACCTGGTCACCGAGCGCATGGGACCACCGACAGTGTTCGCGTTCACTCAGGGACTTGAATCGCCGGCTTCCGTTTCGGCAGGCGTGACGGGCCATTTGGAGGTCATCGCCCGGGTGAAGGTCCGCCCAGGCCAGCTCGAGGGATTCAAGACCCAGGTAGCCGAGATCCTCCGACTGACGCGAGAGAAGGACACCCAGACCCTGCGTTACGACTGGTTCGTCAACGAGGACGGGACCGACTGCGAGGTTCACGAGGCCTACCTCAGCGAAGCGGGGCTCATCGAGCACAACCAGCATGTCGTTGCGGCGAGGGACGCGTGGTTCAGGGATTACGCCTTCGACCATCGCATGAGCGTTTACGGCGAGATCTCGCAACAACTCAGCGACCTCTTCAAGAAGCACGCCGGAGGAGTAAGCAAGTTCTCCTTCGTCCAGGGGCTAGAACAGGCCGCACCCGTCTAGCCACTCCAGAGTGAACGCCGAGCCTGCCATCGCCGGCGCGCGGCTACCGGAACGGGATCGCCGTGCCGTCATTGAGCATGGCCCGGCACCGACGGTGCGTTCGACAGACTAAGGAGGGGCTGGCGATGGGGTTCGTCAAGGCCCGGGGCAGCAGCCTCTACTACGAAGAGCGGGGCGAGGGGCCGCCGATCCTGCTGATTCCTCCGTCCGGCGCGACCGCCTCGACGTGGGGCGCCCTGCCCGGTGATCTGGCCGGAGCCGGCCGGGTGATCGCGTACGACCGGCGCGGGTACAACCGGTCGGGCGGTGAGGTTGTCCGCTCGGCCGCACAGCATGCACTGGATGCCGCGGCAGTCCTGGACGCCTTGGAGGCCAGCCCGGCGGTGGTGGTCGGGACGAGCGCCGGGGCGACCATCGCGCTGGACCTGGCGGTCCGCCGGCCGGATCTGGTTCGCGCGGTCGTCGTACACGAGGCCGCCTGGCGGGCGCTGCGGCACCCGGACGCGTCGGGCCTGGGCACGCTGGCCAGGATGCAGTGGCTGGCATGGCGAGGCCGCTACCCACAGGCAGCCGAGGTGCTTTTGCGCTGGGTGTACTCCTATCGCGACGGGGCCAGCGCGTGGGACGCCTTCCCCGAACAGTGGCGGAGCATTGCCAGGGAAAACGGGAGATCGGTCGTCGCTGATCTCCGGGCTACCATGGGCAGCTATCCCTCCGCCAAGGCCCTGGCGAGGATTACCGCACCGGTCGTGTGCACGTATGGGTCGCGAAGCCGCAGCTACATGCGCGCCGTCACGCGCTCGCTAGCCCGGGCCATCCCGTCGGCGACAGTGGGTGAGATCGACGGCGCCGCGCACGCCGTCGCGTTCGACGCGCCCGGCAACTTCGCTCACGTCATCGCCGAGGCGATGCGCTCCTCGGTGGTTCGTTCGGGCACCTGAGGTTCCCCGCCAGGCGACGGGATCGCGCAAACCGTCCCCCCAGGCAGGCCATGGGATGGGTGAGTTCCGCCGGATCGAGCTCGTCGATGTGGACCAGGCGCTACGCGTGCTCTGATCGGCACCATCTCGCCAGCCTTTCATTGGCGCTGCCCGCTGTACTCCCGGACGGCCGGCGAACGCAGGCCGAAGGTCCCGCAGCCGGGCCCGCGAAGGCCAGGGTCGCCGGGTGGAGAAAGCTCAGGGTCCGGCTCAGGGTGATCCCCCGATGTCAGGGCGGCGGCACGGCGGCACGGTGGACTCAGGCCCGCAGCCACGTGAAGGGCCGTCCCACCACAGCGGCAAGGAGGAGCCACGGTGAAAATGAGCACAGAGCAGGGCAAAGACACACGGGCCGGCCGGATGCCGGCATTGAACACCGAACGGATCTACACCACCATCATCCCGGCGGACGAGCTCGCCCGGGCGCTGGCCGACCACTTCCGCGCGCAAGGATTCGAGGCCCAGGTCTTCCGCACCAGCGGGGACCGCACGGCGATGCAGGCACGCAAGGAAAGCCTGTGGCGCGACCTGCTCGGGGTCGCCTACGCGCTGACCGTGGTCTTCACCCCCGGGGAGGGGCAGCTGAGCATCGGCCTAGGGGGCCACGAGTGGGTCGACGCGGCGGTCAGCGGGGCGATCGGGCTAGTGGCGGTCCCGCCGGTGCTGCTGGGGACCGCGTACGGGATCTGGAAGGAGAACCAGCTGGACACGGAGGTCTGGCAGGTGATCGACGAACGGACCGGTGCGCCAGCAGCAGCAGTCCCGTGAGATGCCCACAGACGGCTCACGGCCGTCAGCCAAGCTGCTCCGGGGCGATGGTGGCCAAGGCGGCGCCACGTCGTGAGGACAGCGGAGAGCAGGAGGTGAGGAAAGATGTACGTGATTCGCGAGCGCCTGTTCCGCCTGGGTGAGGACTCCGACATTACCGACGAGGCCGGGCAGCCGGTGCTGCATGTTGACGGCACGGTGCTGAGCTTGCATAGCCGGCTCATCCTCCGCGACCCGGCTGGGGGCGAAGCCGGGCAGGTGCGCCGCAGGCTGGCCACGCTGCGCCCGGCTTACGAGATCACCATTGACGGCAAGGACGTGGCCGAGGTGCGCAAGCACCTGTTCACCGCCTTCGGCGAACGGTTCACCATCGACGTCCACGGCGCCGGCGACATGGAGATCGATGGCGACCTGCTCAACCACGAATTCACCATCCAGCGGGACGGGCACACCGTCGCGACCATCTCCAGACGCTGGCTGAGCATGACCGCGAGCTACGCGGTCGACGTCGCCCCCGGCGAGGACGACGTGCTGATCCTGGCCAGCGTCCTGGCGGTGGACCTGGCGATCGACGCCGAACACGACCACTGAGGAAGCAGAACGGAGGAGTCATGCAGAGCATCAATGACGCCGCGGCCGCGTTCCTGGCCTGCAAGCGGGTGGCGGTCACCGGGGTGTCCCGCACGCCCAAGACCCACGGGAGCAACACCGTGTACCGGCGGCTGCGCGAGCGCGGCTATCAGGTCTTCGCGGTCAACCCGAACACCGGCCAGGTCGAGGGGGACCGGTGCTATCAGGATCTGGCGTCGATCCCCGGCGGGGTCGAGGCGGTGGTGATCGGAACCCGGCCCGAGATCGCCGGGGACACCATGCGCGAGTGCGCCGACCTCGGCATCAAGCATGTGTGGATGCACCGGGGTCCCGGCGCGGGCAGCGTCTCGGACGCCGCCGCCGGCTACGGCCGGGAGCACGGCATCACCGTGATCGACGGCGGCTGCCCGCTGATGTTCGGGCCCACCGCCGACCTCGGGCACAAGATCATGCGCCGCGTGTACGCCGGGCACGTGCCCAAGCAGGCGTGAACCAGAGCGCGGGCGTCAGGTTGATCCCGGCGAAGGAACGGAGCGTGACGTGATGGCTGAGACACCTCCCCTGGAACGGTTGACCGCGTCGGACCTGTTCCTGCTGATGTGGGACGACTATGGCTGGTCCAGCGATATCGGCGGGCTCGCCATCCTCGATGGCACCAGCTTGCTCGACCCCGAGGGCCGGGTCCGGATCGAGGCGGTCCGGGCCCGGCTGGAGCCGCGGCTGCACCTGGTCCCCCGCTTCCGGCAGCTGCTGTACCGGCCGCGGCTGGGGCTGGGCTGGCCGGTGTGGGTCGACGCCCCGTCCTTCGACCTCGCCGGCCACATCCGGGTCCAACCGGTTGCCGCGCCCGGCGGCCAGGCCCAGCTGCTGACCGCATGCCAGGACCTGGCGCGGCGGCGGCTGGATCCGGCCCGGCCGCCATGGGAGCTGTGGCTGCTGCCCGGCCTGCCGGAGCGGCGGATGGGCGCGTACCTGCGGGTGCATCACGCCCTCGCCGACGGCACGGCGGCGCTGGCCGTCTTCGGGGCGCTGCTGGACCAGGCCCCCGACGCGCCCGCCCCGGCCGCGCCGCCGTGGACGCCGGCACCGATCCCGGCCGCCAGCCAGTTGCTGGCCGACAACCTGCGCCGCCGCCGGGCCGAACTAGGCCGCGGATGGTCGGGCCTGGCCCACCCCGGCCGGACGGCGCGCCGGGCGCGGGCGGCCTGGCCGGCGTGGCGGGAAGTCCTCACCGAGCAGCCCGCCCCGCGGACCAGCCTCAACCACCCTGTCGGCGCCGGCCGCCGGCTGGCCATCATCCGCGGCCGCCTGGACCTGACCAAGCAGATCGCCCACGCCCACCACGCCACGGTCAACGACGTGATGCTGGCCGCGGTGACCGGCGGCCTGCGCCACCTGCTGGCCAGCCGAGGCGAGGACGTCGCCGGGCTGACCCAGCGCGCGATGGTGACCATCTCCTTGCACCAGGAGCAGCCCGGGCAGGCCCACGGCAACAAGCCCGGGTGGATGATGGTGCCGCTGTCGCTGGGCGAGCCCGACCCGGTGCACCGGCTCGAGCTGATCGCCGCCGAGACGGCCGCGCGCAAGCACAAGGACCGCCCGCAGGCCGGCACCGGGATCTTCCGGTTCGCCGCCGGGCAGCGCGCCTGGTACCGCCACTTTCCGCGGCAGCGGTCGGTGAACCTGGTCGTGACCAACGTCCCGGGCCCGCCGGTGCCGCTGTACCTGGCCGGCGCGCGGCTGCTGGAACTGTTCCCCGTGATGCCGGTGATGGGCAACCTGACCCTCGTCGTCGCCGTGCTGTCCTACGCCGGGCAGCTCAACCTCACCGCATCCGCCGACCAGGACCGCTGCCCGGACCTGGAGGTATTCACCCAGGGCGTCCGCACCGCCCTCGACGACCTCGCGCGATCGGCGCTTGCGCCTGCGTCCTGAGCACGACGCCGGATTCAGCTTGCTGCCTGGACGCTTGCGCTCTGGATCACGCCGTTGCCGACGAGGTAGGAGCCTCGATAGGTCTGCGAGCTGCCATCGGCGGTCTCGTCCACCTGACGCTGGCCGATCAGCCGCTCGACAGGCTGGGGAAGCCAGCCTTCGCCGGCGCCCGGCCCGGCGGCGGGGATCGCGGCGAGCGCCGCGATGACCTCGCCCGGAGCCGGCCGGTAGTGACGGGCCGGCGACGTACTCAACGGCCAGCCACGGTCGTTCGGCATCGGTATCGGCGTCCACCACCGACGCGGTGTAGATGCCTCCCACGGCCCGGGCCGTCGCCACCTCGTGCGCGAACCTGGCCCGGAAGGCCGGGTCGGCCGCCAGCCCGGCGTGGATGACCTTGATCGCCACCGCCCAGCCGCCCGGGGAGCGGCCGAAGAACACCCGGCCCATACCGCCCTCGCCCAGCAAGCCCAGCACCTTGAACCCGCCGAGCTCGCGTGGATCGGAGTCCGCCGGGGGGCGCAGCTGCCCGTACGTCATCGCCTCGTACCGCGATGCCGTTAGGAATACCCGTGGAATGCCCGCAGAAGCCACATGACCCACCCCCACATGCGCGTCTGGTACCTGTATAGCAGGACCGGGCCACAACGAGATTAACGCGGGCGTGCTTCATGTTGGCGCGACGGCTGAGGGGCTCTGACGGTCTTCTGACCTTGCCCGGCGTAGCTTCCTGTCGGTCATTACGGATCGATCAGGAGGAGGAGTGAAATGAACGGACTCGGCCGGATCGCCGCCGCGGTCGCCTGCGCTGCGGCCGCCCTGGCGGTTCCGAACCTGGCTTACGCGAAGACCGCGCCGTCGTGCCCGCTGCCGACCTTTGGCCCTGGCAGCACGTACCACACGGCGATCCACCCGTCTGACTTCTCGGCGAACGTCACCAACCGGTGGTTCCCGCTCCGGCCGGGCACGACCTACCTGTATACCGGCATGAAGGACGGCAAGAAGGCGCTGGACGTCTTCCAGGTCTCGCTGGCGACGAAGAAGATCGACGGGGTGGTGACCCGGGTGGTCAACGACCGGCTGTTCCTCGACAACGCCCTGGAGGAGCGGACCACGGATTACTACGCTCAGGACCGGTGCGGCAACGTGTGGTACTTCGGCGAGGACACCGCCACGCTGGACAGGAACGGGAAGGTCACGGACCGGTCAGGTTCGTTCCATGCCGGCGTGAACGGCGCGCAGGCGGGTGTGTACATGCAGGCGCGGCCGCAGCTGGGACGCTGGTTCCGGCAGGAGTGGTACCGGGGTCAGGCCGAGGACCGGTACCGGGCGCTGAGCACGTCGTCGTCCGTCACGGTACGCTACGGCAGCTTCCGCCACGTGCTGCGTACCGAGGAGCGGACGAACCTCGAGCCGGGCGTGGTCGACAACAAGTACTACGTGCGCGGTCTCGGGGTGGTCAAGGAGCTCGCGGTCAGGGGCGACACGGAGGTCCTGCAGCTAACGGACGTATTCCGCTGATACCGGGTCAGCCCGGCCCGGCCTGCGTACCGTGGTAGGAGGGTGATGAGACGGTGCGGGTGCTCGTGGTCGAGGACGACCCGAAGGTCAGGGGCCTGCTGCGGCGCGGCCTGGAGCAACAGTCATTCGCGGTCGCGGTCGCCGCCGACGGCGCGGAAGCCCTATGGCGGGCGCAGGAATCCAGCTTTGACGCGATCGTGCTGGATGTGATGCTCCCCGATACCGATGGGTTCACCGTGTGCGACCAGCTGCGCGTCGGCGGCGGCTGGGCTCCCATCCTCATGCTGACTGCCCTCGATGACGTGCAGCACCGGGTCCGCGGGTTGAACGCGGGCGCCGATGACTACCTGGTCAAGCCGTTCGACCTGACCGAGCTGGTGGCCCGGCTGCACGCGCTGTTCCGCCGCGGTCGTGCGCCCCGCCCGGCGACGCTGCAGGTCGGGGACCTGTCGCTGGACCCGGCCGAGCGAGTGGTGCGCCGCGGCCAGCACATGATCGAACTCACGGCCCGTGAGTTCTCGCTGCTCGAGTACTTCATGCGCCACCCGTCTGAGTCGCTGAGCAGGACCCGGCTCGTCCAGCACGTGTGGGATGACGCGTTCGACGGCGATCCGCACGTGGTCAGCGTGTACGTGTCGTATCTGCGGGACAAGATCGACCGTCCGTTCGGCCGCTCGTCCTTGCAGACGGTTCGCGGCGCCGGCTACCGACTTCGTGATGATCTCGCTGCGCCGCCTGCCGATTAGGACTCGCGTCACCGCCGCGTTCACCGCCGCGATGACGCTGCTGCTGCTCGGCATCGGCCTGCTGGTCTACTGGTCGATGAGCGGCGCACTGCTGGACGAACTGGACTCCGGGCTGCGTTTCCGGGCCGCGGCCATCGCCTCCCCGTCGCCTCATGCCGCGGTCGAGACACCCAACCCGGTGCTCGCGGAGCGAGCCGAGGCGTTCGATCAGTTGCTCACCAGTGGCGGGCGCATCCTGCGATCCAGCGCCGGGTTGCCTCACGCGCCGCTGCTCAGCCCGCGCGAGCTTGCCGCGGTACACGCCCCCGCGTTCTTCGTCCGTCACGTCGCCGGTGTCCAGGACTCCGCACGTCTGCTCGCCGTGCCCATCGGCGACGGGCCCGCCAGGAAAGTTCTCGTCGTCGGCACCAGCATGGCCGACCGCACCGACGAACTCGCCCACCTCGTGCTGGTGTTCGCGGCCGGTGGTCCGGTGGCGGTCCTGCTCGCGTCCCTGATCGGCTGGTGGGTCGCCGGTCTCGGGTTCCGGCCGGTCGAGCGGATGCGCCGCCAGGCCGCGGCGATAACCGCCTCCGGGCTCGACCACCGCCTGGACCTCCCCGTCGCCGACGACGAGCTGCACCGGCTCGGAGCGACGCTCAACCAGATGCTCGACCGGCTCGAAGACGCCGCCCGCCACGACCGGCGGTTCCTCGAACTCGCCAGCCACGAGCTGCGCACGCCGCTGACCGCCCTGAAAGCCGAACTCGACGTCGCCGCGTCCGGCCCTCGCGATGCGGCGGTACTCTCGGCCGCGATCGCCAGCGCTACCGAGGAAGCCAACCGGCTGATCCGCCTGGCCAACGACCTGCTCGTCCTCGCCCGCACCCGTGAGGGGCGCATGCCGATCAGCCGGGCCCCGCACAGCGTGCGCTGGCTGCTCGAATCGGCCGCCGCGGCGAGCCGGGCCCGCGCCGAGGCTCGCCTGATCACGCTGGACGTCGACGCTCCCGACGCGTCGGCGTTCCTCGACGCGATGCGGGTACGGCAGGTCCTCGACAACCTCATCGACAACGCGCTGCGACACACCCCGCCAGGAGGGGCCATCACCCTCGCGGCGCGCATTACCCGGGACAGGGCCGAAATCAGCGTGCACGACACCGGCCCTGGCTTCGCCGCGCTCGGGCAACTTCAACGGAAACTCGGGCGCGACGGTGACACCGATTTCGGCCACGGGCTCGGGCTCCGCATCGCCGAGACGGTCGCCGCAAGTCACGGCGGGCGGCTCCTGCTAGCCAACCGCGAACCACACGGTGCCATGGTGACCCTCGAACTAGGCCGCGCCGCGGTCCGGCCGGTTGACGACGAAGGCACATCTGGCGCTGACCACCGGGCCGCGCGGTCAGGCGGGCCGCTTCCGCCTGACCGGCCGCATCCTGGACTGTCCGGTACAGTTCACGGCTAGCATGGGCGCATGCCAGGCGAGCCAAGGACCGGGCGCGGGCGCGCCAGCCGTGAGCGGATCGTGCAGCGCGCAGCCGAACTGTTCGCCGAGCGCGGGGTGGCGGCCACGAGCCTGGATGAGGTACTGGCCGCCGCCGGGGCGGGCAAGAGCCAGCTCTACCACTATTTCCGCGGCCGCGACGAGCTGGTGGAGGCTGCGGTGGGGTTGCGCTGCGCGCAGGTGCTGACCGGGCTGACCCAGGCCCTGGGCGCGGTGGCATCCCTGGTGGAGCTGGAGCAGGCACTGGCAGGATTCGTCGCCGGGTTCGAGCAGATGGGGCTGCCGGGGTGCCCGATCGGGTCGCTGGCGGCCGAGGTGGCCGAGCGCAACCAAGGCGCGCGGCTGCAGACCGCCGCGGCGTTCGATGCCTGGGAGCAGCTGTTCGCCGACGCGCTGGCACGGATGCGTGACCGGGGGGAGCTGCGCGCCGACGCCTCCCCCGCCTCGCTGGCCACGGCGCTGCTGGCCAGCCTCGAAGGGGGAATGGTGCTGAGCCAGGCGCGCAAGGACCCGGCGTCTTTGCGTGTCGCGTTGGAAGCGGGGCTCGCGCGGGTGCGAACGTACCTGAACTAGATCTGTACTAGTCGGTCCACTTACTGCTAGTCTCAAGACTGTACTGTTCAGTACAGTCTTGGAGTCGCATCGTGTGACCAGCTTGCTCGGCAGCCACGGCGATCACGCCCAGCCCAGCCCGGCGAACAGGAGAACCTGACCATGAACATCACCGTTTTCGGAGCCTCCGGCGGCATCGGTACCCATGTCGTGGCCCTCGCCACCCAGCGAGGCCACCAGGTCCGCGCCATCTACCGCGCCACCCCGCAGACCCCGCCTCCCGGCCGGGCCGAGGTCCTCCTCGCCGCGGACATCTTCGACCCCGCCTTCGCCGCCACGGCCATCCGCGGCGCCGACGTGGTGGTCGCCGCCGTCGGCCCGAACTTCGCCACCCGCCACAACGCCCGGACCACCATGACCTCACCGCCCGACCTGCACCAGCAGCTGGCCCGCACCCTCATCACCGCGATGAAAGGCTCCGCCGCACCCGCCCGGCTGATCACGGTCAGCACTGCCAGCATGGGACCCGCCGATAACGTCATGGGCGCCGGGCCGCGGCTGCTATTCCGCTTCTTCCGCTCCGTGCTCGTCCCCAACCTCGGCCGCGTCGGCCAAGACCTCCGCGCGACGGAGGACGCACTCGCCGCCAGCGGGCTCGACTGGTACGCGCTGCGGCCCGTCAAGCTGACCGACGGCCCGCTCACCGGGCACGTTCACGCCAGCGACCGGGTCATCATGAAGTCCATCTCCCGCGCCGACGTCGCATGGCACATCCTCACCCTGGCCGAAGATCCCGTCACCCACCCCCAGCGCACCCCGGTCATCACCACCAGCGCCAGCAGGAAGTCCCGACCTGCCGGGACCGGGAACCTCTCCGCCCGGGCCGGCGCCCACCGTTAGGTATCCCCGGCGAAACGGGCAGTGCGCGTATCTTGCGTCACTCCGGCACCGCCCGTACGGACAGTTGTGGATGCCGCATCCCACGTCGTGAGCGCGATGCCGCTCTAAGTTGATCGTGGACCCGAGGCGCGCGCCCGGCGCCGGCCGCTGGTGCTGCCGGGCTTCGGGAACGCTGCCGTGACTGGTGAGACGCGCCCGCCTCCGGATGATAAGGCGTGGATGCCACATCCACGTCGTTCCAGAAGCATGGATGTGGCATCCACGTCGTTAGGTTCCGTTTTGAGCGGTGCCAGAGTGGCCAAAGTCCCACTCTCGCGCCTGCACGGCTATCCGCCGCGCCAGCAAGCTGACTACGAATGCCCGATTCCGCGCCCGCGCGACGCGGCGCCGGGCACACACGGCCAAACGGGCATTGCGTGAGCGACATGGCTGGGATATCCACGCCGTATGCCGCCGCGGCGGCCGGGCGGCGGGCAAGTTCATCGGTTGCCCGGCGACCGGCGGAGACGTTGGTCAACCGATTTCCAGCGTCGGGGCGTGACTTCGTACCGCAGGACACACTACGATCACGACTGATCACGTTCACCATTAGGCCGCGCTCCGGCGCTGCAGGTGCCCTGCGCATCAAGGAGGCGTCATGTCCGTCGCTTCGAGTTCGTACTCCTACCCGCTCCTGGGCGCGTTCTGGACGATTCTCTTGATCTTCCTGTGGGTCATCTGGTTCTGGGTCCTGATCACCGTCTTCATCGACCTGTTCCGCAGTCATGACCTGTCCGGCTGGGTCAAGGCCCTATGGTTCATCTTTATCTTGCTCCTCCCGCTGATCGGGGTGCTGGTGTACCTGATCGCCCGTGGTGGCAAGATGCACGAGCACCAGGTGCGGGACGCGCAAGCGCAGGAGCAGGAGTTCCGCCGTTATGTCCAGGACGCCGCGAGCTCGCAGAGTCCGGCGGATCAACTGGCCAAGCTCGCCGACCTGCGTGACCGGGGCGTCATCACCGCCGAGGAGTTCGACCGCGAGAAGGCCAAGGTCCTCGCCTGAGCGGGACCGCACCGCGCGTTCCTAGCGGTTGACCGACTCCGCGTACCGGGGCCACCTCACTCCTTCTCGATCTCGCTGAGGCGCACGGGGCCGCCGGTTTCGACCGAGCGGATCGCGGCCAGGGCGGTGGCCAGGGCGGCGCGGGCGTCCTCGCCGGTGGGGCCTGGAGTGGGACCTGGGGTGGGGCCGGTGCGCACGGATCCGGCGAAGGCGGCGAACTGGGCGACGTAGGCGTCTCCGAGATCGACATCGCCTGTCTCGCGATACAGTTCAGTGCCGGATTGCCATCGTGCCGCGAGCCTGCCCGGGCCCCAGACCCGATCCGCAGCTTCTCGTGATTTTTGCTCGCGAGAACCGGACCGCGCATGCTCGCCAGGTGTGACCGCAGCCTCTGTTTCAGTACGGTCATTGTTCGTGGGTACTGACCGCACGCCAGCGGCCGCGCTGACCGCCAGGGCCAGGCAGCTGTGGGAGTGCCTGGCCGGGGCCGCGGCCGGGTTCACTCCCGCCATCAGCGTTGCCGTGGCACCCCGCTCGAATCTGTGTCCGCCGGGCTGGGCCGGCATCGTGGTCCTGGGCGGTGCGGCCCTGGCTACCGCGCCCGACCACGACACCGCCTGCTTCATCGAGCAGGCCCTCGGCGGCCTGCCGGCCGCCTCGCTCACCGATACCGGAGTACTCGCCAGTCGGCTGCCCGTCGCCGAGATCCTCGGCCCGGCTGCCCTGGCCTACCTGGACCCGGCGGAGTTCCGTCCCCAGCCTGGTGACGCCGTCACCACGCCGACGGCCCTGGATCACGCCGGCTTCCGGCAGTTCCTGCTGGCAGCCGACCCCGGCGACGTCGAGGAAAGCGGCATCGGCAAGATCACCACGCCGGTCTTCGCGGTCCGCGAGCACGGCCAGGTCGTGGCCGCCGCGGGTTACCGGGACTGGCCCTGCGGTACAGCGCACCTGAGCGTGCTGACCGCCCCCGCAGCGCGCGGCCGCGGGCTGGCGCGTGCCGCCGCCTCAGCCGCCGTCGCCCACGCGATCGGGGAAGGCCAGCTGCCGCAATGGCGGGCACGCTCCCCGGCGTCCCGGCGCGTCGCCCGCGCCCTGGGATTCCGCGAACTCGGCTTCCAGGTGAGCATCCGCCTCGCCGCTGCGGTCACTTCCCGTGACCATTGATCATTGAGCTGCCACGGACGGAGCGGCGCGGCGCCGGATCCCGAGTTCTGAGCGAGTCTGCGTTAATCCACTGCCCTGGTCCCCGCAACCCAAGTCAACAATGCTATGAGGAACCTCGAAATCTCCACACAATCTTCATATCGCCTGCAAGGGACGGATAGATCACTCCACCATCCTTGTGCGGTGCGGGACAGCTAGCGGGGTTATCGGTTGCGGTGGCCCGAAGCGGGCTGTGCCCCGCCGGAGGTCAGGGTGCCGTCACTGGCACCGTCGAAGGTCTCGTCGTCCGCACCTGCCGCGGCCGCCTGTGCGTCACGTTCGACGTGGTCGGCCAGGATGTCAACCCGCGCTTGATTGGTGATCTCAGTGTGGAGACCCGGGACCTGAGTGGTCCGACCGCGATGACCTCGGTCGTCACCTGGGGCTCAACCACGGGGCTGCACCTGTGGCACTCGTCCACGCTCACCTTCGCCCAGCCGGTCTCGCGGGTCGAGTTGACACTCGTCCAGTTCGCCGTCCCGGCGACGGCAACCGCATACGACGCCGGTGGTGCCGTGGTGGCGACGGCCGTGATGACCGTGCCCCAGCAGGTGCCCGAGACCCTAGTGCTCTCGGCGCCGGGCATCGTATCCGTGGTCGTGAACTCGCCCCAGGATGAGGTGCTCATGCCCCGCGTGTGCTGGCAGACGTAGCCCACATCTAGTGCGGCCGCTGGGTGAGCGCAGGGGCTGCTATAGCCGTTTCGCGGCTTCGACGAGCCAGGTCTTGACGATGGCGATCTCGTCTGCGGTGAAGCCGTCTTCGATGGCCGCCTCGAGTGCCCGGACGGCCGGGGTTGCCGCCTGAAGCCGCCGCTGGCCCTCATCGGTCAGGGTGGCCCGGAGGATGCGCCCGTGGGTGGGGTGCGGGCGGCGTTCGATCAGGCGTTTGCGCTCCAGCGTGGCCAGCACCTCGTTTGCCGCCTGGGGGGTGGTGTTGACAGCTCGGGCGAGGTCGGCGCCGGACAGGCCGGGATTACGCGCGAGCACGCTGAGCACGCCGTATTGGGGAGGGGTCAGGCCATGCGGGCGCAAGGCGGTGTCCATGGCGGCGATCACCGCGTGCCACGCCTGGACCAGCAGGTAGCCGATGTGGCCGTTGACGCCGCGGTAGCGCTCCCCGATGAGCGGCACAGTCATGCCAGGCAGCTTATCAGGACCTTGCGATGATAGACGGACCCTGTTATGTTGACAGGACCTTGATACTTCGTTCCGGAATGAGGGTGAGCGGGTGATGACCACCGCAAACGACCTGGGAAGCAGGTGTGACCTGCTGCGGTCGCTGCACCGGCCGGGGGAGCCGCTGGTGCTGCCGAACGCGTGGGACGCGGCCACGGCCAGGGCGGTCGCCGCGGCGGGGTTTCCCGTCGTGGCCACTACGAGCGCCGGCGTGGCCGCCGCGCTTGGCTACGAAGACCACGAAGGGGCGCCGGCGGCCGAGATGCTCGCCGCGGCGGCACGAATCACCCGGAGCGTCGACGTCCCGGTGACGGTGGACGCGGAGGCGGGGTACGGGATGACGGCCGCGGAGCTGGTCGCCGAACTGAGGGGCATGGGGGCGGCCGGCTGCAACCTCGAGGACACCGACCACACGGCCCAGGCGCTGCGCGATCCGGCCCAGCAGGCGGGATGGCTGCGTGCTGTGCGCCAGGTCGCATCCGGTCAGGGGTACCGGCTGGTGATCAACGCGCGGATCGATGTCTTCGTCCCGTCTGCCCTCTCGGGGTCGGGCGGGCACGCCCAGGGCGACCTGGTGCCGGAGGCCCTGCGCCGCGCGCAGGCATACCTCGAGGCCGGTGCCGACTGCGTGTACCCGATCGGGCTGTGGGAGGCCGACGCGCTGGCGGCCTTCGTCTCGGTGTGCCCGGGACCGGTCAACGTGCTCCGCATCCCGCCCGCCCCGTCCCTGGCCGAACTCGCCGGGCTCGGGGTGGCCAGGGTCAGCTACGCCGGCTTGCTGCACCGCGGCGTGATGGAGCAGTTCAGCAGCGTCCTCGCCCCGCTGGCGGCCGAGCAGGGCGAGGACCTGCGCACCGGATAGCGGCATCACCTCGTCCGGGTAGTCGAGGCTCATCTCATGCTCTTTTACTTTCGGTCTGCCGCCGCGGGCGGTGTGCGGGCCCTGGCGGGGCGGGTGCCAGGGCCCGCACGTCCGCGGTCAGCGGGTGGCCAGGCGCAAGGCGGCCGGGGCAGGCGCGGAATCGGTCACGTCGGCAGGTCCGTTCCGGCCTGCTCGGCCACCAGGTAGGCGGCGTACCAGCCGGGCCAGTCCCCGTCGTGGCCCCCCGCGCGCTGCTCGTGCCCGGCGTGGGCGGCCTCGGCCCGCCGCAGCGCGCTGGCCAGGTCCGCCGCGGATACGAAGGCCGTGCCCGCGGCGTCGACCCGGCCGGGCCGCCGGG
>Ga0306924_10003123_pt1 | contig 15851 bp, 12 predicted proteins | sample sta12Can44000111_FD_203756 | JGI IMG/M metagenome (GOLD analysis project Ga0306924, IMG submission 203756) | Lab enrichment of tropical soil microbial communities from Luquillo Experimental Forest, Puerto Rico - statanox.12C.anox.44.000.111 (v2)... | ecosystem: Environmental > Terrestrial >... | reverse complement strand
CCCGTCGATTGTGGCTAATTAAATTAGATAGGTATGTGCGTGACGAACTTGGACCAGCAGGCGACAGAGGTAAGACAAGAGCTTCGCTCGAACTGTCCAACTGGCCGGTGGTCAGAAGTTCAGGTGGGGCAGGGATCAACCCTCTACGGCGCCTGGGCTCACAAACTCAGCGTCGTGTCCGGGAAGAACCCGCCCGCCCAAGGAAAGGAGGCGAGCGCGGTCGAGTTCAAACCTGCGGCGTTGGTGAGGGATCATGGTAAGCACCTCAGCCTCTGCGTCGCGGCTCAGCACCGCGTCACCCGCAATAACCGTATGCTCTGAAGGCGTGTGGACGACGATCGAGAGGTGGCCGGGCACATGCCCCTCTGTCACAAAACTCTCCAGTCCCTCAGGTAGCGCGTTCGTCTCCGTCCAGCGAAAGCGAGAACGGTGACCCAGCCGTTTTAAATCCCACCAGCGCAAGGCCATCTTCCTCAGTTTGCCCATGAGCGCGCCCGCCCTTTCATAGTCGAAGGTCTCCGGGTAGTACTTCAGAACCAGTTTCTCCCAACGCGCTTTATCGCACAGGTCCGAGTACAGGGAGCAGCACCAGTCGTAAGACTGCTGCGAAGCATAAAACGTACTATTCGAGAAAAGCGAATTATTCAAGACATGGTCGATATGAAAATGCGTGTTAATTACGTTGCAGATGTCGGCTGGGCGGAGTCCTCGCTGTTCGAGGGCTGCTACCAACATGGGCGATTCGTGAGGCATCCCTGTATCCACAACTACGTGGCGGCGTCCCTGGGAGAGAAGCACGGATGTGGCCCCTCGCCAACTGCCCGCCAGCAGAACATCCACGTTCCATCCGTTTTCAGTCATAGAGCATCCGTTCGAGTACGCACCGTGCACCACCTGTCCGGACGGAGCAACCCCAGGTACGCTGCTCCAAACGGTATCAACCAACGGCGTGCCTTCAGCCTCCTTGCCCTCACCGATGAACCGGCGCTTCCTCTGTCGTCGAGACCAGGCTGACGTCGTCCACCCATGCCTTACCGGCGATTTGGTTGTCGAGCTTAGCGCTCGGCACGCGGGCAACGATGACCATGATTAGCTCGGTCTTCGGTCCGGTCTTGAAGTCCATGGCGGATGTCGACCAACCCTCGGTAGTACCTATCAGTGAATCGGAGAACTGGTCCAGCGCGTGAGGGTCATATAGATCGCGCACCTCCATACGAAGCCCGCTGTCGGTCGAGATCCCTTCCGTCTTCATCGACCACGAAAGACGATAGGGGTGGTTGGGCTGAACTCGAACCAACTGGTAAACATTGCGGTAGTCCACGTTCGCTTTGCCGGAAAACTGAATGAGCAACGAATGGGACGCGGAGCGGTAAGTAGTCTCATCGAGACCGGCATAGACTCCCTCCATGGGGATAATACGCCAATCGAAACCGAGATTGGTCGGGTCTTGTTCGAAGTGCCCGTTGAAGATCAGTGTCTGCGAAGCTGCGTCTTCTGTGGGCTGGATGAGTCCCTTCTTGAGGAGATCCGACCACACCTGGTATGCCTGATCCGGCCGATGCAGGTTGAAGCATAGAACATCGATGTACGATCGCGCCAGGTCCGCACCGAACTTCTCGGGACTGGCGGCGATCCGCGTCCAAACGTCTTGCGCTTCCACCCATCGCTGGCGGCCGAGGAGATAGTAAAGGTAATCGAATTGCCGAAGTCCCTGGCTCGGAATAAGTTCATCGAGAATCTGCTTCGGATCGTTCGAGGCCTTCCACGCCGTATTAAAGACTGTCTGCGTGTAGGTGTCTGTGCCCGACAACACGACTCTGAAATGCCGGAAGGCCTCATCCACATTGCCACGCAGCAGAAAGAAATTGGCGATCGTCCACTGAGAGGCGGGGAGATTGGGAGCCAGGAAGTCGGCTCGACGCAGGCAAGCTTCCGCCTGGTCGATTTTGCCTTGCAGTTCGAGAGCCGCGCCCACATCAAGCCACGCTTGCGCATCATAGGGACTGAGTAGGGCAGCGCTGCTGAGTTGCTGGAGCGCTCCCTGCGGATCGGCGGTGTCCAGGCTATATTGATAAAGACGTCCCAGTGCGCGGCGGTATTCAGACTGCTTGGGGTCTAGTCGTACGGCGAGCTGGAGACTTCGCCCGGTGCCGCGGCCAGAAATCAGGCCGGCCAAATAGGCCCGGCCAACGTACGCGGTCAGCGCCAGACCAGCAAAAGCCGCCGCGGCCACAACCGTCCACCGAGTCACCGCGCGTTTGAAGGCCAGGGTCATTTTCCTTTCTCCGGTTCGTCTGCCAGCGAAATCAGGATGTGACGTACATCAGCCCCGGCTGACTTCTGCGGGAGGGGCCGGTGCCCGGGATTGCTCCCTCAGACCGACTGGCTTCTGCTCCACTTCATCTGCAGGCTCTAGGCATGCGGCCTTGTAACCGATACCCAGCACCACCGAGAACACCAAAGCGTTGGAAGGGATCTGCAGGTTGAAATCTGTAATGCTGTGAAGGAGGATTGCCAGCGTGCTGCCAATGCAGCCTAAGAGTATAGCCGGACGATAACGGCGTGGATCCTTGAGGAAGGAGATAATCATCTTACCTAACAAGTAGAGTATGGGCAGGAACAAGAGTGCTACGCCCACCAGACCTGCGTCCACAGCGAACTCGACATAGTCATTGTGGGCGTGATCCACAAGGAAGGTCACCCACGAGGTTTGGAAACGCGGGAACGCAATTCCGAAATTTCCCAGTCCAATGCCGGCGAGGGGATACTCCCGAATCAAACCCATGGAGTCTTTCCAGAATGAAAGCCGGCCCTCCAACTGGAAATAATGGGTTTCCCCCATCTGCTCGAAGCGGGCCAGAACCGGATCAAGCCCGATCCACAGGCCGTATGCCACCGCAACTAGCAGGAAGATAGACAGCCCAACCAACCACGCTTTTCGGCGGGCACGAAACTGGGCCAATACTGCCACGACGAACACCGTGAAAGCCGTCGCCAGAATGCCCCCGCGAGAGCGCGAGAAAACCAGCGCCACCAGGAAGATGAGCACAAGGAAAAGGTAGAGCAGAGATTGAATGCCCGCCGAGCCCCATCCTGCCGGACCTGACAGCGACCGATGCTGTCGGCGGCCTTCCATCCAGATCTGGAAGAAGTAGAACACGTAGGCCATCACAAAGGGCAGTGTCAGCTCCAGAAAGCCTGCAAAGTGATTGTGGTTGATGAAAGTGCCGGTGGCTTCCTCGGTGTAGTACTGCTTGGTGTAGGTAAAGATCTTCTGCCAGCCAGTGAGGTACTGAAGGCTGCCATAGGCTGCCTCGAAGACGCCCAGATAGATCAACGCTTTGACCAGGGCGCTCTTGCGGCGGCGGGAATCAAACACATAGGCGGACAGGGTAAACGTGCAAACGTAGGCGAGGAACTTGATCCAGGCCAGCCACGTATTGTGGGGGTAAATGCTCAACGTCGTCCAAGAAGCGTGGGGGGGCCAGCCCGCGGCGGCGGGGCCCACAAACCGCTTCGGTGACAACCTCACAATCAGTGACGGGGGCAAGGGGATCAGCTGCAGCAAGATCAGGCACGCGAAGAGTAGCGGCCAGATGGGCACTCGGATCTCGATTCTTCCTTCCCGAGCTTGGTGCCACAGCAAGGCCACAAGTCCCGCAAACAAAGTGACTTCCACGAGGGAGTAAGCCAGGGGCTGAACTCCACCGAACGCCATTGTAGAGCCGACAACGACAGCGATCAGGAGCCCTTCTAGCACCTTGTTCATGAGCGGTGCAGGCGCTTGAGGTTCAATAGGCATTCTTGTCGCGGAATCCTTTCCAGATGGTCAGCCAAAGGATCTTCAGGTCCATGCCGAAGGACCAGTGTGTGAGGTAGTACAGATCATATTCGACGCGTTTGTTAATGGACGTGTCGCCGCGCAACCCGTTTACCTGCGCCCAACCAGTAATCCCGCTTTTTAGGAAATGACGAACATTGTAACTCTCGATTTCTTCGACGAACTTGTCCACAAAAAAGGGCCGCTCAGGTCGTGGTCCCACCAGACTCATGTCACCGCGTAGCACGTTCCAAAGTTGGGGCAACTCGTCAAGGTTCAATCTTCGCAGAAGAAACCCCAGGGGTGTGCGCCGGTCGTCGTCAACGGTGGTCCAAGTCACGTCGGAGTTCTGCTTGCTCTGTATCAGCATGGTTCGGAACTTGTAGAGAACAAACGGACGCCCATGAAGCCCGACACGCTCTTGCGAGAACAATACGGGACCAGGAGAAGAAAGCTTCACCGCTATGGCAATGAGGAGCATGAGCGGCGACAGTACGAGCAAGAGCAACGAAGCAACAACGACATCAAACGATCGCTTTAAGAGTCCATAGATCAGCGAGTCGTTGGGGTTACGGTGCAACTCAACGACCGGCAGGCCCAAGAAATCTAGGATCGCACCTCCGGCACCGACTTCCTTGAGGAAGTCGCACACTAGCCGTGAAGGCACTGAGACCCGCGCTAATGCGTTTTTCAGCTTGGATACCCGACTGAGTTGTAGGAGGTTCACACCCACGAGAATTTCGTCCGGCTGATACTTACGGCACGCCGGTTCCAGGTCATCCAGCAGTCCAAGAAAACGCACTTTCGTGCTACGCTTGTCCTCGTCAACGGACAGATAACCCACCACTCTACATTGCACCCAGGAGTTCCGTGCGATGACTGCTGCGATCTCCTCTGCCCGGAAGCCGTCACCGACGATCAGAACCTTGATTTCCTCACCATGCCGCCCCCCCCGCTCTACCAAAGCCAACAAAATCTTGAGTGTGACACCTAACGTTACAACGTTGAAACCGCCGAGCAACACGACAAAGAGGCGTGAGAACGAATAGGCTCGGACGAAGAAGGCGGCGAAGAAAACCCCCATTAGACTGCCAACTGTGGCCCAGACACCGCTCTTTATCCATTGCTCGGGGTCGGAGGCCACCCACAGCTGGTCAAGCCGGAGAACACGGCTTAGGGCGCCCCACGTCACCAGCGCCACGAGATAGAGAATCATGTACTCGCTGAACACGGGAGGGGAGTCGACGGGAATCAGACCCGATCGAAACCGCACCCAGAAGGCTAACCAGAAGGCCAGGGTGAATGAGGCGTAGAGCCCAGTTTTAAGAGCGATACGGTGAAGAGCCAGTCTCCTCGGAATCATATCTCAGTCAATGAAACTGAAAACCTCGCGCCCGCGTCCTGAGGGTGCGACGGCCGACCTAGGGAATGAGCAAAATATTATACCAAAACCAAAGGTCATGCCAAAAGCATTAGATTTTCGATTTTGGAGATTCCAGAGCGGGCTGAATCGCTGTTTGACCCTTTAACCTTCGCCGCCCTGCTACGCCTGGAGGCCGTCTTTGACGATTTGACGGGACTCCACCCGCACCGGGGGGAGTGCCGCGAGAGGAAGTTGGCGTTTCATTCGAGGGCGAAATCCAGTCGGACGAGATAAGCGGCAATCAAACGATAGCTGGCGTCATACTGGTCTAGATGAATAGTGGAGAGGTTATCGCGTCGGCTGTGCAGAATATGCAATGTATCAACCGTGAGGGAGTGAATGGACATAGTCGGAATCTTGCGCTTCCTGAATTGCGCCGCGTCATCGTACATCCCCACGAGATCGATGTTCCGCACGGCGAAACGCCCTTCGCGCCCCACGTCGTAGAGAAGGCTAAGAAGTTTCGGGTCGGCATATTGGGTCCAGACGGCTGTGGAACCCGCACCGATACAATCCAAGTTCACCATTGCCCGAACCTTGCCTGCCTCTTCCGCATTGAGCTGTTCCACGTAGAATCGGGACCCCTTCCTGTGGTGTTCTTCTCCTGTGAAGCCGACAAAGATGAACGTATGCTGACGCAGGGAACCTCGAAGAGTCTGGAAGAGGCTGGCAAGCAGGGCGACGCCGCTCCAATCATCCAGCACGCCCTGGCCCCCACCTGTGGCATCCGTGTGCGCGCCGACGATGATGGTGGAGTCGGTCGAGCCCGCAAGTCGGCAGGCCACATTAGGAGGGTCCTTTGCCGTCACCGTCTGCTCAGAAACTCGGCCCGCACCGCAACCGGCTTCCTCAAAGATTTTTCTTAGCTGCCTCTCACGCGTCCAGTTGCTCTTGGAAAAGCGGCGCAGCCGCTGTTCGATGGTTTCTGGCGACACAGCCTGGATCTCAGCGGGGAGCGTCTGGGCAAGACTTGGCGCTAGCGACAGAATGGAGAGAACCGGGAGGCAGGCGAACAAGGGTAAGAGAATCGTCATAGGCGATATATTGGATTGCAAGGTCGAACAGCTTGCATCGCAGCGTGCTTTTATCGGAACGCCTCTTTGTTGACCACGTACGGCATATCGGCGGGGTTGCCGCCGTAATTGCCCTCCAGTACGTCAATGAGTCCTTGGACGCAGCGGCCGGCCATACCTTTGTTAGGATCGGTGGAAAGCCGTGTCACCCGCGCGGCGCTGGCGAAGTGGGCGAACAGGCGCACCCGGTTCTCGATGGACGGATCGCGCAAGGGCGAATCCACAGGGAGCGGCTCAGTTTCGAAAACGTCAAGCGCCGCGCCGGCGATCACGCCCTCCTTGATGGCGGCATAAAGGGCTTGTTCGTCCACCACCGCGCCCCGCGAGGTGTTGATAAGAAAGGCGGTGGGCCTCATCAGGCGCAGCGTTCTCTCGTTCAGTAAGTGGTAGGTGGCGAAGTCGCTCTCATCAGGGCTCAGCAGTGGAACGTGGAGACTGACGAAGTCGGAGTCCCGCAAGGCTCGCTCAAAAGTCACGTAACGTATGGTGCGCTGGTCGGGACTGAAGCCTGCGCGGAAGCGAGTGTCCATCACCTCCTGGACCTTTTTGATGTAGTCGTGCGCCGGGGCGAGCGGGTCAAAGCAAAGAATGTCGGCGTCGAAACTCAAGGCTTTTTTGATGAACGCCTGACCGATCCGACCCGTGCCGATGACTCCGATGGTTTTGCCTGTTACCTCGTCACCGAGAAAGGGCAGGTAGGGATGCCATGTTCCCCAGCGGTTTTCGCGCACCAGCCGCTCCGCCGGGTAGAGTCTGCGCGCCACGTTGCCTAGGATAAAGAAGGCGAACTCTGCTGTAGCTTCGGTGAGCACGTCCGCGGTGTTCGTGAAGGGGACGCGGTAACGGTTAGCGTCAGCGCGGTTAATGTTGTCGTAACCCACAGCGTCCTGCGCTACCACTTTGAGCGTGCCGCGCCCCGCCTCGAAGATCTCGGCATCGATGCGATCACGTAGCGTGCTGATGAGCCCGTCGATCCCCGAGCGCACCTTCCCGACAATCAGGCTTTTGGGAGGCGGCTCGAGCTGGTCGTAGACCTCAACCTTGTAACCGCGGTTCCGCAATAGCTCGACGGCTTCTCGTCCGATGTCGCAGGTGGCAAAAACGCGGTATGCAGGCTTGGCGGGCGTCATAAGCGATGGGATTTCGGATCAAGGCTTGGACACACTCCGCCCTCATTGGGCAAGGCGAACACAATACTCCATTGGAGGCTCGCGACTGGGACCTCGAGTGTAGTCTAAAGTCTAAAATCTAAGATCCTTACAGGTTCTTCTTCGCCCAATCCTCAATGCGCTGCAACGCTTCATGAATGTTCTGCACTGAATTAGCAAAGGAGAAACGCAAATATCCCTCGCCCCAGGCGCCGAATGCCGTACCCGACAGGCAGGCGACGCCAACCTCCTCAAGCAGCGCGTCGGCCAGAGCTTTCGAGTTATGATTTGTGCCGACGATGTTCGGGAAAGCATAGAAGGCGCCATGCGGCATCCGGCAATGGAAGCCAGGGATGCCGTTGAGGCCGTCGACGATCACGCTACGACGACGCCGGAATTCTTCCACCATGTGGCCGACCGAGGTCTGGTCGCCGCGCAGAGCTTCGACACCGGCAATCTGGGTGAAGCTTGCGGTGCAGGAATTGCAGTTCGTCTGCAACCGGGCCACCTTCTGAGCCAGGTCGGCGCCCATGATGCCGTAGCCCAGCCGCCAGCCAGTCATAGCATAAGTCTTGGAAAAGCCATCCAGGATGATGGTCCGTTGCTTTATTCCGGGAAACTCGGCGATGCTGTCGTGCTCGCCTTCGTAGAGCAGGCGGCTGTAAATCTCGTCTGAGAGGACGAAGATATCGCGCCCCGCAAGCGCTTCGGCCAGGGCGGTAAGGTCAGTTCGCGCCACCACGCCGCCGGTTGGGTTGTGAGGCGAATTCAAGATAACCAGCCGCGTGCGATCAGTGATCTTGGCCAGTATTTCACCGACGTCGATTCCGAAATCTCGCTCCTCGGGCAGGCCGTAGGGTATTGGCCTCCCGCTGACGAAGTTGACCATCGACTCGTAGATGGGAAAGCCGGGGTTGGGATAAAGGACTTCGTCGCCGCGCTCTACCAGCGCCAGGATAGTGAAGAACATAATGGGCTTGGCCCCGGGCGTAATGACGACTTCGGTGGGATCCACCGAGATGCCGCGCCTTCTTGAGGCGTCCTCGGCTACCGCTTCACGGAGCTGGCTCAGGCCAGCGGAGGGTCCGTAGTGTGTCCAGCCACCGCGCAACGCCCGATCGGCCGCCTCCACGATGTGTAAAGCCGTAGGAAAATCGGGCTCGCCAATCTCCAGGTGAATGACCTCACGCCCCTGGGCCTCCAACTCCTGAGCGCGCACGAGCACGTCAAAGGCACTCTCAGTACCGAGCCGCGAGATCCGTTCAGCAAACCGGATTCTCTCCAGGGTCGCGTCCATAAGAGACCTCTCTTGCAGCAGCTTACCGAGACTCGCTGCAAGCCTCTTTGCACGCCGGTCACTCCTACCTGACGGCGGCGCGAAGACCAGCATATTTCCATTTGGGGACGATTGTCCAGCGAGAAGGCAACATTAACCTCGTTTCCCCGAAAGACTGTCCCCTCGAGCCCCTTTGGGCCCGAGGGGTGTCATCAAGAAGGAGGTCTGAGTTGCATCCGACACTGGCCTGCGGCAGAAGCTTTGGGGGCAAAGACTCTGCAACGCCGACCCTCTTGCGGCCGGGTTTTGATAACCTTTGTAAATCGATGACCCCGCGTTGTCTAATTAATTCTCTTTATATAGCCTATAACACTCATTTAGGTCGCAGCGCACGTCGATTTTCCAGCGGCGCGTCCGTTTCTTCGGCTAGAATCGAAACTCAGCGAGATTCAAGCCGAGTCTGTTGGGGTTCCACTTGGTTTCCAGCTTCACCCGGTTTCGATTCTCCAGTTTCTAGAGTTTCCAGAACCGTCATGCGGGAAGCCACAGCACAAGAGTTATTGGCCCGCGTTGCCCGGCACGATGGGGAGGCCTTGGGAGTCCTTTACGACCGCTTTGCGCCTGGCCTCCTGGCGTTGCTTCGGCGGATTCTAGTGGAGCGGCAAGAGGTCGAGGAGGTCCTCCAGGAGGTCTTTCTTCGCCTCTGGAACCAGGCGTCGCATCTGAGCCGGGAGGGCATCGGCGCGTCTGCCTGGCTGGCGCTCGTGGCTCGGAACGCGGCAGTGGATCGGTTGCGCGCCCGGAGGGGCCTGGCGCCGCAGGCCTTGGGCGGTCATCGCATCCTGGGGGAAAATTCAGCCTGGTTGCCCCGCGGCGAGGAGCTTGCCAAGCTGGAGCAGCGGAGCGAGTTGCTCCAAAAGGTGATCAAGCAATTGCCTTCACATCAGCGCCAAGCGCTGGATTTGGCGGTCTTCGACGGCTACACCGAGGCTGAAATCTCCCAGAAGCTCGGCCAGCCTTTGGGGAAAGTGAGGTCGGAGCTGCGTGCCGCCATGAGCTTCCTGAGGCACCGGCTCCGCGCGGTGATGGGGACGTGGGTTGCCAATATTTAGACCAGAACTACGAGTTGTTTCTTCTCGGCGCTCTGTCGGTTGAGGATGACGCCAGCATCCGCGAGCACGTGGAGCGCAGTTGCCCCTATTGCCTGGAACAACTGCGAGAGGCCGCCCTAACCGTCTACTTCCTCACCTGGGCGGGGCGGGCGGTGCGTCCCGACCCAAAACAGAAATCGACGCTCCTCCGGCGTCTGCGTACAAGCAGAGGCTGATACTGAGCCAGCAAACACAGGACTGTCGGTTAAAATAAATTGAACTTCTATGTACCGGTTTGAGGGAAGGCATCAAACGGATGATTTTGTGAGGACAGTTTTCTCTGTGCCTCTGTGGTTTTTTTGATGCCCACACCCGGTCTACGGCGCGAACTCGGCCTTCTTCAGGCTACTTCCCTGGCTATCACCGACATGGTGGGGATCGGCCCTTACATTACTATTCCCCTCCTCCTTACAACCATGGGCGGCCCGCGGGCAATGCTCGCCTGGTTCGTAGGCGCACTCATCGCCTTCTGCGACGGCTTGGTGTGGGCGGAGCTGGGCGCCGCGCTGCCCAAGGCCGGGGGCAGTTATAACTACCTGCGCGAAGCTTTCGGACCTCAGGGCGCCGGTCACTGGCTTTCGTTCTTGATGGTTTGGCAGATTGTCTTCTCGGCTCCCTTGTCGGTGGCCAGCGGCAGCATCGGATTTGCCAACTACCTTCGTTACCTCTTGCCTGGACTATCGGCCACTGAAGAGCGCGCAGTTGCGGCCGCGTTTCCTCTACTTCTTGTGGTGTTGCTTTATCGCCGGATCGGGGCCATCGGGAAGCTGTCGGTCGTGCTGGTGGGTGGTGTGCTGCTCGGGTGCCTGTGGATTGTGAGCTCGGGGTTACCTCACTTCAGCGTGGCCCGGATCCTCGGTGTTTCGCCCCGTACCTTCGAATTGAACTGGGTATTGTGGGCGAGCTTGGGACACGCCACCCTTTATGCACTCTACGATTATTTTGGTTATTACAACGTCTGCTATCTAGCTGAGGAGATCCGCGACCCGGGGCGCGTTATCCCGCGTGCCATCATGTTTTCCGTCATTTCCGTAGGTGCGTTGTACGTTCTAATGAGTGCTGCTTTCCTGAGCGTCCTTCCCTGGCAGGAGGCAGCGAAGAGCAAGTTCATTGCGTCGCAGTACATCGAAAGGCTGCATGGAGCGACGGCGGGCCACATTATGACCGTGCTCCTGCTGTGGATTGCGTTCTCTTCCGTCTTCTCGCTGCTGCTCGGTTACTCGCGCATTCCCTACCGAGCGGCGACCGACGGCAACTTCTTCCGCATCTTTGCGCGGCTTCATCCGGTAGGGCAGTTCCCCCACGTATCGCTCATTACTCTCGGCATCGTGGCTTCCATCTTCAGCCTCGGAAAACTGAATGAGGTGATCGGCAGCCTGATTACCACCCGGGTGCTCATCCAGTACTTGCCCCAGACCATCGGGTTTTTCCTGCTGAGGTTGCGCGCCCCCGGCCTCTCACGACCCTTCCGTATGTGGTTCTATCCCCTGCCCGGCCTCATCTCCAGTGGCGGTTGGATCTATGTGCTCGCCACGGCGGAGAGACAGTCCTTGACCTTCGCCTTCGGGGTGTTCGCAGTAGGCACCGCAGCTTACATGATTCGTGCCGGGGTGAGAGGCGAATGGCCGTTTCAGATAGGTGGTAGGTCGTAGGCAGTGGCCGCAGGCAGTGGGTGGTAGTCGTAGGCTCACCAGGCTGATCAAAGCAGTGCGGGTCGGGTCAGCCAAGTCGTCCGCGGTTTAATTAGGTCAGGCGGTCCCACATACGACATACGCCTACCACCTACCGGTAGCGGCCCCACCATCTACGACTTTCGACCTTACCAGGAGAAACATGCCCTCGTGGTGAACGATCGAAATGTCCTCGTCTTCTACCCGGGCGGAGTAGCCGGCACGGTCGCCGGGGATGCATTCTTCCAACAGCCTGCGCGTTTCCTTATAACGCCCATGGCCGGGCCCGAGGCCGGCGCGGAGCATCCATTGATTGAAGGAGCGCTGGCGTCGTCGAACTGATTGGCGAGCGATTTCCAGTCCGAGGTCGTCGAAGATTTCGAGGAACGTAGTTAGTCGTAGCGAAAGCGCATGAGAAGGGTCGCGGGTGCTTTCAATGCGGTTGTGCAGCTCGAATTTGGAGTCACTTTCCGGGCCGAGGGTGTCAATAACTGCCAGCCGCCCTTCCGGCTTCATCACTCGGACCATTTCTCTGAGCGCCACAACTGGCTTAGACATATGATGGAGGGAGCACTGGCAATTCACTAGGTCGTAGGCAGCGTTAGGGTACGGAAGGTGCTCGGCCTCGCCCCGATCAAAGGCGGCATTCAAGATGTTGCGCTCGAACTGAAGGTAGCGGGCGCGCCGCAACAACTCCTCGGTTAAGTCTATGCCGCGCGCAAAACGCACCCGTGGGGCCAGTGCCAGGACAAACGCACCCGGACCGCAGGCCACGTCCAGCGAAAGGTCGGCGGGCTGTGGCTTCACGAACTCCAGCTTCTCAGCCAGCACTTCCGGCGAGTCCCGCACCACGGACTTGCTGAAGGCCTCGGCGGTCTTGGTGAACTGTTTCTGAACCGTAGCTTTGTGTGATCTGGACATAAAACCCCTGGCAGGTGGTAGGTCGAAGAGCTCTCAATTGGCATTTCGTGATCCCCCTAGTACCTACGACCTATCACCCTACCGGTTGCCGCCCCATCTACCACCTGTCTGCAGATGTTATAGAATTGAGCTGGCTTTGGAAATGAAAAACAGTGACACCCACAACGTTGCAGGTGTGGCCTCGCAGCCCTTGGAAGCCCGTCCCGCCAGCAAGGACATTGCGAAACCGGTCTGCGCCATCATTCCTGCCGGCTGGTTTCTGATGGGCTGCGAAACGGGCCAGGATGAGGAGAAGCCTGTGCATCGCGTCTGGGTCGGCGCGTTTGAGATGGCGGTGGTTCAGGTCCGAAACCAGGATTTCGCGCTGTTCCTGCAGGCAACCGCACATCCTGTGCCACCCCACTGGAACAATCCCGACTTCAATCATCCCGAGCAGCCGGTGGTGGCCGTAAGCTGGTTCGAGGCGACCAAATATTGCGAGTGGCTCAGTGGGGTAACCCGGCGTCGCTATCGATTGCCGACAGAAGGGGAATGGGAACGCGCGGCGCGTGGTGGCAGCGAGGGCTGCCTCTACCCGTGGGGTGACGAGCCGCCGCAGTCGCGGCCCGAATACCAGCGGCGCTGGGGCGGGGAAGTCAAGGGACCGCTTCCCGCCGGGAGAGGGTCGCCCAACCCGTATGGCCTGTTCGATGTTTCGGAGAACGTTCATGAATGGTGCGCAGACTGGTTCAGCCGTGAGTTCTACTCCCACTCGCCGGAGCGCAACCCGAAAGGGCCTGAGACCGGTCACCGTCGCGCTTCCCGCGGCGGATCATGGCGTCATCACGTCAAGGTGAGCCGGTGCGCTGCTCGCTCCAGCATTCCTCCCACCTTTCAGTATGCAGATTACGGCTTCCGCCTGGTCCGGAGCATTTCCCACGAAGAGTGACCCGCTTCGAGTCATTGAGCCATCGAATGACGAGTCATTACCCATGGTCTACAGCAAGCGACGAGTGACAAGCGCCGCCATCGCGAAGCCGGACATTGCCATGTGCTAGAGTGCTTTCTGCGAAAGCGTGAGGAATCCACTCGGACGATGCTCGCTCGTATTTCCATTGTGCTGCTGGCGTGCGTTTTGAGCAGCGTGTCGCTAAAGGCCCAAGGTCAGCCGGTGCCGATCGTAACCGATCGGCCGTCAGTTACAGATTCAAGGGTTGCCGTCCCAGCCGGAAGCATTCAGGCCGAGAACGGCTTCCTCGATAACAGTAGTGGACGGTACGAGCCAAATTATCATCCTCCTTGGATATGATAATACAGTTGAAAGTTGGCGGGCTTGCCGTGCAAAGCAAAACTGGTCCCAGTGACTGTCGCTGTTGTGCTGGGGCGCACCGTGCCCGACTCATGACCCGAGTGCGAGTCGCTCCCCGGGAGGTAGACAGCGTCCGCGCTAATCGAGGAGCAAGCTAATGAGTGCTCACACCGAGCCCCGGTGGTTAACACCGCGGCGAGCCATCATCGCGGGTGTGCTGGCGGTTTCGATTATGGGTATTCTCTTCTGGCGCTCGTTTCGAGGGTCTCGCCGCCCGGACGTACAGTCACCTTCTGTTTCGTCGCTCACCTACGTCGGCGAGAAGCGTTGTGCCCCGTGTCATGCCGAAGAGGCCGAGGCGTGGCGTCATTCCCATCACGCGCTGGCCATGCAACTGGCGAGTGACGGCACAGTGCTCGGAGACTTCAAACAGACCCGCTTTACCAAAGACGACGTAACATCGAGTTTCTATAAGAAGGACAACCAATTCTACGTTCGCACTGATGGACGCGACGGCAGGCTCAAGGACTACGCCATCCCCTACACCTTCGGAGTCTATCCCTTGCAGCAGTATCTCGTCCCGTTTCCTAACGGACGACTCCAGAGTCTCGGTATCGCGTGGGATTCGCGAGCCAAGGACGAGGGCGGGCAGCGCTGGTTTCACCTCTATTCCGGCCAGAAGATGCCTCACACTGATCCACTACATTGGACGGGACGAAACCAGACGTGGAATTACATGTGCGCCTCTTGTCACTCCACCAACCTGCGCACAAATTACGATCTGGCGCAGGATAGCTATGCGACGACGTGGTCGGAAATCAATGTCTCCTGCGAATCATGCCACGGACCCGGCTCCCGGCATGTTTCTTGGGCGCGAAACCGAAAGAAGGGTCCCTACCAACCACGCGAGGGCGCGAACGGCCTCGTTGTTAACCTGAAACCGCCCAGCGGATCGTGGGTAGTCCTAGAGCCGGGAGCAGGAACCATGCACTGGAAAGGTCAGGCGCGCTCACGCAATGAACTGGAGACTTGTGCGCCCTGTCACTCCCGCCGTCGTCCGATCACGAGTGACTACCAGCCGGGACAGCCCTATTTAGACGCGTATGAGCCGGTCCTGCTGGAAGAAGGTGTCTATTATGCTGACGGCCAAATCCTGGAAGAAGACTACGAGTACGGCTCGTTCCTGCAAAGCAAGATGTACCAGCAGGGCGTGACCTGCTCTGACTGCCATGACCCGCACAGCGGGACGCTCGCCCCGGTGAGCATGAACTCGGTTTGCGGCAAGTGCCATTTGCTCGCGAAGTTCGGCAACGAGCAGCACCACCACCACAAGGTTGCTGGTGCCGGCGCACTCTGCGTCAACTGCCACATGCCAACCCGGACATACATGGTGCTGGATGTGCGGCGCGACCACAGTTTCCGAGTGCCACGGCCCGACTTTTCCTTGGCCTACGGGACTCCGAACGCCTGCACTCAATGTCATACAGACAAATCCGTCAAGTGGGCAGCCGAAGTGGTGGCGAAGTGGTATGGTACGAGCCCCGGCCGAGAGCCGGGCTTTGTGGAGGCGATTGACGCGGGCCGTCGTGGCTTGCCCAACGCCGAAAAGGCGCTTACCGGGCTAATCACAGATACCACGAAGCCCGCCATTGCTCGCGCCACCGCCTTGAGCCTGCTTCCGGAATACCTCACGCCTGCTTCGATTCCGGCGGTACAGGCAGCACTCGGCGCGAGCGATGGGCTGGTGCGTAGCGCGGCGGTGCGAGCTCTGGAGCCACTTGCACCACAAGGCCGAGTTCGCCTGGCGGGGCCCTTGCTGACCGACTCTATCCGGTGCGTGCGCCTCGCGGCAGCGCGACTACTTGCGGGGACTCGGCCTGACCTCCTGCAGGGAGAACAGAAAACCGCCCTGGATCGCGCGGTTTCGGAGCTGGTCGCCTCTGAGATGGCGACCGCCGAGCGCCCGGAGAACCACATGAACCTGGCACTGCTCTACGCCCAGATGGGCCGCGTCACCGATGCTGAAAGCGAGCTGAAGACCGCGTTGCGCCTTGACCCCAACTTCGTCCCTGTCATGGTAA
>Ga0306924_10003117_pt1 | contig 15859 bp, 14 predicted proteins | sample sta12Can44000111_FD_203756 | JGI IMG/M metagenome (GOLD analysis project Ga0306924, IMG submission 203756) | Lab enrichment of tropical soil microbial communities from Luquillo Experimental Forest, Puerto Rico - statanox.12C.anox.44.000.111 (v2)... | ecosystem: Environmental > Terrestrial >... | reverse complement strand
GGACCAAGTCGGTCATACGCGCGCCTCAGCCGAAACCGGGTGGTGCGACAAAACCGCGAAACGCTTCTTCGAGCAGACCGGCAAACACGATGCAGCTATGGTCGCCATATTGCGGCCCGATGATCTGCACCCCGACCGGCAGCCCTTCAGACGTCGACCCCACAGGCGCCACCGTCGTCGGCAAATACACAAGCCCCGACAGCCCCGCCCAAAACAGGTCGTCAGTCACCGGCACGCATTTGCCGTTGACCAGGATCGTGCGCTCCCAGCGCTCGCCTGCATGGTCGTGCGGGTACGCCGCGCCTGCTGTCACCGGACTCAGCAACAAATCATATTCACGGAAAAATTCGGCCCATTTGAGCCGAAGCCGATGCCGCTCCTCATTGCCGGCCAGCCAATCCCGGTGGGATAGTGTGTTCGCCCGGAGCGTGCGGGCGAAATAGCTCTGATCGTCCGGATCGAGGCGGCGCACGGTTTCGGTCTGCTGCTCGAACTCCTGCTGGTTCAGGCGTCGCGACGTCGCGGCACGCAGTAACCGGATATACACGGCATGGGAATGCGCCAAATCGATGTCCGGGCGCGCCCGGTCGCTGACGTGAACTCCCTCGCGGGCAAGAAAATCGGCCAAGTTTTGCAGCATATCCTGGATTTCGCGGTCGACCTCACAATTGGGATCGTCGAGCATGATCGCGACGCGGAAGTCGGAGAGCGCACTGCCACGGGTCGGCGCGAGCGCGAGCCGCCAGCCGGCCGCCTCGATCGGGTCGGGCCCGGCGATGATGTCGAGCGCCAGGGCGATATCGGCGGCGCTGCGCCCCAACGGCCCAATCACTGATATGTCGGCGGCTGCGACATTGCCCGGCAGTGACTGGCCGCGTGGCGGCGCGATGCCGTAGCTCGGCTTGTGCCCGTAGACGCCGCAGTAATGGGCCGGGTTGCGGATCGAGCCGCCGATGTCGCTGCCGATTTCGAGCGCGGTGAGTCCGGCGGCCAGCGCCGCCGATGCCCCGCCGGAGGAGCCGCCCGGGGTCAAAGACCGGTTCCACGGATTGTTCGTCGTCCCGTAGACCGGGTTATAGCTTTGCGAATCGGCGAGCATAACCGGGACATTGGTCTTGCCGAAGATGACGGCCCCGGCACCGAACAGCCGGTCGACCGCCAGCGCATTCGCTGGGGGCAAATTGCCTTCTAGCTCCGGCAAACCCCAGGTTGTCGGCATGCCGATCACGTCGAAGGATTCCTTGACGGTCATCGGCAGGCCGTGAAGCGGCCCCCAATTCTCACCGCGCGCAAGCGCGGCATCGGCCTCGTCGGCGCGCCGCCGGGCCCGCTCCAGATCGGTGACGATGATCGCATTTAGCGCCGCATTGTGGCGATCGACCCGCGCCAGATAATGTTCGAGCAACTCGCGCGAACCGAGCTCGCGCCGGTGGATCGCGGCGGCGAGAGCCGCCGCAGAGCGAAAAGCCACCTCGGTCATCTTCGCTTACCAATCAATGCGAAAGGTGGAACAGGCGTGGCCACAGGCCAATCAAGCCGACGACAATCAGGTAAATCGCGACGACGTAGTTGAGCAGGCGCGGGACGAGTAAGATCAGGATGCCGGCGATAAGAGCGACCAGCGGTTGGATCACGACAACATCGAAGGTCATCGAGCGAATTCCCGAGCGGAGGTAATCGTGAGCGAGATTTTTACCGGCGGCTGCCTCTGTGGCGAGATACGCTACCGTATTACCGGTGCGCCCGTCGAGGCGCTCTATTGTCATTGTCGAATGTGCCAGCGGGCGCATGCCGCGCCGGTTGTTCCCTGGCTTACCGTCCCGCTCGAGGGCTTTACGGTCACCGCGGGCAACCCGATGGCCTACCGCTCCTCGGCCAAGGCATTTCGCCATTTTTGCAGCAGATGCGGCACGCCGCTGACCTGGCGCCGAGCCGACAGCCCCCGGCTTGTCGACATCAGTATCGCCAGCCTCGACGATCCCGATGCCGTGGCGCCCACCCTGCACGTCTGGACCAACAGCCGGATCGCTTGGTTCGACACCGCCGACCAGCTGCTGCGATATTCGAGCGACCAGCGGCCCAAACCAGCCCCGTAAAGAGGACCGGAGATGGCGGAGCAAGATACGATAATCGCGTTGTCGGCGGAAGCTCGGACAAGGCCGCCGAGCATCGATCCTGTATCGCCGGCGCCCTTGCCAAAAGACGCCGACACGCCGGCGCCGGCGAGCGTCGCGCCGCCGCAACAGGCGGAGGCAACGGGTTACCGGCGCCGCGTGCTGCTGGTGCTTTCCGCAGTCCTCATCGCGCTTTTGGCGTATTGGGCGTCGAGCTATTTCTTTGCGTACACCAATGACGCCTACGTCACTTCAGACTTCGTCAGCGTCGCCCCCTATGTCAGCGGTCGGATCGCCAGCGTAAACGTCGTCGACAACCAAACGGTGAAAGAGGGGGATTTGCTCGCGACGATCGATCCGACGCCGTTCCAGCTCGCCCTGAATGAAAAGCAGGCGAAAAAGACCGAGGCAGAGGCGCAGCTCGCTGTCGATCGCGACACGATTACCGCAGCGCAGGCGCAGCGCGACGATGCCGCGGCGAAGCTGCGCTTGGCGAGCGACAATGTGCGCCGGGCAACGCCAATCACAACCGCAGGCTTTTACTCTCGTCAGGGCCTCGATACCTTGACGGCGAAGGAACAGGAAGCAAAGGCGACTTTGGCCGATGGCGAAGCCGCGATCGCAAAGGCACAGCAGACGCTGACTCTGCATCAGGCGACGGTTGCGGCGATTGATACCGAAATCGCCTATCTGCAATGGCAGCTCGATCAGACAAAGCTGCTGGCGCCGGCCGACGGCACGATCACCCAACTCACCTTGCGGGTGGGCGACCAGGCAAAGGAGAATGCACCGCTGATCGGTCTGATCGATGCGCATGCTTGGCGGATTTACGCCAATTACAAGGAAGGCGTGATCCGCCATATGCAAGTCGGGGATACCGCCTGGGTCTGGCTCGACATGTATCCTTGGCATGTTCACCGATCGACTATTCAGGGCATTGCCCGTGGGATCAGCCGCGAGCAGCGCGAGCGCAAGCTGCTGCCATATGTAGAGCCGACTACGGACTGGATCCGGTTGGAGCGGCGTTTTCCGGTGACATTGGTGCTGCAGGATCAGAGCCCTGATGTCGTTCTGCATATGGGCTCCGACGCGCGCGCGTTCATCTTCTACTGAGCGTCGGTAATGCTCCGCGAGATCCCCGGCGCGCTCGCGGCCGAGTTGCGCTTGCTCGCATTTCGCGGCCCGCGTGGCCTCGAAGCGCTGGAGGCCGCATTGTCGGTCACGCTCGCCGTGCTCGCCGCGCTGGCAGTGCATTCGGACAACCCCTGGTGGGCGGGGATCAGCGCCTTCCAGGTGACCCGGGCCTCGCTCGCGGTCGCCTTGTCGCGTGGCGTCATGCGGGTCGCCGGCAGCGTCGTCGGCGCTTTTATCGGTCTGATCGTCCTCAGACTGTTCGCCTACCAACCATTGCCGTTCTGCCTTTGTCTCTTTGTCGTGGCATTCGTCGGATATTTCGGGTTCGCAATCTCGCGTTTCAGTTATGGCTGGCTGATCGGCGCGGTTACCGCAAACCTGATCATGCTGATCGCCTTCACGCAGCCGCAGGGAGCGTTCACGATCGCCGTCGATCGCGTCGCCGACGTGATGATCGGAACCGCCGCATCATTGCTCGTCTGTGGCCTGATGCCGGCGCCGGCCAATACTGCAGCTCCTCCCGCACCGGGCCAGCTCAGCGCGCCGCCGCTGGCGTTCTGGCGTCGCCGCTGGGGAATTGAGCTCCGGTATTGGCTGGACGGAAAGCGGCCATTGCTGATCCATGCCTGCCGCATCTCGCTTACGGTCATGCTGCTGCCGGCGCTGGCGAACTGGCTGGCGCCGGTGAGCCCGGTCACGATCGGGCTTACCGCGGTGATGGTCATGGCGGTCCCGATCACGGCGATCGTTGAAGCCGACACCCGCCTTATCGTGCAGCGCGCGGCGCATCGCGTCATCGGTTGTTTGCTCGGCGCGCTGCTCGGCCTTGGCTGTCTCGCCGTCGTCGGCAGCGATTTCGCAATCTGGACCGCACTCTTGCTCGTCGGGGTCTGGCTCTGCTCACAAATCCAGACCGGAACCACAGGGATCAGCTACATCGGAACGCAGGCGATGTTTGCCTTTGTGATGAGCATGGTCCAGAGCCAAGGCCCGCCGCTTTCGATCAGCCCCGGCTTCGAACGCCTAGTCGGCGTGATGGCCGGGCTCTCTCTTTTGTTTGTGATCACACTGGTGCTTTCGCTGATCCCGATGTCCCAGCCGGCGATGCCCGCGGTCGTCCGCGATTGACAAGTATCCCCGGCAAGGTTGTGATCCGCGGCAGCATCGATCCCGCGCAAGGTCAGGTGTGTTGCTCAAATTGGCCGACCGCATCGGGGCATTGCAGCGCCTTCGGCGCCAGAGCACGACTACCGCGGAAAAGCCGGTAGAACGCAGACTGGCCGCGATTGTTGCGGCAGATGTCGTTGGTTACAGTCGCCTGATGGGTGCCGACGAGACTGGCACCTTGCGCGCATTGCAGGCACATCGCCGAGAGCTGATCGATCCGAAAATCGCGGTACACCGCGGCCGCATCGTCAAGACAACGGGGGACGGCATCCTTGTCGAATTTCCGAGCGCGGTTGAAGCTGTCGCTTCGGCTATTGCGATTCAGCGGGGTGTTGCGTCGCGCAACAAGGGCGTGGCGGAGGACAAGCGCCTTACCTTTCGCATCGGAATCAATGTCGGCGACATCATCAGCGAAGCCGGCGACATTTTTGGCGATGGGGTCAATGTTGCTGCGCGGTTGGAGGGCCTGTGCGAGCCGGGCGGGTTGTGCATCTCCCGCGCCGTCCGCGACCAGGTCCGCGACAAATTGCCGGTCACCTTCGATGATCTCGGCGAGCAGCAGGTGAAAAACATAGCCCGGCCGGTGCGTGCCTTCAGCCTCGCGCCTCAGTCGATCGCCGCAATACCGGAGCTTTCTTCGGAACGACATCCGGCAGCGATGAGACGTGGCCGCACGTGGGTGATCCTCGCTTTCGCCGCAAGTTTGCTCGCCGCAGCCGTCACCATGTGGTGGGTCGCAGGACCGCCGTTCGCGCCGCGGCGCGGTGAACCCGCCTCAGCGACATCGGTGCCGATTACCGAAGCGCGCGCCTCGATTGCGGTGCTGCCATTGGAAGCGCTCGGTGTCGAGGGCGGCAGCGACTACTTCGCCGACGGGCTAACCGGAGAGATCATCGCCGCGCTCGGGCGCTTTCGCGATCTGTCGGTAATGTCGCTCGGCGCGGTGTTCGGTTACAAGGGCAAGCACCCGCAGCCGGCTGAGGTCGGCCATGACCTGAAGGTCCGTTATGTCGTCGAGGGGTTCGTTCGCCGCGGCCCCGAGCGTATCCGCGTATCGCTGAGCCTGACAGATACCAACCGCAACGCCGTCCTGTGGTCGGAAAAGTATGAGGCCGAACCCAAGGACATCTTTGCGGTTCAGGATGACATCACGCGCCGCATCAGCGGCGCGCTGGCGGTGCGGGTGACGAGCCTCGAACTGGCGCGGTCGGCGGCCAAACCCCCGAACAACCTCGAAGCCTATGACCTTGTTTTGCGTGGGCGGGCTCTATTGTCGCGCCTGACGCGTTCCGGCAATGCGCAAGCGCGCGGCTTGTTCGAGCGCGCGATGGCGCTCGATCCGAACTACGCGCCGGCTTATGTCGGATTGGGACTGGTCAATCTGCTGGCATCGAATACGGGGTGGACGGAAGACCCCGTCGAAGCTCGGGAGCGCGCCGAGAAGCTCGCGCAAAAAGCGATCGCGCTGGACGATCTCAGTTCGAGTGCCCATGCCTTGCTCGGCGCTGTGACGGTCCATTTCGGCGATTATGACCGGGCCCTCGACGAACTGAAGCGGGCGATCGATCTCAACGGCAGCGATGCCCAAAGCTACGGTGGCCTCGTTACGGTTCTGCTGTACACAGGCGACCCCGCCGGGGCAATCGCGGCCGGGGAGACTCTGACGCAATTCCAGCCCGAGCTTCCCGACGGCACCGCATTGCATCTCGGCATGGCTTATGTCCTGGCTGATCGCGGCGCCGACGCCATTCGCATCCTGGAGCCGGTCGTCGGTCACAACCCGCGAGATCTCTACGCGAGCGTCATGCTGGCAGTCGCCTATGCTGCAGTCGGACGTCAGCAGCAGGCGGACGAGCTAGCCAAGGCGGTTCGGCAGCGCTTTCCGACATTTTCCCGGGATGGGTTCGGGTCGGCATTGCGTGATCCGAGTCTGCGCGCAAAGCTCGACCACGCGCTCGAAGCTGCGGGTCTGTAGTTGGATAATCCGGCTACGGGGTGTTGCGAAATTTCACCCAGTTATCGCTCGCCTTTTCGATGACGCTCGCGGTCTGGGCCTCGAATACCGGAAGGGCCTGTTTCGCTCCGAAAACATAGAGCTTGCCATCGGCGATCGCCCACGCCTCCGGATCGGCTTCTAGCTTTGCCCCATGTGACAGCGTTACCGTGCAGTAGCCGCGGAACTGCGGCGCATAATGGTCGGGGTCGGCGACGAACATCGCGCGGTGGTCGGCATTCTTGAACCAATAGGTCGCATCGTCGAAGGCGGCCTGATATTCGGCCGATCCTTTTTCCGGGTGGCCGTCTGTAAAGTAGGAGACGGGGTCGTAGCCTTTGAGCGCGAGCCGCTTGTCTTCGGCAGCGGCGGCGAGCGCAACCAGGGTTGGCAACGCGATAAGGATTGAACGGCGCGAGAGATTGGTCATCAAGGCCTCCGAGCGGATCATACGATCGCGGCCCTGCGCTTACAACCGAACGGGCGATGATTGACAACCCGCGCCGGCGAAGGTGAGATCCGAGCATCGATCTCGCGCAATGGAGGGAGACTTGGCCAAATTCAGGATCGCGACGCCAACCGGCGCCAGCTACACGACCGCCGCTGATTATGGCTACGAGATGGAGGCGCTGACGCCGATCGACGCCGAGATTTTCGAGGTCCGGCCGGGCTCCGAGGACGAGTTCGTCGCGGCGGCGCGCAACGCCGACGCGCTCTACGCCAAGGGACGGCGCATCACCAAGCGCATGATCGACGGGCTCGAGCGCTGCAAGATCATCGCGCTCGGCAGCGTCGGGGTCGACTCGGTCGACGTCGAGGCGGCGACGCAAAAGGGCATCCCGGTGACTAACTGCCCGGACACTTTCATCGACGAGGTCGCCGATCACGCGATGATGTTGATTCTGTCGACCTTTCGTCGCCTGATCGTGCAAGACAAATTGGTGCGTGACGGGCGCTGGGCCGAGGGCAGGCCGATGCTGTCGAAGATCCCGCGCCTGATGGGCCAGACCTTGGGGCTCATCTCATTTGGCCATGTCGCGCGGGCAGTCGCGAAGCGAGCCAAGCCATTTGGCCTGCATGTCATCGCCTATGACCCGTTTATCGAGGAGTTGGTGGCGATTGAGCACGGTGTCGAACCGGTGAGCCTGCCCGAATTACTACAACGCTCCGATATCATCTCGATGCACGCGCCGGCGACGGAAAGCGCCAACCGGCTGATCCGTGAGGAGCACTTCCGTCAGATGAAGAAGACGGCGATCTATATCAGCACCGGGCGCGGTCCGACGACCGACGAAGCGGCACTGATCAAGGCGCTCGACGAAGGAATGATCGCCGCCGCCGGACTCGACGTGCTCGAGCAGGAGCCGCCGGGCGACAACAACCCGCTGTTGCGGATGGACAATGTGATCCTGACCGCGCATGTCGCCTCGGCCTCCGCCCGGTTTGATCCGGCGCGGCGCCGACGGGTCGGTCAGGAATTATCGCTGGTGCTGAGCGGCAGATGGCCGATGTCTTGCGTCAACCCCTCGGTGCTGGCCAAGAGCGACCTCAAGCGCTGGCAGCCGGTGTCGATGGAGCGGGGCCCGAACTCCTAAATCCGGTCGGGGACACGGATGGTTATCGGCAGACGGTCATTCATTATCGGCGGGGGATTGGCGACGATGGCAGCGAGTTGGGACCCGGAAATCGTACGCTATCCGGATCAGCGGATAAAAACCCTCGACCCCCGCTTTACGTCGCTGGTGCTTGGCAATGCCGCTGTCGAGCGGATCGCCACCGGCTGCCGGTTCAATGAGGGGCCAGTTTGGTTCGGGGATTTGCGCAGCCTCGTCTGGAGCGACATCCCCAACGACCGGATGATGAAATGGGATGAGGAGACGGGCGCCGTCAGCGTCTTTCGCAAGCCCTCGCACTACGCCAACGGCAATACCCGCGACCGCCAAGGCCGGCTCGTGACCTGCGAGATGGATACGCAGCGGGTGACGCGGACGGAGTACGACGGCACGATCACGGTGCTGGCCGACAGCTTTGAAGGAAAGAAGCTGACCGGCCCCAATGACGTCGTTGTCAAATCCGACGGCTCGATCTGGTTCAGTGACAATGGCGCAGGAATTCGCGGCAATTACCTTGGCCACAAGGCTGCTCCGGAGTTGCCGTATCGGGTCTATCGGCTCGACCCGGCGACCGGCCAGCTGACGATCGCGGTCGGCGACATGAAACGGCCCAACGGGCTCGCCTTCTCACCTGACGAGAAACTGCTCTATGTCATCGACACGCCCGGTCCGGGGCAGCGCACGATTCAGCTTTACGATGTCGACGACAACGGCACCAAGACCGCGAACCGGCGCGAGTTCAACAGTGCCGAGCCGGGCGGCTCGGACGGTATGCGGGTGGATGTCCAGGGAAATTCGTGGTGCGCCTGGTCCGGCGGCGAGGCCGAGGACGGCGTTGCCGTGCTCGCCTCCGACGGCAAGATGATCGGCCGCATCATGCTGCCCGAGCGCTGCGCCAATGTCTGCTTCGGCGGGACCAAGCGGAATCGCCTGTTCATGGCGGCGAGCCAGTCGATCTATTCGCTCTATGTCGAAACCCAGGGCGTCGCGGGCGGCTAGCCGGAAAAGGCCGACATCACCGCTGCGATGACAGGCATGCCGATCTCGTCCCGTAAGGTCATCACCGATTCCGGGTGAAACTGCACGGCGGCGATCGGCAGGTGGCGGTGCTCGATCGCCATCACGACACCGTCCTCGGTTTCGGCAGTAACCAAAAGCTCCGGCGGCAAGGCGCTGCGCCGCGCGTGCAGTGAGTGATAGCGGCCGACCGTGAACTCGTTCGGCAGACCGCGCAGCAGCCGGCCACCGCAGACCCGGACCAGTGAGGGCTTGCCGTGGACCGGCACGTCGAGCACGCCGAGCGAACCACCGAAATATTCGGCAATCCCCTGCAGACCGAGGCAGACGCCAAACACCGGCAAGCGCTGTTGCATGAGCAGATCCAGCGTCTCGGCCATCGCAAAGTCCGACGGCCGCCCCGGTCCAGGCGAGAGCACGACGAGATTGTAATCGGCGGCGTGCCGCAATACAGCGCGGGCCAGATCCGGCCGCATCGTTACGACCTCGGCGCCGGTGGTGCGAATGTAATTGGCCAGAGTATGAACAAAGGAATCCTCGTGATCGATCAATAGCACTCGTCGACCCTGACCGGCCGCGGTCGCCGGTGCCGCGTCCGTCGCGAGAGCCGCTTTCCGTCCGCGGATCGCAGTGAACATCGCGGCTGCCTTCAGACGGGTCTCGGCTTCCTCGGCATCGGGGCTGCTGTCGTAGAGCAGTGTCGCTCCGGCGCGCACTTCGGCGATGCCGTCCTTCATGCGGATCGTGCGCAGGGTCAGACCGGTGTTCATGTTACCGTCGAAAGTCAGGCGGCCGATGGCGCCGCCATACCAGCGGCGCGACGAGCGCTCCTCCTCTTCGATAAAGCGGATCGCCCAGCGCTTTGGCGCCCCGGTCACCGTTACCGCCCAGGCGTGGCTCAGAAAGCCGTCAAGGGCATCGAATTCCCCGCCCAGCACGCCTTCGACGTGGTCGACGGTGTGGATGAGGCGCGAATAGAGCTCGATCTGGCGGCGGCCGATCACCCGCACCGTGCCCGGCACGCAGACCCGCGACTTGTCGTTGCGGTCGACATCAGTGCACATCGTCAATTCGCTCTCGTCCTTGGTGGAATTGAGCAACTGCCGGATGCGCTCGGCGTCTTCGACCGGGTCGCGGCCACGCGCGATCGTGCCGCTGATCGGGCATGTTTCGATCCGCCGCCCCTCGACGCGGACATACATTTCCGGCGACGCGGAAACCAGAAACTCGCCGTCGCCGAGATTGATCAGCGCGCCGTAGGGTGCCGGATTGGCTTGGCGCAGCCGGTGGAACACGACGCTCGGCTGGTCCGTGCAGCGGTCGGCGAGAAGTTGCCCGCAGACCACCTCGAACAGATCGCCGCGAACGAACGCCCCTTTGGCGCGCTCGACGAGTGCTGCGTATTCTCCCGGCCCGTGATCGCTCTCGGTCGGGATCCTGGTCGGCGTGTTGTCGAGCCGATATGGGGCCGGGACAGTCGAGCGGGGCAAATCGCGCGTCGAGACACCGCTCACCTCAAATTCGTAGCGGTGGGTCGCCGCAATTTGCCGCATGTGATCGACAACGAGGATCTCATCCGGCAGATAAAGCACGAGGTCACGCTGGTCCTCGGGCCTCGGCAGACGCAACGGCATCGGCTCGAACTGGAATACCAGGTCGTATCCGAACGCACCGTAAAGCCCGAGGTGCGGGTCCTCGGCGCTGCCGAAGAGATCAACCAGAGTACGCAAGACCGAAAACACCGAGGGCTGCCGGCTGCGGCTTTCTTCTGGAAAGCGCTGGTCGGTCTCTTCGATCTCACCCGAAATGCGCTCGCGGCAGGTCCGTTCGATCCGAACTGCTGCGAGGCCGATGAGGCTCTGCGCGATCGGGGCCAATAGAATTACGCCGCGCTCTTTGAGCGCCTCGATCGCGAACCGGCGTCCGCGCGTGGTGAAGACCAGCGGAGGATCGACAAAACCCATGTCCCATCGCGTGTAGCGGCCGGGAAACTCGAAGCTCGACGAAAACAGCACGCCGCGCCGCTCGTCGAGGGCGCGGGCCAGTGTGCTATCGGCCGGCTGGTAGTCGTGGTTGCGGATCTCTCGCGTGATGCGGAGGCCGCCTTTGGTGAGATAGCTGGTGGGCTGCATGAGGATCTCCTGCGGGCCGTGGGCGCTCGGGAGATCCGGGAAGGTTCGGCTAGAAACTGCGAAGGCCGCCCGGTGTTCCCGAAGCGGCCTTGATCGAAACAATGGAAGCGGCCGCCTCTATTAGACGGGCCACCACCAATTCAAAGATTGCACGAACCGAGTCATCGAAGGGGACCATAACTCGATGACTTTAGCCGCGCAACCACCTTTCGGTAGACCGGCATAGGCTGGTGCCAATTTGCCAAGCCTCTCGTCATACCGGCGAAGGCCGGTATCCAGGGCAGCCCTAGATCCCGCCGCCGCGATGACAAAGGTACCGCCATTATTTTTCGGTATACCCTGCAGCCGCCAGGTCAAATTCCTGCGGGCGGCCGAACATCTCGCTGCGGACGTCCCACAGTTCCGGGTACATCGGGCTTTCGATCAGCTGGTTGGCAGCCTGCTGCAGATATCGGAGCCCACTCGACCCCCCGGTCCCGGCATTGCTGCCGATGACCCGCGACACGGTCGCGAGATGCGCAAAACGCCATTTGCGGAACGCATCTTCGAGATCGATCAGCTTCTCGCCGAGCTGATACAACTCCGGTGCGCTCATGCGGTTCCGGTAGACGTAACTCCATGCCCTGAATACTGCCGCGTTCTTTTGATGCTTGACCGAGTAGTCCGCCGACCGTGGATCGGCGATCGCAAAGCCCGGCAGTGTCCGCGCCATATACGAGACCACCGCGTCATAAATGCCTGGCGCCGCGAGCGCGGCGCTCAATGCCTCTCTCTCCGCTTTGGTCTGGGCGTTCTCGAACACGTCAAAGCTTCGCGTTTCACCGCTCGACAGCTCGAACTCGACATAGCGGTATTTGAGCCCGAGTTTGTATTCCAAAGCGCGATATTGAATTGACTGAAAACCCGATGCGCCGTCCCGTCCCACCGTCTCGCGAAACAAAAAGAACTCGTCGGGTGTCAGGGTCGCCAACACGTCCCAGGACGAGATCAGGATGTGCTGGATCGCACTGACCCGTGACAGCCGCTTGAACGCGATGATGCAATCGGCCTCGTGTGCCTTCTCCCGCATCAGCGAATTAATTGCGCAGTCAAGCTCGTGGATTGCCAGCTTGAACCACAGCTCATGCTGCTGGTGAATGATGATGAAGAGCAGTTCGTCATCCGAACTGGTCTGCAATGTTTGCGCCGACAGCAGCTGCCGGAGGCCGAGATAACTATTATAGGTGTTCTTCAAGTTTGGCAGCTCAGGTTACGCTGCTGCGGCGCGAGCGGCAGGGCGTCTGACGAGCACGACCTTCTGTGCAGTGCGTCCGAGAAAGTGGTAGCCCGATCCGCCCTCGGCGAGAATATCGAGGAACGCATCGGGGTCGGTAATCCGCACGGTGCCGAGAATATCGGCGCCGCGGCGCAGAAGCCCGTCGGGCAAGAGGCTCACCGTCGGCCCCACCATCGTGACGCGCGCGGTCGGACTCGCCAACGCCAACAACTCTTCGAGCGTGTCGTTGATCAAAGTCGTGCCGGTGATCAGCAATACATCGGCTTCTGGGACTACCGCCGCGGCCTGTTCGGCCGGGCGGAAAAACGGCAGCTCGTCGGCCTTTAGCGTTGCAGGGTCCTGCTCGAGCACGAGATAGGGCTGATGGCGGCGTTTCAGCTCGCGCAGGAACGGCACGAACGCTCCGACCACGACGACCTTGTCGCCGGGGCGGATCTCGGTCGCGTCAAAGGCGTCGATGCCGAGGCGCAGTTCGGTCTCGGGATGCGGGCGGCGGCGCCAGCAGGTATCGGCGAGCGCATTCATCGCGGCGATGCCGACCGCCCGCCGGATACCGTTGTCGCCCAGTGCCTCGCGCGCGAGGTCAAACGCGGGCCGGCCCGTGAGCTTGCCGGGAAACGGCATTGCCATCGCCGAACTCGGGCAGCACACCGCTTCGGGGATCGTCTTGATCGGCGTCGCGCAGGCCCCGGCGATGCCGTTGTCGAGTTTCACCCCGGTGAAGAACAGCCCGATAACCGCGCGCTCGACGGTGATCCCGTCGAGCTCGGGTCCGAGGACGTCACGGATCGCAGCGAGGGTCTCCGGCAGGATCGCTTTGTCGTCGTTTTCCATCGTGGTTCCTCTTCCCTTAGAGGGGCTGTGCGGGCGAATACCGTAGTTCAAAGGAAAGCCCCGTCACCTGACGGAGAATAGCACCGGAAGGGGGCACGGTCAGCGGCGGGTTAGGCGGCGGCACGAGGTCTCGCAGCAGCGGTGCCGCGAGCACAGATAGGGCTTCCCGGTGGAGTTGTAAGACGCCTTATGGCCTCGATCACGATTCCTGGCTAACCGAAGCCCTCTTCCACAACGGCCCGGATCTGTGGGCGGTTCATCCCGGTCAGGCCCAGCCGTTCGAGCGTGCGTCCCTCTGCTGCAAAGTCTTTGCCGGTCATGTTCCGCACGATCTCGATCAGAGCATCGATCGCCGGCGTCCTCACTCCCGCCGCCTTACCCAAAGCGCTCATCGGAATGAGGCCAGTCGGGACATCTTCGGTGATGAATTTGTGATCGAGCGACCTCGGCGTGCCTGTCGCCTGATAAGGGCCGTCGCTGTTGTAGGTGAGGCGCTGACAGGTCTCGACGAGGGTCGCTTCGTGCACGCCGTAGACGCGATCGAACCAATCGGCCAGGGTGGGGACCGCCGCACCCAGCGCCGCAGCGACGGTGACACGCTCGGCATTGATCGCCTCGTAGAGCCGGGCAACCGCCGGCGTCACGCCCTCGGCATAGAATTTGTAGCTGGCCCCGCTCTCGATGCGCGCCGCATTGGCGACGCAATTCGCCACATGCAGCATCGCATTGGCGTTGGTGAAGCCGGTGCAAAGAATGTTCGGCGCCGCGACCGCTTCCGGGAACAAGGATGACAGGCGCGGAAACACGGCGCCGATGCGATTTCCCGGGAATGTCGCGATCTGCAGCCAACGCTTCCTGACGATGGGGCGTATCTGTGTCGGCCCCAGGCGCCAGCATGAATAGGGGTAGTTATCCATTTCGGCGACATCGATTTCGGCTCGGCAGCCAGCATCGTTCAGGGCTCGGCGCACGATCAGCGAGCCGCCGGTGTTGCCCTGGATCAACAGGATCACCTGGCCATCCCTGAGTAGTGGGGCAACCGATCGCGCGACCATTGCCTGAATATCGCCGCCGGTCACAATGATGATGACATCGGCGCCCTCGACTGCAGGTTCGAGATCCGTCGTCACGCGCTCGACCGCAGCAAAGCCGCCTCTCTCACCTTCGACATCCACCCCACCATGCGCGCGAATTTCGGCGAGCTTTGCATCATCAATGTCGTGAAGGCGCAGCTTGAACCCGGCGATCCCCAATTCAGCGACGAGGTAAAGACCGCCGATTCCGGCCCCGATGATCGCAACTGTCTCGGTGCTTCTCTGCGTCACGGCCACCTCCCCGTGTTGACCGGCGACTTCCACGCCCTCCGCCGAGATTACCCTCCAAACGCCGCCAGATCGATCGGGGCCGCATGTGAGCCGACCCCAAGACCGCCGCGGAATGCGCCGTCAGCCTGGCTCCCCGCGTTTCAAAGCGACACGACTTGGATATCAGGCCTCTTGCGAACCGGAACCGAGGAACCGGGCCGGGCCGGGCACCTCCGGCTCAAGGACTGCGACATTCCATTCCCTTGGCCGGCCTTTTTTGGTTTCCGCAGCGACCATTTCTCGTGCCTGCTGTGCATTTTCCGCGATCACCGTAGCGTAAAATATGTCGCTACCGGAGGACATGGTGCAGCTGAATTTCATCATTTCCTTTTCTCTCCCCTAAACGGACAGAAGATTTCAGCCCATCATCCGCGCATTCCGTTGTGCCTCACCCGGGCCGCCATCTCCTCCTAGCCGCCAAGATGCAGGAGCCACTCCCCGATCGACATCCGGTTCTGGCGCCATCTATTGCGACGAGGCCGCATATCTTACTTTGCGGCGCTGCTGAGGCCCGCCAGCGCGGTACATAGTGCTCACAGCTGGGCTGACGAGCCATACGCCGCCGACGATTGCGAAGGCAATAAATCCGGGGATGACGGCGAGGCAAGTGCTCGCTGCTGCCAGTGCGCCGGCGCCGGCCCAGCTACACGATGACAGCGCCTCGGCAAAAGTGGCGATACGCGACGAAGTTTGGCGGCGCCGAAAATGGCTGCGCTTTGCCTGCACGCGAAACCAGAACTGAATTGACGTGGCCGAAGCGGCGGCAGTGGCGCCCCCAAGCGCAGTGACCAGTGCGCAAATGGGGGCGGCGACCGCAAGCGCAATGTTAAAGGGGCCGAAAACGACCGCAATCACCCCCATCACCGCTTCGGTCTTGGCGCGAAGCACGCGAGCGCTTGTGACTGGTGCGGAAGCTATAAGATCCGGTGCGTCCTCGCCGGAGATGGCAAGCCAAGCAAGACCGCCTGCTAATTGTCCGGCCGCCATGATCAAGATCGGGACCAGCAGCGTGAATGCGCCGGTGTTATCATCGAAATCACGCCACAACAAGAAAGCGGGCGGCAGAAGGTAAAGCAGTTGCATCAGGCTTTGTGACATCAGCCACGGATCGCGTAGCAATAGACGCCATTCCTTGTGGCGCAATGCGCGTGTCGGCCATGTCTTGCGAAAGCCGGACGATTTTAGGCGCTGCCGGATCGGGTTTCGCGAGACGCC
>Ga0306924_10003116_pt1 | contig 15859 bp, 16 predicted proteins | sample sta12Can44000111_FD_203756 | JGI IMG/M metagenome (GOLD analysis project Ga0306924, IMG submission 203756) | Lab enrichment of tropical soil microbial communities from Luquillo Experimental Forest, Puerto Rico - statanox.12C.anox.44.000.111 (v2)... | ecosystem: Environmental > Terrestrial >... | reverse complement strand
CGATGGCTCCGGCTGTGCCACTGATCAAAGCCGGTTCACTGCGGGCACTTGCGGTAACCGGTGCGACGCGATCGCCGACTTTGCCTGAAATTCCCACAATGGCAGAGGCAGGGTTCCCCGAAGTTGAGGGCACCACCTGGACCGCGATTGTTGTGCCGGTAGGCACGCCGAAGGACATTATCGCGCAGCTTCATCGGATGATCGTCGAAAGTCTCGCGCAAGCTGATGTCAAGGACAGACTTGCCGCGATGGCCTATGTACCAATTGGCAGCTCGCCAGAAGAGTGCACCGCGTTCTTCAAGAAGGAGATGGCGAGGTGGTCAAAGGTCATCAAGGACGCAGGGCTGCGCGCAGAATGACCGTTTGACACGCGACCCCCGGCTGACGTGCTGGCGGACGGGCCGATACTGCAAAAACAACTCTCCCAGAGCTTGATGCATTCGGTCGCGCAAATCCGGTGGGCGAGCCGTAATCTTAAGTCGAGCAGATCGAATGAATGATACAAAAACCGAGATTCGCGATGGCATGCACATCGATTGGGACATCCCGATCGAGATGGAAGATGGCATCGTTCTCCGCGCGGACGTGTTCCGTCCGGCCCGAGAAGGTCGGTATCCCGTGATTCTCAGTTATGGTCCTTATGCAAAAGGACTGTCGTTTCAGGACGGCTATAAAGGCAATTGGGCACGTTTGATCAAAGCCGCCCCCGAAGTGCTCGCCGGCTCGACCAACAAGTATCAGAACTGGGAACTTGTCGATCCCGAGAAGTGGGTACCGGATGGTTATTCGTGCGTGCGCATTGACTCGCGTGGTGCCGGACGCTCGCCAGGCATGCTCGACGTCTGGTCGCCGCGCGAGACATTAGACCTGTACCAATGCATCGAATGGGCCGGCGCGCAACCTTGGAGCAATGGCAAGGTTGGCATCAATGGAATTTCGTATTACGCGATGAATCAATGGACGGTTGGCGCTCTAAAGCCGCCGCACCTTGCCGCGTTGTGTATCTGGGAGGGCTCGTCTGACTATTATCGCGAACTGTGCCGCCACGGCGGGATCCTGAGCGATTTTCTCAACAGCTGGCACCCCCGCCAAGTGGCAAGCGTCCAACACGGCGTCGGCGCTCATGGCGCGAAAAGCGTTGTTACGGGAGAAATGGTCGCCGGCCCGCAAACACTTTCGGATTCCGAACTTATTGCCAGCCGAGCCGATTCACCTGGTGAAGCGAAGCGGCGCAAGCTCTACGACAACTATTATGCCGCACGCACCGCCGATTTTTCACAGATCGAGGCGCCGCTTTTATCTGCTGCCAATTGGGGCGGCATGGGGTTACATACGCGTGGCAATTTCGAAGGCTACTTGGCCGCTGGCTCCAAGCAGAAATGGCTGGAGGTGCATGGCGACACCCACTTCACCCATTTCTACAGCAATTATGGCGAGGCGCTGCAAAAGTGCTTTTTTGGCCACTTCCTCAAAGGCGAAGACACCGGCTGGAACAATCAACCGCGCGTCTCATTGAACGTCCGCCACCCAAATGAAAAGTTTGTCTTGCGCGAAGAGACCGAATGGCCGCTAGCACGCACGCAGTGGACAAAGTACTTCCTGGAGCCGGAGGGACTGGCGCTGAGCCAACAGCCCTCTGCGAGTACAGCGACTTTGGTCTATGAAACAAGCGGCGACGGTCTGACTTTTCGCATGCAACCAATTGAAACAAGCCTTGAGATTACCGGCCCAATTGCTGCCAAACTATGGATATCCTCGGAAACTGAAGATGCCGACATATTCCTCGCTCTGCGTTTGTTCGATCCACACGGAAGAGAAATCACCTTCATCGGCTCCAACGACCCGCGCGTGCCGATCGGGCTTGGCTGGCTGCGTGCTTCGCAACGCAAGCTTGATCCGGTGAAATCCCTTCCCTACCGGCCTTGGCACACTCATGACGAAGCATCGCTCTTAAAACCAGGTGAGGCCGTGGAGCTCGATATCGAAATCTGGCCGACTTGTATTGTCGTGCCGCCACAATACCAGCTTGCGCTCAGCGTGCGGGGAAAAGACTACGAGGTTGACGGAAAGGATATCGCTCTGCCAAACGCGCCTTATTCGATGAAAGGCGTCGGCCCGTTTCTCCACGTTGATCCGGACGACCGATCCCAGGCTATTTTCGCAGCGCGAAATACGCTGCATTTTTCACCGAAGCAGCAGTCGTACCTCTTGTTGCCGATCATTCCGGAGCGCTAAGACCGGTTGGCAGGAAAATTATACACGGCGGAGGAATCAGTGAAGAATCGTTTTGTGAGTTTTGTGGCGGCCGTGGGCGTAGTCGTCACCGCACCGGCAGTCAAGGCGCAACACTATCCAAACCGAAACGTCACCATGATTGTGCCCTACCCGGCTGGTGGCCCGACTGACGAGACGGCACGCATTGTTGCACAGTCTCTCTCAAACCAACTCAAGCAGAGCTTCATTGTTGAAGATATCGGCGGCGGCGGATCAATCATCGGTTCTGAGAAAGTCGCGCGCGCGACGCCAGATGGCTACACGCTGCTCGTTCACAATTTGCAAATCTCGGCGAATGTCACTCTCTACAAAGCGCTGCCATTTGACACCCTCAAAGTGTTCGCCCCGGTGATGCTCATCAATCGCAATCCCTTGATATTGGTCGGCCGGAATACGCTTGTACCGAACACGCTTAAGGACCTTGTCAGCTTGATGAAGCAGGAGCCGATGAAAGCAGCGATTCCCGGCTACGGTACCACTGGTCACCTCGCCACTACGCTTTTCGCCCAAGAAGCCGGTATTTCGCTCAATCAAATTCCTTATCGTGGCGCGGCGCCGGCATTGACGGATCTTCTGGGTGGGCAAATCGACCTGTTTTTCGCCACGCCGCAATCCGTCGTGCAGCAAGTCGCGACCGGGGCATTGAAAGCCTACGGCGTCACCTCGAGAGAAAAGCTGGCTGAATTTGCGACCGCGGATAGTTTTCCAGGGATGTTCGGGCCAAAACTTGACGTGGTCTATTGGCAAGCGATGTTTGCCCCCGCGAGAACGCCCGACTCGGTGATCGATACGCTCAATAGCGCATTGAAAAACACGGTGGCCGATCCGGCACTCGTGAAGTTATGGGCCACGCAAGACGTCTCAGTGTTCCCACCGGATCAACGCTCTCCGGCGGCGGCAAGCGTGCTGTTAAAGAGCGAGATCGTTCGCTGGAGCCAAGTCATCCGCGACAACAACATCCATATTGAACAATAAAAAGCGTACAATGAACGATGCCGCGGTCGCCGAGGCCCTACTCTCCGGTCGTGCCGACGCGATCATAGCCGCGGATCGAGCCGGCATCATTCGCTTTTGGAATCCGGGCGCCGAGCGGCTGTTCAGCTATGCCCGCCACGAGGCGCTCGAACAATCTCTCGATCTCATTATTCCGGAGCGACTGCGGCAGCGGCATTGGGTTGGCTACAACAATGTAATCCAGACCGGTCACAGCCGTTACACAGAGAGTGATCTCCTTTCCGTGCCAGCGATTCGAAAAGATGGTTCCACAATTTCGGTAGAATTCACCGTCAGCCTAATAAAGGACCCGGCAGCTCGCTCAGCGTTAGAAAGCACGATTGACATGTCGCCTTGGTGCAAAGGCGCGCCAATTTTTACGTCCCGCGTCCCAGCCGTTTAGGTCCCAGAGCTCGTTTAGAGGGTTTGCGCTACTTGGGAGACGTTCTCAAGATTGCGCTTGACTGCCGCCGCGTGTTCGGCGCCATCCCGGCGATCTCTGTAATCAATTTCTTTAAAATCGCATCGGCAAAGGTTTCATAGGTTCTCGCCGGAATCATGAATGCACTTGGTCCGCCAATGACATTGTTGTAATAGTAGCGATCCAGGTCAGCCTCGAGGGCAAGGATCGGCAGGCCATTGATGCTGATGCCATCGCGCACCGCTTCGTCGCGTGCCAGTGTTACCGATCGCCCGCGATTGTTGGCGCCGTCGCCTGAGACGTCGATGACGCGACGGATGCCCAGAAACGGGCTGGTTGAGAGAAGTATACGCGAATAATCGATCGCGCCGCTAATCGAGGTGCCACCGCCGAACAATTGCCGTTTCGTCGCTTCAATCGCATCGGCGAGAGCATTCAAGGTGACTTCGTCATTGGCGAGCGTCCAATCGACAGTTTGCACATGCAGTTCCGGACCGGTCCACTGCATCATAGTAATCGCAACGGATTGCGTGGCCAGCGAGCGGATTGAGTTTAAAACCTGGCGATTTCGGAAAGCCGCTGCATAGCCCTGCTTCTGAAGTTCGAACCGATCATCGCTGACGCTACCGGAAGCGTCCATCGCGAGTACGACCGTGAGCGCAACATTGGTCTGGACCGGGCGTGGTGCTTGCGGCAGTTGCTGAGCCCACAGGGGCGTCGCGGCGATTACCAAAATGGCGCCCAGCGCAGCCCGAAGCATGGCGAACCTCCTATGCCTACGTCCCAACATAGGAGCAGGAACTGGCTATGGGTGAAAGGCGAGCGTAATCGTATAGGGTCACAGCGGACAGCGCCTGCGCATGTGCGAAAACCAACTTAGGAACGACCAAAAAATAATCGCGTTCAACGCTTAGGCACGACCGATATTTCATCCGAGGCAACCGTTCGTTCCCGTGCCTGACTCACCTTGATTATTTGTTCGGCGTTGTCTCGGGTGGGTCGGGCACCATTGAACTGACGCGACCTCCTGAGCATCGTGCATCGACAGCACAAGCTTATCGGCGTTCCAATAACTGAAGAGGTTAGTCGCGACGGCAATCACAAGGGCAATGATGGCGCCCCCGCTGCCGCCGATCAAATAACCCACCGCAATGAACAAGCCGGTCAAGCCGGCAAGCAAGATCGCGGTACGCAGATAGTTCATCCAACCCTCCCTCGGGGGAGTGATCATTTCTGGCTATATAATGTCGGGGGCGAGATCAGGGGTCGCAAGGTTCTTGCTAAACCCTATAACCGGTCAGGACCGATCGGAAATTCGCATTGGCCCCCAGCGGGAAGCCCGGCACCGGCCGCCTATCGCTTTACGTCTGGTATGTCCGCAGGAGGTCTCGGGATGTCCTCCCCAGGGTCGCCCGACGCCGGCTCGGAAGGTTTCGCTTGGCTTATTTGCCTCGTGGCGTGACCGCGCGGGGGGTCGGCCGAGAGCTTCTCCTGTCCTTTGAGATAGGCGGCGAGAATAGCGGCCGACTCGCGGCTAGAGGTGTAGTGTTGGCGTAAAAAGCTCTCGAGCCCGAAAAACCATTTCGTCTTGGAAACACTTTGCGGCGACTTGTGGCATGTCGCGCAGGCTGATGCAAAAAGTTGAGGGCCGGTCTTCCCTTGATCCAAATTTCCTTGTGCGCTGGCCGAGTTTGCGGCCGCGAATGCAAAAATGCCGAGCACGAACACGACACCCCGAACGAACATCGTCACGGCTCTCAAGTTCCGGGGATAGATGATAGCGGCCGACGGTGGCCTATCGGTGACGTAAGGTTGGCAGTAGATAGCCTTTTGTGTTGCCGCCGAGCGGGCCTGAAACGGAATGTCTGGGTTGAATCAGTAGCGTATATTTTCTTCTGTCTAGACGATGTCCGTTTCGCGCCAACAACAGACTTTTTGCGATCTCATTCGGAACCACCTCCTCGACGATCGCTGTTAGGAGCGTCCAAGACGACGCGCTTAGCTGCAGTGAACGCTGTCGCAAAATGTTCATCAAGCGCGTCCAGGCTAGAGGTCTTGGATGCAAAAGCCTCTTTGCATTCCCGAACGGAGGCTCACAATGGGGAGACTCTATTGGCCCTCTTTGATCTTTAGTTTGCTTTTTGTGTCTCCTAGCTTCGGCCAATATGTTGCGGTCATTCAGGCTTGCAATCGAGATATTGTGCAATTTTGTGCTCCTGATCGGCCGGACGGAATGGGTCTAGCCAAATGCACTGAGGCGCATTTCCAAGATTTCACTGAATCGTGCAAGGCAGCGTTAGTAAAGATCGCTTCGCAAATTGAAGCCTGTGGGGCGGATATTCATGAGCAGTGTCCGGATATAAAGCCCAATGCAGGTCGCATCTTGCTGTGCGTCAAACAGCACTTCACTTCCCTAAGCGACTCATGCAAGGCCGCGATCAGCAACGCCGCGGAACGCAAGGTGCGCGCACATATCAAAACCGCCCAGTGACTCTCTGCCGAGAGGCATTCTCTACCGAAAGGCCATAGCCTCGCGCATAACAGTCGTGTCGGCTTGAATTCTATATCGCTACGATGGGACTCAGCTCACGCCCTGCGGGATCCTATCCTCGACCTGACGGTCGACTGCGTGCTTCAACTCAGTGATTATATATGCGTCCAGATCGCCGCCAGCGGCTTCGATCAGATCCGCTTTTGCTATGCCTCTTGTCTGAGCCTCCCAAACGCAGTCCTGAGCAAGGTGCTCCGCTTTATCTTTATGCTCGCACATCGTCGGGTTGACGTTATCCACGATCCACGACTGCAGGAAGTCGAAAGCATGATCGGACATCGCTGCGCTCCATAAAGGCCCGATACTCCCCCTCGGGCCAAGCGTTCCCGACAATATGGCTTCGGTGCGGCGATTTCATTCTGAAACATGGACTGTCAGCACAAAAAGCGTGTACAAACATTACAGGCTCGGTAGCTTGTTGCGATTTCAGTAGAGTGTAAGAGGTTTGCTTTTTCGAGCCACTCCCTCAAAGTCGTGGTCTAGCCTTGCTCGGACAACCCCGACCGGGAACTTATCGTTCTGTGCCCCACGTCACAGCGTGCAGGGAAGCAATACTGCAAAAGCGCGACTGTGGAGAGGAGACTAATCGTGCACAGGGTATTCGGTAGCGAGTGTCCGCAGTGCGGTGCTGATGTCATCGCACCGGAATGGTGCGAGCACGTCTCCGCTCATTGCGTCCGAAACGTGTGGTCTTGCGAGGCATGCGACTATCAATTTGAAGAGAAAATATGTCTATCTGCGCCTGAGTTGATCGCTGCCAGCTAAGGGCTCAAACAGATCTGCCCGCTCGCCGGATCACCTCGCTGCAGTCTGGGCAATTGCCGAACCTCACCTAGGAAAGTTGGCCTCTATGCTCCACCGAGAACACGTTTGCATAGAGATTGGCAATCCACAGTTGGCCCTCTTGCGTGACTCGAAGGTAGCGCAAGGCATCTCCGATATAGGGCCGGACCGTCTTCCAGAAGAAATCTGGATAGTTAGCTCGCAGATCGGCGACGCTGTTGTATTTCAGTTTATTGGTCATTCCGGTCTCGCGAAACTCGTTAAATAGGGCAGCTTGCTTTCGCAGGTAGTTGATGTCGGCGAGCTGCCCGATCAAATCCGCAGCACGTAACAGGCCCGGAAAATCGTCGGTAGATTCGTGTTGCTCATCCTCGGGAACTGGGAAGCGCGTGTGTTCTATGTTGGCTTCGATCGCCGCGGTGTCCAGGTGAATGAGGGCCTTAGCCGAACGTTCGCGCACAAATAGTTTGGACCGAGCAACATGATAGGGAGTCATTGATGCGTCTGTGGCGCCCTCCGGGAGGGTCACCTTATCACCGGTCAGGTTGGTCACATACGAGCCATCCCCATCACCTCGACAGATGCCGCGCACGTATCCGATATCATGACATAGCAGTGAGATGATGAAATGTAGCCAGTCGCGCGGGGTCACGCCGCCAACGCTAATGTGCCGGCCGCGCAGAATTTCCTGCCCGACAAGCGTGACCATGATGGTGTGATTAAAATCGTGGTATGCGGCGTCGCTGGTCGCGATATTTTCAAGAGCAAGCTGGGCGACAAAGCTGATCACGCCGGGGTAGCCTGGCTCCATCGTACCGTATGTTCGTTCGTACATCGCCCGAAGTTCGCGGATGAAGGCTTCTATAACTATCAATGTTGGGTTGAACATGTGAACCAACCTCGCCACGCCGCCTCGCTGCGGTCTCTACCATTCGATCCGGTCCTCTAGTTAGCTCAACATCGACTTGATCGACACGACGCTGCGTTTTCACTGCATAGTTGCATACGCAACAGTATCCTCGAAGGCTAGGCGCGCTACAACTAGATAGGCATCGCGCTCTGGCCTGGCGTAGTACATCAAGATCAACTCAGGCGAAGTCGCACGGAGCGCCAAAATACGGTCAACATTGACAGATCCGAGATCTGTGGCGCAAGCGCCAAAATCCTCCATCAATAGCCGTGTGCGGCTCTGGACGTCGACCGAGGGATTGAGGAAGAACAGCGTCTTGTTGGCGTGACCGCTTCGCAGCACATGTGCAATCTCCCACCGCACCCCATCACTGCATCGACACACAGGACAATGCCTCGTCCTAAGGTTGGTAGCGGAGGACGGATTCGAACCGCCCACACACGGATTGCTCTAACCAACTGAGCTATTCCGCCAACCGCACCGGACCCGGCCGGTCCGCCTTCGACTTACGGTTTAGGTAAGTTCCGCCGCGAACGAGCGCCTCTGCTGATATTCGCGCCAATATGCGATGCAGCAGGCGATAGTCCACATTGAAAGGACGTGAAGATAATTTAGCCAGCTGGTCGCGAGCGGAATTTGCGTCTCGATCATAATGAGCGCGTGTAATCCCGCTATCACAGTTCCGATCAATGCAGTCGAAACGACGCTCAGTGGAAACAGCGCGAGCAGGCCCAATAGTAAAATGAAGTTCATTGTGGCGTTTCCAGTCTCGATCCGAAAGGGTGTCTCGATCCCCAGCAACCGAACTGTAATATAAAGGCAAACGCCAAGCGTAACGGCGAAGGCGGAGATGTAAAGTTGGGAATGTCGTTTGGCGAACTCCTTAAAGCTCAGAAGGTAAAACAGCAAGAGTGCCGGGCTGGCTACCATGTACCGAAAGCGCGTCGAGCTAATTGCGGCGTCGCTCGCCAAATCGGAAACACCGTAGACGACATAAGCGATAAGTCCGAGTAGCATCCCAAATTGGGCGATCGCATACATGCGGTTGCAGAAATACTCCTGAAATTCATTTTCGATGATCTTCTCTGGGAAGCGCAAACCGACCGCCACCATCCCGTCGACAAATATTCTGGTGATCCAGCTCTGGCCGACATCGGGTTTCGGCAGAATTGTGGTTCCAGGTGCTGCCGCCGTGATCACCTCAGCGGTGACCGACCGGCTGACCGAAAATTGACGTTCAAGGCGTTTGGACAAAGCGGCCAACAGATATTCAAATGTCTCGTCCTCGCAGCTGCCTTGCCAGCCGCCGAAATCGAGCGTCTGAATTTGCATGAACTGTAGTGGTGGCTGACTTTGATCGATCTTAATCGGCAACAGCTTATGTTTAGCTAAGGCGTAAGCCGCCTCAGCGCGCACCCAATGGGATTTGATCGAGTTCTCTGACCACAAAACGATGACGACTCTGGTCTGGGCGATCGCTTCCTCGATTTGGGTATCGTAAGCATCACCTTCCCGGATGTCGCTTCTGTCCACCCAGACTGTGAGCCCCTTTTGAGACAAGGCCGTCGTCAGTGCCCGAACGGTGGAAACGTCTCGGCGGGAATAGCTGATGAAAATTTCATGCATGGGAAACTCCCCATGCGAAGAACATCGCCAAAATGATTACCAAGGGGTAAACGCGTTCGACGGACGTTACGAGGTCGCGGTCAATTCGGGGAAGTGGCGCAACTGGACTGTAGTGGTTGATACGTATCGCACCGAATCCAATGGACAGGATGACTGGCTTACGCTGGCGGATCGCGGCGGCAACCACCACAAATTTAATCTTACTGGAATGCTTAAGAGCTAATAGGTTCGTGGCGTCGCTCGCGCCGCCGAACCACGCATCGACACCTACAAACTGCAACCCTTTTACTATCGCCTCATACACGCGCATCGGTCGCGTCCTCTACCCGTGAGGGGCTTATCGCGACAGCGGCGCCCGCCACCTCGTGGCTGAACGGCTAGCCATAAGCTAAAAGGCGAGTTGAAAAGTTTCAACTAGAAATCTGGACCAGGGTCATCTGACTGTGACGTGCGGCACAGTCATTTTGCCAATGATACACTGAACAACACTGAACTTGATACTGAACATGAGACTGATTGAATCGTTATATCTTTAACTTTGAGATCTCCGACACCTCCGCCGCCCGCGACTGAAGCGCTATCGAGATGACGTGTAAATCGTGCACCTAGAACTTTCGTTAGTTCGATTGGCGCGCAATCCACATTGTGTGCTCGCGAGAGAACGCTAACTCGGCTTCATTTACGCAAGCAGAAAGATCTGCATCGCTCGAAACGTCGAGCAATCTCGGAATGATGAGTCCAATCTCGTGAGCTGCTACTGTATATGCAGCTCCAAGCTCATTAAATTTCTTGATTTGCATCCAGCCGATAATCGACGAGGCCAACACGATAATGGGCTCAATCGGCCAGTAATGCCAGCCGGTAAATCGAATTCTGCTAAGGACAAGCGCGATAGCTGCCACATAGCAAAGCACACCAAGTCCGATCCACATGTTGGCGAGTTTTTTGTTGCTAATCGCCTTGCGATTATACCACGAGCGTTGCTCTTGAACTCTATCGCGAAGGTAGACGGCCTTTCTTTCTTCTAATGTCAGGCTTCTTAGCCGCTCCATCTCTGCAGTGATTTGGTCTTGATCTGACCATTCCGCTTCAATCGCTTCGGTGGTACTCCGATTTTCATCCAGCGTTCGCTGTAGATGTTGTATGAACTCGGTCCGAGCAGCTGGCGGAGCCAAGTCACTCGAAAATGGTTGAGCCTGCATTACGTACCGCCAAGTTAGGGTTTTGACGCTCTCTGCGAGAGCACGGCAGTGGTACCAGTCCTGCTCAGGCTTCATCATAGCGCGCGCGAGCAGGAGGCAGATTGAGAGAACGAATATAAAGGCGTAAAATAAGTAAAAGGTTGCACTCTCAAACATTTCCGTGGAAATGACTGCGGCGACAAATAGCAGAAAATACTCACAACGAATGAGCATGAGGTAAAGCGATTGCTTCCTGTCCGAAGCTTCATCTGCGGACCGAAACAGTGCAGGATAATTCTCACTGGTCATGTTGCTGAGATTGCAGCGACGTAGGGTCCCCTGCGCCGACTAGGGATGACCTGCAAAATAGAGTCTCTCCAGATATTTGGGCGTGTCTTGCTGGTAATAGCGAGCCTTCCAGGAGTCGTTCGGTACAAGGAATGATCGCGCACTCTCTGGACCCGTTGCAGCTCGCGCATGGGCAAGGCCTCGAAACTGGAAATGATTGAAGAGGCGCATGAACTCCGACAAATAAAGATCCGCGATTCGCTTGTCGCCCCGGATCACCAACATGTTTTCGTCATTCTTACGTGTCGATGCATCGCTGAAATTTGCCGAACCAGTAATCAACACGGGCTCCTTTCCGAGCGGATCAATGATCATGTATTTTGTATGAATATATTTGACGTGGGTGTTCAGTCCGCTGAGGTGTTCCGCCATCCATCGTTCGAACTCGTTTTGAGGCAAGATATTGGCGACTGCCACCTCGTTGAGGAGCGATGCAATTTCTTCATCGGCGCTTTCTAACAGAACATATCGAAGATAAGGTTTAGGATGCTCGAGCACTTCTTCAAAGAGATCGTTGACACCAAACGCTGCGGTGAAAAAGACCGCAGTGTTGGCCTTATCCATTAGGCGGGCATACCATCGCAACAGGTCCAGATTAGACCGCGGACTAAACGCCGTGCCTACGCCCACCGCGGGAAGTCTATCGGAGATGGGGAAGATCTCATCGTTCCAAGGCCGGATATCACGCATTTCCGGGTCCTTTTGCAATTCCTGCCAATACTTCAAGTAAGCGACGGCGACGTCCTTATTCCTGACAATGTGACCGCAGTTCGAGTGCCCGAAAATCCCTCCGTCGGTGAAGTTCGTCGAGCCGGTCCAAACCTCGACGGGCTCTCCATTGTGGAGCAGAACCATGAATTTGTTATGAGAAATGGCACTGCGACTTCGTGTTCGCGGAGTCACGAGATCCTCAATTTCGGCTTGGCGAATTGCCGCCCAATTGGCGTCAGCCGGTCCGTTTGCCTTTACCCGCGCGTCGAAGATGATTTTTACGTCCGCTTCTGAGTCCGCAGCCTCTCTCAACGCTTTCAGCACAGCGCCTTGCTGGAGTTCGTAAGCGGCGACACGAAGCCCCCAATCGGGGCCGTTGGCTTTGTGGATAAAATCGAGCATCGCTCGAAACAGGCCGCGCGACAACCACTGAAACGCCGCCCGATTGGGAACGTCTGCTGGGCGGCGATCACCAAATTTTCTGACATAGGCCTGCGAGCCGGCAACGCCGCGGTTGAAGTAGACCGCGTGCTGTCCTTCATCCTCCTTCTCCGTCGCAATTCGTATCTCGACAGTTTCAGAGGCGCGCAATGCCCCGGGCTTGCCGCGCATCGCTACGATCCGGTAGGTATATTCGTGACCGTAGCGAGTGGTAAAATCGCCCCAGAAAAATCCTTGAATTGGGTGGTGCTCTGTCGAAACCATGCCTTCTTCGACGGGCACGTCGGGAAATACCTTGAGCGCCCGCAACCATGCACGTGAGTTACCGTGCCCGTGTTCGATCCGCTCAATCCCAAACCCGAGCACGCCTTCGCTGGCAGCCTCCTCCATGTCGATGCCGAGAAGCACCACGTAGGCGCCAGCGATTGCATGCACCGAAAGTGAACCAGTTTTGTTGTAGGCTCGCATTCTTCGGTTTCCGACCTACTATTTGGACTGATGATCTGCCTCGAGTTGGGCCCCAGGCGCAGTTCCCCGATCGAGTTTCCAGAGCAGCCAATCGTCATTCGGCCCGAATTTTTGCAAATGGCGATCCCATTTCGTTGGAAGTTGCCGGTTCAAGCCTTCTAGGAAAGGCAACAGCGGTTTCTGTGGCGGGTTTGCATCTTCACGATCGTCCATCTCCACGCGCTGCCACTTGAAGCGATCCCGATACTGCGCGAACCCAAAACCATCAAAGAAGTGCTCGCCACCGATTAGCGGCATATACCACAGGCTCGGAGAACCGTCCGGGTTCTCTTTGATCGGAACCTGCCCTTCGAGGTCTTTAAGCATCCGAGTACCTTCAGCATCGCCCTTTTCCGTCAAATGGTCCCGCAATCGGGCAAGCGCTGGAAACTTGATCGGTGGACTAACGAACAGTACGGGCTTCCGCTCCATCCGACAAAGGATGATCTCGTGCGGCGTCCCTACGCTGTAGACGTTGGTTGGGACGTATGCGACGATGAAGTCGCTCGTATCAACCATGCGTAGATCCATGTGCAGCGCGGGCCAGAAATGGTCAGCGCAGCGGGCCCGCGCCTTCGCACCCTTCTCCGAATGGTCAAACGACCATTGTGCCCGAACCTTGGCGGTTGTTTCGTCCTCTCGTCCATACTCCTGTACGCCCTGTATCTCTGGCTTGAACCAAGGATCGAACACCGTCACCCCAAGCTCCTGAAGAAATTCGCTGACGCGGTTGCGCCAGCCAAACTTCTTCTCAGCCTCTCGTGACGCAACGAAATCCATTGGGCCTGAAAGGTATACGCGGGCATCGCGCAGAAGATTCGGTGTTCCCAATCTTTCCATTGACGTGCCTCCACTCTTGCTGAACCCCACTATCCGATCACCATGCTGCGGTTACACGCGGGGGAATTGTAAGTTAAGGAAGTCTGTTTGAGCGTTGAGCGAAAGCCCGGCATAGGGCTCGAGCAGGTTTGGTTGCACGCGGAGGCAGCGGGCCGCTGACGAGTGCACTCGATCGGCCACAGCATCGAGATAGTGCACCGGGTCTGTCGCGGTTGGCGAATGGTCCCACCAAACGACCCAATCGCTGGTCGCAGAGAAAATGACGGCGTCAAGAGATCGCGGGTCCGCCTGCACCCGTCGGGCGGCGTTCGCCACACCAGCCAGAAATACATCGGACCCTGCACCGGCCTTCCGCGTTCCAACGAACAGGCGGCTAAAGCCGGTCTGCCAATCAACAGATTGCTCGAAGAGATGATAAGGTTGGTCCGGCGAAATTTCGTCTGCTGCGAACAATATAGGGAAATCGCTGCGGCTGGCTGACATGTCGAAAGCTAATTCATGGAGCTCGCTATAGGCTCGGCCGCCGATGCACCGTTTCGCTTCGTGGTAGCACTCCTGTGTGCGATAGAAGACGAGGGCAACCTCATCCGGGATCGTGCTGTCTTTTGATTCCGGCAGTACAGCCGGAAGGTAGGCCGTTAGCCCGTATAGGCGTTGCATTTGCACGGTAACCGGCATGAAGAGCTGTCCGAGGCGCTGGACGAACGTGTCCCGCCGAGTGTCGGCTCGCTTGCGGGCCCGGAACACCCGGACCGAATCCGCAGGTACGGGCTGTGGCGCATGGTGGTCGCGATGAGCAACCTGCAATGTGGAATCGTCCGCCACTCCGATAAGCTGCCGCCAACCACGCAATAACAACCCATTCAATGCCTCCAGCGCAGCTTGGGACTTTGCAGCTTCGCCGCCGCTCGCCACCAAATTCGCGGTGGATGTTTCCAGCTCGCGGGCAAGGCCCGGGTGCAACTCGGCCATTCGGCTTGACAGAAAGCCGCCCTCAATAATCGCGTGCATGCGCCGTACCCCGAACTCGGTCGGTTCGTGTTCAGCTGGCAGGCGAGGGTCCCGTTCGAACTGGGCAGTGACGGCTATTTTGGCGGCGGTGCTTGACGTGCTGAAAATGCCAAAAACGCGTCGCCGCGCCAGAGCGAATGCCTGCGCCGCGGTGATGCCTCCCGACCACAGGATCTTGACCCCCAATAAGTCGCTATAGTCGCGAAGGGCTCCAATTTGATCGGGTGTTAGCACCCCGTCGGGGCTATCGCTCCCTTGCACCAGCTTGCGCGGGTTAACGCGGTCCGGAGCATCGAATAGAACGGTGGTCGCTCCAGCTCCCCGGGCAACCTTGAGCCATCGACGGGCCGCCAGTTCGCATCGTGCCACGTCGAATGCTTCTGTGGCGGTCACTAGCGGCGTATCGACATAGAACGCTGGGATTGCCGTCCAGCCGCTCGTCCATCGCGTTACCAATTCGATCACCTGCCCTTGCTCTTCGAGCGTGAGGGGGAGCAGGCCGTATTTGCCCGCGTCAAACCCATTCACTCGGGCTGCTTCCAATCCGGTCCAGATAGTCCGCGCGGCCGAGTCCACGTCTATTTGGTATCGCGGCCTCAAGCGCACACCGCGCGCGGTCGCGAACTTCAGCAGCCTATTCGCTGCTGGAATGCTAAGGACATTGAGCAACCCCTGAGCCCCCCACCGCCGGCGAGCGTACGAGAGTTGGGCGCCGTCAATCGCGACCTCTGGAACGCCGAGGTCGGCGGCTGCAGCGATAATTGACTCGATTTGCTCCAGTTGGGCGTCGGTGGTGATCTCCTCTTTGAATGAGATGAGAACCGATAGCTGGTGGATGTTGGCGGGGCCGATCTCGCCTCTCTTGCGGGCCTCATCCAATTTTCCGACGAGGGCAGCGAGCCGCGTGCAGTCTGCCCCTGGATCGAGCTGTAGCCGGACAGTCAGAGGTCGCGGTCGGCGGTCGGGAGTGTCGAGGAATGGCTCAAACGCGGCGATAACGGCTTCGGCGGACTTTTCCAGCGCTGGGAACTCAGGCAATTGCCCGCTGAGGCGAACATTGATGCGTGTGCCGACATTGGTGGTTAGGAGAAGCTGGCCCGCAGCCGCAGATGAAAGGGCAGCGTATTCGGGCGGGCCGATGGGAACCTCGCCGGCGCTGGTCATCCGTTCACCATCAAGGATGACACCAAGTCGAAAACGGCTCGATGCGCCAGCCGCCGCTTTCGCCGAGGAGAGTGCCGCGTCTAGGACGACTGGCCCTG
>Ga0306924_10003114_pt1 | contig 15861 bp, 15 predicted proteins | sample sta12Can44000111_FD_203756 | JGI IMG/M metagenome (GOLD analysis project Ga0306924, IMG submission 203756) | Lab enrichment of tropical soil microbial communities from Luquillo Experimental Forest, Puerto Rico - statanox.12C.anox.44.000.111 (v2)... | ecosystem: Environmental > Terrestrial >... | reverse complement strand
GAGCGCATCGAACGGCAATACGGCAAGGCGCGCCGTATCTGGCTGATGGACCGCGGCGTGCCGACCGAGGAGGGGCTCGCCGAGATGCGCGATGCCGACCCGCCGGTGCATTACCTGGTGGGCACGCCGAAGGGCCGCCTGACCCGCTTGGAGAAGCATCTGATCGCTCAGCCGTGGCAGCAGGCGCGACCCGGCGTGCAGGTCAAGCTCTTGGCGCAAGAAGGCGAGTTCTACGTTCTGGCGCAAAGCCGCGACCGCGTCGCCAAGGAGCGGGCAATGCGGCGACGCCAGCTGAAGCGGTTGTGGGCGCGGCTCAAGCAGCTGTCGACGATGGCGCTCTCGCGCGAGGAGCTGTTGATGAAACTCGGCGCCGCGCGCGATCAGTCCCGCACCGCCTGGCGCCTGCTCACGATCGAGGTTGCCGCAGAGGACGCCACTTTCAGCTATCGGCTCGATCGCAACAAACTCCGGCAGACACGATTGCGCGAAGGCCGGTATCTCTTGCGCACCAACCTCGTCGAAGAGGACCCGGCCAAGCTATGGGGTCATTATTTGCTGCTGATGGCGGTCGAGGAGGCGTTCAAGAACCTCAAAGGCGATCTCGCGATCCGGCCGGTCTTCCACCAGCTCGAGGCGCGCATCGAGGCCCACGTCTTCATGGCCTTCCTGGCGTATTGCCTGCACGTCACGCTGGCGCGGCGCCTGCACGCGCTGGCGCCGGGACTGACGCCGCGCAGCGTGCTCGAGAAGTTTGCCGCCATGCAGATGATCGACGTGCATCTGCCGACTACTGATGGCCGCGAGCTGGTGCTCACCCGCTATACCGAGGCCGAACCCGAGCTCAGCTTGTTAATGAAGAAATTAAAACTGGAGCTGCCCGCCCAACCACCCCCGAAAATCACCCCCGCACCCGCGCCGCCGATCCCGCTGTAGTGCCGACCTTCGGGGGTCAGCTTCAGCAAACTCAGATACTTAGGTGTCCAAAAGTGCTCGAATCGGCGAAGTTAGGCTAGGGCTCTCCGACCGAATAACACTGGCCAATCATTTGGTGGGCGGACGGAAGTCCTGATCCGAAAATTCGGGTACCGCCAGCGACCGGATGACGATCTCCGCGCGATCGTAACTTCGATGGCAGGTGTTGCACGCTGCCGTTAGTTGGCCATAGGCCACATTGAACTGGTTGCCGTCCTTAGCCTGGATTGCCGCGCCGAGCGCAGCCAGCGGTGCCTTGACAGTCGATTCGATCATATCGGGAATCGACAGATCCCGATATTTTGGCAGGATCTCGGCAACGTCGGCGAGGGTCTCGCGTAACTGATCGAGCTCGTAGGCCGCATAGAGCCAGTTCCGCTCATTACCGGCGAGGCCGAGCTTGATGTGGCGCGGCTGGACGAACGCCGTCATTAGATCACCAAGGGCTGCGGCGTGTTGGTGCTGTGCGGCCGCGAGCTCCGGCACCCCGAGCGCCGTCGCAACCGCAATCGCGAGGATCGATCGATGAGAGCTTCGCATGGCGATTCTTTCCTTGCAAGGGCTAGTTCGAAGCGAATCCTTCGGTGTACGGCTTCTACTTTGAGTAAAGATGTGGTAGCCGGAGTTGGTCGGCTACCACGGTCTTGAGCTTGCAACAGTATGGCGCCCAGTTGGAACAAACCCCGATCCCGGTTCTGTCGTCACGGTAGTTCCCGAAATGATGGTCGATCGAGTTTAAAAAACAACTCTCGACATCGCCGGTGAGAGGGAAGAAGCTGTTCGATGTTATGCAGGCTTCGGCGAGAGCGTCCCGTCCGAAAGACTGTTGCCGGTGAGGGATGCTTTCCGCGCCATTTCTTCTGTAGCGCCAACCGAGCCTAGTGAGCGATCAAAACCGGCAACGGAGCAGCCGTCAGAACACGTTCCGTGAAGCCGCCGAACACCCATTCCCTAAGGTGGCTGTGGCCGTAACCGCCATGATAAGGAGCCCGGCTCTAGTTCGCGCTGCCTTGAGCAGTGTTTCGACAGCGCCGGGTGGGCCAGAGATTAACCGTTCTGCCGTTACCGAAACCATGCCACACCAGAGCACGCACGAGCCGGTCTGCATCTTCGCCGCGGCCTTCTTCCTCGTCGACCGTCAACACAACGATGTCTTTGGCTCGGGCAAGAAACAGCATAGCCAACGCGGCGGCGCGGGCCGCCTCGGGGGTCGGTTTCCATGCGATCGCAATCTTGTCCAAGATTGGCATCGATGGTGCAACGGTGCTCGGGATCAGCAACGGGCGCCCAGTTTCGAGCAATACGGCCTCGAGGATCGAGCGTAAGACCGCGTCATCCCTACTACCGCGCGATGCGACGATCAAATCGGCACTCATGCTATAGGCCACCATCCATCGCGGCTCTTGTCCGGGCTCGACATGCCATTCCGCCGAAGGCCGGATCGCAGCCTCGGTCGGCGATGAGGCCATGGTCAGGCCTTCGCGCGCGCAGAACTCAGTAAAAGCCCGATGGGCTCTGGCTTCGCGCTCGCCGACCTCCCGCTCTAGCTGCTCGATCATGCCTGAAGTCACAGCGCCGCCGCTGCCGATATCGCCGGCCATGCCAACCGCAACCTCGACCGTGTCTAGCTTGACGTGGAGCACATCGAGGTGGGCCGCAAAGCTCCGTGCAACCTGTAGCGCCATCGCCAAGCTGGCGACATCGGTCTCATTGCCAATTGCGGGGACGAGAATGGTCTTGATCATTACGGCTCCGTTTTGAGCGGGTGCTGTCGGAAAGCTGCGTCCGTGAACTAACCGACTTCGGCAAAGGTACCTTGATCCAAGTCAATCGCAGGTTCCGGGTGGTTACATTACGCCATCGGTCGTCACTCGGCGGCGATGCGACGAACGGCACCACGCAAACCGATTGACCGGCAACGCACCATCTGCTCGGTTTTTCTACGCGCGGCAAAGCGATCTCCAACGGGGTCAGCGGCATGGAGCTTCAATTTCGCGATTCATCGTTGTCGAGGGAAACGCACCGTCTGCGTCGACCGAAAATCAAAAACATGGAGTTGTGGTGGAGCAAAGCCACTAGAAGGAGCATAGGAAAATTAACGCGATGATCAGATTGATATCTCTAATCGTCTTCGTAATGCTGAGCGGCACAATTGGTACGACGGCGACAGCCCAACAAAAATCTGACCATAAGGACAGCGCTCAAGAGGGCAAGCGCTTGGCGCTCGGCAAGTGCGATGTCTGTCACGTCGTCGCCTCGGATCAGCTCTATCAGCCGCTTCTTTCTCATTATGCGCCGAGCTTTCAGGACGTCGCCAACAGGCCGAAAACGACAGCGCAGTCATTGCAGGCGTTTCTTGCCCACCCTCATTCTTACGAGAACATGCCTTATCCCGACCTCACGCCTGCCCAGGTGACGGATATTATCAGCTATATTCTCACCCTGCGGGGATCGCATTAGACCCTCGCTGGCCGAACGACACCGTTAACGGATCGCGTTTGCGATGCTGACAGCCGTGCCACGCGCGCAGCCGGATAGATCGGAGGCCGCGCCGCTGCACGGCTTGTCTTCCGCTGAGGCCGCCGTCGGCTCGCCGAATTCGGCCCGAACGCCGTTGTCGAAGAGCAAGTCCGCCCGCTTACCCGGATCGCACGGCATTTCTGGGCACCGGTGCCGTGGATGCTCGAAGCCACAATCGCTCTCCCGGTCGCAGTCGGTGAGCGTCTCGAAGCGCTGCTGATCGCCGCCTTGCTGTTCCTCAATGTGGCGCTCGGCGCATTCCAGGAAAATCGTGCCGGCGCCGCCCTCGCTCTGCTCAAAGAGCGCTTGACCTTGCAGGCGCGGGTCCGGCGCGACGGCGATTGGGTCACAGTGCCGGCAGCCGAACTGGTGCTCGGCGATATTGTTCAACTGTCGCTCGGCAGCGTGGTCCCGGGTGACGCCAGGATCGTTGCTGGGTCCTTGCTGCTCGACCAATCGATGCTGACCGGCGAATCGATCCCCGCCGAAGTCGAAGCCGGCAAGATCGCTTATGCGGGCGCTCTGGTGCGCCGCGGCGAAGCGGCAGCCGAAATTGTCGCCACCGGCACCCGCACCTATTTCGGCCGCGCTGCCGAACTGGTCCGGATCGCCCATGTCGAGAGCAGCGAACAGCAGGCCGTGCTCGGGGTCGTGCGCAACCTCACGATCGTCAATTTTGCGATCATCATCGGCATCGTCGCCTATGCGCACGCTATCAACATGGGTGCCGCCCGGATCATTCCGCTCGTGCTCACCGCGCTGTTGTCAGCGGTGCCGGTGGCGCTGCCCGCTACCTTTACCCTTGCTGCCACACTGGGGGCGAAGACTCTCGCCCTTAAAGGCGTGTTGCTGACGCGGCTCTCGGCCTTGCATGAAGCGGCAATGATCGATGTGCTGTGTGCCGACAAGACCGGCACATTGACCGCAAATGAACTGGGCGTCGAAGCAGTTCGCCCAATCGAGAACGGCTACACCGAGGCAGATATTCTGAGCCTCGTGGCACTCGCCAGTTCGCCTGATGGGCGAGATCCAATCGATACTGCTGTCCGAGCGGCGGCGCAGCGAACGGGCCCGCGAGGTCAGCCCTTTGAGGTTCTGCGTTTCACACCTTTCGATCCAGCGGCCAAAATGGCCGAAGCGTTTGTTCGCGATCAGGCCGGGCGCCAAACGCGCATCGTCAAGGGAGCACCGGCGGCCCTCGCCGCAGTTGCGGCGATGCCGTCCCAAGGGGCGGCCGAGCTGCTATCGCTTGCCGCCGCAGGATACCGGACATTGGCGGTGGCCTGCGGATCGCCTGAGGACATGAGGGTGGTTGGGCTGATCGCTTTTGGAGATCCGCCGCGGCCGGACTCCGCCAGCTTATTGGCCGAGCTGGACACGCTCGGCATTCGCACGGTCATGGTGACGGGCGATGCCCGGGCGACCGCGGCAACAGTCGCGCAGGAGGTCGGGCTGCAGGGACCCATCTATCCGCCGGGAACCATCCCGGACAAGGTCAGCCCCGATGACTTCGCGGTTTATGCGGGGGTTTTCCCGGAAGATAAATTCCGCTTGGTTAGGGCGTTCCAGCAAGGAGGGCACGCGGTCGGAATGTGTGGCGACGGCGCCAATGATGCGCCCGCATTACGACAGGCGCAGATGGGGATTGGGATATCGTCGGCGACCGACGTAGCCAAGGCAGCGGCCGGTATTGTGCTGACCGATCCTGGATTAGGCGGGATCGTAACCTTCATCAAAGAAGGGCGATCCGCTTTTCTCCGGGTGCTGACCTACACGTTGAGCATTCTCGTGAACAAGTCCGCGACGCTGGTTGTGTTGGGCGCCGGGCTAGTCATGACCGGACATGCGGTATTGACGCCGTTACTGCAGGCGATAGCGATGCTCGCTGGCGATTTTGTAACGATGTCACGCGCCGCGGATCGCGTTCGACCCTCATCTCATCCGAATGCTTGGCGTGTGCACAATCTGACTCTGGCGGCGATCCCGCTGGGCATGTTCAAGCTCTGTTTTTATGTCGGTGTGCTTGGGATTGGCTGGTTTCTGCTCCATCTGAACCCGGGTCAGATGCGAACCCTGACCCTCGTTCTGCTCGTTTTTGCGGGTCAGGCTACGGTCTATGTGCTGCGCGAACAGGGCATTTGTGGGGCTCGCGGCCTGCCGCGATCATGCTCTTTGCTTCGATCGCCGTTTTAGCTCTGGTGGCAGCTCTTGCGATAGGCGGCGTGTTGATGACCCCGATCGCGCCGGCAATTTTGGGCGCGCTGTTGGCCGCTACCCTCGCTTACGGCTTGGCATTGGACTTTATCAAAGTGGCGGTCTTAGCTCGCCTGCGGATCGACTGAAGCTTAAGCGGGGTAGGGGAGCGACAATTGCCGATCAATTCTAAAATGGCAGGTTGTCTTCGAGGGATTGGCGGTTCGCCATGACCGAGGCGGCCCATTGACCGAGCGGGTTGATGGCCAAGATCCGGAACGCAATCGCACCGTCGGTAACAGATGTGGCTGCTTTTTCGAAGTGGTTTGGTGCCGGTTGGGCTATATCAAGGGCCTATTCAGCACCTGTGTGGCTGCCTTCGAGACTGAGCGGTGGATATCACGGGATGCAGCAAATGAAGGCACGAGATGTCATGACGGCAAGCGTCATCTTGGCGGGTCCCAACCTCGGAATCCATGACCTTGCCAAGCTTCTGCTCGATAAGGGGATTAGCGGAGTTCCGGTCGTTGACGCTGGCGGCAAGCTAATTGGCATAGTGAGTGAGAGCGACCTGATCGGCGGCGGTGACTCGGATCAGGAAGCGCGTAGGGATCGGTGGTTGCGGTTTCTCGCCGAGGGCGAGCTGCTGAACCCCGAGTTCCTGGCGAGCTTACACAGCCCCGACCGTCGCGCTCGCGACATCATGGCGAGCCCTATCGTTTCAGTTAGCGAGGAAGCGGAGGTTGGCGAGATTGCGCGGTTGTTGATCACCCATCACATAAAGCGGGTCCCCGTCGTGCGCGACGGGCAGGTGGTTGGCATCGTCAGCCGCGTCGACCTACTTCGGGCGATTGCCGGGTATACACTGAAGCCGACGCTCGAAGGCGGCGGCACGAGACCGAGCATGGCTATCTCTGGTGCTCGCCGCGGTTCTCCACGTATGCGCCCGCCCAGGAAACCTCGCGACCCAACTCCCTGATTTTCCAACCTGGCACCACGCGGACCGACTTCGAGTCGAGGAGCTGTGCTCGAAGATCGCGAGCGGGCGAGCTTCGGGCGCCTAACCTTACTGACTCTGTCCGCGCGGCCCCTCACGCCGAGCAGACCGATGCTGATGGAAGGTAAAACAGGCTTGGAGCGGTGGGTGGCGGGCTGCCAGCAGTCCGGTTCTTTGTTGACTTAGAGCCAGGGGACGCTGCAGCTTCGGGCTTCAGCCGCCGGGCTCGCGCTTTCGTCAATAATACGCAGAGCACAGCAATGTTGTCATCGCTCAGAGTAATCGTCGTCTGCGCCGCCTTCGTCACCTGGCTGCCGGCTCAGGCGCAATTTTTGGGATTTGGACTCGAGACCAATGTCGAGCTGACAAAGCAAGACCTCGACATTATCCGTCACACCGTCAACGAGCAGGTGCACGGCAAGCCGGTTGGCACCACCGCTAAATGGAGCAATCCGGAGTCGCAGAATTCCGGCAAGATAGCGCTCGTCAGGAAATTCACGCGAAACGGCCAGCAATGCGAGACCCTCGATTACAGGTTGATAACTAAGCGCACGCCCGCCGGTCCAGAGCATTATAGGCTCAGCAGCTGTTTGCAGCCCGATGGGCAATGGCGGTTGATCTAGGAAAACCGTATAAGCGCATCAGCCGAGTCTTCTAAATCATCTTTGCGAACCCGGTGGTTTGATCACGGACCCAAAAATGAGGGCTCGCGGAGCGACCTAGCCGAGTTCGCTCGGCTCCGACCTTCCTCGCGGGGGGCGAGTTCATACGCATTTGGGATTGCGGCTCGAAAGCTCTATGAATTTCGGCAGCCGGTACGGCGCCGCTGACGATTGCGCTGGATCAATCCTCGGCGTCTTAGGTCGCCTATCATGGCGCTTTACCCAGAAGGAAACACTCGATGGAGCTTCCTCTTCAAATCGCCTTCCGGCATATGGATTCCTCGGACGCGGTCGCGGCCCGCATCCACGAGCGAGCCGAGGAGCTTGAGCGGTTCTTCGATCACATCATGTCGTGCCGTGTTGTCGTCGAGTGCCGACACCCGCGGCGTCAGCAGGGTAATTTGTTCCGCGTCCGCGTTGACCTGAAAGTTCCCGGCCGCGAGATCGTCGTCGGCCGCGATCCCGCGGCACACCATGCGCATGAGGACGTCTACGTCGCGATCCGCGACGCTTTCGACACGACCCGGCGGCTCCTCGAAGACCATGTTCGCGAGGTTCGGGGAAACATCAAGCTGCACACGGTGCCCGACCACGGGCGGGTCGTGCGGCTCCTCCCCGAGCAGAATTGTGGCTTTATCCTGAGCACCGACGGCAACGAGATCTATTTCCACCGCAACAGCGTCACTAACGGCGGGTTTGACAAGCTCGCGGTCGGCGACGAAGTGCGCTTTGTCGCGCAGCATGCTGAGAGTGCCGAAGGCCCGCAAGCGAGCACCGTGGTCCCTCTCGGCAAGCATCACCTGCCGCCGACCGAAGCGGTCCGCGGGTGATCGGGAGGACAATTTGATGAAGCAAATGGCACGACCTGCGACTGCCGCGGAGATCACGGAGATCGTGGGTCCGCTCGATGACGCCACACTGATGAGCATCATCGAGACCGAAGCAACCCCGGCCGAGGTGCTTGAGGCGTTTACCTGGGCGACCGCCGACGATCAGATCGGCACCGAGCTCGAGCACCGGGCGCGCGGCGTCGTCGCCCGAGTCTATGATATTCTTAAGCGCGAGGAGTCAGAACCTGAGGAGCGTAGATAGGCATTGGGTGAATTCCCACTTATTTCCCGGTAAAATGATTTTCTGGCGATTCTAAGATCGATCTCGCGGATGAGACGGGATTTTCCCGGTTTCTCCGGCACGAAAGCGGGACGGGATGGGGCGACGATGCGGTGTCGGCGCCGCTATGTTGCCCCGGCGACGATACCGACAAAGAGCTACAGCTCGATCGTTAAGCGATCGACAACTTCGGTGACACCCGGCGCCGACCAGGCGGCGCGTTCGGCGATGTCGCGCTCGTACCAAGCTCGGACCCTGCCTTTCAGGATTACCCTGCCGCCCTCGGTCTCGACGGTGATCCGCGAAGCCTCAAGCTCAGCGCTGCGCTGCAATGCCTTCTCGATCTTCTCTTTGACCTCGACAGCATGGATCGGTGAGGCCACCCGGATCTGGTTGACCACGTCGAATACGCCACTGAGCTTGTGCACGACGTGGTCGGCTTCGGTTTTCTGAAATTGCCAATCGACGTCGCCGGTCAACGTCACGACACCCTTCTCGACCTTGACCTTAATCCGATCAGCGGGGACTCCGACCTGCCACTTCAGAATGTCGATAGCGCGTGCGGCGATCTCGTCGTCGGCGCGTTTGGTGTCGGACGGCAGGCGAACCTCGATTTCTTCGGCGATCGCCTTGACTCCTTTGACGCGCCGCGCGGCGCGCTCTGCCATCGTCTTTTCGGCGTAGCTGGTTACGAAGCCTGTCAGGGTGACCACACCGTGGTTCGCGGTCACGCCGATGTGGGCGGCATTGACGCTGGGCTCGAATTCGAGCTCGTCGAGAACGTCTTGCCGAAGCTCTAAATCGCTGCTCATGGCAAACTCCAAAGGCCAACAGAGTTTGCACATTTCCGCAGATCGCCCGGCGCGGCGTTGATCTGCGTCAACGCAGATCACCTTGCTGCGAGCCCATCATACCGACCTCCTAGGCGAGTGGATCCGATGCCGGCACAATCCTATGTACGCTGGTTTAGCGATATCAGGCTAAGCGACGTTGCCGAAGTCGGCGGCAAGACAGCGTCGCTCGGCGAGCTTTATGCGATGCTCGCGGCCGAAGGGGTTAGAGTGCCCGAAGGCTTCGCGTTGACCGCGCGAGCGTACCGCGACGCGCTCACCGCGGCCGGCATCGAGGATGAATTGCGCCGGCTCCTCTCCGGCTTCGACCACCACGATGTGGCGCTGCTCGCCGACCGCGGCGCCGCCTCCCGCCGGCTGGTTTACGAGGCCACCGGTATAGCGCATCTTCGTGCCGAGACCGCCGCCGCTTATCGTGCCCTCGAACAAAAGTGCGGCGCCGGGGTCGCGGTTGCCGTGCGCAGCTCGGCCACTGCCGAAGACCTGCCCACCGCCAGCTTTGCCGGCCAGCACGAGAGCTTTCTAAATGTGCGGGGCGAAAGCGACCTGTTCGAGGCCTGCCGGCGCTGCTTTGCCTCGATCTTCACCGACCGGGCCATCGTCTATCGCATCGACAACGGCTTCGACCACTTTAGAGTGGCACTGTCGGTCGGGGTGATGAGAATGGTCCGCTCCGATCGCGCAGCGAGCGGCGTGATCTTCACGCTCGATACCGAAGCCGGGTTTCGCGATGTGGTCTTTGTGACCGGATCCTGGGGTCTCGGCGAGAACGTCGTGCAGGGCAAGGTCGACCCGGACGAGTTCTACGTCCACAAGCCGACCTTCCGTCAAGGCTACCGCGCCCTACTGAGCCGCTCGCTCGGCAGAAAGCAGATGCGGCTTGTCTATGCGCGCGGGCATGGCGAGGCCAGCACCCGCAACTTCGCGACCCGCAAAACCGACCGCGAGCGCTATTGTCTTGCCGACGGAGAGGTGCTCGAGCTCGCCGGTTACGCGATCCGCATCGAAGACCACTATTCGCGGCTGGCCGGGCAGCCGACTCCGATGGACATCGAATGGGCCCAAGACGGTGAAGAGGGCCGGCTCTACATTGTCCAAGCCCGGCCGGAGACAGTCGCGTCCCGCCGCGCAGCGGACGCATTCGAGACCTATACCTTGAAGTCCGGCGGCCCGGTCCTGGTAACCGGTCGCGCGGTGGGCGAAAAAATTGCCTCGGGCAGGATCCGGCTTGTGACGGACGCGCACAACCTCGCCTGCTTCCTTCCCGGAGAGGTGCTGGTGTCGGAGGCGACCAGCCCTGATTGGGAGCCGGTGATGAAGACGGCCGCCGCGATCGTCACCAGCCGGGGCGGACGCACTTGCCACGCCGCCATCGTTGCCCGTGAGCTCGGCGTGCCGGCCGTGGTCGGCGCCGAGGGAGCGACCGAACGCCTCGCGACCGGGTCGGTGGTCACGGTCAGCTGCGCCGACGGCGAGGTCGGCAGGGTCTACGATGGAGCTTTGCCATTTGAGGTGACCCGGGTGTCGACTGCCGCGCTGCCCCGGCCGCGCACCAAGATCATGGTCAATCTGGGCAATCCCGAACTCGCCTACCACACGGCCATGCTGCCCAACGACGGGGTCGGGCTCGCGCGGATGGAGTTCATCGTCAGCGAGCACATCGGTGTCCATCCGATGGCACTCGCTTGCCCGGAAAAGGTTGCCTCGAAGAAGGCCCGCGCCGCAATCGCACGTCTGGTGCGCAATTTTGCCCGACCGACCGATTTCTTTATCGAGAAACTGGCCGAAGGAGTCGGCACGATCGCCGCCGCGTTCTACCCGAAACCGGTCATCCTACGGCTGTCGGACTTCAAGACCAACGAATATGCAAGCCTCCTCGGCGGCGCTAGGTTCGAGCCGAAGGAAGAGAACCCGATGCTCGGCTTCCGCGGGGCTTCGCGCTACGCGCACCCGGCCTATGCCGAGGGCTTCGCTCTCGAATGCGCAGCACTCGCGCGCGTGCGCAACGAGATGGGGCTGACCAACCTGTGCGTAATGGTGCCTTTCTGCCGCCGCGTTGCCGAAGGCAGAGAGGTGATCGAGACGATGGCCCGGCACGGACTCAGGCGCGGCGACAATGGACTCGAGGTCTACGTCATGTGCGAGATCCCAAACAACGTCATCCAAATCGACGCGTTCGCCGAGTTGTTCGACGGGTTCTCGATTGGGTCGAACGATCTGACGCAACTGACCTTGGGGGTCGACCGCGATTCCGAGATCGTCGCTTTCGATTTCGATGAGCGCGACGCCGGCATGCTCGAAATGCTGCGGCTTGCGGTGACCGGCGCCAAGCGCAACCATCGTCACGTCGGGATCTGCGGCGAAGCGCCGGCAAACTATCCGGAAATCGCCCGTTTTCTGGCCGAGCTCGGGATCGACTCGATCAGCGTCAACGCGGCAAGCCTCCTGCGTACCATGATTGTGGTGCATGAGGCGGAGCAGGCAGCAGCTGCCCGCTCGCTCGCGGCACAGTAGGCGCATCCCGATGGGCACAATCGTCACATTGACGATGAACCCGGCGCTCGACATCGCCACGTCGACCGACCGAGTTATCCCGACGCACAAGTTGCGATGCTCGCCGCCGCGCTACGATCCGGGCGGCGGCGGGATCAATGTCGCGCGAGCGGTGCATGCGTTGGGCGGCGATGCGGTCGCCATCTTCCCGGTTGGTGGGCCGGCGGGTGAAATGATCCATCATCTGTTGGATCAGGAGGGTGTCGGACATCACGCGATCGCGATCGATGGGTTTACCCGCGAAAGCCTCGCTGTCGAGGACCGCCGAAGCGGCGAGCAGTTTCGCTTCATTCTGCCGGGACCGGAGGTTTCCGAGGCAGATCAGGAACGCTGCCTCGACCAGCTGTCCGCGGTGTCGGCACAGGCGGACTTCATCGTCGCCAGCGGCAGTCTACCACTGGGCATCCGGGAAGATTTCTATGCTCGAGTGGCTCAGCTCGCGCAAATGCTGGGCAAGCGGTTCGTCCTGGATACTTCCGGTGCCGCGCTCAAACAGGCCGGCCGTGGGATTTACCTGCTCAAGCCGAGCCTGCGGGAGCTGCAGGATTTGGTACGGCGAGAAATCGGCGGCCCGTCTGATCAAGAAAAAGCTGCGCGCGAAGTAATCGAGCAAGACCGCAGCGAGATTGTCGTGCTGTCGCTCGGCGCAGAGGGCGCATTGCTGGTGACCGAGGAGGAATGCGAGCGGTTCGCCGCGGTCCCGGTCGAGGCGAGAAGCACGGTCGGCGCGGGCGACAGCATGCTGGCAGGTGTCGTTCTCGGTCTCTCCCGGGAAATGCCATTGCGCGAAGCGGTTCGCTTTGGCCTGGCGGCCGGAGCGGCCGCACTGCTCGGGTCCGGAACCGAGCTATGCCGGCCCTCCGATGTCGAGCGTTTGTACCAGCCGATGTAGCCGATCATTCGTCGAGATCAACGCTCTCCAGCCGGACCTGCTGAGCGTGCGGGTGATCAAGATCGCTCGATGCCTCGATAGCCAATATTGCTCCGGCGGCGATCGATCCCTGCGCCTCGATGGCGTAATGCTCACGAAAATGCTCGGCCGAGAGGTGGCTCAACGCGCCGAGCCAAACCTTGGCACCGGTGACCCGCCGTGCACCGGTTGCGCCAGCGAGGTCTTCGATCCGGCGTACGACATCCCGGACGAGAGCTGTCTCATGCATGTTGGGCCCTTCCATCTGTCTCCAATATCGTCGAGAGCTCGGCGAGGACGCGCTCTGCTACATCTGCGACTGCTGCGGCAATCACGGGCGACAATGGGACCCCGGTCTCAAATTGCTCGCCTTCTACAAGGTAAGCTAGGAGACACTGGGGGAGCCTCCCCAGGCTGCGCGCCAGCTCAACGGTTTCCGCGACTCCGAGAGCATGACTGGAGCTGGGCGCGAAGCCGATCGGCAGCGGGCTCTCGGTGAGATCGAAGCGATGCACCTGGCCCGGTTTGCTGATCGGCGCCATTGCATCGATGACAATGACGGAGGGGATACCGTCCCAATCCTCGATCAGGGCTAAAACATCGCCGCTGTGTTCGAGAATGCGGACCGTGGAAGGGACACGCCCCATGAGGCGATGGGCGACTGCCGGACCAAATGCGTCGTCGCCACGATCCCGATTACCGATGCCGATGACGAGCGCCAGGGGCTGCTGGTCGCCTGTCATGTCCGGCGCACCTGCAGCTTCAAGAAGTGTGCCGCGCAGGAAATGCAGGGATCATGGTTGCGAATGCTCTGCTCGCACCGTGCCTTCAGCGTCTCCTCATCGAGGGCAAGCCCGGCCGTTGCAACCTCGCGCAGATCTTCTTCGATAATATCCTGGTTTTGCGCGGTCGGCGGAACGAGGGAAGCATCGAGAATCGTCCCATCGGCGTCTATTCGGTAGCGATGATAAAGGATGCCACGAGGCGCCTCGGTGCAAGCATAGCCAATAGCAGCACGCGGCTCGGGTGGGACAAAGGGCCGCGATGGTGGCTCGTAGTCGGTAATCAGACGCAATGCCTCGTGGCAGGCGTAGACAACTTCCACACCGCGAACGAGGATGCTGCGGAATGGATTGTGGCAAACCGGCTCGAGGCCGACCTCGTTGGCAAGCGCGAGGACCTCTGGCGGCAAGTGGTCCCGGTTGAGCGCATAGCGCGCCATCGGTCCGACAAGATAGGCACCACGCTCTTTCAATTCGGAATGAAGCGCCGTCGAATACGGCACCTGACGTTCGATGAACTCGGTTTCGTAATCGGCAGCGGCAATATCGAGACCCGCAGAGGAAACGATCCTGCCGGCGTTCATTGGGTATTCGTCAGGATGGCGGAGTGCCACGAACTCGTAGTCGCGGACAAATTCCGGAAATGGGAAGCCGCCCGTCCAGCGCAGTGATTCGATCGCCTGATCGCGCGCATGCTTCAGCGCTTCGGCAACCGGCGCCAGCTCGGCGCGGCTGGGAACTCGGTAGAAACCGCCGACGCGCGCGTTTATCGCATGGATTTCGCGACCACCAAGCAGGCGTAAGAGGTCGTTGCCGGTCTTCTTGAGCGCCAGCGCGCGCTGCACCGCTTCGCCGTGGTCACGCGCCATCGCAATTGCATCTGGATAACCGAGGAAGTCTGGCGCATGCAGCATCACAATGTGCAGCGCATGGCTCTGGATCCATTCGCCGCAATAGAGCAATCGGCGCAGCGCCCGGATCGGCTCGTTGACCTCGATGCCGAGCGCATCCTCAACAGCGTGCACCCCGCTCATCTGGTAGGCGATCGGGCAGATCCCGCAGATGCGAGCGACGATATCGAGCACCTCAACGAAGCCGCGGCCGCGCAGCAATGCCTCGAAGAAGCGTGGCGGCTCGAAGATGCTGAGGCGCACCGCATCGACCTTGCCATTTCGAATGCTCAGTTCGAGCGAGCTCTCTCCCTCCACGCGCGCGATGTAGTCGACCCGGATAGTCCTATTCGCCATGGGCTTCGCTCTCTTTCCGGAACGCCTCAGCCGCCGCATTGAAGGTACGAAAAACGCGGGCGATTTCGCGCTCTGCCATACCGAGCGAGGAGAACTCGCGCGCGATTGCGGCGGTGTTCGCACTTTCGGCGGGTCCGAAGCAGCCATAGCAGCCTCGGCCGTAGGCTGGGCAGATTGCCCCGCAGCCGGTTTGGGTAACGGGACCGAGGCAAGGTGTTCCGTGCGCGACCATGATGCAAGCCGTCCCGCGCAGTTTGCATTCGTGGCACACGCTGTGGCCGGGGATCGACGGCTTGCGCCCGACCAGAAAAGCCCTGATGACTTCGAGCAGCTGGCCTTTATCGATTGGGCAGCCGCGCAATTCGAAATCGACCGGAACATGAGCGCTGATCGGCGTCGAGGTCGCAAGCGTCTTCAGGTATTCGGGGTGCGGATACACGGCAGCGGCAAACTCGCGGACATCGGCGAAGTTCCGCAGAGCCTGAATGCCGCCCGATGTGGCACAAGCGCCGATCGTAACCAGACGCCGGGAAAGACGACGCACCCGCAGGATGCGCTCGGCATCGGCTGGCGTCGTGATTGAGCCTTCCACCAGCGAGAGATCGTACGGCCCGCGCATCATTCGGCGCGACGCCTCTGCGAAGTAGGCGATATCGAGCTGGTCGGCAACTGCGAGCAGTTCGTCTTCGCAGTCGAGCAGGCTCAGCTGGCAGCCGTCGCAGGAAGCGAATTTCCACACCGCTAGGCGTGAGCGGGTCCGGCGGGGCACGTCAGATCTCCCGGATGTTGAAAAACGGTGCGATGCGGTCGAAGCGAAAAACCGGGCCGTCTCGGCAGACGAAGGCGGGGCCGAACTGGCAATGCCCGCAATGCCCGGTCGCGCATTTCATATTGCGCTCCATTGAGAGAAAGATCCGGTCCATTGGCAGCCCGCGCTGGCGCAACGCATCGACGGTGAACCGCATCATGATCTCCGGCCCGCACAACATTCCCACTGCATGATCCGGATCGATTGGCATACGCGGTATCAGCGACGGTACGACGCCGACATTACCCTGCCGATC
>Ga0306924_10003113_pt1 | contig 15862 bp, 17 predicted proteins | sample sta12Can44000111_FD_203756 | JGI IMG/M metagenome (GOLD analysis project Ga0306924, IMG submission 203756) | Lab enrichment of tropical soil microbial communities from Luquillo Experimental Forest, Puerto Rico - statanox.12C.anox.44.000.111 (v2)... | ecosystem: Environmental > Terrestrial >... | reverse complement strand
ATCCCGAGCTCCCCGCCGCGCTCGCGTTGCGCGGCGACCTGTTGCGGCGATCGGGCCGCGCCGCCGACGCGCGGGCCGCGTACGTCGCCGCCATCGAGGCCTCGTCGCGGGCGCTCGCGGCGGGATTGCCCGGCACCGACGCCGCCGCTCCCGGACCCCACGCGCGCGCGACGTTCGGTCTCGCCAAGCTCGCCCTCTCCCGCGACATCGCGCCCGAGGAGGCGAACGCGCCGCTCCGCCGCCTCGCGGGCGACACCGGCGGCTCGCCGCAGGTGGAGCGCGCGCGGGCCGCGCTGTACCTGTCCGCGCTCCAGGCGCGCGCCGGCGACCGCGCGGGCGCGGCCGCCACCCTCGAAGCCACCGGCCTCGACGCCGACTTGCGCGCCTGGCTGCAGCGCGCCGCCGGACAGCTCGAGGTCGAGCGCGGGCGGTACCGCGTACCGGACGGAACGCCGGGCACGCTCGTCTCCGCGAGCGATGACGATCCGTGGATCCCGCCGCCACCCCCACCGACGCGCGTCGAGCCGCCGCCGAAGCAGGTCCTGCACGGCTTCAAGGTGCACGCCGCCGCGGCCAAGAAGTCGAAGCCCGCTCGGGCTTCCTCGAAGACGACCCAGTCGAAGTCCAAGCAGAAGAAGCGTCACGCCTCCCAGCCCGGGTAGGACGGACGACGCTCCTCGCGGACCCCTCACCGCGCCCAGGCTCGAACCCATCGCTGCCCGCGCAGCGTGCAGGTGCGTGCTTGACTCCCGGGCATGCTCCGTCCGACCAGCGCCTGCTGCCTTGAAAAGAGGCCAGGTCGTGCTCGGCACACGGGCTGCACCCCTCGGCGGGCCCCATCCCTCCGGAGGAAGCCTTGAAAAAGCTGCTCGTCCCGGCGCTCGCGCTCGTCGTCCCCACCATGGCCCTGGCCGCGCCCGGCACCGTGGACACCGGCGATACTGCCCTCGTCCTGGTCAGCGCCGGTCTCGTGCTGCTCATGACGCCCGGCCTCGCCTTCTTCTACGGCGGCCTCGTCCGCGCCAAGAACGTCGTGCACACGATGATCATGTCCCTCGCCTGCATGGCGCTCGTGGGCGTGCTGTGGGGTCTCGTGTCGTACAGCCTCGCCTTCGCGCCCGGCCCGGGCGTGCTCGACCGCTTCGTGGGCGGCCTCGGCTTCGTCGGTCTCCGCGGCGTGGGCGGCGAGGTGGCGAAGGACCTCGCGCCGACGGTGCCGCACGCGGCGTTCATGCTGTTCCAGGCCATGTTCGCGGTCATCACGCCCGCGCTCATCTCCGGCGCCCTCGTGGAGCGCGTCCGGATGAAGGCGTTCGTGCTCTTCGTCGCCTTGTGGAGCGTCGTCGTCTACACGCCGGTGGCACACTGGGTGTGGGCGCCGGGAGGCTGGCTGCGGCAGCTCGGCGCGCTCGACTTCGCCGGCGGCACCGTGGTGCACATCAACGCCGCCGCCGCCGCGCTCGTGTTCGCGATCGTCCTCGGCCGCAGGCGCGGCCTGCGCGTCCCGACCGTCCTTCCCCACAACGTCCCGTTCGCCATCCTCGGCGCCGGCCTGCTCTGGTTCGGCTGGCTCGGCTTCAACGGCGGGAGCGCCCTCGCCGCCAACGGGCTCGCCGCGACCGCTTTCGCCAACACCTTCTTCGCTCCCGCCGCGGCGTCGCTGGCCTGGGGCCTGGCGGAGCTCTTTTTCTTCCACGGCAAGATGTCGGGCGTCGGCCTCGCCTCCGGCGCGGTGGCCGGGCTCGTGGCCGTGACGCCGGCCGCCGGCTTCATCACGCCGCTCTCGTCGATCGGGCTCGGCGCGGCGGCCGGCATCGCCTCGCTGCTGGCGGTCCGCGTGCGCCCGCGGCTCGGCCTCGACGACGCCCTCGACGTCTTCGCCGTCCATGGCGTCGCCGCGACGCTCGGCGCCCTGCTCACCGGCGTGCTCGCCACCCGCGCCGTGAACCCCGACGGCGCCGACGGCAGCCTCCGCCTGCTGGGCGTGCAGCTCGTCGGCGTCCTCGCCACCTACGTCTGGTCGGGCGGGCTCTCGTGGGGGATCCTGCGGCTCGTGGCGCTCGTGACGCCGCTCCGCTCCGAGGAACAGGACGAGTGGAGCGGCCTCGACATCGCCGAGTCGGGCGAGCGGGCGTACATCAACGCCGACGACTCCGCGTTCGGCCACCGGCCGGAGCCCGCCCACGCCCACGCCCACGCCCCGGCGCTGCACGAGGTCGCGGCGAAGTCCTGACGCGATGGGCCCTGCTGACCGCCCCGCGGGCACTTCGTGACGCTGGAGCGAGCAGCAGGGCCGTCTGCCCTGGCAAGGGCGCGTCATCCTGGGGCTCGCCTGGCGGCATGGCCGCTGCAACATGCGGCGCGTCACCGCCAGTCGACCTCGAAAGGAAACCCCTTGTCCAAGGCCCTCCGAACCAGCGCCGCCGTGGCGCTCCTCCTGCCCCTGCTCGCGGCCGCCCAGACCGCCACCCCGGCCGCGGCTCCAGCAAACCCGCCGGCCGCCCCGGCCGCCGCTCCGAGCACCGCGCCGCCCGAGCCAGCGAAGCCGCCGCCCTGGTACTCCACCGTCACGTTCAGCGGCTTCGTGGACGCGTACTACCAGGCGCGCCTCGACGCCGCGCAGGACGCGCCCATCGTCGCGCGGGCCTTCGATTACGCCAACGGCTTCAACCTGGGTGACGCGGTCCTGTCGGCGGCGATGGCGCCGGCGCCCGCGGGCTTCCGCATCGACCTCCAGTTCGGCAATACCGCCACAGCCATCGACGCGACCTCGGCCGCAGCCGCTGGCTCGCCGACCCCCAGCTTCGCCCGCTATGTCCTGCAGGCATACGCCGCCCTGAAGCTCGGCCCGGTCGAGCTCGACGCCGGCCGGTTCGTGACGCTCGCAAGCTCCGAGGTCGTGCCGGCCAAGGACAACTGGCTCTACTCGCGGTCGCTGCTTTACGCGCTCGTCCCGGTCGGCCACACTGGCGCGCGCGCCACGCTGCCCCTGAGCAGCGAGTTCACGCTTCGCATGGGCGTCAACAACGGCTGGGACGCCGTGACGAGCAGCCACGCCGGGAAGACCGGCGAGGCGCAGCTCGCGTACGCCGGTCCGTCCAACACCACCGCCGCGGTCACCGCCTACGTCGGGCCGAACCCGACGGTCTGGTCGGGCGCGGCCAACACCAAGGGCGCCTACCGGACGCTGGTCGACGTCGTCGCCGGGACCACCGTCGGGCCTCTCGGGCTGCTCGCCAACTTCGACTGGGCGACCGAGGACGCCGACGCGTGGTGGGGGGTCGGGCTCGCCGCTCGCTGGTCCTTCCCCGGCGACGTGGCGCGCCTCACGGCCCGCGGCGAATACGTGAAGGACTTCCACGGCGCTCGCTTCGCGACCGGCGTCGACACGGAGGTCTACGAGGGCACGGCGGGCCTGTCAGTGCCGGTCGGCGGCAACTCGGAGCTGCGCGTCGAGGCGCGCTGGGACCACTCCAACCAGTCGATCTTCAACAAGGGCGTCCCGACGCAGGACCAGGTGACCGGCACGGTCGCCGCGCTGGCCTGGTTCTGAGTCGGGCGGCAGCGCGGCTGCGGAGCTCCGTCCCCGCGGCCGCGCTCACCCCTGGAGCTGCGCCAGCACGGCGTCGAACACGAGCAGCTCGAGCCGCTCCGCGTCCGCCTCCTCCAGCTCCAAAAGCTGGAAGGAGGCGCGCGCGTTTCCGACCTGGGGCCGCACCTCGATCACGCGCGCGTCGGACCGCAGCGGCTCGCCGCCCGGCATGCGCAGGGCAACCTTGAGCTCCTCGCCCACCTTGGGCGCCTTCGCCATCAGGGCCGCGAACCCGCCCGCCGACACGTCGACGGTCATGGCGCGCACGTCGCCGTCGATGAACTGGAGGTCCGCCTGCAGCGCCCGCGCCACACGCAGCGCTTGCCGGGGCCGTAGGCCAGCCGGCAGCGCCATCCGCTGCGCCGCCAGGAGCGCCCGGGCCAGCTCGTCGCGGCCGGTGCGATAGGCTGCGAGGTCGCCACCCCGGAGCTCGCCCTGCTTCGCCTTTTCGTGGAGGAGGCGGAACTCCCGGAGCCAGTCGGCGAAGCCCATGAGACGACCGGCTACAGCGCCTTCTTCAGCTCCGGCGCCGGCTTGAACCCGACCGTCTTTGTGGGCGCGATCTCGATCGCGGCACCGGTCTGCGGGTTGCGACCGACGCGCCCCGCGCGCCGCTTCACCACGAACGTGCCGAAGCCCGGCATCGAGAAGCGCTTGTCCTTGCGGATGGCGCGGGCGAGGTGGTCGAAGACCGCGTCCACGAGGTCCGATACCTGCCGCTTCGAGAGGTCCGGCCGCGTCGCCTGCACCTTCTCGATGAGGTCCGCCTTCGTCATGTCGTGACCTTCCCCCCGGTTGGTCGAGCCGTCGTCGCGAGCGCGGGAACGTAGCGCCCCGCGAAGGCAGGCGTCAAGGCTCGCCTGTGCCCGAGGCCGTCGGCGCGCATCCCTCGCCTCTCCGTCAATCGTGGGTCGCGGGACGGCGTGCGATCCCGAGCAGCTGGCGTGCTTCATCCGGGGTCGCGGCGACCCGCCCTTCCCCACCAACCAGCTCCACGGCGCGTGCCACGAGCTCGTGCGAGCCCCGCGCCAGCACACCCTTCGACAGGTAGAGGTTGTCCTCCAGCCCGACGCGCACGTGCCCGCCGAGGCGTGCCGCGAGCCGCGCCACCTCGAGCTGCGCCCGCCCGACCCCCGCGGCCGTCCAGTGCGTGGGCTCCGGGAGCCCGTCCAACAGGAACGCCAGGTTCCGCTCGCTCGCGCCCATCCCCCCCGGAACGCCGAGGACGAACTGCACGTGATAGGGCGGCGCGAGGTGCCCCTTCCCGAGCAGCCAACGCAGCGTGTCGAGCATCCCCGCGTCGTACACCTCGCACTCCGGGACGAGCCCCCGCTCGCGCAGCCGCGCCGCGACGCGGACGATATCGGGGCGCGTGTTGACGAACACCTCGTCGCCGAAGTTCATGGTGCCGAGGTTGAGCGTCCCCATCTCGGCGCCGTCGACGAGCGAGCCGAGCCGCTCCTCGAGAGCCATGCCGACGGCGCCTCCGGTGGAGCACTGGAGCACCGCATCGCATCCCGCGCAGCGGATCCGGTCGATGATCTCGCGGAAGTGCTGAGCCTCCTGCGACGGGCGGCCGTCCGGCCAGCGCGCGTGGAGGTGCACCGCCGCCGCACCCGCGCGCCAGGCCTCGACGGCCGCCTGCGCGATCTCCGCCGGCGTGTACGGGACGAACGGGCTCTGGGCGCGCGTCACCTCGGCCCCGACCACGGCAGCGGTGATGATGATCTTGTCCACGGGACGCTCCGTCGGCCTACCTGCGCTGCTTGTCCTTCGGGACGACGCACGTCCCGCTGGCGCGGCACACGAGCACCGGCTCCGCCAGGACCTCGGCCGCGCTGTCCGAGAGGTCGCGCCGCGGCGCGATGACCTTCCAAGCCTCGAACCGCATCGCGCGCGAGGTCGCCCCGACCCGCACGATCTCGCCGGTGACCTCGAGGAAGTCGCCCGCGTGCACCGGCGCCAGGAACTCGACCGCATCGTAGGCGCGGAACAACCCCTCGTCGCCGTCGTGCCGCACGAGGAGCTCGGTCGCGACGTCGCCGAAGAGCGCCAGCACGCGCGCGCCATCGACGAGGTCGCCGCCGTAGTGCGCGTCCGCCTGCGAGAGACGCAGCCGCAACCTCACCTGACCGGCCTCCGTCATGCGCGCTCCTTTCAGGCGAGCGTCTTCCCCATCCGCCGCAGCACCTCGCCCACGAGGTAGTTCGCCACGTCGGACGGCTTCGTCCCCGGCCCGAACCCCGCTTCGTACCCCAGCTCGAGCGCGGTGCGGTGGTCGATGCGCGGCCCCCCCAGGAGGGCGATGACCCGCTCACGGATCCCGAGCCGCGACAGCTCGTCGAGGAGCTGGCGCGAGTTCTCCTTGTGGACGTCGCGCTGGGTCACGACCTGCGAGACCAGGACCGCGTCCGCGCGCACCTCCTTGACCAGCCGCGCCAGCGCGGCGTTCTCGACCTGGGCACCCAGGTTGCGCGCGTCGAACATCGGGTACCGCTCGAGGCCGTAGTCCCCGGCGAAGCCCTTCATGTTCATGATGGCGTCGATGCCCACCGCGTGCGCGTCGGAACCCGTGCACGCGCCCAGCACCACGATCCGCCGTCCCACCTCGCGCGCGACGATCGCGTTCAGCTCGTCGAACCCCTTCTTCCTCGTCACCACCTCCGGCACGTCTAGCGCCGCGGCGTCGACCGCCACGGGGGTGCGGCCGTAGACGACGAAGCAGGTGAAGCCTTCGGCGGCGCGCTCCATGGCCGCCACCAGCACCTGCTCCAGCCCCATCCGCCGGGCGAGCTCGGCCGCCGCCTCGCGCGCCCGCTCGCCCGGGGGAAGCGGCAGCGTAAAGGCGAGCTGGACCACCCCGTCGTCGCGGCGGTCGCCGTAAGGGCGGATGAGCCGAGGCTCGGGGGTGGCGGTCAAGAGACGGGCCTCCCCGACAGGACCGCCGACGACGGGATGAGCCGCGACGCGCGCAGCGCCTCCTCGCCGAGCGGCGAGCGTCCGGTGAAGAAGACCCGGTACTGCTCGCCGCCGTCGCACACCGCCCACGCCCATCCGTGCCAGCCCTGCTGGTCGGCCTCCTGCACGAGCGCCTTGCGCCCCGCGAGCGTGGTCGGGTGGCGCCGGACCTTCTGGAGCTTCTCGGCGCCTCGCGCCAGCGACTGCTCCGCCTGCGCCAGGCATTCAGTGTCGTCCTTGAACGCGCGGTCCGCGAGCTGGGCGTCGATGCGGGCGTCGCCGCGGGCGCTCACCAGCAGCACGTGCCGCTCGTCGCCGCGCGCCTCCCAACCGGCGGGAGCCTCGAACGTGAGCCGCCCCACCGTGTACAGCAGCATCCCCTCGTCGCCGGCGGGGCGCGAGACCGGCCCCCGTTCCTGCGCGCGCTCGTGGACGACGGTGCACCCGGCGAGCAGGAGCGCGAGGCCGACTCTCTCGCCGCCCCTCCTCCTGGCCAGGCGGGGCGAGCGTTCGCTTCGATTCATGCGGTCTCCAGGACGTCGAGGAAGGGGTTGAAGTAATCCGGCGCGCGCTCCACCACGCCGCCGAGGCCCTTGCCTCCGTCCTCGCGCCGCGCCACGTCGCCGAAGCGCGCCTTGCCGATGGCCGCCATGAGCCCATCCTCCGCCACCTCCTCGAGGAGCGCGAGCGCGTTCGACAGCGTCTCGTTCGCGCGCTGCGCGATGAGACCGTCCGGCCGGAGCTGGATCTCGGCTCCCATGCTGCGCCAGGCCCGGTACACGTACGCGGCGCTCTTCAGCGCCTCGTACCGGTCGAAGAGGAAGGGGTTGTGCATCGCCTCGGTCATCATGCCGAGGAGCTGGATCGATTGCCCGGTCACCTGCCCGACCACGTCGGCCATCACGTCGTAGGCGTGGCTGAAGAAGATGTCCCCCTCCTTGTGCTTGGTGGGTGGCATGTACTTGATGGGCGCGTCCGGGAAGAGCGTGCGGACGAGCAGCGCCTGCGCCAGCTCGCGAGCGATGGTGTCCTCGCGCGCGGGGTCGATCTCGAAGCTGTGGCCGAGGCCGATGAGGCGGTCGGGGAGCCCGGCCCGGTGCGCGAAGCTCTCGTTGATGAACTGCGACGCGATGACCGTGTGGGCGGCCTCGTCCGCGTCGGCGGTGGTGATGTAGTTGTCCTCCCCGGTGTTGATCACGATCCCCGCGAAGGCGCAGATGCGGCGCGAGAAGTGCTGATCGCACAGCGTCCGCTTCATGTTGATGTCGCGGAAGAGGATGCCGTACATGGCGTCGTTGAGCAGCATGTCGAGCCGCTCCCACGCCGCCGCGAAGGCGATCTCGCTCATGCACAGGCCCGACGAGTAGTTCGTGAGGTGCAGGTACCGCCGCTGCCTCCGCGACTCCTCGTCGAGCGCCTCCCGCATGATGCGGAAGTTCTCCTGCGTGGCGTACGTCCCGCCGTAGCCCTCGGTGGTGGCGCCGTCGGGCACGTAGTCGAGGAGCGACTGGGCCGTGGACCGGATCACCGCGATGACGTCCGCCCCGGCCTGGGCCGCCGCGCACGCCTGCTCGACGTCGTCGTGGATGTTCCCGGTCGCGACGATCACGTACCGGTGCGGGCGAGCGCCGGCGCCGAGCTCCCGCTTCAGCGCCTCACGCGCCTCGACGCGCCGGCGCAGCTCGCCCACGGCCCTGCGCGCCTCGTCCACCACCTCGGCGCGGAGCGCCGCGCTCTCCTCCGGCGCGAGCGGCGCCGGCGAGCGGGGCAGCGCTGCGAGCCGGGCCGCCACCTCGGCCGGGTCGCGCGCCCCGCCGCGCAGGGCGTACCCGAGCCAGGTCGCCGCGCCTTGGCGGAGCAGCCCGCGCGCGTGCAGCTCGTCCACCATGACGTTCACCCAGGGTACGCCGCCCGGGCCAGCTCCGTGGAACCCGAACAGCCGGAGCACCGTGCGCTCGATCGAGGTGGTCGTGTGGCGCTCGACGAACTGCAGCACCTGGGCCGTGATCCGGTCCGCCAGGGCGCGGCAGCGCGCGGCCTTGTCCCCGTCGAGGGGCAGGTCGGGCACGATCCGGCCGTCGGCGAGGCGCATGTGCGCTTGATAGGCCCACAGGGAGGTCCCCGCAAGGTACTAGGCGGGTCAGGAGCGGCGGGCGAGGCGTGGCGGCGCGGCAGCGAGCCGCACCGCCATGGCCAGGAGCGGCCCCGCCGGAGGGTCGCCCGAGACGAGGGCAGCGAGCGCCTCGGCCACGCGAGAATCCGCGGCGGCGCGCCGCCAGCGCCGGTGCCCGCCGTAGAGGCGCGGGGCGAGCCGGGAGGTGAGCTCAAGCAGGATCCCCGAGCGCGAGGCCATGAGGCGAGCGCGGTACGTCGCGGTCGAGGGCGCGCCGCCGCGGGCGAGGGCGCGCGCGGCGACGGCGCCCGCGATCCGCCCGGACCACAGCGCATAGCGGAGCCCCTCCCCGGCCAGCGGATCGGCACCGAGGGCATCGCCGGCGAGCAGCGCCGCCCCGCGGCCGACCGGTCCGCTGGGCTCGTAGAGCCGGAGCGCGCTCGGTGTCACCTCCAGCGGCGTCGCGATGCCTTCGCGCCGGGTGAAACACCGCAGCGCGCCCTCGAGCGCGCCGCCGTCGCCGAGCGTGTACACCCCGCAGCTCTCCGCGGGCCGGCCCTCGATGAAGCAGGGGAAGCGCCAGGCATACCCGGCCCCGGGCGCGTCGAGGTCGAACAGCAGATCCCACTGCGCCGCGCCGGCGAGGTGCCCCTCGCGCAGCGGTGCTCGCCGTCCGGGCCCGAGGCCGAGCGCTCGCCGCGCCGCGCTCCCCACGCCGTCGGCGGCGACGAGCGCGCGGAACCGGATCTCCCCGGCACCGGTGCGCGCGACGTCACCCTCGAGGCCGAGCAGTCGCGCGTCCTCCTCGACCCTGGCGCCGGCCGCTCGCGCCTGCCGGACGAGATCGTGATCGAGCTCGATCCGCCGCACGACCGCGGCTGGCCGGGGCAGCTCGACCCGGCGCACGACACCCTCGACGCGAAGCGCCGCGTGCGTCACCACCGCGTGCGGCACCCGCAGCGCCAGCCCAGCCAGTTCCAGCTCCCGCTGGGCGCCGCCGGTCAGCGCTCCCCCGCACGGCTTCGGTCTCGGGAAGCGCGCTGCGTCGACCACGACGACGCGGACCCCCGGCGCTACCCGCCGCGCCGCGGCGGCCGCGGCGCAACCGGCGGGACCGGCGCCGACGATGAGGAGGTCACAGTGATCCAAGCGGTCGCCTCACGGAACGGCCCCGGCGGCAGCGCCTTCGGCGCCTTCGCTCGCTGTCGCGAGCGGCCGCCGGCTTCGCCGACTTCCGAGTCGGGAGCTCCGCCCCCGACACCCCCGCACCGCCGCAGCGCATCGGGCGGGGCGCAAGGCCCCGCCTACAGCTCTGTAGGGCGGGGGCTTGTCCCCCGCCGCCGCACCCGACCGACCGTAGGGTATTCACCCCGGGAGAATCCTCCCTCCACCCAGCACCTCGTCGCCGTCGTAGAAGACGGCGGCCTGCCCGGGCGCGACCCCGCGGACCGGTACCTCGAGCTCCACCTCCGCTCCGGTGCCGTCGGCGCGCACGGTGGCGGGGGCGCCCTCGTGCCGGTGCCGCACCCTCACACGCGCCGTCACGGCGCCGGCCGGCGCGCGCCCGGCGACCCAGCTCACCTCGCCGACCCGGAACGCGCGCCGCGACGCCTCCGCCGCGTTCCCGACCACGACCCTCCCCGCCTCCGCATCGATCCGGACCACGTAGCGCGGATCGCCGCCGCCCAGTCCGAGCCCGCGGCGCTGCCCCACCGTGAACCGGTGCACGCCTCCGTGGTGCGCCAGCACCTCGCCGGCGGTCGAGACCAGCTCGCCCGCACGGAGCCGATCAGGCGCGCGCAGGGCCACGAAGTCGCCTGCGTCGCCCCGCGTCACGAAGCAGATCTCCTGCGACTCGGCCTTCTCGGCCACGGGCAACCCGCGCCGGGCCGCGATGCGGCGCACCTCGGCCTTCTCGAGCGCGCCCACCGGGAAGAGGACGTCGGCGAGCGCGTCCTGGCCGAGGCCGTACAGGAAGTAGCTCTGATCCTTGGCGTGCGGCGAGGCGCACAGGGCCAGCCGATCGCCGCGCCGCTCCACTCGCGCGTAGTGCCCGGTGGCGAGCTTCGCCCCGAGCGCGCGGGCCCGCCGCAGCAGCCACTTGAACTTCACCTCGCTGTTGCAGGCGACGCACGGGTTCGGGGTCCGGCCGGCGACGTAGTCGTCGACGAACCGGTCGATGACCGCGCGTCCGAAGTGCTCCTCGAGGTTCGCCACGTAGAACGGAATCCCGAGCGCGCGCGCGGCCGCCCGCGCATCGTCGAGATCCTCCGGGGCACAGCATGAGCGGCCCTTCGACGGGTCGGCGTAGTCGAAGACGCGCATCGACACGCCGAGCACGTCGTGCCCGGACTCCTGCAGCAGCGCGGCGGCGACGGAGGAATCGACGCCGCCCGACATGGCGACGAGGACGCGCAAGAGCGGCGATTCTACCTCGGGACGGTCGCGGGCGCCGTGGAGGACGGCGCGTGGAGCGCGATCTCGATGACGAACTTCGCGCCGCTGAAATGACGGCCGGAGGCGGGTTGCGCGCGCGGCGGGCTCTCGACCGTGAAACAGCCACCGTGGGCCTCGGCGATGCGGCGCGCAACCGGTAGCCCGAGACCCGAGCTCGGACGCCGGCGGTCCTCCGGGCGGTACGGGTGCTGGAAGGGCTCGAAGATCCGCGCCACCTCCGCCGCCGAGAGGCCAGGCCCCTGGTCGTACACGGCGAACCGCAGCCGGCTCGCGTCGCGCGTCACCTCGACGAGGATCTCCCCTCCGTGCGGCGAGTACCTCACCGCGTTCTGCACCACGTTGGCGAGCGCCTGCCGGAGCTTCTTCGGATCCGCCAGGATGGGCCCACCACCGGCGCGCCGGACCTCGAGGTGCAGGCGGGCGTCGCGGACGTAGGGCTGCACCTCCCTCGCCACCTCCTCCGCCAGCGCGTCCGGGTCGATCGGCGACGTCGACAGGGTGGCCGGTCCCCCCTCGAGGCTCGCGAAGTCGGCCAGGTTGTCGACGATGCGCGTGAGCCGCGTCACCGCGCTCGACATCGCGTCGACGGCCTTGCGCTGCTCCGGCGAGAGCGGGCCGAGGCGCGCCGTCTGCAGGAGCTTCAGGTACCCCGCGATGGGCGTGAGCGGCGTCGCGAGCTCGTGCGCGAGGTCCTTCATGAACGCGGACCGCCGGCGGTCGCGCTCGGCCGCCGAGGCGCCCACGACGTCGTGCTGGAGGAGCCGCTGCGCCATCGGTGCTCGCCTCGCCGCCAAGTATAAGGTGCCGCGGGAGGCCCGCCCGCTGCTCACCGTGGGGCGGGTGGCGCCCCATCGGGCCGACGCCACCACCACGCCCTCAGCTCGGACGTGAGCGCGGGCGCGGTATTCAGCCGCGGGTCCTCGAGCACGCACGCGAGGAGGTGGCGAAGCGCCGCACCGACGTCCGGGCCGGGGGTGACGCCCAGCACGTCCATCACCGCGCGGCCGTCCAGCGCCAGCTCGGCCGGGGTGAGCGGAGGGTGCGCCCGCTCGATCCGTGCGACCCGCGCCCGCAGCGCACGCAGCGCCGACAGCTCCTTCCGGGAGCGTCCGGGCGGACGTAAGGCCCGTGCGTCCGCTTCCCATATCGCGAAGAGGTGCGCCAACCGGGCGCGCCCGATCCGCGCCATGAGCCTGCGCACGCCGGCGGCGTCGTCGGAAACGCCCATCGCCCGACGGTCGAGCAGGCAGACGTGCTCGGCGACGAGCGCTGCGGCGAGCTCGACCACCGCTCCCGCGAACCGCATCCGCGCCAAGATCTGGCGCGTGGCGCTCGCCACCTCGTCCGTGCTGCTCCCGCGCGGCACGACGTGAAGCCACGCCGCGAGTCGCACCGGCAGCTCGCGCGGTGCGAGGCCCACCGCCGCGAAGGCGTGCCGGCGCCTCGGGGCCGGGCACGCCGCGAGCTCGGGCAGGACGACCTCCAGCAGCCCGGTCGCGTCGAGCAGGTCGAGGCCGCGCCCGGGATGCGCCGCGAGGAGGAGCTTCGAGACCTCCGTCATGACCCGCTCCGCGGAGACCTTCGCGGTCACGGGGAGCGCCGGGCGGATGGCGCTGCGGGTGGCTGGGTCGAGCGTGAACCCGAGCTGCGCCGCGAACCGCGCTGCCCGCAGCGGACGCAGGCCGTCCTCGGCGAAGCGCGCGGCGGGATCCCCCACGGCCCGGAGGCGCCGCCGCCGCAAGTCGTCCTGACCGCCGAACGGGTCGCGCAGCTCGTGGCCGATGGGGTCGAACGCCAGCGCGTTCACCGTGAAGTCGCGGCGAGACAGGTCGTCGTCGATGTCGGACAGGAAGGTGATCGAGGACGGCCGCCGTCCGTCGAGGTAGGCGCCTTCGCCGCGGAAGGTCGTCACCTCGACCGCCACGCCGCCCGCCGCGAGCACCGTCACCGTGCCGTGCTCGATGCCGGTCGGGATCACCTTCTGGAACAGGGCGCTCACCTGCTCGGGCCGGGCGGGCGTCGCCACGTCGAGGTCGGCCGGGTCGAGCCGGCTCCGCCGCAGCAGCAGGTCCCGGACGGCCCCGCCGACGAGCCACGAGCGATGCCCGGCCGCATCGAGACGACGCAGGACCTCCATCACGGCGGGCGCGAAGCGCGCCCGGCGGAGTGGCGCCGGGACGCGCGGCGCGGGCCGTGGCGCCGGGCGACGGCTCAGCCTCGCTGCCACGTGACGCGCTCCGGGTCGGGGACGAAGATGGGGCAGAGCAAGGACACGGGGCTCCAGGGTGGGCCGGTCGCGACCGACAGGCCGACGATCCGAGCGTAGCAGAGCGGCTCTCGGGCCGGGCCGCCGGAAAGCGCGCCGATCAGCCTTCGATCGCGACGTCGACCGGCGTCGCGGCGAGGACGCGTACGAGCTCGGAGGGTGCGATCCCGACCAGGAACCCCCGCGACCCGCCGTTGACGTAGATGCGGTCGAGGGCGAGGACGCTCCGCTCCACGTACACCGGCATGGCCTTCCGGGTGCCGAACGGACTCGTCCCGCCGACGAGATATCCGCTGTGTCGCTGCGCCACCTCCGGCTTGCAGATCTGGATGGCGCGCTTCCCGAGCTGCCGGGCCAGCGCCTTGGTCGACACTTCCCGGTCGCCGTGCATGAGGACGACGAGCGGCGCGCCGCCGTCGTCCTCCATGACGAGCGTCTTCACCACCGCGTGCTCGTCGACGCCCAGCTCGCGCGCGGAGACGGCCGTCCCCCCGTGCTCCTCGTAGCGGTAGGGGTGCTCGGTGTAGGCGACGCGCTGCTGGCGCAGCAGGCGGGTGGCGGGCGTGGAGGGGCTCTTGCTCATCGGCGCTCCAGAGGTGGCCATCCTAGCCGGATCCTCGGCGCAGGGCGTCATCAGAGGCCTGAGAGCGAACCTCTGGTAAGGTCGAATCAGTGCGAGGTGTCGCCATGCCAGACTTCGACGACGTCGAGTGGCTCGCGAAGACCGAGGCGGTCCGGGTCCGGATCGCGACGTTGAAGCCGAGCCAGGGTACTCCCTGGCACTTCCACTCGGTGGTGACCGACAACGTCTTCTGCCTCGAGGAAGGGCTGGAGATCGGGCTCCGCAGGCCCGATGAGACCGTGCGGCCACGGCCCGGCCAGCGGCAGGAGATTCCGGCCGGTCGCGTCCATCGCGTCGTGAACACGACAGGGGCGCCGTTGCGTTACCTGCTCATCCAGGCGACGGGAGCGTACGACTTCAACGAGGTGGAGTAGGCACCACCGCACGGCGGGATTCGGGGAGGTCGGCCGCGGAGGCCGCGCCCGGCAGTTCCGCCGGGTACCTGGCGCGTCAGATGCGCTCGGGCTCGCCCACCGTTCGCTCGTTGCGGACGTTCCCCGTGTTCAACGTGCTCGCCGGCTCGAACAGGAGGACCTCGACTTCATTCTCGGCGACCGGCCGGTGCTCCACGCCACGAGGTACGACCAGCAATTCTCCGGGTCGCAGCTCGACGACGCTCTCCCGGAACTCCAGCCGGAGGTTCCCCCGAACCACGAGGAACATCTCGTCCTCCCGCTCGTGCTGGTGCCACACGAACGGACCATGGAGCTTCACGACCTTGACCTGCTGCCCGTTGAGCTCCGCTACGATTCGCGGTTTCCAGGTGTCCTGGAAGAGCCCCAGCTTCTCGGCGATGTTCACCTTTTCCATGTGTGCCCCGGCTCACGGCCCCGCCCTTCGCGCGAGGCTCTGATTCCGTCGAACACCTAACGCGCCCGCGTCGGCGCGGCAGCACGGGCGTCCCTGACCCGTACACCTCTTCCTCGCGAAGAGGTCACACCCTGCCCGATGGCGCGCGCCTCATCGGACGACCTGCCGTACCGCACGAGGGCGGGGCAAATGTCACAAAAACACACCACTCACACTATCCGTATATTCATGAGCCCGGCCGGCACGCGCGATCGGCTCGATTGGAAATGTTGGTACCAGACCAACGTGCACGGTGTCGTCAGCAGCCTTGGTTTGATCGGCCGGCCGCTCTCGCAACACGGTTCGGCCTGTTCGGGGGATGCGCTACTGCCAGCGCACGCCATGGGCGTGCCTCGATCAAAGCGCGGGGGAGCTCACATGAAGCGAGCAACGGGACTGTTGATGACGGGATTGCTGTTTGGATGCGGCACCACACCGGCGACCCAGGGGCCGGCCGCGACCGATCACACCGGGGGCCCGACCGCCAGCACGCCGACGGTGAGGGCAGGCTTCGACCATGCCTTGCCCCAGGGCGTCACGACCGCCAAGGCCGTCTTGAAGACGAGCACGTCCACGGACACACCCGTCCAAGACTACGATGGTACGACCGACAGTTACTTCAACGTTCCGTGCACGACGAAGGGCAACGAGTGTGCGGCTTGGCAGGGCTCACACTGCGGAAGTGGTGGGATCTGCGTGGTCACGACGTCGCAGTAGGAGGTCGCTCCTCGCTCGTTGGGGTTCAGGGATCGGGTGTGAGCTCGAAGTGCCGCTCGCTTGCAAGCGGTGGCGGAGCGCTCGATGCGTCACGAGGATCAGCTCGTCGGAAGGCCACGCGTCGGCGCCAGCGCGGGCGACGACGGATCGACAGCTCGAGGGCCCAGTCTGATTCAGGCCGATCGCTCGTCGATACAGGCCTCGAGCTTCCGCTTCAGCACGTCCTCCTCGGCGTGATTGCGCGCCAGCATCAGGGCTGCGCGCAAGAGCTCGGCGGCGCGTTCCGTA
>Ga0306924_10003112_pt1 | contig 15865 bp, 11 predicted proteins | sample sta12Can44000111_FD_203756 | JGI IMG/M metagenome (GOLD analysis project Ga0306924, IMG submission 203756) | Lab enrichment of tropical soil microbial communities from Luquillo Experimental Forest, Puerto Rico - statanox.12C.anox.44.000.111 (v2)... | ecosystem: Environmental > Terrestrial >... | reverse complement strand
GCTCGACAATCACCTTGGCACCGTGTGGCGCGCGGATGCCTTGGCCGACCTCGGTTTCGACAGTTCGGGCGATCCCGACGAGACTCTGGAGGAAACCGAGGCACGGCAGGCCGAGGGACTCGGCATCCTCCACGGCGAGGTCGGCACTCCGGAGTACTGGCGCGCGATGACCAAACTCGAACAGGCCGCGGAGCTCAAGGTGCCGGCCGCACTAGCCGTGGACTCGGTCCGGTATTCGATCACCGACGCCGACGCGAGATCGCGCTGGGCCAGCAGCATTTCGGCGCCCATACTAGCCAGCGCATTCGCCGTCGCGTGGGAATGGGAGAATACCCAACTGATCAGCGAGCTGGTCGAATACCACAGCGCGCGAGGCACGTTCGATGCGGATCTACAGCGGCCGAAAATCGGCGAATGGGCATCGACGGCCACTGCCACCGTGGTCATCGATGCCGACTCGGAACTGGCGCTGGCCGCGGCCGGCCCGCCGGCGGCGCGTGCCGGCGCTTCGCTGACGCGGCTCGGCCCGTTGCCGCCGTTACAGATGCAGCCCGACAGCCCGCCGATCATGAGCCACTATCGCGCACTGGCTTTCGAGCGCTACGGCCGCGACGTCACCGCCGCCGAGCCGGCCTGGTCGACCTGGCCATGAGCGATCCGGACCGGCTGACTCTGGTCCTGCGGTACGCCGACGTCGGGATCGTCACCTACGGCAGTCTGCGGATCGTCGGGCAGCCGTCGAGGACCGTCAATTGGGTGGTGGAGGACCCGATCCTGCTCGCGGCGTTGCAAGAGCTGACCGATGCCCTGCCCGAGCCACACGGCGAAGAGAGCCGGCGCGACGCCATCGAGCGGGCACTGACCAGAGGCCCGTTCGCGACGCCGGACAACGAACTCACGCTCGCCTATATCCTCGGTGTGCTGCTGATCGGCTCCGCGGGGTGGGAGCTGTTGACGGAGTGCGCGGCATCGCCACGGGCGGTGCTGTTCGTCTCCCCCAGCGCGCGGTTGGCACGCATTCCCTGGGGACTGCTGGCGGTGCCGAAATCGGGACCGAGCAAAGAAGAGTTGGTGCGCGCCCGCCAGGACGCCATTACCCGCAGCGGAAGAGTGGCCGCCCGGATCCCTTGGCAGCTAACCGATATCAATGAGCGCACCGACGGTCATCGGCTGATGGAGCTGGTCGATGTGCTGATGGCGGTACCGGCGAACATCGTGCACTCACCGCGGGCACCGGCAGGTTGGGGCGCCAGGCACGACGGTCCGCCGGTTCTGCTCCTCGACCCCCGGGTGCCGGGACAGCGGCCCGACTCCGCGCTCGGCTCCGTGCTCGGCAGGCCCTCGCCGCGAACGCAATTGGCGCAGCACTTCGGCGAGCTGATGCGACGTCGAGCGGTGCTGCCGAGCGTCCACAGCGAGGTCGAGCTGTTCCGCCGCCAGGATGCCGACCGAATGTGGTTGGCCAAGCTGTTGGCTCATGCCCCGAGCAGGCTGTTGTACGTCGGCCACGCGAGCTCGGCCGACGACCATCTCGCGCGGGCTGACCGCGCGGCGCTTCACCTGGCCTGCACGGCGGGGATCCCGGGGGATGCCGACGCGATCGGCGACCACCGCCCCCTGACCGCATCGGACCTGATGTCGTTGCAACTGCCGATGCCGCCGCGGGTTGCCCTGCTGGCTTGCGGTTCGGGCGGGGACTACCAATTCGACGAGGCCACCGGTCTGGTGGCTGCGATGATCCTGGGCGGCGCGCAGTTGGTGACCGCCACATTGTGGTCGCTGCCCACCACCGCGGCCTATCGGCAGTTCGTGGCGTCCGCCGATGAACCCGCCGATCCGATGGCCGACGTGGTCGTCGCCGTGGATCGCGCCCACGAAGCCCCCGACGCCGGGTGCGCGGTCAATCGATGGCAGCGTGCGCAGATGCGGCGCTGGCGCGACGGCGACCTCGCCGCCAGCCCGCTGTACTGGGGTGCCCTGGTCACTTTCGCGGTGGACGGCGCACGATAGCGCTCAGACCGACGCCAGCCACGACGCGTTGACGGCCAACACATCGTCGGGCAGCGAAAGCTCCTCGCGGGCAGCGGGATCGAACGCCACCAGGACGACGAGTCCGGGGCGTAACATCGACAAGTCTTCATCGCGTTCACAACGCGCCAACTTGCCGATGAACGTCTCTCCGGAGACGGCCACTACCTCGATGAAAACCTGACGCTTGTGCCCGATTTCCTGCACGGTGCCGACCCCGACGGCACGGGCCTGCGCGACCTGAGGTCGGGCGACGCGAAATCGGCTCACCAAATCCAACAGCTTGTTCATGCGACCAGGCTCTAGGTTCCGGCCGGCTACCGAACCCAACTTTTCGGCTGCCGATATTTTCGCAATGCCCCTATCCTGTCCCCATGAGCGCGGATTCGGAGCTCGCCGTCGTCGCCGTGGGCCACCCACGCCGGTCGGTGATCGAGGCGGCGTGGCGGGCGATCGGTCCCGGTGTCGAGGTGCTCAGCAGCGATGATGGCGGCCCGTTGAGCCGGACCGTCAAACGCATCATCGACCCATTGGTCCTCCGGCTGCGATCGAACCCCCAGTATTCGTACCCCGTCGTCGCGCCCGAAACGGCCGCCGCGATGCACGACCTGATCGTGGGGAGCGGGCCCGAATTGCGTTTTGCCGCCGCGTGGTTCGAGACGCTCAAACTCGAGCGCCGCAGGCAGCGGATTCGCACCGGAAATGCGCAGGAACTCTACTTCCCGGTTTGCTTTGAGCTCGCGGTGACGAAAGGCGCACCTGCGCCGCAGGATACCGAGACGGCGGCGGCGGTGCTCGGCGACATTCACCAGGGCCGGGACCGCACCGCGATCGAGGTATTGCTCCAATACGTGGACAGCCCGGACATCGTCGCCAAACTCGAAGATCAGCTCGACCGCAGTTGGCGCGACGTGCGTGCCTCGGAAACAGCCCCGGCGACCGTGCCCGCCTCTTTCCTGGCCGAGCTGGCCACCGTGCTCGGGCCCGCCCACGGCCATCGCGCCGCGGCGGCCCGGCAGCGCGTCTGGTCGGCCGTGATCGCCGACGCCACGCCGTACAACCTGGGCGCCCTGGCCCGCCTGGAAGGGCCAGAAGGGGACGGGTTACCATGGTCGATCGTCGATCTCGGCCTGAGTTCGGTTGAGCCGCAACGGCAACCAAAGGTCTCGGGTGGCCCCGATAGCGACCGTCCGCTGGATCGAAGCGTGGTGGACCGGGTGCGCGCGACACTGCGGCGCGCCCTGGACCGCGACGCGTTGCCCGATATCCCCCTGCTGTGCGAAGAGGAGGTGGACCGGGCCTGCGCGCCATGGGGGCTGTTGTCCGAGGACAAACAGGCCACGCTGGTAGCCGGCATCGAGGTGGCGGTTGAGCTCGCTCCACTCGACCGATCCGTCTCGCATCGTTACGCATTGGCGGCGCAGATCCAGGCCCGGCTGCGCAAGGAGGCCTACGTGCTGCACGCCCGGCGCTATCTCGCCGAGGGCGGCCCGATCCATCCACGCCAACGGCAAGTGGTCGACGACCTGGCCGCCTACGCGCAGCCCTACCTGAGCCGGCTCTGGGCGCGGCTGCACGGACGCGACGTCTGGCAGGATCCCTGCGAGGACGTCGACGAGATGCGGTCCCTGCTCGAAGGCGTCGCGCGATCGGTGAGCCTCGACCACCGGCAACGGATCAAGTCGATGCTGGAATTGCAGGTGGCCGGATGAAATTGGTTGCCGATTCCGGTTTGTGGACAACCGGCCCCATCACCGCGGAGACGCCACTGGCAGCGGTGCTGGAAGTCAGTGGCGCCGTGCTGTCCTGGACCATCGACGATCCACCCGGTGACGCGCACGCCCAGATCTCCTTCACCGACTCGTCTCGCGCCGACTGGCTTTGGCGCGTTCTCGGTGAATCCGGACACGTCGCGCTCGCGTCGGCCATGGATCGCGCGGCCGACCAACCGCACGGAATCGAGCTCGCCGGCGTCGACATCGTGCCCGGATCGGTCGAGCCGCTCCGGAGGCTGGCCGTCGGCCATTGGCTGCGGCGATGGTGGCCCGCCAGTCGACAGGACGGCATCGCCGGCCTGGATCGCGCCCTGCTCGACGTCGAGGTCGCATTGCTGACCGCCGGCGCGGAGGGCTTCTTCGCCGACGACACCCTCGACTCGGACGTGGCCGAGCTGCTGGCGCCGCACGGCACGGCGTTGATCACACATCTCGCCGGTGACGATCCGCGGATACTCGACCTGGTGCGGGCCGGTGCCGGGCTGGCCGAAGAAGTCGGCATCGAGGACATCGGCTGGCCGGAACTGTTTGCCGCTCTTGACGATTCGAGCACGGGTTTGGTGATGCCAAGCGGACGCCGGGACGACTATGCGCTGGCCGCCGGCACCGACCGGAGCCCGCGGGGCGTGGCACCGATCGCCCGGGGCGTTGCGTCCATCAACTGGAGCGCGGTTCCGCCCGCAATATTCGATGCGGGTGAGAACACCGTCGACTGGAGCGTCGAGACGGCGGGTGCCGCGGCGGTCGCCGTCGTGCGGGCGGCCGTCATCGGGCCGAACCCGGCCACCGGAGTCGAGGTGCGACTGCGGTCGGGAGCCGTCAGCGGCGCCGGCGCCCTGGGTGCCGACGGCCGAGCGACCCTGCCCCTGGTCGACACCCAGGGGCGGCCGATGACGGAATCGGCGGCCTGGGACCAGGATTGGCAGGCAACATCGGTGGTCGTCGGCGCTGAGGTGCCGGAGACACCCGAAACCCGGGAGCGGGTTCGCCGGTGGGCGCAGGCACGGTTGGATCGGCCGACCGACGACTCGTTCCTCGCCGAGGTTTTGGCTTCCGAATCCGCCTACTAAGACCGCCGGCGATTCCCTATGCTGAGCGAGTGCCAAACAACTATCGAGTCGTTCAGTGGAACACCGGCAACGTCGGAAAAAGCTCCTTGCAATCGATCGCGGACAATCCTGCGCTCGAGCTGGTGGGGTGTTATGCCTGGTCACCGGGGAAGGTCGGCTGCGATGTCGGCGAACTGGTCGGCATTGCGCCGCTGGGCGTAGCGGCCACCAACGACGTCGACGCGCTGCTCGCCCTCAAACCGGACTGCGTCGTCTACAACCCGATGTGGATCGACGTCGACGAGCTGGTCCGCATCCTGTCCGCGGGCGTCAACGTGGTGACGACGGCGTCCTTCATCACCGGGCAGAACCTGGGCGATGACCGCGACCGAATCGTCGACGCCTGCCAGAAGGGTGGGTCGACCATATTCGGATCCGGCGTCAGCCCGGGCTTCGCCGAGCTGTTGGCCATCGTGTCGGCGATGGTATGCAACCGGATCGACAAGGTCACCGTCAACGAGGCCGCTGACACCACGTTCTACGACTCGCCGGACACCGAGAAGCCGGTGGGCTTCGGTCAGCCGATCGACCACCCGGAGCTGCAGGAGATGGCGCGAAAGGGGACGGCCATCTTCGGTGAGGCCGTCCGGCTGGTGGCCGACGCGCTGGGCGTCGAGCTCGATGAGGTCCGGTGCGTGGCCGAATTCGCCCAAACCACAGCGGACCTCGAAATGGCGTCCTGGACCATCGACGCGGGATGCGTGGCGGGCGTCTACATCAGCTGGCAGGGCATCGTCAGTGGCAACACCCTGATCGATCTCAACGTCCGTTGGCGCAAGGGACAGACACTCGAGCCCGACTGGAAGATCGACCAGGACGGCTGGGTCATCCAGATCGACGGGCAGCCAACGGTCACAACGAAGGTCGGCTTCCTGCCGCCGCCGTATTTCCAGGCCGAGACGATTGCGGATTTCATGACGCTCGGACACATCATGACGGCGATGCCCGCCGTCAACGCGATCGCGGCGGTCGTCGCCGCGCCGCCGGGCATCGTCACCTACACCGATCTCCCGCTCACGCTCCCCCGCGGCTATGCAAAGGTGTAGCGCTTCTCGCGGGGACGCCAGGTCCAAACATTGCTACCTACCACATCCGCAACACCGGCCTCTGCCGCACGCGATGCTCGCCGTGTCCGCCTCTCCGCGACAACCTCATTCACCGCGGGGCGATACCAAAACTGTCGCTGATAGGCGGACACATCGGGTGTCGATCGACGCAGAGACACATGTGACAGTTGGGATCAATGCGACGTAGCCAAGTCGGCCCGTGCCGCAGCGCTAGCTGTCGCCAGACGCCGCCGTCGCCGGGACGGCCGCCTGTCGCCGCGTGGGCTTGGGATAAGTCGCACCGAGCTGGGGCACCTCGAGCGGACCCTGGTGGCGGGCGGCCTCGATGGCATTGCGCAGCGGACCGGCCAAGCCCGCGAACGACCCCATGTCGAACAGCAACGGTGTCAACAGCCGGTTGTGCACGAACCCGAAGGAGCTGCCGAATTCGGGGTCGGCCCAGCCGAGGGTTCCACCCAGACCCACGTGACCGAACCCGCTGAGCAGGCCGGGAACCGGCGATTCGTGGTAGCCCAGGTGAAAAGGCATGGGCACCACCATGTTCGCGTCGGGCCACTTGCGCCGCGGTTCCCCCGTCAGGCCGCGCGCCAACTCCTTGGACAGGTACTTCTTGCCGTCGATCCGGCCGTCGTTGGCCAGCACGGCGTACATCTTCGCCAGGCCGCGGCCGGTCACCACGCCATTGGCCGCGGGCACCTCGCCGTCCAGGAACGGGGTATCCCCCTTGACAAGGGATATGACGCCGGGGAAGTACATCGCCCCGATGGCGCCGGAGAATGGCAGGCCGGCCAGCCTCGGCACGATGAAATTGAATACCGGGGCGCGCAGCTTTCCCTGCGGCATCAGAATCTCGGCCACCTTCGTCGGCGAGCCTTCGGGAGGTCGGCCCAGATGCAGGCCGTCGGTGTTGAGCGGGCGCGCCACCTCCTGGCGGATCAGCTCGCGCATGCCCTTGCCCGTCACCGCCCTGGCCAGACCCGACAACAACCATCCGTAGGTCAGCGCGTGATACGCCTGCACGCCGCGCAAATGATCGACGGGCGCGGCGGCGAGCTTCTCCTCCATCAGCAGGTGATCCATCAACTCCGTCTTGGTGACGCCCCTCAGGTGCGACAAGCCGGATCGATGCCGCAAGACGTCGCGGATCGTGATCTCGCCCTTCCCGTTGGCCGCGAATTCGGGCCAGTATTCGGCGACCGGGTCGTCGTAGGACAACAGGCCCCGGTCGGCCAGCCGGTGAATCACCGCCGACGCGACACCCTTGGTCGCCGAGAACACCATCGAGCCGGTGTCGGCCGTCCAGGGCTCGGTGCCCGCCCGGTCCGACCAGCCCGTCCAGACATCGACGACGGGCACGCCGTCGATGTAGACGCTCAGGGCTCCACCGCCGAACCGGCGGCCGGGGAACAGCCGCGAGAACACCTTGATGGCGTTTGCGAAATGGGGGTCGGCCGCACCGGACACATCGCGTGGCAAACCATCGTCGGTGACCAGCAGCGTTGACCCCGGACGCGTTGCCATCACGAGAAGAAGCTATCAGTTTGACCATTGCGCGCGGCCGGGTATCCGCTCGTAGTCCAAATAAAGGAGTCGAGGCGCATGACCGCCGGGAACAAACTGAACAACAGGGCGCAGTACTGGAGCGGCAGGGCCAAGGAGACCGTTGGCAGGCTCACCGGCAACAGACGCACCCAACGAGAGGGCGTATTGGATCAGGCCAAGGCCAACGCGAAAGATCACCGCGAGAGGATGCGCGACGCCTTCCGGAAGTAGTCAGGTCGCTTCGTCGTCAGGCGCACGGTCGGGCGGCGGGGTGTTCAACCACTTCCTGAGCCGAAGAAGCTGATTGACCACCATCCCGATGCCCAGCAACGACAGCGTCGCCACGATTGCCACCACGATTGCGGTGCTCACGAATTCCATGATGACAGGGCGAATGGAGGAGGGAGGCGCCGCAGTGATTGAACCCGGCTACTGGCATCCACGTTGCAATTGACATCGAATAATGGGTAAACACCGATGATGCGAAGCGGGTGGATGGACATGACAGCATTCAGGTTGATCTGGTTCGCCGGGGCGCGCCGGCTCGCGACGGCATTCGGAGTGACGGCGGTGGTAGCCGCGTTTGCGCTGTTCAGCGCGCCCGCCCCCGCGGCATCCGCCGATCCGTGCCCCGACGTCGAGGTGGTGTTCGCCCGCGGCAGCGGCGAGCCGCCCGGTGTCGGCGGCGTCGGCGGAGCATTCGTCGACGCGTTACGCGGCCAGATTGGCGGGCGCTCGCTCAACGTTTACCCCGTCAATTACCAAGCGAGTACCGACTTCAGCAGTCCCGATTTCCCCCTAGGGGTCATCGACGGCATCCGTGACGCGGGAACGCACATCGAGTCGATGGCGGCGAACTGTCCCAAGACCAGGGAGGTGCTCGGCGGATACTCCCAGGGCGCGGCGGTGGCTGGCTTCGTCACCTCGGCGGCCGTACCGCCGGGCGTACCGGCCGCGATGGTGCCCCAGCCCATGCCGCCGGAGGTCGCGAACCACGTCGCCGCGGTCACGCTGTTCGGGACGCCGTCGAATCAGTTCATGGAGAAGTACGGAGCGCCGACGATCGTCATCGGCCCGCTGTATCAGCCCAAGACACTCGAGTTGTGCGCCCCCGGCGACGGAATCTGCGGTAACGGCAGCGATGCCTTTGCGCATGTGACCTACTCGCTCAACGGGATGACGAACCAAGCAGCCGGCTTCGCCGCCAGCCACCTGTAGGGCCGTTCGCCCCGCCGTGCAGAATCGCACCATGCGCGTTCTGGTCACGGGCGGTACGGGATTCGTGGGTGGGTGGACGGCCAAGGCCATCGCCGACGCGGGGCACTCCATCAGGTTTCTGGTGCGAAATCCCGCTCGGCTGCAGACCTCCGTCGCCAAATTGGGCGTCGACGTGTCGGACTTCGCCGTCGGGGACATCACCGATCGCGTTTCGGTGCGGGACGCGTTGCGCGGTTGCGACGCCGTCGTGCACAGTGCCGCTCTGGTCGCGACCGACCCGCGTCAGACCGCCGAGATGCTGACCACGAACATGCAGGGCGCGCAAAACGTCCTCGGGCAGTCCGTCGAGCTCGGCCTGGATCCGATCATCCACGTGTCGAGCTTCACCGCGCTGTTTCACCCGGGCCTGGAGGTGCTGGCGGCGGATCTCCCGGTCGTCGGTGGAGCGGACGGATACGGGACGTCCAAGGCCCAGGTCGAAATCTATGCTCGCGGCCTGCAGGACGCCGGCGCGCCGGTGAACATCACCTATCCCGGCATGGTTCTCGGTCCGCCGGTCGGCGACCAATTCGGTGAGGCCGGCGAGGGCGTCAGGGCCGCCCTGCAGATGCATGCCATCCCCGGGCGGAGCGCGGCGTGGTTGGTTGTCGACGTCCGGGATTTGGCCGCTTTGCACACGGCGCTATTGGAGCCCGGGCGCGGGCCGCGGCGCTACACCGCGGGTGGCCACCGGGTGCCCGCGTCCGAACTCGCGAGCATGCTCGGTCACATCGCCGGGACTCCGATGGTCGCCGTCCCGATTCCGGACACCGCGCTGCGGGTTGCGGGTGCCGTACTCGATCGGGCGGGCCGGTTTCTGCCCTTCGACACGCCCTTCACCTCGGCGGGGATGCAGTACTACACCCAGATGCCCGCGTCCGATGATTCGCCCAGCGAACGAGAACTCGGCATCACGTTTCGGGATCCGCAGGAAACCATGGCCGACACGTTTGAGGCCATCCGTAGCACAAACAGCTAAGGCCGGGCCGTACGCGCAATGCTGCGCTGGAAGCGCGCCAATTGTGCGATCCTTTGCTGGTGTCCCCGGCGGACGCGCCATCGGGCGTCGTGACGTTCTTGTTCACCGATATCGAGGGTTCGACCCGTCGGTGGGAGGCTGATCCGGAGGGCATGCGGGCCGCCCTGGCAGCCCATGACGAGGTGTTGCGCAGCGCGATCGAAGCGCACGGGGGCTGGTCGTTCAAGCACACCGGCGATGGTGTTTGTGCAGCATTCGCCTCGGCTCGATCTGCCGTCGACGCCGCGCTTGCCGCGCAACAGGAGCTTCAGTTGCCGGTCCGGATGGGCCTGGCCACCGGCGAGGCGCAGATCCGGGAGGCGGACTACTTCGGTCCGGTGCTGAATCGGGCCGCGCGGGTGATGGCCGCCGGGCACGGCGGCCAGGTCCTGCTGGCCGAGTCGACGGCGAGTCTGCTCAGCGGAGTTGATCTGCTGGATTTGGGACGGCGGCGGTTGCGGGATCTGCCGACCGCGGTTGGCGTTTTTCAGGTTCGCGCTCCCGGGCTGCGGAGTGAATTTCCGCCGTTGCGCGCGCTGGACGCGAGTCCGGGAACTTGCGGCCCGCAACGACGAGTTTCGTTGGGCGCCAAACCGAGATCCTAGAGGTGCAAGCCGCGATCCGAGCGCACCGGTTGGTGACGTTGATCGGGGTGGGCGGGGTCGGCAAGACCCGATTGGCGCTGGAATCTGTTGCGCGGCTGGCTGATGAATTCCCAGAAGGTGTATGGCTTTTCGAACTGGCAGCGGTCACCGATCCGACGGCGGTGCCCGACGCGGTGGCGGCGGTGTTGGGCGTGACCCAACAACCGCACACAACCATGGCCGACAGCGTGGCCGCCACGCTGGAGGACAGGATGCGGCTGTTGGTGTTCGACAATTGCGAGCACCTGCGGGACGCTACCGCCGATCTGGTGGAGGCCATCCTCGCGCGCTCGACGACAGTAAAGATTGTCGCGACCAGCCGCGAGGGACTTGGACTGGCCGACGAACAGCTATGGCCGGTGCCCTCTTTGGGCGTCGGCGCAGGGACCGATTCTGCGGCGGTCGCCCTGTTCGTCGAACGCACTCGCAGTGTCGCCCCCCGCTTTTCGCTCACTGATGCAAGCGAGGCCGCCGCGGTGGTGGAGATCTGCAACCGCGTGGACGGCATCCCGTTGGCGATTGAGCTGGCCGCCTCCCGGATGGCGTCAATGAGTCCGATCGAGGTGCGCGACCGTCTCGATCACCGTTTCCGGCTGCTGGTCGGTTCCCGACGAGGGCTGGAACGCCACCAGACCCTACGGCACGCGGTGGCGTGGTCTTACGACCTCCTCGGCGACGACGAAAAGGAGCTGCTGGAACGATGTTCGGTGTTCGCCGGCGGGTTTGACCTCGAAAGCGCCTGCGCGATAGCAGGATTTGACGAGTATGCAGTGCTGGATCTGCTCGATGCCCTGGTACGCAAATCGCTGCTCGTCGCCGATCGGCCAGCCGGGCGGACCAGGTTCTCCATGTTGGAAACGATCCGCCAATTCGCGGAGGAACAACTGGTCGCGCGCGGTAAAGCAAACGAAGTCCGGACCGCGCATTCCCGCTACTTCGCCGGGCGCGAAGCCGAAATCCTGGCCGTATGGGACAGCCCTCGGCAGCGCGCGGCCTACGAATGGTTGACGGCAGAACTCGCCAACCTGCGCACCGCGTTTCGGTGGGCGGCCGACCAAGACGACCTCGACACAGCGGCCGCGATCGCGATTACGGCGGCGCTCCTCGGCTTTCTTATCGAAAACAACGAGCCGGCCGCCTGGGCCGAAGAACTGATCGAGCCCGCCCGCGCCGCCGACCATCCCCGGCTTACGGCATTACTTGTGCTGGCGGCGCTCTGCTGGATGCATGGACTCCTCGAGGCGGCGGTCGGATACGTCGAAGCCGGCCTATCGGCAATGCGCAGTGGCCACGAAGACGTGCCATTCGGTCTCGACGGCTTGTTCGGTGGTGTGTACCTGGTGACCGGCGACTACGGACGGTGTGCCGAGTTGTGCCGAGCCCATATTGCAGCCGGCCGCGACCCTCACATCGCCTGGCCCAGCCTGGTCATGGCCTTGGTGACGGCGGGTTGCGGCGACGAGGCCAGGACCACCGCGAATGGTCTGGTCGACGCCGCGGAGGCCACCGGCAATCCATGGGCGCTGTCTTACGCACTGCTGGCCTATGGCTTCGCCTTCTGGGACGCCGATCCACTCGGCTCACTCGACGCCTTGCGCCGCGGCTTAGTTATCGCGCAAGACAACGGTATCCGATTCACCGAGACATACTTGGCAGTCAATCTTGCCCGACTCGAGTTTGAACACGGCGACAAGGATGCCGCGTTGGATTACCTCAGACTCTCCATTGGGAATTACCACCACTCGGGCAACAACATGGCGTTGTCCTCTCCGCTGGCTATCCTCGCCGCATTGTTGCATCGCGTCGGACGTGCGGAGCAGGCGGCCATCATCACCGGCCATAGGTCAATGCCAATCACCTCGGCGGCTTTTCCCGAGTTCACCACCACCATTGCCGACCTTCGCCGCGTGCTCGGCGAGCAGGCGTCTGCATCGCTCGCGCGCAAGGGCGCGGCCATGACCTCCGCCGCCATGGTGACTTACGCATACGACCAAATCGACCAAACCCGAACGCAACTCGGGCAACCGAGGGCGGATTCCTAAATCCATGTGCACTCCTTCGCCCCGGCGACCGTCGCTACCTCGCTTGTGGCGGGCTATCGCGCGTCTAAGGTCGAGGCGCGATGACTGCAGACTTCGTCAAGCACCATCCGGGCGCGCCCACCGGCTTCTTCGCTTGGGAAGCCGCCGGGTTGCGATGGCTTTCAAGCGTTGACGGCGGTGTGCCCTGCGCACAGGTTGTTTCTTTCGACGCGGCCAGCCTGACTTTGCGGCGGCTTGATTCGGTGACTCCGAACCCCGAAGCGGCGCAGGTGTTCGGCAGCCGACTGGCCATCACGCACGATGCGGGAGCCGTAGCGTTCGGCGCTGGGCCCGACGGATGGGACGGGCCGGGGTTCTTCGGGCCGTTGTCGCAGCCATTGCCGATGTCGCTGCGGCGGCACCGACGCTGGGGTGATTTCTACGCCGGGGAGCGGCTGGTCCCGATGGCCGAGCTCGCGGCGGCGCGGCTCGATGCTTCGACCCGTGCCATGATCGACTCCGTCGTGGCACGTTGCCGTGCGGGCGACTTCGATGAAGATGACCAACCAGCCCGGCTGCACGGCGATCTGTGGAGCGGCAACGTGATGTGGACACCCGACGGGGTGGTGTTGATCGACCCGGCCGCGCACGCTGGTCACCGCGAGACCGACCTGGCGATGCTCGCGCTGTTCGGCTGCCCGCACTACGACGCCGTTCTCGCCGGCTACCAGCGCGTGCGTCCTCTGAAGCCCGGCTGGCACAACCGCATCGGGCTGCACCAGCTCTTCCCGCTGCTGGCGCATGTCGTGCTGTTCGGAGGCGGGTATGCGGGCCAGACGCATGCCGCCGCCCGCGCCGCACTCGCCGCCTAACCTCCTTCGCCAAGAGCTCTGCGACGCGCACCCTCGGTGAGAATTCGATCGACCTCACGGCGCAAGTACGCGGCAGCGGTCGCCAAGTCCATTGCCGCGCCGCGCGCTTTGAGTTCAGCGAGGTGCTCTGGGTCAAATGCAGCGGAGGTGGCGTCTTCGGCGCCCTGCACGAGGTCGTCCGGGGCTGTCGCAGTTGACGGGTGCGCCGCAAAAATTTCGTGGGCCAGCCCGAAGATCACGGCCGCGGGTTCGTAGCACCCCATGCCGGCGAACGCGGTCGCCAGGCCAAGTAGCTCCGCAGCGACGGGCTGGCCCAGTTGCAGATGCTGCTCGACCCCGTCTGCGTACGCGCGCAGGGCGGTGTGCCAGTCGCGACGCCGCAACGCTATCGCCCCTTGATTCGTGATGGCGCTGGCCGCCCCGGCGCGATCGCCCAGGGATGCGGCAACGTCGGCGGCTTCCTGTAGGGACTTGAGCGCCCGCTCGGGGTCTTGTTCAGTCAGTGCCAGGGCCTGGGCCAGCAACGCGTACAGGAGCGTACCCGCGGCACCGACCTGTCGGGCGGCACGAACAGCCTGCTCCGCGACCGCTGCAGCCTGGGCAGGATCGTCGAGTAGGGCTGTGGCCAGCAAGACGAGCGCATGAGCGAGCTCGAAGGGATCGTTACCGGCCCGGGCGAGCTCAAGCGACGCCTCCGCGTGCTGTCGGGCTCGTTTCAGATCACCCTGGAAGAACGCCAAGACTCCGGCGGCCGCGTGCACCCACAGATGTGTGGTCCCGAGAGCGGTCTGCGCCGTCTGCGCGGTGGCGACGAGTTCGGCGGCCCGGTCATGTTCGCCGCGAAAGACGGCCGCCATCGCGGCGTACGCGACGTCCAGGGGAAAGAGTTCGTGTGTTGAGGCACCCCGGATCGACCGCGCAACGTCGGCCCAGTCGGTGCGGTTCCATCCGGTGGGGATGCCAGTCGCCATCAGCGGGATGACCAGCCGCAGCCCTTGGTCAGCAAGCGTTGCCTCGACGGCCCAGTCGAGCGCGGCGCGGAAGTTGTCGGTTTCCAATACCAGCGCTGACGCCCAGGTGATCTGCTCGTGGCTCCGCAGGTGCGGTCCGGCCTTTTCCGCCAGGGCGACGTAGTGCGTCAAATGACGGCCGCGCAGGGCGGCCACCTCATCGCTGGCCTCCAGTCGCTCCTGGGCGTACTGGCGGATTGTTTCCAACAACCGATAGCGAACGCCGCCCGCGCCGGGATCGACATCAAGCAGAGACTTGTCCACCAGCTGGGTCAGCAGGTCCACCACGTCGCCGCTGTCGATGTCTTCCGATGACACCACCGCCTCAGCGGCGGCCAGGTCAAAGCTTCCGGCGAAGACCGACATCCGTCGCAACGCAACCCGCTCGGGCTCTCTCAGCAAGTCGTAGGACCAGTCGATCGCGTTGCGCAGCGTTTGGTGCCGCTCCAATCTGGCGCGACTGCCCCGGGCCAGCAGTTTGAACCGGTGATCGAGGCGTGAGACCAACTCTTCGGGCGGCAGGGACCGGACCCGCGCCGCGGCCAGCTCTATGGCCAGGGGAATCCCGTCCAGACGGCGGCACAGTTGAGCCACAGCCTGGCTGTTGTGAGCGGTCAGTACAAAGCCGGCGTTGGCGGCAGCCCGGTCGCAAAACAGGCGCACTGCCGCCGCCTGGCCGATCGCCTCGGGGTCAGCGTGGACCTCGGGAAGTCCCAGCCCGGGGACCGCGACGATCCGCTCTCCCGGCAGCGCCAGGCCCTCGCGGCTCGTGGTTAGCATCGTGACACCAGGACTGCGCTGAACGATCGTGTCCACCAGATCTGCGACCGCCGCCAGCAGGTGCTCGCAGTTGTCCAGCACAATCAGCAGCCGCTTGGGCGCCAAATACTCCAACATCACATCGCCCAACGCTCGGCCCGGGAATGGCCGCACATCAAGAGTCGCGGCAAGCGTCTCAAGAACCGCCGACGGATCCATGACCGGAGCCAGTTCGCACAGCCAGACTCCGTCGGGAAACGCGGGTGCCGTCGCAGCGGCCACCTCGATGGCGAGACGGGTCTTTCCGACCCCACCCACACCCGTCAGTGTCACCAACGACCGTTCGGCCACCAGAGCGCTCAGGCGGGCGACCTCGTCACCTCGTCCGACGAACGATGTCAGCTGACGCGGCAGGTTTCCCGGCATCTCGTCAAGGGATCGAATAGGCGGGAACTCGGCCGGAAGCGTGGGGTGCACGAGCTGGAACACACGCATTGGTCGGGCCACGTCGCGCAACTGGTGCTCTCCGAGATCGACCAGCTCGGCACCTTCTGGCAGGCCCTCACCGATGAGGGCCTGGGTCGCACCCGAAACCAGCACCTGATCCCCGTGCCCAGCGGCGCACAACCGAGCGGCCCGGTTGACCGCCGGGCCGTGGTAGTCGTCACCGAGAAACTCGCTGTAGCCGGTGTGCACACCCATCCGGGCCCGAAGCCGCCCTGGCACGCCCCACGTCGCGGCGGTCAGCGATCTTTGCGCGGTG
>Ga0306924_10003108_pt1 | contig 15872 bp, 10 predicted proteins | sample sta12Can44000111_FD_203756 | JGI IMG/M metagenome (GOLD analysis project Ga0306924, IMG submission 203756) | Lab enrichment of tropical soil microbial communities from Luquillo Experimental Forest, Puerto Rico - statanox.12C.anox.44.000.111 (v2)... | ecosystem: Environmental > Terrestrial >... | reverse complement strand
GGCGTGACAGCGTCGCCGGCGCTGTCGGGTCGATCGCGCTATAGACGATATGGGCAGACATCGCCCAAGGCATAGCCGACAGCGCATGAAACGGCGCAAAATCGGTGCGCGACAGTTCGTCGATCTGGGTCTCTACCACCGGACACGCGTGATGGCTGTCGACCCGAGCACGCCCATGGCCGGGGATGTGCTTGATGACCGGCAGTACGCCGCCCTCGAGCAGCCCCTCGCAAACCGCTCGGGCAAGTTTCGCGACGCGAGCCGGCTCGGCTCCGTAAGCGCGGTCGCCGATCACCGGATCCGCCCCGGCAACCGGGATGTCGAGCACCGGCAGACAATCGACTGTTATGCCGAGTCGTTCGAGATCGTCCGCAATCAGCCGGGCACCAAGCCGGGCTGCACGCTCGGCTTGCGGATCCGGTAATGATCCGAGGCGCGCGGCCGATGGGTAAAGGCGCCAGGAGGGAGGCCTCAGCCGAGCCACTCGCCCACCCTCCTGGTCAATCAGGATCGGCGCGTCTCTTCGCCCAATCGCACCGCGCAGCGCCGCTACCAGCTCGCGGACCTGATCGGGAGAGCGGCAGTTGCGCCGGAACAGGATAAAGCCGACCGGATCGGCAGCGCCGAAGAAGCGGGCTTCGTCTGCGCTCAGTTGTTCGCCGGAGCAGCCCAGGATGACCGCGCGCGGCGCCTTTCCAGGCGCGGCCGTTGCCTCAGCGGGCAATGATGCACCCGATGCTGCGCTGTTTCAGTTCGCTGCAGATCCGCTCCGCAGCCGGCAGATCGGCGAGGGGTCCTGTCTGGATGCGATAATAGACCCCCTTGTCGCCGAGATCGGTGCGGATCGGCGTCGCCGAGAGGCTGCCAAGCAGATCGGTATTCTTGCGCTTGATGCGCTCCCATTCCTGACGCGCCGCATCCTCGCTGCGCAGCGAGCCGAGCTGCAGCCGGGTGCCGGCCGTCTTTGCGGCTGCCGGTTTCGGGGGCGCCGCGGGCGCCTGCGCAGCATTACCGGGTGGCGCAGCGGCCTGTTGCGGTGGCTGGGTCATCTGGGCGGCTCCTGGCAAGTTCACCGGCGCGCCGCCTGACGTCGGTGCCACTGTAGTTGGTGGTGGTGGCGCCTCGGCTCGCGTCGTCGTCGTCGGCGTCGGCCGCGGCATCGGCTTCTCCGGCGGCGCCAGCAGGTGCTCCACCACTTTGCGGGTCGGGTTGTAGATCAGCTTGTCCCGGTCGGGGATCTCCATGCCGCCGGGCTGCTCCGGCTTCACTTTCGTCGGACGCTCGTCGGCGCGGATCAATGGGACGCCGCCGCTAGCTGCGTCGCCGCCAGCGTGGCGCATCCCCTGGACATAGGCAAACCATAGACCGCCGCTGAATAGCCCCATGACTAGCAGAGCCAGCAATGTCGCAAGCACGCGGCGCGGGTGCCGCTGAGGTTCGCTGTCGCGCGGGTCGGCGAAAGCCCCGGTGCGGCGATCGGGATCGATCGGTCCGAGGTGGTAGGCCACAACTACATCTCCTGCATCGGCTCGACGCCGATGACGGCGAGGCCGGAGGCGATGACAATGGCGACCGCGCGCACCAAAGCCAGGCGCGCGCGGGTCAGCGCCGGCTCGGCAGCGAGAATGAAGCGCAATGTCGCCTCGTCCTTGCCTTTGTTCCATAGAGCGTGGAACAGCGCCGCCACTTCCTGGAGATAGAACGCGATGCGATGCGGCTCGTGCGCCTCGGCCGCACTCTCGACTAGCCGCGGCCAGCCGGCGAGCTGGCGGATCAATGCGAGCTCCGCAGGATCGGACAGCCGCTCGATTGGGGCTTCGGTCAGTGCGACGTCCGACAGATCGTTTTCGGGGAATTGCTCCTCAGCGTGACGCATTACAGACGCCGCGCGGGCATGAGCGTATTGCACATAAAAAACCGGGTTGTCGCGCGATTGCTCGGTCACCTTGGCAAAGTCGAAGTCGAGAGCCTGGTCGTTCCGGCGCGTCAGCATGATAAAGCGGAAGACATCCTTGCCGACCTCATCGACGACCTCCCGCAAGGTGACGAAGGTGCCGGCGCGCTTCGACATGCGCACCGGCACCCCTTTGTCAAACATATGGACGAGCTGACAGAGCTTGACGTCGAGGGTTGCGGCACCATCGGTCACCGCCCGCACGGCGGCCTGCAGCCGCTTGACGTAGCCACCGTGATCGGCACCCCAGACGTCGATCAAATTCGCAAAACCCCGGCGGAACTTGTCGCGGTGGTAGGCGATGTCACCGGCGAAATAGGTCCACGAGCCGTCCGATTTCTTGAGCGGCCGGTCAACGTCATCGCCGAATCGAGTGGCCCGGAACAGGGTTTGTTCGCGCGGCTCCCAGTCGTCGGGGAGCTTCCCTTTGGGCGGCTCCAACACCCCGGTATAGATCAGCCCGCGAAGCTCCAGCTCGGCAAGACACTCGTCGACCGCCCCATTCTCGGCAAGCTCGCGCTCTGAGACGAACAAATCGTGGCGCACACCGAGTGCTGCGAGATCCGCCCGGATCAACGACATCATTTGCTCGACGGCAAAGTCACGGACTGGCTGGAGCCACTCTGCTTCAGGCCGGCCGAGCCATTTGCGTTGATCCCGTCGGGCCAGCGCGCGGCCGGTTTCGACCAGGTATTCGCCGGGATAAAACCCCTCGGGAATCGGCCCGACAGCCTCGCCCAACGCCTCGCGGTAGCGCAGATATGTCGACCGGGCGAGAATGTCGACCTGAGCACCGGAATCGTTAATGTAGTACTCTCGCGCCACGCCAAAGCCGGCCTTGGCGAGCAATGACGCGAGTGCATCTCCAACCACGGCGCCGCGGCCATGAGCGACATGCATCGGCCCGGTAGGGTTGGTGGAAACGAATTCGACATTGACGCGTTCCCCGCCGCCGACCGGCGAATCGCCGAAGACGGTGCCAGCGCGCAGGATCGCGCGCAGCTGAGCGTGCCAGACCTCGGGGGCTAGCCTGATATTGATGAACCCCGGCCTGGCCGCGGCGACGGTGAAGCCGGAGCCGCGGTAATCGCCGGTGACGAGCCCGCGTCCCTTCAGAGCGGCGGTGATCCGCTCGGCAAGCACCATCGGGTTCTCTTTGAGGGCCCCGGCCAGCACCATTGCCGCATTGGTCGCGAGATCGCCGTGGGCCGGATCGCGCGGCGGCTCGACCGCGACCCGGCTGAATTCGAGCTCCGGCGGCAGCGCCCCGCCGGCCGCCAGATCGTCGATCGCGGCCATCACGAGACGGCGGAAGTCGCTGAAGATGTTGGTCATGTCGGAGTATAGGTATCGAACAAGCGATGATGCTCGTCGAGCGCAAAGCGATCCGTCATGCCGGCGAGGTAGTCGGCCGCGACCCGCGCGGTTTGCATGTCGTCAGGACCAGCGGCGAGCTGGCACCACTCGCTCGGCAAGCATTGCGGCTCGGCCAAGTAGAGCACGAACAGGTCGTGGACGACGCGGCGCGCTTTTGAACTCATCCGGTTGACGCGGTAGTGGCGGTACATCCGTTCGAGCAGGAAATCCTTGAGGGCTCGGTCGTGGCGCCGCATCTCGGCGGAGAAGGCGACGACCGGGGTGCCGAGCGCTCGGACCGCGTCGGCCGAGTCGACCCCGCTCGTAGCGATCCGCGACCGGGTCTCGACGATGAGATCGCCGACCATTAGATCGATCAGCCGCCGGATCGCTTCATGGATCAGGCGCGACTCTTCAAGCCCCGGATATCGCGACGCGACCGACTGGAAGACCGGACCGACCAACGGCACCTCGGCGAGATCGGCGACGGGAAACAGTCCGGCGCGCAAGCCGTCGTCGATATCATGGTTGTTATAGGCGATGTCGTCGGCGAGTGCTGCAACCTGCGCCTCGGCGCTCGGGAGCTGATCGAGTGCGAGCGGGTGACAGCGGTCATATTCGGCGATGGTCGGCGGCACCGGCAGATGGATGCCGGCGCCGCGCAACGGACCGTTGTGCTTGACGGTGCCTTCGAGCGACTCCCAGGTGAGGTTGAGGCCGTCGAATTCGGCGTAACGGCGCTCCAGCCGGGTCAGGATGCGAAAGGTATGGTCATTGTGCGAAAACCCGCCGAAGCAGGCCATCTCGGCGTTGAGAGCCTCCTCGCCCGCATGGCCGAACGGGGTATGCCCGAGATCGTGGGCGAGGGCGAGGGTTTCGGCGAGGTCCTCGTCGAGACCGAGGGCGCGGCTGACCGTGCGCGCAATTTGCGCCACCTCGAGGCTGTGCGTTAGCCGGGTGCGGTAATGATCCCCTTCGTGATAGACGAAAACCTGCGTCTTGTGGGTCAGCCGACGAAAGGCGGTCGAATGAATGATGCGGTCGCGGTCGCGCTGAAACGCCGATCGCATCGAATGCTCCGGCTCCGGATGGAGGCGCCCGCGTGTCTCCTCCGGCCTCGACGCATAAGGCGCGAGCAGTCGGACCATCGGCAGACCCTACGCTCGACCGCCCGCAGCGTCCACCCTTCGGCGCAAAGCCGATGGTCTCGCACGGATTACGAGACACCCCCGTTCCGTGGAAGCGGCACAACGCCGAGCACCGATTCGCCGCAACCTTATTTACACCCGAGGAGCCGATGCAATCGCCGCTGCGCAGGAGACTTCAGGTGGCACGCAACCGTCGGGTGGCCGTGTGATCGAGGCGGCCGTCGGCGCCAACGGTAACGCGGTAGTCACGCTCGGCCGCCTCGCGCGAGATCAGCCCGTCGGCGACGTCCAGCGCCACCTGCTCGGGATCGCGCTCGGCCGGGTCGCCGAAGCCGCCGCCGCCCGGCAATTCGAGCCGGATGAAATCGCCGCCCGGCACGCTCTGCCGGCCCTTAGGACCGATCGGCTTGCCCGAGACCAGGGTGACCCGACCGGGGGCCCCGGTGCCGCCACCGTCACGCCCGCGAGCGGGATTGCCGACCCGCTCGAAATTGCACAGCATCGCGATCGGCGTGCCTTCGGCGCCGCCCAATTCGATGACCTGGCCGAGACCGCCGCGGTAGTGCCCGGCCCCGCCCGACCCCTCGCGAAACTCGCGCCGCCGGAAGAGGACGGGTGCCACCGCCTCGGTCGCCTCGACCGGGATCGTGCGCACGCCGGAGGGAAACGCAGTCACATCGAGCCCGTCCTTGCCCGGTCGCGCGCCGGCCCCTCCGCAATGAAAGATCGCCGTGCTGAACGGTTTGATGTCGGGTGGCGCCCTCCCCTCCTCCGCGCCCAACTCGTCGAGAACGTCGGCGCCGCCATAAATCTGCGGGATCCACAAGGATGAAGCGCCCTCGGCCGGAACGCCGCCATCCATCACCTGATGCAGGCAGCCGAAGACGACATCGGGCAGCATATGGCCGACCGTGTGCCGGGCCGCGACCGCTCGCGGCCGTTTGGCGTTGAGGAGACACCCCTCGGGGGCGCTGACCGTGATCGGCGCGAGCGAGCCGGCGTTGTTCGGCACCTCGGGGGCGACCAGGCATTTGACGCCGAAGGCGGTGTAGGCGAGCGTGTAATTCAGCACGACGTTGATGCCGAAGGCGCTCGCCGGAGAAGTTCCGGCGTAGTCGACGTGGATGCCATTCTCGCCGATCGTCATCTCGGCCGCCAACGTCAGCGGCCGGTCATAACCGTCCATGGTCAGGCTGTTGCGATAGCAGCCCTTCTTGAGCTTGCCGATCGCCTCGATCGTGGCCTCCCGCGAAGTCTCGATTATGTGGTCGCCGAGCCGATCGAGATTAGCGATGGCGAATTCCTCCATCATCTCGACGAGCCGGCGGCTGCCCTCGTCGTTGCACGCGGCCAAGGCATAAACGTCGCCTTCGACCTGCAACGGCTCGCGGACATTGGCCCGGATCACGCGCAACAGATCCTCGTTCATCCGGCCTTCGCGAGCCAAAGCCATCAGCGGGATCGACAGCCCCTCCTCGAAGACCTGGCGCCCGTCGGGCCCCATGCCTAGCCCGCCGATGTCGACAACGTGAACAGTGCTGGCGAAGAGGCCGACCGCCTCGCCGCCCAGAAAGGTCGGGCTGACCACAGTAAGATCGTGGAGATGGCCGCAGGTCAACCAAGGATCGTTGGTGATGTAGTGGTCGCCCGGACGCATCGTCTTCAGCGGAAAGGCTTCGAGGAAGTGCTTGACCGCCGCCGCCATCGAATTGACGTGGCCGGGCGTGCCGGTGACCGCCTGCGCCAGCATGTTGCCGTCCCGGTCGAATACCCCGGCCGAGAGGTCTCCTGCTTCGCGCACCGTCGTCGAGAACGCGGTGCGCACGAGGGTCTGCGCCTGCTCCTCGACGACCGCGATCAGCCGGCTCCACATGATCTGCATGTGGATCTGGGAGAGTGCGGTATTTGGTCTGGCAAGCATCAGCCTATCTCTCTGAACTCTGGTCCCCGAGCCGACTATTGTATGTGTTGCCTATCAATCTGCGCAATCTAGCGCGCTTCGCCCGACTGGTCGACACGCATCGAGCCGGTGTCCTTTATCACTGCCAGGCTACAACGATTAATTGAGCTTATAATCGCTTATTGCAGCATCTGCAGCAGATCTGCAGCAAAGACTCTCCTATTAGTTGAGAGCTCGCTTCGCTTCCGGGGTTGCGGTGGCCTGCTGGGTTGTTCGACCGCCCGCTTCCAAACGATCTCTTGCGGCCCGCCTCGGCGGGTCATTACCCTCGGGCGTTTCAATCAACCTTATAATGAGAATATGGCAACTTTACCGGCGATGTACCGGTACCAACCGGTAGTGAACCGGATGCGATAGGGTCAGCGAATTCTCCCGGTCGTCGTGTCAACCGTCGGACCGAGCTACATGCGTTCCTCACCGGTTCCAGGTATGATGAAACTCTGCTGGCGAGCGTTCGCGCGTGGCGCCCTCTCGATTATTGGGGGAAAGGGGAGATCCTTATGCAAGGCATTTGTCTTCACTTGCTGCGTTATCTCACCACGGTGGTTTCAATCGCTCTTGCCCTTTCGGTACCAACAACGGCGATGGCCGATCTGATTACTCTGAAGCTCCCTGGAATCACGGGCGACGTGACCGCAGAGGGACAGCAAGGCACCATTGAAGTTTTGTCATTAACGGGCAACATTCAGGTACCCGTAACGGGATCTGCAGGCGTTTCGAGAACTCGAAGAGGCCGACCGAATTTTAGCGATTTGATGATCCACAAGCGTCTTGACCGTTCATCGCCTGCTCTGTTCCTTGCCTTAGTTAAGGGAAGCCTCTTTAAAAGTGGAGTTATTACTTTTCTCCATACCAGCGAGGGACGGCTTACGAAGTTCTTTACGATCACCTTGACCAATGTCTTACTTACAAAGCTTCAAACGGACGATTCCGAAAATGAGGTCTTAGCAGGCCCCGAGCAAATAAATCTCAATTATGAGAGGTTCCAGTTGAAGGATGAAGTGACTGGAGAGAGCGCCTGCTGGGATGTACTCACAGCTCGTAGCTGTTGAACGCTCAGCGGCGGATCAGCTCGATATAACCGAACGAGTCGATCCGGGCGTCGAAGAGGCGGCTGACGACAGTCGAGGTCTCGTCTTCGACGATGACGGCAGGGCCGGGGATGAAGGCGCCTGGGCGCAGTTTGCTCCGCTCGTGGATTGCCACTTCGATGAACTCGCCGATTTCGGAGTCGAAAACCGGGCGCGAATGCGCGGGCTCGGGAGCATAGTGCTCGGGTGTCGGTGCGACGGTCTCGCTCTCGGCGGGACGGGGTGCCGAAAGGAGCATGACCCAGCTCAGCACCTCGACCTCGACACCCGGGATGACGCGGCTGTAGAGACGGCGGTACGCCTCTTCGAAGGCCGTATGGAAGAAAGCAGCATCGCCGTCGCGATAGGCTCGGGTCGGCAATGGCACCGCGATCTCGTGGCCTTGGCCGCGGTAGCGCATAAACGCCGAGCGGGTCTCGGTAAGCTGCGCGTCGCCGGCGCCGCGGCGCACGATCGGCTCGGCCTGTGCCCGCATCGCCGCGTAGAGCGCAGTGGCCGCTCGAACGTCGAACTGGTCGAGCCGCTGCAACGCCGAGCGCACGATCTCGTAGGCGATCGGCGCGCGCAGAAAGCCGACCGCCGAGCCGACGCCCGCATAGGACGGCACCACGACGCGGTCGAGACCGAGCTTTTCGGCCATGCGCGCGGCGTGCAAGGGTGCGGCACCGCCAAAAGCGACCAGGGTGCGGCCGCGCGCATCCTTGCCGCTCTCGATCGCGTGGACGCGCGCGGCGTTCGCCATGTTCTCGTCGACGATCTCACTGACCCCGAGTGCCGCGAGCTCGATCGCCAGATCGAGCGGCTCGGCGACCTCGCGCCGCAGCGCCGCCTGCGCCGCGGCGCGATCGAGCGCCATGCGCCCGCCCGAGAACCGGGCGGGATCGATGCGGCCGAGCAAGAGATCGGCGTCTGTCACGGTCGGTGCGGTACCGCCGCGCCCATAGCAGGCGGGCCCCGGGTCCGCACCCGAACTGTCCGGCCCGACGGTGATCCGCTTCAGCCGGTCGACCCGGGCGATCGAGCCGCCGCCGGCGCCGATCTCGACCATCTCGATGACCGGGATGCGCAGCGGCAGTCCGCTCCCCTTCTTGAAGCGGTAGATGCGCCCGACCTCGAAGGCGCGGCTGGTCTGCGGTTTCAGCTCGTCGATCAGACAAATCTTGGCGGTCGTTCCGCCCATGTCGTAGGACAGCACCTTGTCAAGCCGGCATTGCCGCGCGATCTCGCCGGCGAAGATGGCACCCCCGGCCGGGCCCGATTCGACGAGCCGCACCGGAAAGCGGATCGCCGTTTCGACGGCGGTCAGCCCGCCCCCCGACAGCATCAGAAACAGCGGGCAAAGAAAGCCTTCGCGCCCCAGCATCGTTTCGAGCTCGGCGAGGTAGCGGCCGATCAGCGGCTGGACATAGGCATTGGCGCAGGCGGTCGAAAAGCGTTCGTATTCGCGCATCTCTGGCGAGACGTCGCTCGACAAGGTGATCGCGACCCCGGGCAGCCGAGCGGCGAGGATCTCGCCCGCGCGCCGCTCGTGCGTCGGGTTTGTGAAGCTGTGCAGAAACCCGACCGCAACGCTCTCGATGTCCTCGGCGGCCAGGCGGTCGGCCAGTGCCGCCGTCGCCGCCTCGTCGAGCGGCACGAGAACCCGGCCGCGGGCGTCGATGCGCTCGGGAACCGGAAACCGCAGCCGGCGCGGCACTAGCGGCGGCGGCAGGTCGATATTGACGTCGTATTGCTCGAACCGGTTCTCGTGCCGGATCTCGATCGTGTCGCGAAACCCCTCGGTCGTTAAGAGCGCGGTCTTGGCACCTTTGCGCTCGATGATCGCATTGGTCGCGAGCGTCGTGCCATGAATGATGATCGACAAATCGGCCGGGGCGAGCGCCGCCTCGCGCAATACCAGGTGAATCGCCTCAAGGACAGCGCGCTCGGGCGCCTCGGGTGTCGTCAGGATCTTGGCGCTGTAGCGCCGGCCCGCGACCTCGAGCGCGACATCGGTAAAGGTGCCGCCGATATCGACGCCTAATCGCGCCTCCCGCGTAGCTTGCCTCACGATTTCTCCGCCTCTCGCCCACCGGAAGCGGGAGTGTTTCGCGGCATCGGCCGTGGTGTCAACGAACCCGCGACGCCAAGAAGCCGCCGGGCTTTGGCCCGGCGGCTTTCGGCGCGGCATCAGCCAGGTTCAGGCGCGATGGTGCCAGCCGTGGTGCGGCACAACCAGATTGTTGGCTATCTGCTGCTGCTCCGAGGACAGGCTGGTATAGAGCGGCTTGAACGCCGTCAGCAGGCGCGCATCGTTTTCAGCGCGGACCTTCGCGAACTGCTCGCGCAGAGTTAAGCGCTGAACCGCATCCATTGTCCCAGGCTGCCCCCGGGCGGTGCTGATCGCCTGATCGAGCGCGTTGGCGTTCTCGCGCATCGCCGTGGCCACCTGCTGCCATTGCGTCTCCTGCGCCGGCGTGATCTTCAGCTCGGCTTTAAGGAAGGCGATCCGCCCATCCACTAATTGTCCGGGCAGCATCCGGGCGTGATGGCGGGCTTGGGTCTGCGCCGTGCCGGAATTCGCCGCCGGCGGGATAGTTTGCGCTGACGCAGGACTGAGCCCGAGCACAGCGACGCTCGTCAACAGAGCAGCAGCAAGAAGTGGTCTACGAAGGGTCATGATAGTTCACCTCGATCATAAGCGGGGCTCTTGCCCTCGTTTATGATCTACGGATCTGCGGATTGAAGTGTGCCTGCAAATCTTCGCATTACAGCAATTTAACTTTGCCTTCATCTGGCGACACAGTGCGACCCCTGCGTATGGCAACGACGAAGAGTGGCGTTTACCGCGTTCGGACCTGGTCCGCCGGCGGGAACGGGCTGAAGTTGAGCGGTGCATTCTCTTCGATGCGCTCACGGCTCGGCAGCTGCGAGGTGTCCCAGCCGCCGCCCATTGCCTGGATCAGCGCGGCACTGGCGACGAGCCGGCTCTGCCGGATATTGACGGCCGTCTCGGCGTTGGTCAGCGCAGTCTGATCGGCGACAACAACGCTGGTATACGCGACGGTGCCGGCCAGATACTGGTTGTTGATGATCCGCGCGGCCTCGAATGCTGCGGCCACGGCCTTGTCTTGGACCTCGGCCTGCTGGGCGAGAATGCGCAGAGCCGCGAGCTGGTCCTCGACCTGCTGGAACGCAGTCAGCACGGTCTGCCGGTAATTCGCGACGTCTTGGTCAAAGACGGCGCGGGCCTGTTCGACTTGGGCACTGCGCAGGCCGGCGTCGAATATGGTCTGCACGAGGTTCGAGCCGAATGCCCAGAACCGGCTCGTCGTGGCCAACAGACGATTTAGTGTGATTGCAGAAGTCCCGTAATCGCCCGTAAGAGTGATATTGGGGTAAAACGCCGCGACAGCGACGCCGATCTGAGCATTGGACGCGACCATCAGACGCTCTGAGGCGGCGATGTCCGGGCGGCGCTCCAAAAGCGCGGACGGCATCTCTGCCGGTATCACCGGCACCCCGATCTTCGCTTCCGTTGGCGGGATCGAAAATTCGGCGGGTGGCTTGCCGATCAGAACCGCGATCGCGTGCTCGAGCTGGGCGCGGGTCACGCCGACTGCGATCGCCTGCGATTGTGTGCTTTCGAGTTGCGCCTCGGCCTGGGAGACGGCCGACTGGTCCGCGGTGCCGCTCTGATACTGGTTGCGGGTGATGCGCAGCGATTCGGCATAGTACGAGGCCGCCGCGTCGAAGAGGCGCTTCAGCTCGTCAGCAACCCTCAGCTGCAGATAGTCGCTGGCCAGCGTGCCTTGCGCCGAAAGGCGCGCGCTGGCGAGATCGCCGGCGCTCGCCTGGGCGCTCGCCACATCGCCTTCGACGGTACGGCGGATCTTACCCCAGAGATCCGGGACCCAGCTCGCCGACGCGGAGGTGCTGAAAGAGCTGCTGGTGAACCCGGATCGGCCGGCACCCGTGCTGCTAATGGAGCCACCGCCGGTTCGCGAACGCTGCGCGCTCGCATTCAGATCAACGGTCGGGAAAAAAGCGGCTCGGGCTTGTGCGACGATCCATTCCGCTTGCTCGAACGCGGCCGCGGCTGCTTTCAGGTTTTGGTTGGAGATGTCGATCTGCTTTTCTAGATCATCGAGCAACGGATCCTCGTAGACCGACCACCAGGCGCCGCGGTCGATCGCGTCGAGCGGCTCGCCGACCTTCCAGCCCGCCTCCTTGTACTGGGCCGGCACTGGAGCATCAGGGCGTTGGTAATCCGGCCCGACCGTGCAAGAAGACATGAAAACGGCAACAACCCCGACGCCCTTCCACAACACGCCCCTCTCCCGCATCGCGGGAGAGGGTGGCGAGCAAAGCGAGCCGGGTGAGGGCTGAGCCACCGAGAACGGCGGCCCCTCACCCACCCGGCCCTTCGGGCCAGGTCCCCCCTCTCCCGCAGTGCGGGAGAGGGGCTTGTAGCTGAACCCCCGCATTCCCCCCAAAGCTCGCCCTCGTTAATTCATTATTCGCCGGGTTCGGGGAGGTGGCCGAGTGCAAAGCGCGGATGGCGAATTCGCCAACGCCGTTGCCCCCACAGTCGGAAGCGATCGAGATAGAGATAAATGACGGGCGTGGTGTAAAGGGTCAGCGGCTGGCTGACGAGCAACCCGCCGACGATCGAAATGCCGAGCGGATGGCGCAATTCGGCGCCCTCGCCGAACCCGATCGCCAGCGGCATCGCCCCGAGCATGGCCGCCATCGTCGTCATCATGATCGGCCGGAACCGCTTGAGGCAGGCCTGATAGATCGCCTCGCGCGGGCTCAAGCCGAGGGTGCGCTCGGCATCGAGCGCGAAATCGATCATCATGATCGCGTTCTTCTTGACGATCCCGATCAAGAGAATCACTCCGATCAGCGCCATGATGTCGAACTCGTAAGGGCCGCCCCAAGGCCACACCATCAGCGCCAGCACTGCGCCGACCCCCGCCCCGGGCAAGGTGGACAGGATCGTGATCGGGTGGACATAGCTCTCATAGAGCACGCCGAGCACGATATAGACGGCGAGCAGCGCGGCAGCGATCAGATACGGCTCGTTTTCGAGAGATTGCTGAAAGACCCTGGCCGTGCCCTGAAAGCTGCCATGGATCGAGGCGGGCACGCCGAGCTGGCGCATCTGATCGTCGATCGCCGCCGTCGCCTGGCTGAGCGAGACGCCTGGTGCGAGATTGAACGAGATCGTCGAGGCGACGAACAGATTCTGGTGGTTCACCGCGAGCGGCGTGTTGCCGGGGCCGAAATGGGCAAAGGCCGAAAGCGGGACCATTGTTTCTGAAGAGGTGCTGACCGGGGCGCCCGTCGAGGTGGCGCCGTGGCCGGTGTTGGCCAGCGCGTTGTTGGCCAGGTTACGTGCCGTGTCACTGGCGATCTGCGCGGTGGTGGCCGCGGCGCTGGTACTATTTGCGGCCGGTACCTTGGCCAACACGGTTCCGGCAAGTGCGTTAGTCGATTTGGTACCGCCGACCGCCCCGCCGCTGGTGCTGACATAGATCTGGTTCAAGGTGTCTGGGTTCTGCCAGAACTCCGGCGCCACTTCCATGATGACATGGTATTGGTTTTGCGCGGCGTAAATCACCGACACCTGACGTTGACCAAATGCGTCGTAGAGCGTGTTGTCGATCTGGCTGACGGTAAGCCCGAGGCGAGCCGCGGTGGCGCGGTCGATCACCAGATCGGTCTCGAGCCCCTTTTGCTGCTGGTCAAGATTGACATCGGTCAAGAGTGGCACCTTCTGCAACGCCGCTTCCAGCTTGGGTGCCCAATCGTAGATGTCATTGGCGTCATCGCCCAGCAGGGTGTACTGGTATTGTGCCAAATTCGCGCGACCGCCGACCCGGATGTCGGTCGCCGGCTGGAGGTAGAGCCGGGCGCCTGCAACCTCGTTGAACTTCGGACGCAGCCGTCCCATTACCTTCTGCATCGACACGCCGCGCTCGGACAGCGGCTTCAGCACGACGAACACGAAACCGCCATTGGTCTGGCCGCCGCCGGTAAAGGCGCTAACGCTCTGGACCGCCGGATCATGCCGAATGATATCGACGAACTGCGTCAGCTTTTTTTCCATCAGCTGAAAGGAGATGCTCTGGTCAGCTTGAATGCCGCCGAACATCAGCCCCACGTCCTGAGTAGGAAAGAAGCCCTTCGGAACGACCGTGATCAGATAAGCGCCCAGGCACAATGTCGCCAGCAGGCTCAGCATGACGAGCGACGGCCACTGCAATGCCCGGCGCAAGGTACGATCGTACAGACCGACGATCGCCGCGAAAGCACGCTCGCTGGTCCGGTACAGCCTGCCAGGTTCGTGGTCGCGGGGGTTACCGAGCACATAAGCGCACATCATCGGTGTAGTAGTCAAAGAAACGCCAAGCGAAATCATGATCGCGACCGACAAGGTCATCGCGAACTCGCGGAACAGCCGTCCGACGATGCCGCCCATCAGCAAGATCGGCACGAAAACGGCGATCAGCGAGAGGCTCATCGACAGCACCGTGAAACCCACTTCGCCCGCGCCCTGCAGCGCCGCCTGCATTCTGGTCATGCCGGATTCGATGTGCCGAGTGACGTTCTCCAGCACGACGATCGCGTCGTCGACGACAAAGCCGGTCGAGATCGTCAGCGCCATCAGCGACAGATTGTCGAGGCTATAGCCCAATAGGTACATGACGCCGAAGGTGCCGATCAGCGAGACCGGCACCGCGACACTCGGGATCAGGGTCGCACGCACATCACGCAAAAATGCGAAGACGACGAACACGACGAGAATGATCGCGATGATCAGAGTGCGCTCGACATCGTGCAGCGAGGTCCGGATCGTGATCGTCCGGTCCAATGTCATCTCGACATTGATAGCGCTCGGGATCGACGCCTGGAGCTGCGGTAAGATCGCCCTGACGCGATCGACGGTGTCGATGATGTTGGCGCCCGGTTGTTTGTAGAGAAAGACCAGAACCGCCGGCTTGCCGTCGGCGAGTCCCTGGTTGCGCAGATTTTCGACCGAGTCCTTGACTTCGGCGACATCGGTCAGGCGCACCGGCGACCCATCACGATAGGCGACCACCAGCGGACGGTAATCGGCGGCATGATTCGCCTGGTCATTTGTGTAGATCTGAAACCGCTGGTCACCCTCCTCGATCATGCCCTTCGGGCTGTGCGCGTTGGCCGAGGCGAGCGCAGCGCGGACATCTTCGAGACCGATCCCGTATTTGAACAGCGCCAATGGGTTGAGCTCGACCCGCACGGCCGGCAGCGAGCTGCCGCTGATCGCCACTTGGCCGATGCCGTCGATCTGCGACAGCGCCTGTTGCATGACTGTCGAAGCCGCATCGTAGATCTGGCCGCGCGTCAGGGTCGCCGAGGTCATCGCCAGGATCGCGATCGGCGCGTCGGCCGGATTGACTTTGCGGTAGGTTGGGTTGGTGCGCAAACTCGTTGGCAGGTCCGCGCGCGCAGCGTTAATTGCTGCCTGAACATCCCGGGCGGCTCCGTCGATATTCCGGTTCAGAGCAAATTGCAGGGTGATTCGCGTTGTTCCGACCGTGCTTTGCGAGGTCATCTCGGTAACGTCGGCAATGATACCGAGATGGCGCTCGAGCGGCGTCGCCACTGTCGTCGCCATCGTGTCCGGGCTCGCACCCGGCATTGTCGCGAATACCGAGATCGTAGGAAAATCGACCTGCGGCAGCGGCGCCACCGGCAGCTTCAGATAGGCGAAAAAACCCGCCAGCGCGATCCCGAGCGTCAACAATGTAGTTGCGACCGGCCGCTTGATAAACAGTGCCGAGGGGTTCACCGCCTCGCACCTGCCGACTCGGCTTCGCCAGCGCCAAAATTGCGCCGCAGCAGTTTGCCCAGCCGATCGAAGCCGAGATAGATGACCGGTGTCGTAAACAAGGTCAGCAACTGGCTGAAGATCAGACCTCCGACAATAGTCACCCCGAGCGGATGACGCAGCTCCGAACCGGTGCCGCTCCCGAGCATCAGAGGCAGGGCTGCAAACAATGCCGCCATCGTCGTCATCAAGATCGGCCGGAAGCGCAATAGACAGGCCTGATAGATGGCCTCGCGTGGCGATTTGCCCTCCTCGCGCTCAGCGTCGAGGGCGAAGTCGACCATCATGATCGCGTTCTTCTTGACGATACCGATCAACAAGATGATGCCGATGATCGCAATGACGTCGAGATCACTACCGTCGATCATCAGCGCCAGCAGCGCTCCGACACCGGCGGATGGCAGAGTCGACAGAATAGTGATCGGATGAATGAAGCTCTCGTAGAGAACCCCAAGCACGATATACATCGTTATGATCGCGGCAATGATCAGGATCAGCTCGTTGC
>Ga0306924_10003107_pt1 | contig 15876 bp, 14 predicted proteins | sample sta12Can44000111_FD_203756 | JGI IMG/M metagenome (GOLD analysis project Ga0306924, IMG submission 203756) | Lab enrichment of tropical soil microbial communities from Luquillo Experimental Forest, Puerto Rico - statanox.12C.anox.44.000.111 (v2)... | ecosystem: Environmental > Terrestrial >... | reverse complement strand
GTTGCGGACGACTCGTTGGTCGCCGTCGACGCCTCGGCTTCCGCATGAGGAACTCCGCTCAATCCAACCACAACGGACCGGCCGCTCGGCCGCATCGAGGCGGTGTTTCGATTCGAGCTGATCACGATGGTTGCGGCCGATCCACCGGTGGTGAAGGTCGCCTCCGCGCTCGTCGCTATAACCGAGACGCCTGTGGTGAACTCTGAGCGTAACGACGAATAGATCGAGGGCTGCCATTCGTTCGACGGTAAAATGATTGCTCTGCCCATTATTGTTAATTCTATTTACTAGCCGAAGACGGGATTCTCACATCCGTTATTACTGTAGATTTCATATTGTAGACAGGCTCACCCGCTGGTCCTTGCTGGCCATCCGCACGAAAAACGGCGATCATGACGGGCTTGATACGTAATGTGGTGCCATCCGCCAGGCGATATACGCTCCAGCTTTCCTTCGATTCCAGCATCTCGATTTCGTTGGCATCTGTCGGTAAATCGCTCACCACGGTCTCCAGCTGTTCATTTTCGAGGTCTGCCACGATGCGTCGCCCGCTGCTGCGATAGTTGGGTACTCTCCTTAAAGAATAACTAAAGTACGGTATTTGTCTCTAGACGTCTTGACTGAGTGCACTTTATATGTATTAGACTATCGAGAAGTATTTTAGGGATATTGGCGACTTTTTATATATTACTATACTTAGGAAAAAATTCATTGTTTTCATCGAAACAGGAGCAATCCGCTCGATCGCGCGAGCTTGACCGGGTCCGTTAGGATTCAGGTGAGTGAGTCTTCTCTCGGTAGCGATTATGGACATCGACGCTAGCGCAACAGCCTCGCGGGAACCGGTGGCCTCCCGGGACACCGCGCTTGCTTGTTTCGTGCAGTTGGGTTCGCAGAACGGCGTCAATCCAACGGCTGCAGCAGCAGCTCCTTCGGGCGGGGTCCCCGACAGCGACAGCTTGCCCATACCGGGGCTCATCGAGCTTGCCGCGGAACTCGGGTATCCGGCCGAGCATATCCGCGTGAATTGGCAGGGCTTGCAAACGATCGGGTTCGCCGATCCGATCCTCGTTCTCCTCAGGAACACCAATGTTGTGATCTTGACAGGAGGCAGCCGCGACGGCGCTGAGGAGGTCGCGGTCTGGGATCCGCTCCATCGGGACAGCGAGGTGCTTTTCGTGCCGCGCCAGGAGTTCGAACGAGCGTGGAGTGGTCACATTCTGACACTGACGCGTCCCTCGTCCAGCACGCCGGCGGCGTCATCGAATCTTCGAGGCGTCACCTCGAAACAGACTCCCGATGCTGGAAAACGACAGCCGTCGCCCAGCGTACAACAGTCATCGCCGCTAATCCGACTTTGTCTTCTTGCCGTGGCAATTGTGGCGACCGTGGGCGTCGGCTTGTTCTTGTTCATGCGCACCACCGCCGAGCAATCCGATGGCGCGCGGGCATCCGTCGGCGGCGCTTCCGAACGGATAATCCAAGCTCCGGAAAAGGCCGCTGCTGCGGCGGAGCGTTCACCAGATCCGCAGGTTGCAAGCGTCGCGACGGGGGCGGCTCCGCCGACGCTGCATGTGCCGCAAAACGATACTGCGGCGGCCGCGGCACCAATGTCTTTCGAAGGGCGGGTGGCGAACGAAGCGAACCGTGCGGCAGCGGTGCCGCCGGAACCGGCATTCACTGGCCAGGTGCGCGGTTTGGAACCGCCACCGGCGGGGCCGACGCCCCTGGTCCCGACGGCATCCGGAGGGGCCAACCCAGGAGCTGATCCGAATGCCTCGACCTCAGATCCGATTATTCCCCCTACCGACGCTACTCTCTCGCCAGCGGATATTTCGCTGCTGCTGACGCGCGGCGATAAATCATTCAGCTCGGGCGATGTCGTCTCCGCGCGCCTTTATTACGGTCGTGCCGCCAATGCCGGAGACGGGCAGGCGGCGCTCAGATTGGGCGAGACCTTCGACCCCACGTTCCTCGAGCACGCTCATTTGCGCAGCGCGCGTGGCGATTTGGCCGCAGCCTTGTCCTGGTACCGGCGCGCCCGCGACATGGGCATCGGTGAGGCCGAGGTCCTGCTCAACAGCCTTGAAGGCAAATAGGGATAGTAAGCGCCGATGATACGATCGATCTGTACAACTGGAGCTATCATCCTTCCCCTTCTTTTAGCTGTGTTGATGGCACCTGGCGCGGCTTTGGCTCGCTCGGCGATACCAGCTGCCGATCCGAACGACGTAAACAAGGGAGTTGTTGAGCTGGAGACCGCCGGGTCCGCCGGGATCACCGTGCGCATGGCGGAGGACCTGGCAAGTGTCATCAATGATGGTGCGACGCGCCGCATCGTCCCGGTCGTCGGCGCGGGATCGCTTGCCAACCTGACCGATCTGAAGCGTCTGCACGGGATCGACATGGCGGTCCTCCAGATCGATGTCCTCGACTATGCGAAGGAGCAGAGGTCGCTCCCAGGCATCGAGGGATCGGTCACATACATAGCCAAGCTCCACAACGAAGAATTTCACCTGCTGGCACGCCGCGAGATTCAAAGCATCGCGGACCTCGCCAACAAAAAAATCAATGTCGACCTGCGGGACAGTGGGACAGCAATCACCGCGAGCCGTCTCTTTGGCATCTTGAAGATACCAGTCACGATGACAAACGACCGCCAGGAGGTGGCGCTCGAGAAACTGAAGAGAGGCGAACTCGCCGCTATCGCCTTCGTAGCCGGAAAACCCGCTCCGCTTTTCCGCGACCTCAAAGCCGATAACGGGCTCCATTTCCTCCCGGTGCCATTCAACTCCGCCGTTGCCGCGGCCTATGTGCCGACCCGCCTTACCGCCAGCGATTACCCGGGCCTCGTGGCCCAGGATAGGGCGGTCGATACCGTCGCAGTCGGTATCGCGCTGGTCGTCGCAAATCTCGAGCAAATTCCCGAGCGTTATCGCAATGTCGCAAATTTCGTCGACGCATTTTTCACCGGCTTCCAGTCGCTGCTCGAACCCGGTCATCATCCGAAGTGGCAGGAAGTGAACATTACGACGGAGCTCCCCGGTTGGCGGCGTTACCCGCCTGCCGAGCAGTGGCTGCGGCGCAACATGGAAGCAGCGCGGCCGCCGAGCCCGGAGGATCTGAAGGGGATGTTCGCCCAATACATCGACGAGCGCCGACGTTCGACTGGCGCAGCGCCAATGACGCAACGCGAAAAAGACGATCTCTTCCAGCAGTATCACTATTGGGAGAGCGGTCAGTCGCGCTAGCCCGGCGACGCATCCAATGGAGAATGCAATGGAACAAGAGCGCGTTCGCGCCCCAATCGGGCAACGGGCCGGCAAACGACCGATCCGTCTCAGGTTTGCGATCGGATTGAATCGCCACCGTCAACCTGTCATTGCGAGCAGGGCGAAGCAATCTCGAGCCGCTCTACGCGTGTTATATCGAGATTACTTCGTCGCGCAAAGCGCTCCTTGTAATGACACCGCGCTCGGTTGGTCGAAATCTGCTTTGGCCTTCGCCCTTTGCACTAGTTTTTTCATGTTTCACCACGCGGCCTCCGCCGAACCGGCCCCGAAGCGCGGCGGGACCCTGGTGTTCGCGGTCGATGCCGAACCACCCAACTACGACTGTCACGCTAATTTCTCGTTCGTATTCATCCACCCGATCATTCCGCATTATTCGACATTGCTTAAGTTCGACACGGCGAATTATCCGCAAATCGTAGGTGATCTAGCCGAATCCTGGAACGTTTCAGCCGACAGGCGAACTTACACTTTCAAGCTGCGCCGCAATGTCCTGTTTCATGACGGGTCGCCCCTCACCTCCGCTGATGTGAAAGCCAGCTACGACCGCATCACCCGTCCCCCGGAAGGCGTCCTTTCGGTCCGCCAAGCCGACTATTCCGCAATCAGCGGGATCGACACTCCCGATCCAGCGACTGTGGTGTTTCATCTGCAGTGGCCGGATGCCGCCATGCTGGCTAATTTCGCGTCTCCGTGGAACTGCATTTACAGTGCAGCGCGGCTTAAGGAAGACCCGCTATTCCCGAAGACCCACCTGCTAGGGACCGGACCCTTCGTCTTTGTCGAGCACGTCAAGAAAGATCACTGGACCGGCAAGCGCTGGGATAAATATTTCCTCGCCGGTAAGCCTTACCTCGATGGTTACCGCGCTGATTTTGTAGCCGGCGCGGCGGCGGTGAAAGCAATGGAAAACGGCCGCATTATGGCCCAGTTCCGCAGTTTTACTCCCGCCGAGCGTGACGAAATGGTCGAGACCGTCGGCGACCGGGTCTTGGTCCGGGAAAGTCCTTGGATCACTTACCTGGCCCTGGTGTTTAACGCCCATCGTCCCCCCTTTGACGACGCGCGGGTGCGCCGCGCCTTGTCTTTGGCAATCGATCGCTGGCACGGAGCAGAGACCCTCGCCGATACGACCTTTCTCAAATATGTCGGCGGACTAATGCGGCCCGGGACGGCCATGAGCATCCCAGAGGCCGAGCTCGTCACGATCCCCGGCTTTTCGCGGGATATCGTGGCCTCGCGCGCCGAGGCGCGGCGGCTGCTGGCGGAGGCCGGGGTGCCCGGCCTCGCCTTCACGCTCACCAACCGCAACGACGTCCCGATCCCTTATGGCCCCGCCGGCGATTTCGTGATGGCCGCTTGGCGCGAGATCGGCGTGCAGGTGACGCAGGAGATGCTGAGCACCAAGGACTGGCAGACCGCGCTCGAAACTGGCCGGTTCGCCGCCGCGACAGATCTGGCCGCCGACTATTTCGATGATCCGACCATCCAGCTGGCGCGATATGTGTCACGCGACTTGTCACCGATCAACCACTCGGGCTCCACCGACCGCTATCTCGACGCTCTCTTCATCGGCCAAGCGATCAGCACGGATATCCGGCAACGCGCAAACATCGTGCGGGAGTTTGAGCGGCATGCCCTGACCGAAGCGTTCACGGTGCCGCTGCTGTGGTGGAACCGCATCATCGTGACGGCCGAGAAGTTCAAAGGTTGGAACGTGTCGCCTAGTCACTACATCGGCCAAGACCTCGCCGACGCGTGGCTTCAAGACTGACGCATCGCCGTCCTGCGCCGCAAACAGAAGCCGGTTTTTATAGGATATCGAATGACTGCAATCCCAGTCGCGACGCGTGTGTCCCACCAGCGCTGGCTGCAGCTGAGCCTCGGCATCCTCTGTATGGCGATGATCGCCAATTTGCAGTACGGTTGGACATTGTTCGTCAACCCTATCGATGCCAAATACCACTGGGGCCGTGCGGCGATACAGGTCGCGTTCACGATATTTGTGCTGACTGAGACGTGGCTGGTGCCGGTCGAGGGTTGGTTTGTCGACCGCTATGGACCTAGAGCGGTAGTTTTGTTCGGCGGCGTACTGGTTGGCGCCGCCTGGATGATGAATTCCATCGCCAGCTCTCTGGCGGTGCTCTATGTGGCTGCCGCGGTCGGCGGCGTCGGCGCCGGGGCGGTTTACGGGACCTGCATCGGAAACGCTCTGAAATGGTTTTCGGATTTGCGTGGGCTCGCGGCCGGCTTGACTGCGGCGGGCTTCGGCGCCGGGTCGGCCTTAACAGTCATCCCCATCCAGAGCATGATCGCGACCGGCGGCTACGAAGCGGCCTTTCTGCATTTTGGAGTTGGGCAGGGCATTGTCGTTTGCGTGATTTCCTGGTTTCTGCGAGCGCCCCGTCCGGGCGAAGCCGATGCCGCGAGCCCTGTGGCAGTTGAACCGACGAAACGACAATACACGCCGCTCGAGATGGCTCGCTCGCCGATCTTCTGGATCATGTACTTGATGTTCGTACTCGTTGGCTCGGGCGGCCTGATGGCGACGGCGCAACTCGCCCCTATCGCCAAAGACTTTGGTGTCGATACCGTGCCGGTGAGCCTTGTGGGTATCACGCTGCCGGCTTTGACTTTCGCATTATCGCTCGACCGAATTCTCAATGGCGTTACGAGGCCCTTCTTCGGCTGGGTCTCCGACAAGCTCGGCCGAGAGAACACGATGTTCATCGCCTTCAGCCTCGAAGCATTGGGCATCTGGCTGCTCAGCATGTTTGGCGAAGACCCTCTGACTTTCGTTCTGCTCAGCGGGCTAGTCTTCTTCGCCTGGGGGGAGATCTACAGCCTCTTTCCGTCGACCTGCACCGATGCCTACGGCACCAGATATGCCACGACAAATGCGGGCTTGCTTTACACTGCGAAGGGCACCGCGGCGCTTCTCGTGCCTTGGGGCAACGTGCTAACGAGCGTGACCGGTAATTGGCACGCCGTCTTTACGGTCGCCGTGCTAATGAATGCAACCGCCGCACTTCTCGCGATCTTCGTATTGAAGCCAATGCGGGCGGCGCATCACGCACGAGAGAACACTCCCACGGTGCGCCGCGCCGCGTGAAAGAAATTGGCCGCGCTCAGCGGCGGCTTAACCTTCCTTCAACGCATTTGTGGCGTAATGAAGGGGCAACACAGGGCTCATTCTGCGATCATACCATGTGGAATATCTCGTCGAACGATGTCGAGCAGGCGAAAGAGTCGATCAAGCTTCGTAGGGCGGAGGTCGAGGCGAAATATGTCGAGCAGAAAGCGCAGCTCGACGCCGAGTTTGCCGTGATCGAGACGCTCGAGCGCGCGGCTTCCGAGTTCGCCCTGAAGCACAGCCCGGAGCAGGTCCAAGCAGCGCCAGAAACCACGGTGCCGGCCGAAACAGAGACAAGCGACGGCTTCGACGAAAAACCCCATTCGCGCTGGCGCCTACATCTCGGTAACCGACCGTCCGACGTGGATGGAGCAATGGGCAACGCTCCCTCCGTTCCGCGGTAGAAGCACCAGTCTGGCAGGGATTGCGCCTTCGCGCGAGGCGCTCCCTGCAATGACATCGCGCCGATCGCTATCGGCCGACACCAGCGCGCCACCACACCCGAGATAAGCCGTTTCTTAAGCAGGGGCGGATAGGCTGCCCGAGGGCAATTTCGGGCATCGAGGAAGACACGGAATGGACGACATACTCGGTCGGGTCGTGGCGGTGTCCGGTTCGCAAATGAGGGCGCAGGTCACCGCCGATCGGTTTACCGACGCTTCCGTCCGCATCGGCTCCATGATCAAAGTGCAGAGTGCCGATCTCGATGTCGTCGGAACGATCAGCGCAGCTGAGCTCGACTCTGCAGCGAGTATTCTTCTGATCATCGACTTGCTGGGGGAGATCGGCTCCTTGAGCGAGGGGCGGCGCCAGTTCCATCGAGGCGTATCCTGCCATCCTATTCCGGGCGCTCCCGTCCGAGCCGCAGCCGCAGCCGATTTGGCAGCGGTTTATACCCGGCCATCGGCCGCCAACGTCAGTGTCGGAAGCCTCTTCCATGATGCGGCTCGGCCAGCCTTTGTCCTGATAGACGAGCTGCTGGCGAAAAATTTCGCGGTCCTGGGCGCGACCGGCTCGGGGAAATCCTGCGCCGTCACGCTGATGCTGTCCGCCGTTATGGCGGACCACCCAAACGCGCACATCATCGTGCTGGACCCGCATAACGAATACGCGAGCGCGTTCGGCGAGCGCGCCGAACTCTTCAATGTCGACAACCTGCAGTTGCCGCTCTGGCTGTTGGATTTCGAAGAGGCGGTCGGCGTGCTGGTCCGCGGCGGGACTGTTCAAGAGCAGGAAACTCAAGCGATCATCCTGAAGGAGGCGATAATCCGTGCGCGCCGCCGCCACTGGAGCGATGCGGCGACGTCGATCACAGTCGACACCCCGCTGCCGTTTGCCGCTGCCGATCTTCTGCGCTTCATCGACGAGGCGATGGGCAAGCTCGACAACCCGAACACGTCGGCTCCTTACCTGCGGCTCAGAACACGCCTCGAATCCTTGCGTACCGACCGGCGCTTTGCGTTCCTGTTCTCCGACTCGGTCGCCGTCCGGGACACTCTGTCACGCACCGTAGGCCGGCTGATGCGGATTCCCGTAGACAGCAAGCCGCTGACGATCATCGATTTGTCGGGCGTACCGTCCGAGATTACCGATGTCGTCGTGTCGCTGATCTGCCGCCTCACCTTCAACTTGGCTCTCTGGTCGGACCGCGAGCGACTCCCGCCAATCCTTCTCGTTTGCGAAGAGGCGCACCGCTTCGTTCCCGCGTCCGAGCCAATCGGTTTTGGCGCGACCTCCCGCGCAATCACCCGGATCGCCCGGGAAGGACGGAAATACGGCGTTTCTCTCGCATTGATCTCGCAAACGCCGTCAGAATTGTCGGGTCAGGTACTATCTCAATGTGGCACAGTTTTCGCGATGCGGCTGGGACATTACCTCGACCAGACCCTCACGAGCACGTCTTGGCCTGATGCAGCGCGCGGCATGTTGGAGGCTCTGCCCAGCATGCGGACGCAAGAAGCAATCGCCTTCGGAGAGGGTGTCGCATTGCCGGTGCGCATCCGCTTCGATGATCTGCCGCAGGATCGCCGCCCGCGCAGCGAGAGCGCAAAATTTTCCAGGGCCTGGCGGAGTGAGTCTGGCGGCAACGAACTCCTCGACGAGGGCATCCGATGCTGGCGCGAGCAGCGCCGCAAGCTCACTGTAAGCTAGCCGCGCAAAGGGCGCGGTCCGGGCGAGAGGGTCAGTCGAGGACACGGTTCAAAAAGGCGTCCATCCTCGCCATTGCGGACTTCGAGAGATCGCTAGGAAACAGCGTAAAGCCGTGTGCACCACCGGGATAAATCGCCAGCTCGGCATCATTGCCCGCGGCGACCCAGCGCGCATGCATAAACAATGTATCGTCGAGTAGCGCATCCTTGGTCCCGACAGTGAAAAGAGCCGGGCACAAGTCCTTGAGATCGGCATAAAGCGGCGAGACGTCGGGCACGCGCCGGTCGGTGACCGTCGGCAGAAACGCGTTGTAGAATTGCTGCATATCGATCGTCCGCAGCACCAGCCGGGCATTGCCGAACTGACGCTGGCTCGGCGTCAGGCTTAGGTCGAAAGCGCCGTAGACGATGTTGGCGCCGCGGAACCCGGTATAACCGTGTCGATCCCGCATGCGCAGAACCGTGACGGCGGTCAAGTGCCCGCCCGCCGACTCGCCGCCGATCGTTAGGACGTCGGTGCCGAACTCCCTTTTGGCATTCTCGACCAGCCACGCCGCGGCGGTCTCGCAATCGTCGGGACCCGCCGGATAGGGGTCTTCCGGGGCCAGCCGGTATTCCACCGCGACGACCGCCTGGCCGGTATTGTCCGCGATCCGCTCGAGCATCGGATCCTGCATATCCGCGCCGCCGAGCACCCAACCGCCCCCATGAAGATGCAGATAAACCCCGCGTGGCTGGGCAGGCGCGACCACGCGCAACGGGATTTTATTGCCATCCTTGCCGGTGATCGTCAGCATTCGCGCCCGGCTCGAAATCACTGGGGCCGGAAAGGGTCCCTCGCCCCGCCGCCGCGCGACCCGAGAGGCTTCGGCGCCGGTGATCCACCACTCCGGCTGACCGGTCAGCAATTCGATTATTTCGGCATTAAATTTCGCCGTTTCGGCGTCGATCGCCGCCTCGCCGAACAAAGCTGGATCGAACGGGCGCGTGTCGGGCATGGCATCCTCCTCGGCCTGCGGGGAGCGCCACGATAGCGCATTCCGGACCGCTGCTGAGGCCTCGGGTTAAAAACCTGTGCTTTGGCTAAAGATCGAATGCGGGTAGGTTCACATCCGCACTATCGGGAACGGAGATGGCGATGGCAAAGGCGTATTGGGTGGCGACCTATCGTTCGATTTCGGATGCGGAGGCTCTGGCGGGTTATGCCAAGCTGGCCGGCCCCGCGATCACGGCTGCCGGGGGGCGATTTCTGGCTCGGGGGAACGCCGTAAAGGCATACGAGGCCGGGCTCACCCAACGGGTCGTGATCATCGAATTCGACAGCGTCGAAAAGGCTGCGGCTGCCCACGATAGCGCGGGGTATCAGGCGGCGCTCAAAGTTCTCGGCAAGGCCGCCGATCGCGATCTGCGCATTGTCGAGGGGGTGGCTTAGCTTCTCAATCATTGCGTCACAGGAGACCCGTAATGCCGCGCTTGAACTTCGGGGCGTTCCTCGCCCCGCATCATCCGGTCGGCGAGCATCCGTTGCTGCAGTTCCGACGTGATCTGGATCTCGTGGAGCATCTCGATCGGCTCGGCTATGACGAGTTCTGGTGTGGCGAGCACCATTCGAGCGGCTGGGAGATGATCGGCTCGCCCGAAATGTTCCTGGCGGCCGCAGGCGAGCGGTCAAAGCGGATCAAACTTGCCACGGGGGTGATCTCACTGCCCTATCACCACCCGTTCAATGTCGCGCAGCGCATGGTGCAGCTCGACTGGATGACCGGTGGGCGGGCGATCTTCGGCTCCGGCCCCGGCGCCCTCGCATCGGATGCGCATACGCTCGGGATCGACCCGATGGTGCAGCGCGACCGCCAGGACGAAGCGATCGGCATCATCCGGCGGCTCTTCAATGGCGAGCGGGTGACCGCGAAAAGCGACTGGTTCACATTGCAGGACGCGCAACTACAGCTGCTGCCGCTGCAGGAGGAAATGCCCTTCGGCGTCGCCTCGCAGATTAGCCCGTCGGGCATGACATTGGCCGGCAAGCACGGCATTGGAGTCATTTCGATTGGCTCTTTAGCCGAGGACGGGCTCAATGCTCTTCCCACGCAATGGGGCTTTGCCGAAGCCGCCGCCAAGAAGCACGGCATGAGCGTCAATCGGAAGGATTGGCGCGTGCTCCTTTCCTGGCATATCGCCGAGACCCGCGAGCAGGCGATCGCCGAGGCGCGGCAGGGTCTCCTGCGCCACCACAACCAGTACATCGTCGGCACATTGCAGCGGCCGGGCGTTACCGCGTTCGAGGACCCCGATGAGGCGATCGAGAAGACCGCGTTCGGCCCCGGTGCCGCAGCAACGATCGGCACCCCGGATGATCTGGTGGCGCGGCTCAAGCAGGTACTCGAGATGAGCGGCGGTTTTGGCACCGTCGTCGGCTTTGTTCACGACTGGGCCAACCCGGAAAACACGTTCCGCAGCTGGGACATGGTGGCCCGCTACGTTGTGCCGGAAATCAACGGCTATCTCGCAGGACTGCGCCAATCGCAGCATTTTGTCGCCACCAACCGCGGCGTCTTCGACCGCGCGAAGGAAGCCATTATGGCGAAGATCAACGAGAACGAAGCCGCCGTCGCCGCACTCTCGGTGACGCGCGGATCGCGACTGGGCGACGTGGCATCGGCGAGCAACGTCCCCGACCTCGAGAACGCCCGCGCACAGGCCAGGCGGCGTTGACCGAGGTCTTGCGGGAGGAAACGAAATGCCGGATTTGCTCGGACATCGTGCAAAAATCGGGATCGTAGTCCCGTCAACCAATACGACGATGGAACCCGAGATGCACTCAATGGCGCCTCCCGGCGTCACCTTCCACACCGCGCGGCTATACCTCGCTCAATCGGCAATTCGTACGCCCGAGGAAGCACAAAAGGCAGCAGCGGCCTTTCAAGACGCACTCGACATCGCCATCCGGGATGTTGTGACTGCCGAGATCGATCATCTGATGATCGGGGTGTCCGCCTTGTCTTTTATGGATGGCGTTGCCGGCGGCAAGCGATTCGAAGAACGCTTGAAGAAGATGACCAGTGTGCCGACGACAACGGCGTCTGCAGCAGCGATCGCGGGCCTCAGCTTGTACGACGTCAAGCGAATCGGGATCTTGTCACCGCACCCCGCAATGCTCGACGAGCACTATGTTCGTTTTTTTCGCGAATCCGGATATATGGTTACAAAACTGCATCGCATTGATTGTCCAACGACGCTGGCAATCGCGATGATCGAGGAGCCGAGAATCCGCTCGGCCTTGCAGGACCTGATCGAAGCCGGCAGCGAGGCGGTTGTGCAAGTGGGAACCGACCTCGTCTTTACCCGCTTCGCGGACGAAGCCGAGCGCTGGCTAGGGCTGCCCGTGCTTGCGGTGAACGCGGCTATGCTCCGGCATGCGCTACGAGCACGACACATCCAAGACCGGTTGTCCGGTGTGGGATCGCTCTTGCGGGTGAACTGAACCGACCGGGGCATGGCGCTGGCTTTTGAGTAACCGCAAAACCAAAGCAACAAATTTGGCCGCTTCCAGGAGAATTGAATGGCGCTGTTGATTGTCAATCTCGACAAACTTATCGGCAATGCGAAGGCCTGGCGGGAGATGTTCGAGGAAAAGCTCCCCGATTTGGAAATTCGCATCTGGCCCGATGCGGGGGAGCCGGCGGATGTCGAGTATCTCGCCTTCATGCACCCCGATTTCGACGCGCTCCGCGAGCTTCCGAACCTTAAAGCCATGTTCAGCCGGTCCGCTGGGGTCGAATCCTTCGTCAATCATCCTAGATTGCCAAAGGTCCCGCTCGGCAAGATGGAACCGCCGGGCGGCGACCCGATGATGACCGAATACGTCGTCATGCACGTGCTGCGCTTTCATCGCGACCTGCCGGCTTATCAGGCGGCTCAGGCCAACCGTGAATGGCTGAGGAAAAGGATCGTCCGGCCCGAGGAGCGGCGCATCGGATTTCTCGGCTACGGCATGATGGCCAAACCCCCTGCCCTTGTCTTGAAGTCGCTCGGCTTCCCGGTCTCGGCCTGGGTGCGGTCGCCGCGGAAGAAGGAGGAGGTGCCGGTTTTTCATGGCCGCGACCAGCTCGAGCCGTTTCTGAACCAAACCGACATCGCGGTCTGCCTATTGCCGCTGACGCGGGAGACCGAGGGCATATTCTGCGCGCGTACCTTCGCAATGATGCCGAGCGGCGCGATGCTGGTGAATGTCGGGCGCGGCAAGCATGTGGTCGAGGCGGATTTGATCAAGGCGCTCGATTCAGGCCAATTGTCCTATGCCGCATTGGACGCGCTGTGGCCCGAGCCGCTGCCACCGGAAAACCCGCTGTGGTTGCATCCCAAAATCACCGTGATGCCGCACGTTGCGCGGCGCCCGACTGTAGCTCAGCTCGTGACCGAGATTGGCGCGAACATCAGAAACCTCCAGGCGGGTGGCGGGCTGCTACAGGAAGTCGACATCGCGCTGGGGTATTAGCGGCGAAAGAGGTGATCCGATGACGCAGACAAAATCCGGCCGCGCCCATCTAATCGCCGGTGGTTTCCCGCTCGGTTCGATGGCCGGGCATGATCATGACTATGCCCGTCTGCGGCTGCTCGGGCTGCTGGCGGAACGGGACATCCCGACCACGGTCGCGAACGACTTCGCGGATGTCGACAAATGGCTCCCGGTCAGCCGGTTGCTGATCACCTACGTGGCCGGCCCCTACCCCGATGCGACGCAATGCGGCGCGATCGACCGCTGGCTGCAGGCGGGGGGCCATTGGCTAGCTTTGCACGGGACCAGCGGCGGTCGCGCCGAGCGCGTGGAAGGCAGTCGGCAGCGCCGCACGGTGAAGACCGAGCACCACGCCCTCCTCGGGAGCTACTTCCTGACCCACCCTCCGATTTGCAAGATCCACGTCGAGGTCAGCGACCGCGATCATCCTCTCACCCGCGGGCTCGGCCAATCGTTCGACGTCGAGGACGAGCCCTATTTCGTCGAGCTCCAGGATCCAGGTTCGACACAGATCTTGCTCACCGCGGATTACGGTCCTGATGCCGTCTCACCGGCGATCGGCACCCTCTACGCCTCGGACACCTCATTGCAACCCGACGGCAGGACCCGCGTGCTCGGCTATACACGGGCGGTCGGCCGGGGCGGTGTCACCTACATCGCGCTCGGCCATTGCCACAACCCCGCGATCCGCGCCGCCCGGCCCGCCGACCCTACGGACAACACGCCGCTCACCTTCCACGGCTCGTGGGGAAGCGAGCCGTTCATTGCATTGCTGCGCAACGCCATCGCCTGGGGCGCGCAGGCCTAACCGCGCCGTCTTTTGGTGCAAACCCGACCCGGCGACGTAGTCGTCTTGAGCCCTCACGGTAACCGAGCGCGAAAACTTGGCCAAAACTCCGCCAAAATGGCACCCCGAAATCGCCGAAATGCGGGACAAATTCCCGGTGCAAGGGAATTCTGAGGAGACTGCTCATGTGGAAGGCACCTGCCTCATTCCTCTGTGGCTGCCTGGCTGCGCTGCCGCTGATCGGGTGCGAAGGGAATATCCCCGTCTCCGGGCAAGCCGCGACTGTGCCGTCGCCGGCGATAGCCGAACCGCCGCCTTATTACGCTCCGGCTGCGCGCGTTTATGCGGTTGGCTCGGCGGCCCCTGCCGCGGTTCTCGTTTTGTGGCCTAGCGAGGACAGCCTGGCGCAGGATCCTGCGCTGTGGACTGCGCAAGGGTTCGATGTCGTAATGCCGGAGCCGGTAGACCTGTACCGGATGGTCGCCGACCAGCAGGCCGTGTTGGCGGGGCTCGTCGCCTCCGCGCACGCGTTGGCGAATGCCCCGATCTGGCTCGCGGGCCCCGACTCGCTGATCGAAGCCTCTCTGGCCCCGCCGCAGTTCGGGCGAGGCGTGTCAGGCTTCGTGGTGACCTCGGTCACGTCCGAGAGGGGCAGCTGCAGCGAGAGGCTCGTCTACGCGGATCCGGGGACCGGGGCGCCACCAAAAGTCGAGGTCAGTCGCTCCGGGGATTGCCCGACGGGTGCGCCGGCCATCGGGCGGCAACCCTCCGTCCTTCCGGCACCGCAAGCGCCCCGGCCAACTCAGCCGCCCCTCATCGAAGCGTCCGCACCGGGGAGCAGTCTGCCGCCGGCTGCCAAGGCGCGGTATCTGGCGGAACAGATCAAATCGGCACCCCCGAGCTGATCGTCACTGCGAGTGCAGCGTAGCAGCCTTCGGCATCGCCTCCGTCGCGCCAGGTGCTCCGAGCACGGACACTGCGCCGATCGGGTCAAAACCGGCTCTAATAGGAAGGATACGGAGCTGGCGGAGGCGGGTAGCCATAGCCGCTCGGCGCGGGTGGCGGCGGGTAGCCGTAGCCCGGACCATACCCGTAACCGCTTGGAGGTGGCGGCGGAGGTGGTGTCGGTGTCGTAGCGGCGCCGGTCACGGCACCGGTGGCGCCGCCAACCGCCGCGCCGATTGCGGCGCCGCGTCCGCCGCCCGCGGCACCACCAATGGCCGCACCGGCGCCAGCGCCGAGCAGGCCGCCGCCGACCGCCCGCTGACCAGGGTCGTAAGGGTTGGTGCAGGCTGCCAGCGCCAGTATCAGCCCCGCGGAAAACACACCCGGGACAATGGACTGCTTCATGATCTCGTCCTCTCTGCAAGGCTCGGCGCGATAACGGGCCGAGCGCAAAAATCGTTCCTGGTGGCACTATACTCCGTTCTTCCGCCGCATCTTGCGGTGTCGGAAAAACTGCCGCGCGAGACGGGGCGAGTCCGGCCGGAGGCATTTTATGGAACAGCGAATCGCGATCGTTACGGGCGGCTTGCGCGGGCTCGGCCGCGCGATGGCGTTCGGTCGCGCGCGGGCGGGGCACCAGGTGGTCGCTGTCGGCCATATCGACGCCGATGTCGCGACGATCGAGGCGGCCGCCGCCGGGAATGGAACGACGGGTCGGATCCTGCCGCTCGTCTTGAATCTGCGTCGGCGCGCCGATTGCGACCGCGTTGTGGCCATTGGTCCCTCCCCTCCTCTACGTCGTCTCGCGCGAGGCCGACGTCGTCAACGGTTGGCGCTTCGACGCCAATCTCTGGGACCCCTCATTACCGCCTGCGGAGGCCGCCTACCGCGCCGGCCGCCCTGCCGGCTTCGAAATGCACCCGCGGCCGGCTTGAGGATAGGCCGAAGGTCATTCATCTGGGAGACCGGCCCGGCGGAGGCCGACACCAGCCGTCTTATCCAATATCACGACGAATTGCGGGTTACTCATAGACGAATAGGTGGCACGCAGA
>Ga0306924_10003105_pt1 | contig 15881 bp, 12 predicted proteins | sample sta12Can44000111_FD_203756 | JGI IMG/M metagenome (GOLD analysis project Ga0306924, IMG submission 203756) | Lab enrichment of tropical soil microbial communities from Luquillo Experimental Forest, Puerto Rico - statanox.12C.anox.44.000.111 (v2)... | ecosystem: Environmental > Terrestrial >... | reverse complement strand
CGAGGGCCTGCGCGGGTGGACCAAGGCCCCGATCATCGTGCTGTCCGGCCGGGCCGACAGCGTGGACAAGGTGGAGGCGCTCGACGCCGGCGCCGATGACTACGTGACCAAGCCGTTCGGGGTCGAAGAGCTGCTGGCCCGGATGCGGGCCGCGGTCCGGCGCACCGGTACCGCCGAGGACCTCCCCAGGATCCGGCTCGGCGACCTGGTCGTCGACCTGGCCGCCAAGCGGGTCATCCGGCAGGCACCGGTGCCGGCCGGCCCGGACCCGGCCGGCCGGGACGCGGCGGGTGAGGCCCCGGCGGACGACATCAGGCTGACCCCGACCGAGTGGCACCTGCTCGAGGTGCTGCTCAGGAACCCCGGCAAGCTGCTCGGCCGGAACCAGCTGCTGACCGAGGTGTGGGGGCCCGGCTACGCCGACGCCACCGGCAACCTGCGGCTGTACATGGCCCAGCTGCGCCGCAAGCTGGAGCCGGACCCGGCCAGGCCGCGCTGGCTGATCACCGAGCCCGGCATGGGCTACCGCTACCAGCCGGACCCGGAAGCCGGCTGAAACTACCAGGGGTAGGGCTGGCCGTCCCGGGTGAGGGTGCCGGTCGGGCCGCCGTTGGGGATGGTGACCGCCCAGATGACGCTGGCCGCGGCCTGGGCGATCGAGCGGCCGTCGGGATGGCTCTCGCTGGCGGGCCAGCCGGGGCAGACCGCGTTGACCAGGATGCCGTCCCGGGCCAGTTCCGCGGCGAGCAGCCGGGTGAGCGCGTTGAGCGCGGCCTTGGACACGCTGTACGCGGGCGAGCCGCCGGTCATCACCGAGATCGAGCCGCCCTCGCTGCTCACGTTGACGATCCTGGGCCGGGTGCTGGAGCGCAGCATCGGCAGCAGCGCGTCGATCACCCGCCAGGGGCCGAACAGGTTGACGTCGATCGCCTCCGCGACCGTGCCCAGGTCCGCGCTGCTCGCCGTCGCCCACCGGTCGTACATGGTCGACGCGTTATTGACGAGCACGTCGGTGCGGCCGAACCGGTTCTTCACCCATTCGGCCATCGAGGCCACGCTGACCGAGTTGTCCACCTCGAGCTGGCAGGCGACGATCCGGTTTCCCTCGGGATCGAGTTCCTTCGCGGCCAGCTCCCCCCGTCGCAGGTCCCGGGAGCCGAGCACCACCGTGAAGCCGAGCAGGGCCAGCTGCCGGCACACTTCACGACCCACGCCGCGGTTGCCGCCAGTCACCACGGCCACCGGCTGGTCAGCGTTCACACGCATCACCAGCGTCAGCCACGACCGCGACGTTTCTCATGCCTGTCATCTTGCCACCCGCCGCTCACCGCCCTGACCCTCAAGAAGCCAAATCGTCATCTAGCGTGGGCTTCCCTTGAAGGTTTCCAACCGGAGGCGGCGTGCTGGAGGATGCCTGAATGGCGGAGACTCTGCTGTTCGCGGTCGGCGCGGCGGTCAGCCTGGCCGCGAGCTGGCTGCTGGTCTCGCGGCTGGAGCGGCTCGGCGAGCGGGCCGGGTTCTCCGAGGCCTGGCTGGGGCTGGTCGCGGCGCTGGCCGCCGACGCCCCGGAGATCACCTCCGCGGTGACCGCGCTGGCCCGGGGCCAGCCCAGCGTGGGCGCGGGGGTGATCATCGGGTCGAACGTCTTCAACCTGGCCGCCCTGCTCGGGCTGGCCGCGGTGGTGGCCGGGCGGATCGCCTTCCACCGCCGGGTGGTGCTGCTGGCCGGGGTGCCCGCGGTATGGGTGGCCGTCGTGACCCTGCTGACCGTGACGGCGCTGGCGCCCGCGGCCGGGCTGGCGCTGACCGCGGTGGTGCTGGGCCCCTACGTGGCGGTGCTGGGGATGCGCCGGGCCCGGCTGGAGAACCTGCGGCTGCCGTCCCGCTGGACGCGTTGGCTGGTCGCGGCGATCCACGAGGAGGAGGACGAGCTGGCCGAGGCGGTCAGGCCCCGCCGGGGCACCTGGCGCGACGCGGTCACCGGAGCCGGGGCGCTGCTCGCCGTGGTCACGGCGAGCACGGTCATGGAGGTGGCGGCCACCGCGGCGGGGCACCGGTACGGGGTCGCGGACATCGTCACCGGCGGGCTGGTACTGGCCGTGGTGACCAGCCTGCCGAACGCGGTGGCCGCCGTGTACCTGGCCCGGCGGGGCCGCGGCGCGGCGGTGCTGAGCATCGCCCTGAACAGCAACGCGATCAACGTGGTGGCGGGGCTGCTCATCCCGGCGTGCGTGGCCGGGCTCGGGCCGGGTTCCGGACAGGGCACGCTGGTGGCCGCGTGGTACGCGGGGCTGACCGTGGTCTCGCTCGCGCTCGCCTACCGCGGCCGCGGCCTGGGCCGCGGCGACGGGAGCGTGATCATCGCGGGCTACCTGGCGTTCGTCGCCGCCCTGCTCATCGCGGTGGCGTAGAGCCGGCCGGCTGGTCCGGGGCGGGGGTGTCGCGGGGGGTGAAGTGCTCCAGCCGGTAGTGCAGCCGGCAGAGCACGACGTTGGCCGTGCCCCGCCTGATCGCCCGCTCCAGCAGCACGCCGCGCTGGTTGAACAGCAGGTAGTCCCAGAACCGCGGCGGCTGCACCTCCGGGATCAGCACCACCAGCTGGTGATACTGCTCCTCGGCCTCCATCCGGCTCAGGTACTTCACGATCGGCTGGGCGATCGAACGGTGCGCGGTGCGCAGCGTGACCAGCGGGACGTTCGGGTGCCATTCCTCCCAGCGGCGGCGGAACGCCTCGTCGGCCTCCTCGTCCTCCGGGTCGGTGAAGACCACCGTTACCGCGGTGACGTCGTCGCCGATGGACAGGGCGGTGGAGATGCCCGCGGCGGTGAGCCGCGATATCGAGGCGACCGGCACGACCACCAGCGACTTCTTCCTGGCCGGCGGCCTGGGCGTCTGGCCCAGGCCGAGCATCGCGCCGATCTTGCCGTAGGTGAGGTGGATCCGGGCGAACAGCAGCACCAGGGCCGGGATGACGAGCACGATCACCCAGGCGCCCTCGGTGAACTTGCTGACCAGCTCGATCACGGTGGTGGCCGCCGTGAGCACGGCGCCGGCGCCGTTCACGGCGGCCCGGGCCATCCAGCCGGCGGACCGTTCGGTACTCCAGTGCCTGACCATGCCGACCTGGGACAGCGTGAAGCCGATGAACACCCCGACCGCGAACAGCGGTACCAGCGCCTGCGTGTCACCCTCGGCCGCGACCAGCAGGGCGGCGGCGAGCAGGGCGAGGGTTACCACCCCGTAGCGGTGCACCTGCCGGTCGGCGCGCAGCGCGAACATGTGCGGCAGGTAGTTGTCCTTGGCCAGCAGGGCGGTCAGCACCGGCAGGCCGCCGAACGAGGTGTTGGCGGCCAGCGCGAGCAGGACGAGCGTGATCAGCTGGACCGCGTAGAACGCGATGTTGTGGCCGAGCGACGCCTGGGTGAGCTGGGCCAGCACGGTGATGCCGGTCTGCGGGACCACGTCGAACTTGTGGATCAGGGCGCCCAGGCCGATCAGCATCACGCCGAGCAGGATGCCGAGCCAGACCTCGGTGGCCTGGGCGCGGCGCGCCCTGGGCTGGCGGAACTCGGGCACGGCGTTGGCGATCGCCTCCACGCCGGTCAGCGCCGAGCAGCCGGAGGCGAACGCCCGCAGGATAAGCAGGGCGCCGACCGTCTCGGTGGCCGGGCCGAGGTGGTGGCCGAGCGGCACGGCCGGGTGGGTGCGGAACAGGCCGCCGAGGATCACCGCCGCGATGGCCACGATGAACAGCAGCGTCGGGACCGTGAAGACCTTGGCCGATTCCGCCACGCCCCACAGGTTCAGGCCGGTGATCAGGGCCAGCGCGGCCAGGCAGAGCCACACCCGGGCGCCGTAGAGCGCCGGGAACGCGGAGGTGAGAGCCGCGATGCCCGCCGACACGCCGACGGCGGCGTTCAGCACGTAGTCGACGATCAGCGACGCGGCGGCCACCAGGCTGGCCCGGGTGCCCAGGTGGGCCTTGGCCACCGCGTACGCGCCGCCGCCGCCCGGGAAGGCCGCGATCACCTGGCGGTAGGACACCACCAGCGCGGCGAGCAGGATGACGATCGCGCCGGTGATCGGCAGCGCGTAGCGCAGCGCGGCGGCGCCCGCCGCGACCAGGACGACGAGGATGGCCTCCGGGCCGTAGGCCACCGAGGAAAGCGCGTCGAGGGAGAGCGCGGCGAGGCCCTGGACCGCGGTCAGCCGGTGCTGTTCGTCGTGCTTGTCGTGCTGGCCGTGCCCGGGATGCTCCGGATGCTCCGGTGCGGTGGTCATGTTTTCCAGCATGGCACCGCCGGCCGTGCCGCCGCCGGACAGCGAAGCTACTGCCAGGTAACTTTGAGGCCATCCTTCTCGCCGAAGCGTTCGAGGTGCCGACCGGTCACGTCCTTCACCCGGTCGAGGGTCTCGGCGTCCTCGGCGTCGGCCCGCAGGACCAGGGCGCCGGCCTCGACGGTAAGCGTCGTGGTGCCGCCGAACCCCCACCTGAGCACCGTGCCCGAGGGCTCCTCGACGACCTCGATCTTGTTGCCGAAATGGCTGGCGAGCTGCTTGCGGTAGCGCTCGCCGCGTTCCGTCGCGACCCGCGACGTGGCGGTGACACTCATCTGTCCAGGTTAGGGGTGTTCTGTTGGGCGCTACGCCACGGCAATGAGGATGACGATGACCGCGATCACCACGACCGCCCCGGCGAGCATCATGGCGGGAGACACCGACGGGCGCCGCGCCCGCGAGGTGTCGTCGTCGCCGCGCTCGACGAAGGCACGGAACCGTCCGGTGTTCGCGCTCGGATCTTGCTCAAACTCCGACATGCGGACGACTTTAGCTGGTCAGGCGTTACCAGAATGGGCGATTCAACGCAACTTCAGCGCAACGGGGCCAGCGCGTCGGCCCGGTCGACCAGCCGGGAGAGCACGATCACGCTCTTGGTCCTGACCACGAAGGATTCGGCCCGGATGCGCTCCATCACGTCCTCGAAGTGCCTGACGTCCGTGGCCCTGATGTGGACCAGGGCGTCCGCCTCCCCGGTGATCGTGCACGCGTCCACCACCTCGGGGTACCGGCGCACCGCCATGCCGATCTCCTCGGGCGAGGTGCGCCCGCCGCAGTACAGCTCCACGTAGGCCTCGGTGGTCCAGCCCATCGCGGCCGGGTCCACCCGGGCCGAGAAGCCGGTGATCGCGCCCGCGGCGCGGAGCCGGTCCACCCGCCGCTTGACCGCGGGCGCGGAGAGCCCGACCTCGCCGCCGATGAGCGCGTAGCTGGCCCGGGCGTCCCTGACCAGGAAGGCCACGATGCGCGCGTCGATGTCGTCCATAAGTCGACACCGTCGTAGAGGCCCGGGATGCGCGGCGGCTTGACCTGGGCGAGGTTGTCTCGCGCCGGGTGGCTTCGCGCCGCCGGGCCCGCCGCGAACGCGCGGAGCAGGTTCTGCGTGGCGCGGTCGACGAACCGCTCGGCGGCACTGGTCAGGCCGTGCCCGCAGGACCGGCCGCGCATCGCACACACCCAGCGCATCGTACCGGACGCGAATACGCCGGCCCCGCTGGCAACCGTGTAGTACGCCGAATCGGAGAAGGTCGAGAAGCCGTCGCAGGTCAGCGGGGAATGCGCGAGCACCTGCATCGGCCGGGGGAACGGCACGGCCGGGTTGAGCCGGTCGTACTCCGGTCCCACCAAGCCATCGAAGCGCTCCCCCTTATAGGCGCCGGTACCCTGGAAGATCCAGTTGGACGGGTCGTAGACGACCCAGGGCGCGCTCACCGGGTTGCACTCGTAGAACACCCCGGTGATGACGCTCTCCGGCCGCGGGTGGGGCGCGTCCCGCCACTGCTGGGTGGTCTGCTCGTTGTCCTTGCCGAACAGCGGGTCGATGGCGGCGGCCTTGTAGCAGATGATGACGCGGTCCCCGTCCGCGAACCTGATGTGCCGGTAGACGGCGTTCGCGCCGAGGAAGGCCAGGTTGGTCCCGGCGTCCCTGGCCCGCGTGAGCGCGTCGCGCATCGCGCCGGAGTAGTACTCGTCGTGGCCGAGGGTGATGACCGCGCGGGCGTGGTCCAGTATCGCCGGGTTCTGGTCGATATCGACGTCGGTCTCGTAGGCGAGCGGAACCCCCGTTTTCTCGGCCAGGGCGATGGCGGCCTGGTCGAAGAAGAGGAACCTGCCCGCGCCGTTCTGGTCGTACGGCCGGTCGAAGCTCACCGCGTAGCCGCGGTCTCCCGGCAGCCCGTCCGGGCCTTGGTAGAGGCTGTAGCCGCCCCAGGCGTTGTACGCCTGCCAGGTGGTGTTGTCGTTCAGGATGACCACCGCGCCGGCCGTGCTCGCCGACCGGACCGTGATCGGCACGTAGCGCTCGGCGCCGCTGGACGCGTCCAGGCGGAGCAGGTAGGAGCCGGGCGGCCAGTCCGTGGCGCTGACGGTGAGCGAGGGACGCCACGGGGCGGTCACCATGTGGGTGCCGGGGGCGGTGTTGACGGCGGTCTGCCTCCGGCCTGCGACTTGTGGTGATGCCCAGACCAGACGGGCCTGGCGGCCTTGGTACCAGCCGAAACGGAACGCTTTGACCTGGAACGACTTCGCCGTGGTGGACACGTACAGGCGGAAGCTCTGCCCGGGCAGGACACTCTGCTGGTCCGCGTAGCCGTTGATGGCATCGGGCGCGCCAAGGTGTCTGATCCGCCAGGCCGAGGTGCCGGGGCGCTGGTTCTCGGCCAGGGGGAACGACCGGGTCTTTGCCGGGGAAGGCGTCGAGGCGGCAGGGCTGGGGCCGGCCGGGCCGTGCTGTGCCGTTGTGGTGCACGCAGCAACCGGCAGCATGACCGCGAGGGCTGCTGCGAGGCGTGCGCGTCTAATCGTGACCAGGCTCACGGAACCCCATGATCGCATTCCGGTTCCGCGGCTCGGGGCTTCCGGGCAGTAAACGAGGCTCGGCGTCCCGCTTTCGCCGAGCCTCATTAAGTGAGACGCGGAACCTCGCGTACCGGTTGACGCGATCGGCGTAAACTCCTCAAACCGGCGGCGATCATGGTGTGCGGCCAGCCTTGCGGTGCTGATCGGGAGCCGACGGCGTTTCGGCGACCGGGAACAGGATGGGGCTGAGGAGGTACTGCCGCCGCTGCGAGGTCGGCTTGTGCGACATCGCGCGGGTGAGGAGCGCCTGCATCTCCGCGATCAGGGTGTCCAGCTCGGCCGGGCTCAGCCAAACCGGGATCTGCCGGTAACCGACCAGGTCGCGGCGGGGGTCGGCGTCGCCGTGATCGAGGTAGGAGCCGAACTCGGCGATGAGGGCGGCCATGGCCGCGGCGAAGGCGCGACGGTGTGCCTCGTTCGGCATGCCCTCGACCGCGTCCTCGTCCAGCGTGGCTCGCTGGCGGTTGAGCCGGTAGCTGCGCTCGACCGTGCCGCGGACGCGCTGCTCGCCGGCTACCTCGAGCACCCCGGCGGCCGCGAGCAGCCCGACGTGGCGGTACAGGCTCGTGTGCGGGACATCGGGCAAGCGGGCCTGCAGATCCGACGTGGTGCGAACGCGGGCGCCGGCGAAGGCGTGCACGATGCGGATCCGCACCGGGTGCAGGAGGAGCTCGAGACTGTCCATCCATTATTTCCAAATATGGTATTATAACCGTTATTGGGATCAATTTAGCCTACGGGTGGCGTGAGCCGCGCGATCCAGGAGGATGCCCGATCGCGATGCGAGCGCATGAGGTACCTTCGCCGCCGCTCGGTACGTTCGTGCCCGTGGCCGGCCACCGTTTGTTCGTCGACCGCTGCGGTACGGGCGACCCGGCCGTGGTCTTCCTTCCTGGCGCCGGCCTGACAGGACTCGACTACTGGCCGCTGCAACAGCGGGCCGGGACGGGACGGTCGAGCGTCGTGTACGACCGAGCCGGAACCGGGTGGAGCGACCGGGTCCGGCTGCCGCGCACGGCCCGAGCGGTGACCGGCGAACTCCACGAGCTCCTCGGCAGGCTCGGCATCCGCCGGGCGTTGCTCGTCGGCCACTCACTCGGCGGCCTGTACGCCCGTCATTACGCCAACCGCTTCCCCGGTGAGACCGCGGGACTCGTGCTGCTCGACCCGGCCCACGAAGACTACGACGCGTACATGCCAGCTGAGCTGACCAGGCGCCGGCGGGACAACAAGGCGTTCGCGGTCCTGGGCGCCGTCGTCGACGTCATGATGAGCACGGGGGTCACCAAGGCCGCCCTTGGCCGCGTCCCGGTAGTGCGGAGATACCAAGCGCTCTATCGCGACCTCTTCGCCCGGGAAATGGCCGGCTGGCCCCCGGATCTCACCACGGCGCTGGTCGAGCGCCACGTCAGCCTTGACTGGCTCGCCGCAGGCCTCCGCGAGGCCCGCCGACTCGATGACCTGTACGCCGAGATCCGCGGGGCCGGCCCGATGCCCGATATCCCCCTGGTGATCCTCTGCTCGATGAGCACCGACGACTTCCAGCGGGCGGTCTCTGCCGGGCAACCCGACGAACTGGTCCGGGAGGAAATCGCCGCAAAGCTCCGCCTCTATACCGATCTCACGGCCACCTTGCATCACGCCGACCTCCGGCCCGTTGACAGCGGCCACGTGACGCTGGCCTTCCGGGACCCCGATGCCGTCCTCACCGCGATCGGCGACATCGCCGGATAGCTCGATCCGCTTCCGCGGCTGGGCGCTGCGGCGGCGCGAGCGGGAGGGGTGATTCCCGGGCATCGAGCAGGCCTGGTTCGGAGTTGACGGAACTGATGACGTGGTTTGGCGGGAGGATGCCCGGGTGGCCGGAAGCGGATCGCTGAGCACCTATCTGGGGAGTGCGCCCGGGGTCGGCAAGACCTTTGCCATGCTGGCCGAGGGCCGGCGCCGGGCCGAGAACGGCGAGCGTGTGGCCGTCGGCTGGATCGAATCCCACGGCCGCCAGGAGACCAGCCGGCAGCTGGGCGGCCTGGAGGTGATCGCGCCGCGGACGGTCGCCTACCGCGGCGCCGTGTTCGCCGATTTCGACGCCCCGGCGGCGATCGCGAGCGGCGCCGATGTGGTGCTGGTGGACGAGCTTGCGCATGCGACGGCGGACCGTACCCGGCAGCGGTGGGAGGACGTCGCCGACGTGCTGCGGGCCGGGCTTGACGTCGTCACCACGCTGAATGTCGCGCATCTGCGATCGGTCCGCGACTACGCGGCCCGGATCACCGGGGTGGGGAGCGTGGCCTGCGTGCCGGACGAGTTCGTGCGCGCGGGCGAGGTCGTGCTGGTCGACCTGCCAGCGGAAGCGCTGCGCCAGAGGATCGCCTCGGGCGCGGTGTACTCGGCCACGCAGGTCGGCGGGGCGCTGGCAGATTACTTCCGGACCGCCAACCTGCGGGCGCTCAGTGAGCTGGCCCGGGCCTGGATCGCGGGAACGGCCGAGGCCGTGGGCGAGGACCTGCTCTCCCGCCGCGGATTGGCCGAACCGCCGGCGCCGCCGGTCATCCTGGCCGGGGATTCGGGCTCCAGGTGGGGCGAGGTGGTGATCCGCCGCGCAGCTCAGATGGCCCGGGCCGAGGATGCGCAGCTGCTGGTCGTGCATGTCCAGATCAGCGACGGCCTGGCGCACCCGCCAGCCGGGGATCTGGACCGGAACCGGGAGCTGACGGCCGATCTCGGTGGGACCTACACCCAGATCCAGGGGCACGCCCCGGCGGAGGCGCTCGCCGAGGCCGCCCGAGCCCAGGGCGCGGCCACCGTGGTCGTCGGGCGCCGCCGGTCCCGCCTCGCAGACCTCGCCCGCGGTTCGGTGTCGTCACGGCTGCGCCGGCTCCTCCCCGCCGCGGCCGTCGAAGAGGTACGAAAACCGTGACCGGCGCCGGGCATCCATGTCACCTCAATGGGGCATCCCTTATGGCATGAAGCGCGGTCAGCTGCGCATCTACCTCGGCGCGGCGCCCGGGGTGGGAAAGACGTACGCGATGCTCGGTGAGGGCCACCGCCGGCTCGCGCGCGGCACGGACGTCGTCGTCGGCTTCGCCGAGACCTATAACCGGAAGCTGACCGCCCAGCTTCTGGGGGGCCTGGAGATCGTTCCCCGCCGCGCCATCACCTACCGCGGCAGCACGTTCGAGGAGATGGATCTCGATGCGGTGCTCGCGCGCAAGCCGGAGGTCGCGCTCGTCGATGAACTCGCGCACACCAACATCCCGGGTTCGCGGAACGCCAAGCGCTGGCAGGACGTCGAAGAGCTGCTGGCGGCCGGGATCACCGTGATCTCCACGGTGAACATCCAGCACCTGGAGTCCGTCAACGACGTCGTGGAGAAGATCACCGGTGTGCCGCAGCGGGAGACCGTCCCGGACGCCGTCGTCCGTGCCGCCGAGCAGGTCGAGATGGTCGACATGACGCCCGAGGCGCTGCGACGGCGGATGGCGCACGGCAACGTCTACGCCGCCGAGAAGATCGACGCGGCGCTGTCCAACTATTTCCGGGTCGGTAACCTCACCGCCCTGCGCGAGCTCGCCTTGTTGTGGGTGGCTGACCGGGTGGAAGAAGGCCTGCTGAGATACCGGGCCGAGCACGGCATCGGGCAGACCTGGGAAGCCCGCGAGCGGGTGGTCGTCGCGCTGACCGGAGGCCCGGAAGGCGAGACGCTGATCCGCCGCGGCGCCAGGATCGCTTCCCGCACGGTCGGCGGCGACCTGCTGGCCGTGCACGTCGTCAGGTCCGACGGGCTCACCGGCGCCAGCCCCGCGGCGCTCGCTGCGCAGCGGCGCCTGGCCGAATCGCTCGGCGGCTCCTACCACCAGGTGATCGGGGACGATATCTCCGAAGCGCTGCTGACGTTCGCCCGCGCGGAGAACGCCACCCAGCTGGCGCTGGGCGCGAGCCGCCGCTCGTGGCTGGCAACGATGCTGACCGGTCCCGGCATCGGGTCGAAGACCATCCAGGGGTCCGGCGACATCGACGTGCATATCGTCACCCACGACGAGATGGGGCGCCGCGGCGGGCTGCCGCGGCCGGCTGGCAGCGTCAGCCGGCGCCGCCGGATCTACGGGTTCGCGCTGGCCGCCGTGGCGTCCCCGCTCGTTGCCATCGTCCTGGCGAGCGCGCGAGGCGAGCTCAACCTGCTCAGCGACGCGCTCGTCTTCCTGGTCCTGGTCGTGGTGGTGGCGCTCGTCGGCGGTCTCTATCCCGCCCTGGTCGCGGCGGTCGCCACCTCGCTGCTGCTGAACTTTTACTTCATCCCGCCGCTGTATACGTTCACCATCCAGCAGCCGAACAACGTGCTAGCGCTGGTGGTGTTCGTGGCGGTGGCCGTCGCGGTCAGCGCCGTGGTCGACCTCGCCGCGCGGCGCACCCGGCAGGCGGCGCGCGCCAACGCGCAATCCGAGACCCTCGCCACCATGGCCGGCAGCGTTCTGCGCGGCGAGTCCGGCGTCGACGCGCTGCTCGAGCGGGTCCGCGAGTCATTCGGCATGACCTCCGCAACACTGCTGCAACGGCCGGCCGGAGCAGCAGAGGTCGGCTCCCGCGGACCGGCCTACACATGGGCGATCGTGGGATCGGCCGGGCCCGCGCCGCCGGGCCGGCCGGAGGACGCCGACGTGGACGTGGACGTCGGGGACGGGTTCTGCCTGGCCCTGCGGGGCCACCCGCTGCCGGCTGACGAGCGCCGGATACTCGGCGCCTTCGCCGCTCAAGCCGCGGTGACGGTGGAACAGCGCCGCCTCGCAGCGGCCGCGGCGGCCGCCAAACCCATCGCCGAGGCCGACGAGATGCGCGCCGCGCTGCTCGCGACGGCCGACCACGATTTGCGCACCCCGCTGGCCGCCGCGAAGGAAGCCATCGGCGGCCTGCGTGCCAGCGACGCCACCTGGAAGCCCGAACAGGTGCGGGAACGGGCGGCCAGCGCTTACGCGTCGCTCGACCAGCTCACCCGGCTGGTCGACAACCTGCTCGACCTGAGCCGGCTGCAGGCCGGCGAGCTACCGCTGCACTCCGGGCCAACCGATATCGGGGACGTCGTCGCGCACGCACTGGCGAGCCTCGGGCCGCCAGCAGCACAGATCCGCGTGATGATCCCGGCAGCCACGCCGCTCGCAGTTGCCGATCCTGCCCAGCTCGAACGCGTGCTGGTAAACCTGCTGTCCAACGCGATCCGGTACTCGCCAGCCGATTCCCCGCCTACGGTGACTGCCAGCGCGCTCGGCGACCGGGTGGAACTGCGCATCATCGACCAGGGGCCCGGCGTTTCCCAGACCGACCGGGACCGGATCTTCGCCCCCTTCCAGCGGCAGGACGGCGAGAGCACCCCGCCCGGTACCGGCCTCGGCCTCGCGCTGTCCCGCGGCCTTACCGAGGCGATGCAGGGAACACTCACGCCGGAAGACACCCCCGGCGGTGGGCTCACCATGATCGTGTCGCTGCCCGCGGCGGGCTCAGTACCCGCACGGGCGGCTCCAGCTGCGCCGTCCCCGGCCTAGCGTGGCTGGTCAGGACGTGCGGCGGAGCTGGCGGCGCGAGCTGATCACCTCGCGTGCCCGGGCCGCCCGCACCGCGCCGGAGAGCGTACCGATGTCGTAGGCACCATGGTGGCGTTTGCCGTTGATGAAGAACGTCGGGGTGCCCGCGACGCCGCTCAGGTCGGCCGACTCGACGTCTGCGGCGATCTTGGCCTGCCCGGCGTGATCGCGCAGGTCGCGGGTGAATCGTTCGGTGTTCAGGCCGATCTCGCCGGCGTACCGGATCAGGTCGCTGGCCGTCAGCGCGCCCTGGTGGTCGAGCAGCTGGTCGTGCATCTGCCAGAATCTGCCCTGCCTGGCGGCGGCCTCGGCGCCATCAGCCGCCAGCAGCGCGTGCGGGTGCACGTCGGTGAGCGGCAGGTGCCGCCACACGTAACGCAGGTCACCGTAATCGGCCAGCAGCTCGCGGACCACCGGTTCGGCCCGGCCGCAGTAGGGGCATTCGAAGTCGCCGTACTCCACCAGCGTGACTGGCGCCTGACCGGGGCCGCGCACGTGATCACGCTCGGGATCGACGGGCACCGCCAGGTCGATGATGGTGTCGGCGGCGCCCAGCAGCGCGCGCAGCCGCAGCCGTTCGGGCAGCAGCGCGGTGATGCGGAAGACAGCCCAGCCGAGCGCAGAAGCGCACACCGCGGCGGACAAGATGCCCACCTTCGCCTCGGTCAGCTGGCTGCCGTGGAAGGCGAGCGACGCGATCAGCAAGGAGACGATGAAGCCGATGCCGGCGATGGCCCCGGCGCCAGTCACCGCGGCCCAGCCGACCGGCGGGCGGATCCGGCCGCGGCTGATCCGGGCCAGCAGCCAGGCGGCCCCGGCGGTTCCGGCCGGCTTTCCCGCTACATACCCGAGCAGGATCCCGAGCGTGACCGGCGAGGTGTAGGCGCGGGCAAGGAAACCCCCGCTGATCGTGATGCCGGCGTTCGCCAGGGCGAACAACGGCACGATCAGGTAGCTGGTCCAGGGGTGGAACAGCTGCTGGAGCCGGTCGTTCGGCGAAAGCGCCAGCCGCACGCTCTCTCGCGCGCCGCGGGCCAGTTCCGGGGTCGGCTGCTCGCGGAACAGCCGGAACGATTCCGACGCCTGCTCCAGGTCGCTGCGCGCGGCCGGGTAGGCGAGCGCGAGCAGGCCCATCGCCAGGCCGACCACCACCGGATCGACGCCGGATTCGAAGAACGCGACCCAGGCCGCCGCCCCGAGCAGCAGATAGGCGGGGCCGTACCGGACCCCCCGCTGGCGTATCACGATCACCACGCCGAGGATGGCGAGGCCCACCCCGAGCGCGGCCAGGTTGATGCGGCCGCTGTAGGCCAGCGCGATGACCACGATCCCCGCCACATCATCGACCAGCGCGAACGTGAGCAGATAGGTGCGCACCCGGTCGGGGACACCCGGACCCACCAGGGCCAGCGCGCCCAGCGCGAATGCGGTGTCAGTGGACAGGGCCGTGCCCCAGCCGGACGCCGATGAACGGCCGATATTCAGGGCCAGGTAGATCGCGACCGGCACCGCCATCCCGCCCACAGCGACCACCACCGGTAGCGCCAGCCGTCGCCGCTCACGAAACTCGCCCAGGTCGAACTCGCGGCGCGCCTCCAGCCCGGCCACGAGGAAGAAGAACGCCATCAGCCCGGAATTCACCCAGCCCTGCCAGGTATCCGCCACGCCGGCCGTGCCGGACCGGATCACCAGTACGGTATGCCACGTCGCCGCATACCCCGCCGGGTCGATGTTGGCCCAGCCCAGCGCCGCTAGCGTGGCGGCGAGCAGGACCGCCGCGCTACCGGTCTCGGTGCGCAGGAACCGGCGAAGCGGCGTCTCCAGTCTCCGTGCCCACGCCGTGCGCAGCGAGAACGGCGGGGCCGCCGCGTTGGACTCGGTCACGTCACGATTGTCTCGCCCGCGCACTCACGGTCTCAGCACCGGTCAGGGAACGCCAGCCCCTGAGCGACCGGATACAGCACGTCCCGGTGTCCTCAGGACCGGCTCCGGGTCACGGCCTCGAGCACCGACTCGGCTTCGGCGAGCATAAAGCCGAGGTCGGCGGGCTGGGCGACTTCCCGTTCGGCGTCGGAGACGATGATCCGGGCCTGCTCCTCGATGGCCGCGCCATGCTCAGGTTCGTCTCCGGCCACGGCGGCGCAGTTGCCGAGCAGCCGGAGCAGCGCGTGGGCGACCGTCGGCTCGCTGGCCCCGTAGCGGCGGATGAGCCCGCACATCACCGCGAGGTAATCGCCGAACCGCCGGGCCGGGATGATCACTATGCCCAGGCCGTGGCGGGTCACGTAGGTGCCCAGCCGCTGCCGGGCGAGCGCGCAGAAGATCACGGACAGGTGATCGACGGCCTGGACGGCGGTGTAGGGGTCGTTGACCGCCGGGGACAGCGCCTTGCACGCCACGTCGACGAGCTGCCGGATCCCGAACGCGGCGTCCTGCTCCAGGGTCCGCTCGAACCCGATCCGGACTCCGCTGTCCAGGGCCCGGGTCAAGGCCCGCGGATCCGGAGCGGGATCTTCGGGCGAGGCACGCCAGACCCACGCCAGCGTCGTCCCGGCCACCACATGCTCGCCGACCCTGAGCCGCAGGCGCAGGCAGACGCCGTGCTGGGCGGCACACGGCAGCAGCCTCCCTGGGCGCACCGCCTGCACGTACCCCGAGCGCCGGGACAGGACCGGCACGGCCCACGCCGGTACCTCGGGCGCCTCCTGGCCGCCGGCGAGCAGCCCGTCTCCGATCACCGCCAGGGTGTTGCGCTGCACCGTCTCCATGATCGCGTCGACCTGGATCGAGTGCAGCAGGTGGTCGGCGAAGAAGACCAGCAGGCCGAGGCTGGCGAACAGCAGCACGATCGCGCCGCTGACCGCGAGCCGGGGGAAGGCAGCGGTGCGGCTGCCGCCGGAAACGCCGACCGTGTACAGGCCGGCCGCGCTGTAGGCGAAGGTCGCGACGAACGCGCTGAGCACGACCTGGTTCGGCCGGTCCCGCAGGAAGTTCCGCAGCAGCCGCGGCGAGAACTGGGTGGACGACAGCTGCAGCGCCACCACGGCCAGGCCCAGCAGCAGCGCGATGATGGTGATCATCGTCCCGGTGATCCCGAACAGCAGCGTCCGGGCGTCATCTGGCGTCCCTTGGAATGCCAGCGGGGACCGTGCCCCGACGCTCACCGATGACAGCACCGCCCCCACGGCCAGCGCCGCCACCACCGACAACGTGGGCAGCACCCACAGCGCCCCGCGCAGGTACTCCCGCAGCGCATCGCGACCCACCATGCTCCACCTCCACGATCCGGCTCTGGCCCGTTTCCGCGGAAACGCCGGCCAGCACTAGCCACAGCCTGGCACTCTGGCGGCCGGACCGGCGAGGTCTAGACGTGTCAGGCGCGTCGGGAAGTCT
>Ga0306924_10003099_pt1 | contig 15887 bp, 15 predicted proteins | sample sta12Can44000111_FD_203756 | JGI IMG/M metagenome (GOLD analysis project Ga0306924, IMG submission 203756) | Lab enrichment of tropical soil microbial communities from Luquillo Experimental Forest, Puerto Rico - statanox.12C.anox.44.000.111 (v2)... | ecosystem: Environmental > Terrestrial >... | reverse complement strand
AACTTGACTTCCCCCCGAAGTAGACGGGCAGCTCGCTGGCCTGACCGCCCAGGAGGCGGCTGACTTGCTCGCCTACCTCAGCAGCCGCAAGTAATCGGGGGAAGGGTATCGACCGCTGAATTGGCAAGGCGGTGCATGGCGGGCCAAGCGGCCGGCCCCCTACCAAAGCTTTTGGCTTGAGGCGCTTGCCGTCCTGGTCCTCACCGTCAATGTCGGGGGCTTCCTTGCCGATATTCAGGCCAGTTGATGCAGCCGATTCACCATTCGCGCTTACAGCCTCGGTTTCCGCTCGTCCTTCCGGTCAGTTGGGGATTCAGGGTAGGCCGATTTTATAAGTCTTTTTTCCAAATGCAAGAGAAAAGATCCGTTTTTGGGGGAAAAAAAGAATCCCGTTTTTCTGATAAGTTGCTTTGATATTTTGCTTGACAATCGGCAATGAATAAATGAATATATGAGAATTCCGCGATGCAATGCTGCCGGTTGCTCCCACCACAACGCCTGCCGTGTTGACGCGTTAAATTTGTAAATGTGTAAACCTCGGTTGACATTTGCATTCAATCTTTATCGTGCGCGGATTTGAGCGAGCAGGCGTATGGGAACTTGGCCGGGGATCTGCGCCGTTTTGCCGACGTTTGGTGAGAAGGACAGGGTCCGCGAGTGGTTTGACAAAGCCGTGCCGTGGATGGAACAAGGCGAGGGAGACGACGCCGAGTTGAAACGCGTTCGTGCGGAGACGGCGGAGTTGCTCGGGCTGAAAAAGAAGGACTGAGTGCCGTAGGCATGTGGCCGTCACCGCCATCGTGCTCCGCGACGGACCTTTCAGGTAATACGACTAGGTCGGTTAGGCAAGGTTGCCACGCACCCTTCCCACCGGCCCCGCAGCACCCGGGCGCCTGGTCTGCACGCCCGGAACGCTGTTCTTTTGGACTTTCGCAGACCGACTCTCCTTAGGAGGATCGAATTATGTTGACCTTTTTTTCCCAGTTGCTGCCGTCGCGGTCCTCGCGCCGCGGCGCCGAGCGGGTCCCCCGGCACCGACCGCACCGGCCACCGTCCGTCCCGCGGAGGCCCTTCGGACCTCGCATGAAGTTCACGAGTCTGGTCGGCACCGCGGCTGTCGTGCTCGCGTTGGCCGCGAGTTCAAGAGCCTATGCGGATACCCTGCTCGACTGGGATTTCCAGAACGTCCGCACCGTGGACCGAGTTTCGGAATCCGAAGGTTACTCTTCGGACCCGTCTATCTGGGGTATCGTGTCCCAGTCGGGCGGGGGTCCGGCCGAGGATTGGGGCGACCTGGGGGTGGCATTCTTGACCCGGTTCTTGGGCACCTATCACCCGTTCATTCTCCTCGAAACAACCGAGACGCTGTATCTGGAAGACCTGACGTTCCAGCACTGGCACAACCACAATCCCGGATTCCCCACCTATCCAAACTACAGCGTGCAACTCCAGCTCGATGGGGGTGAGGGCTTCTTCGATGTCGGCGAACCGCTGCTGCTGGATAATGACAATGCCGGCTCTACGGCTACGATTGCGATCGGCATAACCCTGCCGCCGGGGACCTACTTGGTACGCTGGGACCCGCGGGGCTTGGCGTACGGCACGGACACGAGCACGGACTTCTTCGCGCTGACTGACCTCCAGCTGAACGGGGCAATCGGGGAATAAATCCGAAGGCTCCGCGAACGAGAAGCGGCGGCCGGTGCCAGATTTCGGCAACTTCCGCCGTATTAGCAGTATCAAGCTCAATGGCGACAACCACCAATGAAGGCGGGCGGTGAGGTCATGCTGCCAAGCAACGTCCTTACCGGCTTACCCCTCACCCTAGCCTCTCCCCTCGCAGGGGAGAGGGTAGGGTGAGCGGTGGCAGCGCCCGGGCGCCTGGTCTGCGCGCCCGGAACGCTGTTCTTTTGGAGTTTCGCAGACCGACTTTCTTTTGGAGGATCGAATCATGTTGAAGCCTTTCACCTCTTATTTTTGCGGGGCTGAGTGCCCGCTTCATTCGGGACCCCCACCCATATGATCGCGGTGGGTATACAAGTCTGAAGCGCGAGCGAAGGGCCAATGCCAGCCCGTCCTGCGCCGGCGCTTCAAGCTTTTATCCCCGGTTTTGGCCGACGGCTTTTAGAATTCCCCGAGCAGGAAGGCCGCCTCCACCAACCTGCAACCCGACAGGGCGGACACATTTTTTTTGGGAGATGGACCATTGCCAAGTCGGATTACCTGGCCGCAGAGAATCACCTGGCTGCATGGTCAGAGCGGAACCGGCTGCATCAGGAACAATTACAATCTCGACTGCAAGATGCGGCGTTGCCCTGCGATATGTCGGCGTCGATCCAGATTGCCAAATGGGTTTATCAGCAGACCGAGAGGGCGAACGGCCAGGTTTGGGTGAAGGAGAAAGTGCTGAAGCATCTCAGCCCCACTTGGGCGCAGGTTTTTGCAGCGTGAATCACCTTTGAGGTCAACCGGCACCGGCGCCTTCGTGTGCCCGGTCATCTACGAAGGAACCACGGAACAACGGCGCAAATAACGGCCAAGCCGAGCAGAATGGCGGGGGAGGATGTTGCTTCCAACTGACACCCGTTTGTGCCATTATGGTTGAATCAATTCACGATCAGTGGACACGCCAAGCAATACTGGCTACACCAATTTTAGAATACCGGTCGTAATTGCAATTTATCGTTTCTTGAAGAGGAGGAACCCAACTCATGAGAGTACATCTGCTCATTTGGGGGTTAGTAGTGGCCGTTTTTGGGGGAGCAGCGATGCCGGCGCACGCGGACCCGCTGAACGTCACTGATTTTGATTCCCTGGGGGAGTTCCCGTGGGGGGCAAGTGTGTACACAATCAACACTTCAGGCGACCCAACCCTGACGGGACCGGATGGGACCGCTATCACTGGAGTCGTTTTTGACGGTATCGCAGTCTTCACCTTCGATTCAATCACGATCGGCAAAGGCATGACCATCACAGCCTACGGAGACCGGCCACTCGCCCTCCTGTCGTACTCGGACGTAGTCATGTGCGACACCGGCGCAGTACAGATCAATGGCAACATCGCGCAAGGAGGTCCGGGCGGAGGTAGCGGCGGGGGATCAAGTACTTCCGGCCAGGGCCCTGGTGGCGGAGGAATCGGCGGGGGCGGGGGGTTCGGTGGTCATGGTGGGGGAAATGGTGGGCCCAATTACGGTGATCTAGCCGTTGCCTTGGAAGGCGGTAGCGGAGGAGGAGGTGGAGCTAATCATGGTTCCCCTAGCAGTGGAGGTGGCGGCGGGGGAGGGATCGAGATCGGCGCACTCGGGGGGATTCTCATCGGGGGCAACGGTATCCAGGCGATGGGGGGAATCGGCGCTGACAGTATTCATTTTCGTTCATATTACTCCTCTGGCGGGGGGGGTGGCAGCGGCGGCGGCATCTTCCTTCATGGTGAATCCGTTGAGCTTGAAGGGCTCTTGAACGCTATGGGCGGCCGCGGCGGTCGCCGCTCTGACGTTGCCCCTGGGGGTGGGGGGGGCGGCGGCGGACAGGTGCTCATCCTAACCGGACAGGGGGGCTTCTTGAACAACGGCGAAATCGACGTCTCCGGTGGTATCGGCGACGGTGGCAACGGCGAAGACGGCACGATCACCATCGGAGATTTAGGCCCCGAGCCTGTTACGCTTGGTATGGGGGTCCTCGGCGCTCTCGCTTTGTTGGATTTTGCCCACCGGCGCAGAAAACGAGCTTTGGCAGCCGCCAGCTCGGGAGACTTCGAAAGGACTCGTGTCGGGTAATTTTAATGCCCTTCGTTTGGCACAAATGGTTGTTAACTTTCCACCTACCCCCCGGCGCCCGACAGGCCATGGAGCGTTGGTCGCTCAGGCTGGCTTGGGTAATTCTGTTCCTGCTGTTGTTCACAGGCGTGCCGCTCTTTCTTTGCATGCCCCTATATGCGGATGTCACCGCGTTTGACCTCTGTGCGCGCAACCTCTTCCGTGGCGGGATTCACTATCGCGATGCTTTCGATTACGGTTTGCCCGGCATGGTTTGGCTCCATGCCGGGATTCGCGCAGCGCTGGGCTGGCGCCCGGAAGTAATGCGCCTGGTGGATTTCCTGGTCGTAGCTATTTGCACCGGACTACTGGTCTTATGGCTGCAGTCGCAGGGTTTGAAGCGGCCGGCACTTGCATGGACCGCAGTGGTATTATTCACCTTCTACCTTGCGACTCCAGAGGTGTGCCACTCTCAGCGCGACATGTGGATGCTGTTACCGGCCCTGGCTGCCCTGCACATGCGTTGCCGGCGAGTGTCGGCTGTACTGGGCTCGAGCATGGCATCGTGGCGCGTGGCCGTCCTGGCGGGGATCGAGGGACTTTTTTGGGGAATAGCCTTTTGGATCAAACCATTCGTTGCTATCCCAGGTTTGGTCTGCTGGCTGCTCACGGTCGTGCAAATTTGGCGGGGTTCTGCACAGGCAGGCCGGGTACTTGCAGCAGATTTGGCTGGCCTATTCGCTGGCGGACTCCTCGCCGCTTTGTCGGGGATCGCTTGGCTATGGTCGGCGGGGAGTTGGCCCTTCTTTTTGGATACGCTTTTCAACTGGGACTACGATTATTATCGATTTGCCACCAACGGGCCTCTATGGCGTGCGGGGTTTCTCCTAAAGCAATTTCCGCCCTGGGGCTGGATCCACTTGCCGGCCTTCGTAATCGCGGTCTGGGCGATCGGGCGCGCCTTGGTCCGGCCGGCATTCCCGAAAGCAGCAGTTCATTCCGGGCTGTGGCAAGAGGCGCTCTTGGCCGGTTTTTACCTGGGGTGGTTGGTACAGGCCAACTACCTTCAGTATGGCTTCTTGTATCACCTTGCGCCGGCGTGCATTCTAGCGCTGGCGGTCGTGGCCGGCAGGCGCTGGCTGCCGGGAGATTCTCCGCTGGGGTGGATCATTCTTGCCGGCTTTCTGACCATTGCGGTTGTTCGGCACCCGTTGATCGATTTCGAGCGCACGGCCCTATGGGCCCGTTGCTGTCGGGAAGGAAGCTCGCCAGATGTCCAGAACCGGTTGACCTTGAGCACTGAACCCCGGAGGCCGGACTGGGTGGCGCTGGCCCGAGTGGCTGTTTTTCTACAAGAACTAGGTTTGCGCGATGGCGAGTTGACGTGTTACAGTTTCGGCACAATCCCTCTTTACCTGCAACTCGACCTGAAACCTTCGACCCGGTTCGTTTATGCCATCGAGGAAATGATCACGTTAAACCCCTTACGGCAGGACATAATCCGTGCCGAGTTGGCTGCGAGCCAGCAACGGTACGTGGTGACAGATCTGCAGTTTTTGGCGGCCGACCTCCAAGTCGCCGGTGTTCTTCAACCCAGGGCCCAGGAGTCAGGGAGTGGGCTAAAGCTCTGAACAGACTTTCCGCAAGCGCTCAGGAGACGATATCCCTGGTCGGAGCCGATAGTCTTTCGGTCCGGCCCCTACCTCGTCCACCAAGACACAGGCTCGCTGCGGCGTTGAGACCCACGCCGCGCGGACAAGTTATCAAAGCTTCTTTCATTCGATTTTCCAAGATTACAATGGCAAGGACTCCGACCCATAAAGAAAAGTTGATCTTTGGTCCTTACGATCCTGGACCACTTCGAAAAGGTGACCGGTGAAGGTGGCTCGCCATGCGAAATAACGCATCACGTGGGAAAATCAGCCTTTGGTGTTCTTGCATCGGCATCGTTCTGTTGGTGGGCCTCGCTGTTCTACTTCTGGTGGACATCCTTTACCTGGAACCGTACACCCGCATGGGTACGGGGCCGCCGACACCGGCAACCAAAGCGGCGGGCGTGACGCTTGCTATTGGCGGCGTTCTCTTCGTGGTCATCGAGTTGGTAGCCTTCGGCTGCGGTATTGTGGCCAGGCGCACAGCAGCCGGAAAGGCGGGGCTGGTCATATCAGGCGTGTTGCTCCCGCTCGTCCTCGGCCTAGTGGGTTTCACCTTTCACATAGTTAAATGGTCATGGTGATATTGTGACACCGACACCAAGCCTCGACCTGCCCTCGGCACTGCTAATTGTCGATCATGACCTCTATGGACTTGATGATCGCCGTGACCGTATCTCCGGCTTTCTGCAAGACCTGGGGGCCGGTAAGCTGGTGGGGACGTCGGCGAGGCTTTCCACCGAACGACAAGCTTTTGAAACTGACCGTAGCGGCCTACAACGCGATTCATTCGCTTACGGTTGAGCAGCATTACATGGGATGCGAGAGCGGGGTTGGTCGGGAAACAATACGGTAGCCGGCGCATGCACATTTCCTGGGATGTATGCACGAACGGACCACCTAACCGTCAACTCGGGAGGGAAAAATTCGGTAAATTCGGCGACAAATTTGACAAATCTGGCAGCTCCGGCGGCGATGCATTCGCTTGCCGTCGAGCACTGCATAATCGGCCACGCACATCTTGGTGACTCGAAAACTCTCCTACTTGGGTGTTGCGCGCTTTCCAACCCTACGCCGGAGGAACGCGAGCCGGGGCAATGGGACACGATTGCCCCTGGAAGAACTGACCATTCAAACTGTCACAGTCGGAACGAGTCATATTGTCCGCACAGACGCCTTGCCCATCAACGACGTAAACACATGCCCCAGTTGTAGTTGAATCGGCGGACGAAAGCACGTTCAAAGCCTTGGCCGCGATGGCCCAAGAACCTCCCGGGGGTACAGCGTTAGCGATTGCCGTCTGGATAAGAGCGCTCCATTTTTGGATAGCATCCCGCCAAGTCAACCCTTTACCCGCATCGTTGATTTTTTTCACGGCACCATCAAAATCGTTTTCGGAAATGGTGGACATCGTTCGACTCCGTGTGATTTTTTCGGACCCAATTGCCGGCTATACCCCGGAGGTCCGTGAGGCCGAGGTTGGCTCAAACACCAAAATCAACGTCATTCCAGAAGATGGGACAATCGACCGGTCACTGGCGGACCACCCCGGTCTTTAAGCCGTTGGCGCCGGCGGTCCCAACTTTGGGCATCGAGAACATGAACAACGCCGTTTTCATCCAATTCCATCCCCGTACTCATCTCGATCCAGGAATTGATTTGCTCCACGTCTCCTTTCACGGCAGTAGCCACTTTCCACAACCGGGCCGTACCATCGTCGCTTCCCGTCAAGACGCGGTCCCCGGCCGGATTGAACCGCGCGGACCAGATGGCCGCTTGATGAACAAGGGGTGGACCGAGAGGTTTTCCCGAAGCCGCATCCCAAAGCCGGGCCGTAGAGTCCATGCTCGCCGTCAGGACGATGTGACCGTCGGGACTGTAAGCGACGGCCATCACCTCATCCTGATGTTGCAAAGCTGGGGCAAGCTGCTTGCCGGTCGCCACGTCCCAAAGGCAGGCCGTATAGTCCCGGCTTCCGGTCAGGACGGTCTGGCCATTGGGACTCAAGGCCACAGCCAGGACAGCCTCTTCATGCGCCAGCGGTGGACCGAGGGGATCGCCCGTTTCCACGCTCCAGACCCGGGCCGTTTTATCGGCACTGCCGGTCACGATGGTCCGGCTATCCAGGCTAAAGGCGACGGCCAAAATACGGTCTTGGTGCGGAAAATGGCGAAGGAGCCGCCCCGTCGCCACGCTCCAGAGTTGGGCGGGCCCCGCGCCGCCTGCCGTCAGGACCATCTGGCTGTCGGGACTAAACAGGGCCATCCGGACTCCAGTCGGAGCCAACAGTGGAAGGTCGAGCGGTAACCCCGTTTTGGTCATCCAAAGCCGGACCCCGTTAAAACTATTCGCCGTAAGCCCAAGCCGGCCATCCGGGCTAATCGCCACGTGAATGGCCATCAAGGTGTTGTTGCCTGGGTGCGACAGGACTGGGCCTATTCGTTTGCCCGCGGCGACATCCCAGAACTGGGCTTTTTTGTCCCAGTCTCCAATCAAGGCCACTTGTCCATCGCAGCTATAGGCCACGCTGGCAATCTGTTTATCGTGCCAGATGATAGGGCCCCTCGGCTTGCCCGTGGCAGCGTCCCAGAAGCGGACCGAGTTGTCAAAGCTCCCGGTCATGACCTCGACGCCGTCCGCCCGAAAGGCCAGGGCCCGGACAGGGCCGCCGTGCGGCAGGATTATGGCATCCCCTTTTGCCGCCGTGGTTTCCCAGAGGCGGGCCGTTTTGTCTTTGCTCGCAGTCAGAACGAATCGGCCGCCAGGCCCAAAAGCCACGACATGGACTTCGTCCCGATGTGGCAGCGGTTGGCCCACCGCTCTTCCGGTCGCGATTTCCCAAAGGCGGGCCGTCCTGTTGCGGCCACCAATGAGCAGGTACTTGCCGTCCGGGCTGAATGCTAGGGCGGTGATCCAGCCCCTGTTCGGCAGAATGAGGCCGAGTGCTTGGCCGGTGGCCATGTCCCAGAATCGCGGCGAATTCGGGCCTCCGGTGACGGCGGTCCGACCGTCGGGGCTAAAAGCCACGGGCTGAAGACCCTGAATCGGCGGGCCTGTCGGCGCTCCGTCGGCGGCCACGGACCGGAACGCCTGAGACTGAATCGGCCGACCCGCCAGTGCTCCCGCCGCTGTCCAAGATCGAAGGGTCGTACCTTCCGCGGTCAAGACGATTTGCCCATTCGAACTGAAGCTCACCACTCTTACCTCCTTGGCGTGCTGAAGGGGAGGACCTAAACGTTCTCTGTTATCTACCTTCCAAAGCTGGGCGGTTTTGTCGCTGCTCCCGGTCACTACGGTCCGGCCGTCGGGGCCAAAGGCGACGGCCAGGATCGCGCCGGTGTGGCGAAGCGGCGGGTCGAGGACCTTTCCCGTGGCAACATCCCAGAAATAGGCGGCGCCATCGGCACAGCCGGTCAACACCGTCGCTCCGTCGGGACTAAAGGCCACGTCACGAACTTCGGCCGGATGGACCAACGGAAAGCCGAGAGGTTCGCCTGTCTCGGTGCGCCACAGCCGGGCGGTATGATCCGTGCTACCCGTCACGAAGCTCTGCCCATCGGGGCTCAAAGCTAGGGCCACGACTTCGCACTGATGCCCGAAGATCCCGGCGAGGGAATGAACGCGGCCATTTGCGGCGGCCAGATTGGTCCGGATCACCCGGTGAAGGTCGGGCTCATCGGTCGGCGCATTTTTCAATGCCAGGCCGAAGTGGAGCATGCCCAGGCCAATTCCATCCTGCTCGCAGTCGGTAATCCCCTGGTTCAGGAGATTTACAGCCAGCTGGTATTGCGCCTCACCCAGAGCGCTCTGGAGGGCCTGCGAATTCTGGAACTCCTGAATGCCGAAAAGCACCGGAACGACCAGGGCCGTCACCAAAAGGACCACGACCAAGCCGCCGGCCGTAGCGAGGGCCGGCTTGCGCCGGCACCAGCGAGACAATTGCCCGAGGAGACCCACCGGGCGCGAACGCACCGGCTTGCCGTCGAGGAAGTGCCGGAGGTCGTCGGCCATTGCCTCGGCGCTCGGGAAGCGCCGGTCCGGCGTCTTCTCCAGGCATCTCAGCGCAATGGTCTCGAGGTCCCGCGGCACTTTCGGCTGCAACCGGCGGGGCGGCACCGGCTCCTCGGCCACTACCTGCAGCATCGTGTCGAGGGGCGTCGCCGCCTTGAAGGGGGGCCGGCCCGTGAGCAGTTCATACAGAACCGCGCCCAGGGCATATACGTCCGCCGCCGGGCTGATCTCGTTGGTCGGCCTGTCGGCCTGTTCCGGAGCCATGTAGCTTGGCGTTCCCACAATGGCTCCACTTTGGATCGCTTCTTCCGTCTGATCGAGCAGCTTGGCCAGACCGAAGTCGGTGATCTTGGGCGTGTTATTCGCGGTCAACAATATGTTCGCCGGCTTCAGATCTCGATGCACGATGTTACACCGATGGGCGACGTGCATGGCCCGGGCCAAGGTCTCGATCAATTCGGCCGCCCGGCGCGGGACTAGCGGCGTGCCGTCCAGTTTATCCGCCAGGCTACCGCCTTCCACGAGCTCCAGGCAAAGGAAGGGTTTACCGTCGGCCTCGCCCACCTCATGGATCTGGACAATATGGGGGTGTTGCAACCGGGCCAAGGCCTCCGCATCATTGCGCAAACGCAAACGATCCTTATCCCCGGAGTACCGGCCTGCCAGAATCATTTTCAAGGCGACCAGACGTTTCGGCCTCAGCTGCCGGGCCTTGTAGACGACGCCCATCCCGCCCCGTCCCAACTCCCCAAGCAATTCGTAGCCTGGCACGACTGGCCAATCTTCGATGATGGCTTCGGCGGATGGTTTGCCATCGGGTGGGGTATCGGCCCGTGCGTCTCCGAAATCCGCTTCGGCCCGATCATCGGCCGCATCGCCTCGGGTTGCTTTCATGGGCGTTTCTTCAGGAAGCACATCGCGGAACTGCTCCAGTTTCGCAATCTTCCGCTCCACATCCGCGATCAACTCGGGACACTCCGCGCACAGCTCCTCGGCGGAGATGTTGATCCCCCTTTGCCGGCCTTCCTCCCAACGCTCCAGGATCTCAATGAGGCGGTCATCGTTGAGGGGCATGGAATCAGCCTCGGTTGGGGAAAATCTCTTCGACTCCGGGCATCCACTCCACCAACTTCACCCGGGCCTTGAGCCAGAGCCGGCTGACGGCTTTCGGAGTCTTCCCGAGGAGTTCGGCGGTTTCGCTCTGAGCCAACCCTTGATACCAGTGGAGATCAACCACCTCCCGCTCCTCCGGCGGCAGTGTTTCGACCCGACGGTGGAACTCGGCCCAAAGGGCGCACACCGGCGGCCCATCGGCCGAGTCGACAAATGGAGTCGGACGCCGGCCGTCGGTCTCATGTCCTTCGACCGAGTTCGCTTCGTGGGCGCGGCGGACCTTCTGGCGGCGGGCCAGGTCCACCAACACGTGGCGCATCAGCGCCGCCGAGAATGTGAAGAACTCACGGACGCTGGGCGGCTGGCATTCCCGCAGCGCTTTGAAAAGGCGTAGAACGGTTTCGTCCAGGATGGTGTCGGTGTCATGCCTGAGGCGGGGGAAATCGTGGTGGAGAAGCTTTCGCGCCAGCAGGCGAAGTCGTTCGTAAGCGGCGCCGATCAACTCGTTGCGGGCCGCGTCGTCTCCCTGCTTCAGGCGGTCGAGCAAGCGTTGGAGGTGAATGCTATTATTGCTCGCCACGTCCATTTCCTCCCGGAAGCTACGTTGCGTCGACCGGTACGGGTCTCTTGAAATTGGCCGCAAACGACGGCTGCCGGCAGGCGTAAACTTTACCATAAGGACACCCCGAAAACCACGCAAATTGCCCCGCGAATTCGGGATTTCTTTCGCGACCTACTTAGCCTAGCGTTTCAGGGTAGCGTTTCGGACAACCATGTGCTGAATTTTTTGTTCTTGAAACCCGCTTCTATTTCCCAGGGGCCGAGCGGTCTAATCGGAAACGGCTATTCCGAAAACCGAGTTTTTTTGGAAATGGTCGTCCAAAATACCTCCTTGGCACGCTTAGCTAAAGGAGAAGTGAAATCGGAGGCATCTACCAGAAAATCCGCAATGGCAGGGTGCTGATCCGACTTCCACGCAGCTTCGAAACGCAGGCATACGGCATCCACATGTCGTTTCTTTGATAAAGATAAGGAGTCTGGAATCGAAACATGGCTGCGGCTCATTTGACTCATTGCTCGTGCGAGCCTCTTCGCCATGCCCCATTTCCAGCACCTACGATTTTAGGTTTATAAGTGGTCAATTGCAAAAGGATTCGGGATATTCGGGCAATAGCTACCGTCTCATGGCGTGTTTTTCCCGGACTCTTGGAATGGTTAACAGGAGCACTCCTATGTTGATTGCGTATTTCACCACGGATGAAGTCAATGAGGAATTGGCCAACCGGATGGCCGAAGCGGCCGGGGTGAAGCTGTATCCAATGTCGGCGCGCGACGAACTTCCCAATGGGCGGTTCGACGCGGTGGTCTACGACTTGGATTTTGTACCTTGGAAACGGCGAAAAGAACTACTGGCGAGACTTCTGGCAAAACCGTCGCGCAATCCGGTGGCCTTGCACAGTTACAACCTGGATGACCAAGAAATGGAGGATTTAAGGAGCAAGAATGTGGCCGTGTTTCATCGCCTGCAGCCAGAGGTATTTAAGCTCGTAAGGCTAATGGCGGGACTGTAACAGCGAGCACTCCAGGTCATTAATTAGCTCGGCCGGTGCGCCATTGCGAATCAAGCATGGTCCAGCGAAGTCGCCCATTCCGTTTGCGCCTTCTCGGCCACCCCCTGGCGGGTTGTTGTCGGTGAGCCGGTCCACTGTACAAACCGACAAAAGAGTACGGTCTTCGAGAATTTCCAATCGGGGACGGAAGGAACGGCCAGAGCGCTTACAACTTTCGGCACCTGGCGAACCCACGACCCTTACTTCCAAATTTTGCTATCCGCAAGGACTGTCGGCGGCAAATCACGGCGCCCAGGGTTCGCCGAGTCTTTTTCGAAATCTCTTTATTTGGAATCCGCCCGAGCATTCCATCTTCTCGTTTTGTCCAAGGCCGGCCAGCATTGGGAGGGCGGGTTCCAAGACGCCGGTGGGTCAAACTGATATTCCTTCGGTGTTCGACAGAAAGCTTCTTACCAAGATTAGCAGCCCGTAGGGCCGCTATAACATGAGCTGGCCTCGACTTGCCGATTTTTGTGGCAGCAATCTTCGCCCTGACTACGGGGCGGCCATGCGCATCCCATGCACGTTGGCGGACTTCATCGGTTAATCGCTCGGGCGCGTAGTCTCGGTACAACCGGGCAGTTCCGTCGTTGACAGCGGGTACATCCAATGCATTTCGCCACTTCCAAACTGTTTGGGTTCCTACTCCCCACTAGTAGCAAACTGCGATTTCGGATTCGCGTTTCACGGCTTTGACCAAGTCGCCGCAGAGTATGTAACCGCGGGCTCTCCTCTTGACGGCGGTCATCGGCCACGGGATACGTCCGCGATAGATTTTGACTACCGGCACGCAACCCCGCAGTTCACACCAGAGTTTTTGACCCAACCGACATTTTGGGGGATGGTAGGGACCATGCAAAAGTTTGAACAGTTGATGACGGTACAACCGGGTCACTAACATGGACAATTCCCGCCATCTTCCAGCAGTCGCAGTCCGATTCCGCACACTTGGATGTGCGGGGCAGCGCAGCACCGCTTCAGCCAATTGACAGGACAGCGAGGGCTGTGTGATCAAGAGTGGGTTCCTGTGAGGTCACTTCGTCATTTTTTGTGTCCCGGGCATTTTTTGGCTCAGCGGGTATCCCTTTTGCTTCACACACAGAAAATGGTTTTTTTCCCTCCGGGAGTGAAGTGGAGGAAAGCGGTATTTTCCAAACCCTTTGTTGGAGGGAGTCGAATACGGCTCGCCTGCCTTTGCGTCCCTGGCTGAAAAGCACAGCCCATTCTTTAAGGAGTGGTTGGGCGTTGGCTGACCCTACGAACCGACACCGTACTCGGTTGGTCCTTGAGGGACTGGAGGATCGCTGTTTGTTGAGTGTCGATTTGCTTGTTACCAGTTCTAACAGCAACAGTGTTCTCCGTTATGACAGCACGACCGGGGCATTTATCGACGCCTTTGTCCCCGAAGGTAGTGGTGGATTGGACTCCCCAATTGGATTGACTTTTGGGCCGGACCATAACCTGTATGTTTCCAGTGAAAACAATAGCAGTGTCAAACGATACGACGGGCAGACGGGGGCCTTCATAGACGCTTTCGTTTCTTCCGAGAGCGGTGGCTTGGATCATCCGACTACCGACGTGTTCGGCCCCGATCAGAACCTCTATGTTGCAAGTGCCTTTAACAACCGGGTTCTACGATATAACGGAACGACCGGGGCGTTCATCGACAACTTCGTTCCCCCCGGAAGCGGCGGACTCGTACATCCTGCAACAGCGATTTTTGGACCGGATGGCAACCTTTATGTAACCAGTCAAATCGGAAATAGCATTCTACGCTACAACGGCCAGACAGGTACGTTCATTGACGCCTTCATTCCGCCTGGCTCAGGTGGATTAAGTAGCCCCATTGATATGGTGTTCGGGGCCAACGGAAATCTGTACGTCACCAGTCTAGACAACAACAGCGTCCTGCGCTATAACGGCCAGACCGGGGCGTTCATTGATGCGTTCGTCACGCCCGGAAGTGGCGGCTTGGATTTCCCTCTCGGATTGGCTTTTGGACCAGATCGTAACCTCTACGTCAGCAGCGCAGGCAATGACAGTGTGCTACGCTATGACGGTACGACAGGGGATTTTATCGACACGTTTGTTTTGCCCGAAAGCGGAGGGCTGCTCCGGCCTGAAAGACTGCTGTTCTACACAGTGGCTACTGCTCCGACAGTGACTTGCTCGGTGGCTCAAGCGCTGCTCTGGCCGCCCAATCACCGCCTGGTGAACGTAGGGCTGGGCGTTACCATCGATCCCCCCGACGCCAATCTGCACATCCTGGTCTTTGCCGACGATAACGCCGGTCCTGCCGATGCCGCCGACATCGGCCCTGGAACCCTCCAACTGCGTGCGGAACGCCAAGGTGGTGGCAACGGGCGAGTGTACCTGATCGTGGCGACAGCCGCCAACCCAGGTGGAACCAGTTTCGATGTCTGCGACGTCGCCGTGCCGCATGACCACAGCCCCCGGTCCATCGCCTCGGTGCGGCAGCAGGCAGCTGATGCCGCGGCGTATTACCAGGAGTTCCAGACGGCCCCGCCGGGTTATCACTTGCTTGGCGAAGGGCTGGAAGGCGGTGGCGCACCATCTTCGGGCCGATCCGGCCGCAGCGCCCTTCCCGGCGACATCTTCCAGCTCAATGCCCCTGCATTGGCTACGCTTTTAGCCTCCCCGAAGCAAAGTTTCCTTTGGAGCATCGGCGATGCCGCCGTACCCGCCGAGACTTTACTTTCCCCTTCGGCCCTCCTGCCGGTGGATAGGTATTTTGCTGCCACCCACACGGAAGGCTTCCGTGTGACGACACCGCGTTTAGATCGGGCGGAGTGGAACGAAGGAAATGGTCTGGGCTTTAATCTGGTGCTCATGGATGACAGACTGGTGGGTTGAGAAAACCTGTTTTCCGCCACGAGAGGTGTCCGCTTGTTCCGATCTACCAGCCGTTTGCAGCGGAAGTCTGGGCCGTACACACTGGTTAACTAGAGCTCTGAGATTTTCCTAAGTCTGTTGGGTTCGATTCAGGTCTTTGGTGTTTGGCTCATTCCGGCAGAGATTGCAACAGATACGCCGATCATTGTGAACGGGAACCAATAAAAAACCCGGCGACAATTTGTCGCCGGGTCATTTCCTGCTACCGCACTACTTCTTGTCTCCCGATTTTCTCGCGGGTAATTCGATTTGCTTCACCTTTTTCCCGTCCATCGTTACCTTGATTTCCGCTCCAACCGTCAACCGATCATCCTTGAGGCGGTCTTTGCTGATCCCTCCGCGCGGTCCGACAATTTTGGTATCGTCGGTCACGGTCAAATCCATTTTCTTGCCATCGTCCGTGGTGACCGAAACGGTGTTTTTTGTCGCATCGACTTTCGTTACCTTGCCGGCAATTGTTTTGGACGTGTCCTTGTCATCTTTCTTTGCCTTGTCTTGAGCCGCCACAAGGCCGGCCGCAAGGAGCAATCCCAACACTACCAACACAGGTTTGCGCAACATAGGTGCGTACTCCAAAAGAAGTCTTGGTCCTTTGATTTCCCGGACCAATAAGGGATCAACTTCTTTGTTACCGGAAAGCTTTGGCGATGGTAGGCAGGAATAGTCTATGACAAACAAAAACGCCGGCCAGCGAGGATCTGTTTGGACCACCGGAAACTCGCCAAGACAGTGCCAGAATGGGTAGCGCGTACACTTAGGGATGGACTCCCAGGTGCCGAAGTTCGGATTTTTCTTGACTTCGCCGAGTCTGGTCTTCATACTGGCCGTTCGGT
>Ga0306924_10003096_pt1 | contig 15891 bp, 19 predicted proteins | sample sta12Can44000111_FD_203756 | JGI IMG/M metagenome (GOLD analysis project Ga0306924, IMG submission 203756) | Lab enrichment of tropical soil microbial communities from Luquillo Experimental Forest, Puerto Rico - statanox.12C.anox.44.000.111 (v2)... | ecosystem: Environmental > Terrestrial >... | reverse complement strand
CTCCCGAGGGCGGCCGGTGGATCGTTGTCGCTCCGCCAGCTGCTGGTTGGCTCACTGGAACCACAGGCGCGGGTCTTACTGGGATGGCCCTCGTTGTCCCACCCAAAGGATCCACAGAGCACCAACGCATCGGCCAAAACACCGGACTCAGCTTTCTTACCGAAGACGTGCGTAGCTTGTTCGCAGAATGGTCGAGACGCGGAGTCCGTTTCCCGCTCCCACCGATGGAACCCGAATGGGGAGCTGGCCAAGCACGTTACGCGCTTTTTGAGGATGTGGACGGAAACAGCTTCTCTCTGATTGAGTTCGACGAGGCGACGCGCACACTCGAAGCAGAGCGCCGCGCCCAGGCCGCGAGGTTGGAAGCGGAGCGCCAGGCTGCGCACGACTTGGCAATCGCCAAGCAGGTGCAGACCCGTTTGTTTCCGCAACGCCAACCACCGATTCGAACGCTTGTCTATGCGGGGATTTGCCATCCCGCTCGGACCGTCGGCGGAGACTATTACGATTTTCTTGATCTCGGCAGCCGAAGGCTCGGGCTGGTAATAGCCGACATAGCGGGCAAGGGCATCGGAGCCGCTCTGCTCATGGCGAATCTCCAAGCGGCTCTACGCAGCCAGTGCGCGACGGCTTGGGAACATCCAGAACGATTTCTGCGGTCGGTGAATCAGTTGCTTCACGAAAATACAGCCGAGGGGGATTACGCTACGCTCTTCCTCGCCGAATACGATGACGACACGCGCAAGCTGCGCTACTCGAATTGCGGTCATCCGCCTGCCTTGCTGTTACGCGGCGACGACACTTTGGAAAGGCTCGGGGCAACCTGCACGGTGGTGGGCTTGTTCGAGAAATGGGATTGCGCTATGGAAGAACGACAACTGGCTCCAGGCGATGCCGTCCTGCTATACACCGACGGTGTTACGGAAGCTCAGAATGACGAGGGTGAGGAATTTGGCGAGCAGAGTCTGCTAGAAGCCGCGCGGCAACATCGAGACCTATCCCTGCCAGAGTTGTTGGCAGCTGTTGCAGATCAGGCTCGAAGATTCAGCCCTCAGGAACAGTCCGACGACATCACCTTGATCTTCGCCAAATGCACATGAGGTCAGCGACTATCGCAAGCTCAAGGTCAACCTCAACGGAAGGACAGGTCGCACGGATTCAGGCCACGCCCGAAACGAAGATCACAGGTTCGAGTACGAGCCTGTGCCACCTACTGATCTTTTCGAAGGGCATGGCCTTTCCACATCCAAAGGCCCGAAAGGACAAGTAGAGGAACGAAGACAAACCGAGTCGCAATGGCGTAGTTTGGAATTTGCTCAAACGGACTATAAATATACCCCTCTATCGGAATGGCAAGGGCGAGTGAATCCAACGAACAATTGAGCGTTTGGTGGCTTCCTGCATGACTGTGCGATTCCTTCCGATTCACGGATTTTGAGCCGCCTTAGGAGGCCACCCGGGAGTCTCAGCGCCGAACTGCTTGGCGTACTCGACAGTCAATCGCTGCCAGCCGGCAAGCTTCATCGCCTCAGCACCGACGAGGCGGCCAATGGGAGTTCCGCTGAGGAGGCGATCCAGAACATCGAAAGAAATGTGCCAGCCCGCCGCGCCCCACGAGATGAAGCGGCGATCGATGTTGTGCCACAGCGTCAGGCGCGTGCCGCCACCAAACGCTTCGAGTTCCCACCGCGTATCGTCGTACTCAAGCACCTTAGGAGCGTCAGCTCGCGTCACTCTTGTTTCCAGCGGCTTGGACGCTCTCATCCAGGTGAGCTTCACCGTTCCGACCGTGCCGAGGCTCCCATCGACCTCAAACGGAGCCCACTCGCGCAGTTCCGCTGGGTCAGTAAGGGCCTGCCAGACTTTCTCCGGCGAGTGGCTTAGCTCTCTGACGAGAATAAGCGTCCACTTCTCTCCGTCCTTTCGTACCTGCGCTCCGCTGGCCGGACCCGGTGTGTACAACGCGTGATCGGTCATCTTTTTCTCCTTCTCTTCCTTTTCTTCTTTTTTGTTCGTGTTGATTGATCCATGCGGTCGAGGTGGCGTTCGAGCGCATCCACGTGAGCGGACCAGAACCGGCGGAACAGAGCCAGCAAGACATCCACCTCCTGAAGTGGTTCAGGTTTCAGCCGATAGAGGCGGCGCTGCGCGTCCATGCCAGCTGGGTGAGCTGAATGAGGTTGCCGCAGGTGTCGTTCAGCATCGCAATGGTCGAAGCGGTCGCGTCGGTGGGCGGCATCGTAAACTCGGCGCCGCGGGCCTTGATCCGCTCGTAGTCGCCCTTGACGTCGTCGGTGAAGAACATGGCCCCGGGCTGGCCCTGTTGAAACATCGCCTGCTGATACGCTTTGGCCGCGGGGTTGTTATTCAGCGCCAGCTGCAGCTCAGTGCCATCCGGCTCCTCGCGCGAGGCCACGGTCAGCCAGCGATATGGGCCCTGACTGAAATCGGTCTTCTTGGTAAAGCCCAGTACCTCCGTATAGAAGCGCAGGGCCTTGTCCTGGTCGTCCACGTATACGCTGGTCAATTTGATTTTCATCGCGTTTCTCCTTTGTCATGTTCGCGGTTTGCGGCGCGTCGTCTCGCTTTCTTCCTTTTCGTTGGTGTTGCCCGATCCATGGACTGATCCATGCGGTCGAGGTGGCGTTCGAGAGCATCTACGTGCGCGGACCAGAACCGACGGAACTGAGCAAGCCAGGCGTCCACCTCCTGAAGCGGTTCCGGCTTCAGCCGGTAGAGACGGCGCTGTGCGTCCACCATGGATTCCACGAAACCGGCCTCGCGCAGCACTCGCAGATGCTTTGACACGGTCGGCTGCGGCATCCGAAGTTGACGCTCGATCTCTCCAACCGACTGTTGGGACGAGACCAGCAGGCTCAATATCGCACGGCGGTTCGGCTCCGCAATGATTTCGAACACAGATTCCATGCACTTCGTATACTCCAAAGAGTATATGCGTGTCAATGCATATAATGAGGGGGCCAAGCAACGGTGGCCGAAGTGCGTTTCTATAGTCTCGAGTGTTCAAGCTACCGCCCCAACATCACAGGAAGGAGGTTGTCGCGAGCGAGGCTTATCGAAACCGAAAGGGCGCGATACACATCGCGATGCACATTAGAGTTGCCTATGGTTTACTTCCAATGACTTGCAGTGCCGTCCGCTCTTCCATGTCATCGAAAGTATTTGTATCCGGCTAACTGTCACGGCAGCGTTCAACAACCGTTGGCCACACTGTTTTGTCTTTTTGATGAGCGAGCCAGCGGCACCCTTGCTGCCGTTTCCTTCCGAGCATGATTTCCACAACTTAACGATCTGCTCCACCGTCTGCATCATTTCCGAGGAACTCGTCGTACCGAATGACGGGTTTGTCTTTGCTTGAAAAAAGAGCCTGCCTGGCGCGCGGGTCTGGACCAGGATGTCGTCGACAGGTACTTCCGTCTCATATCGGAACAACTGTACGAACTCGTTGGCCAGTTCAATGCCTCGCATCCAGTTTTTGTCCCGATGGCGGCAAACAAGGCACCTCCTGTAGCTTGAAACGGAACTCCGTTCGGTGCTCACAACCTGGGGCCGGAAGTGATGAAAGACGCGATCGCACAGATCCGTTACCTTACGTCGAAACCGTTCGCAATGAACTTGTGGGTGTCGCTGACACCTCCAAGATCACTTCCACTTCGACCGGGGTGCCAAGGGGAAGGCTTGCGACTCCATACACCAATCGCCTGGGGTTTTTGTCTTTGCCGAACACGTCCTGCAGCAGCTTCGAAGCGCCATCAGCCACTTTCGGCTGTTCGCGGACATCCCCCTGAAGTGACCACCGATACACCAAGCCGGACATTAGCATCTGGGATCGCTCGACAGAGTGACGCGGATTCGTTACGGCGGAGGCTTGGCAGGCAGCATGGATCGTAGCGGTTCCGTCAGAGCGCCATCGAATGCGTCCTGAGGCGAGAAGATAAGCGTGCTGAAGATCACCATTTCGGAGACGGAAACGGAGACTCGATGGATTTTGCAAGGCAGGTTGGTCGGGCCGTGGGTTCCCGAACTGCGATCGTGCTGGAAAAAGTGGCACCGAACTCAAACCGAGCAAGTATGCGTTGGGGACCTAAATGACGTGACATTCATCGATGAAAGCGGGCAGAGGCTGCTCCGCGCAATTTGCAAAAAGGGTGCGCAGTTCGTGGCTAACGGAATCTACACGAAGCATCTGCTCGACATGGTTACGACTGACGGCAAAGGCGGTTAAGCCTGCCGGTGGCGTTAACTGTCGCGACCAAGTTCGCGATCAAGTGCGAGCTTCACGAGAGTGTGAGAACTCTCTACCGGAGATAAGAATCATGATTGTTGCATTCCTTCAGCCTATTGAGACAGCGGCACTTACCTCAACAGGATTACCCCCAGCGCCCCGCTAATGGTGCATTCTGGTGGTGCCGGGCGCCCGCGGAGACAGCAGTGGGGAACGAATTGACGGTTCCAGTTGGTCGGCGGCTGCATCAAATATCTGGATACTTTACGGCAGGACCTGCGTCCGGGTAGCCGCCAACCCCAGGATGATCGGCCCGCCGGTCCGAGGCGCCAAGCCCAGCCGCCGCCTCGGGCTGAGCTGTTGTGGACGCAAGGCGGTCGGCTTCACGAGCACGTACGAGAGGATCCTGACCACAACGGTGGACAACCTCGAGCACATCGAGTCGAAAATGGCTTGGCTATCGTCAGTCTTTACCTGCAACCCGGGGCAAGTTTAGACAGGGGCACGCTCTGGCTCAGGAAAAAGGAGAAAAAGAAAATCTCAGTCTCGGAGCAGGAACAGGACATCAAACTGTTGTGGAGAGAAGCAGTAATGAAGAGCCGAATCGTCTCAATTGGTCTCTTGACCTTTATATTTTTCTTCGACCTGAACGTGATGCGGGGTCAGGCTCCAGCAGAGCCTTTGACGTCAGAGCCTCCAGTCCTTCCGATGGACATAAAGTTTCGCTATATACCACAGTACTTCGAACAGTCCCTTGAGGACGATCCACGTTACGCGAGGATCGAAGCTATCGTCGACAACGGTCGCTGCAACATCATTCTGCTTGACAAGACCACAAGTCGAGAAGCCTTTTACTCCACATCGCGCCGTGAGGTGGATGTTCAAGACGCAAATGGAGCTGATGCCTATATCACACGCATCGATTTTAAAGCCTCTTCGACGATAGACTCTTATCCCCTGTTTCTAATTCACTTTCATGATCAGTTCGGGCAGGAAGTCACCTGGCGATTCGTCGTAGGGGAAATGGCGTCGCATGCGTCACCGGAGGTTATCCCCCGGACCGACAGTTCCCGCATTAAGCTGCTGTATGCGCCTCACCGCGCCACAGGGACTGCAGGCACAACACTCACAATCGCAGAGAAAAAATATCAGCCGCAATCAACGCAATATAATGATGCGCTCGCCGCATTTTATGCGACTGACATGACGGTTAGCCAGATTTTGCCCGGCACGGATCTTTGGAAGATCGAGAGTCGTCCAGTCAATGGAGAACAAACCGCCAGGTGGAATCTTACTGGCGAGGGTGGCCGCCAGCGTACCCTCGAGCTCAAACAGCTCTCCGACACGCAAGCAGCAATAGAACAGATCGATGCTAATGATCCCACTGCACCGCAAGTCGTCCTCAACCTCGAGCGGGCGAACGACGCTTACGAACTTCGTTCCCTTTCGTTTCAGAGTCACGGCAACAAGCTTTGGATTTTCTTCGGTCCGGCACTTCCCCTTCCGGCGAATGACACAGACCACAGGGCCGGCGTGACCTTCACAGTCGCGGAGAATGAACAAGCGAATATTGCAAGCGGCGAATTGCAGGTTCAAAGGGCTGTCGATACAGAGCACCTGTTGTGGCGCTTTGATACGCCAATTTTGGCGAGAAGCATCACATTTGAAACGGGCGTGAACCTGATCTCCAGCCGCGGCGAGCAAGCAAAGTGTGTGAATGAGGACTGCCTATAGTTTCTCCGCACCTCTCGCGGTCTTTGCAACGTGTCACCTTTTTGCTCCAACACGTCAAGCACCTTGCGATTTTGTATGGAGGGATACCGGACCTCAACGTACTGAGTCCAATTCGGGTCCGGTCTCCAGCCGCAATCGAACTCTGCCGCGTAGAGTCACGCGGCCACAGCAAGCGCCTGCGCTTCAAGTACCGCTCACGTTTCCAGGGCGTGCCGCTGAATAATGTTCGCATGTAACTGCATGAAGAGCAGCGAAATGAGGCCTGTCCATCCGGTCTGATGGCTTGCTCCACAGCCGCAACCTGTGTCGCCGTGGAAGTATTCGTGGAAGGGAATGTAATCCCTCCAGTGGGGATCCGTCTGAAAAAGATCACAATCGCGCAAAACAGGTCGGTGCCCATCTCGGTTGCGCAGGAACAAGTTTCCCAGGCGGCAGGTAATTTCGTTGGCAACTTCGGCCAGATTCATAAATCTGCCCGAGCCGGTGGGGCATTCTAAGCGGAAACTATCGCCATAGTATTTGTGGTATTCGCTAAGCGCGAGCACGATCAGGAAATTGACGGGCATCCAGATGGGCCCACGCCAATTGGAATTTCCACCGAACAGAGAGGTTTGTGATTCTCCAGGTTCGTAATCGAGGCGGAAGATCTGGCCGCCTAGATTGAGCTCGAGCGGGTGATCGCGATGGTACTTTGAAACAGAACGAATGCCATACGGGGAAAGAAACTCTTTTTCGTCCAGCATATAGCGTAGCATGCTGTGTAGTTGCTCGCGGCGCACCAAACCAACAATCAGATTATTGTTCGGTCCCGGAACAACCATCGCTTCGACGCTTTTCACGAGGTGCGGGCGATGTTCGATGAACCACTGGCGGCGTCGACGAAAATCGGGATACCGTTCTAAGATGACGGCCGGCACAACGGTAGCGCCGAAAATGGGCACAAACCCAACCATCGTACGGGCGCGAATCGGCACGAGCTTACGGTCTGAGGTAATCAGATTATCGTAGAAAAAGCCGTCCTCGACGTCCCACAAGGTCTTTTGTGGGTCGGTTTCGCTATTCATCGAATTGGCGATGTAGATGTAGTGTTCCCAGAATTTGCTAGCGAGGTCTTCATAGTCCGGGTTCTGCGTAGCGAGCGTTAGCGCTGTAGACAACATGCTCTTGGCGAAGGCGGCCATCCAACTCGTGCTGTCGGCTTGCCCGAGCAGGTAACCGGGCGGGAGATGATCGCGGTCGAAGACACCAATATTGTCCATCCCGAGGAATCCGCCCTGGAAAATGTTCTTGCTAGCGCGTCCTTGCGATTCACCCACCAGGTGAAGTTGAGCAGCATTTTCTGGAAGACACGCTCAAGGAAGGCGTAATCGGCCTCCCCGGTTGCCGTCTTCTCAATTTCAAAGATGGCTCCTGCTGCAAGCGCGAGAACTGGTGGATTGACGCCGCTGAAATCCCATTCATACGCAGGGATTTGGCCGTTCGGATGCATGTACCACTCGCGGAGCATCAAGGTGATCTGGTCTTTCGCAAACTGCGGGTCGGCCGGGGCAAGTGTGACGCAATGAAAGGCAAGATCCCACGAGGCGAACCAGGGGAATTCCCATTTGTCGGGAATGGAAATTACGTCACGGGTGAATAGATGCGTCCACTCCTGATTGCGGCCCTGGCGGCGCTCAACCGCCGGGACGGGCTGACCAGGGTCGCCGTCCAACCAGTCGGTCAACACATAGTGGTAATACTGCTTGGACCACAGCATTCCCGCGTAACCCTGTCGCGCCACCAATTTCTCATCGGCAGAAAGACCCCCTGGCAATATCTCGTCATAGAATTCATCTGCTTCCTTCTTCCGCTGCGCAAAGATGGCGTCGAAATCGGAGAACGGAGCGTCCTGGGGTTTCTTCGTTTGCCAGACGATCAGTCGCAGTTCAAGAAGCAGGGTCCCACCTGACGGTATAGTCCGTGAATAACGCGCCGCAGCCTTTGTCCCCTTCCGGTCAGGATTCGGGGCAGTTCGTTCGTCGTTCACGATGTAACGATGAAATGCGTCCTTCGTGAACGCTGAGGGCGATGCAGAGCCAAACAAAAGTTCATTATTCGTTTCGTTATCAGTGAAGAGTAGTTCGTCAGCATCCTTGCAGAACAAAACGTAATCGCCGAGCTCCCAATGGTGCGAGAGGATCACACTGTAACAACGATCACGCGGTAGGCTTGAATTCTCTGCTGTCAACGACGGCAGCCGGTCGTCGCGGCCCCAACGCCAGGTATTCCGGAACCAAGGGGTCGGCAGAATCTCAATCGGAGCTGCTTCCGGCCCGCGATTGCGGACGGTGATGCGAATGAGCAGATCTTCGGCGTCTTGCTTGGCATATTCGGCGAAAACGTCGAAGTAGCGATTCTCGTGAAAAATTCCGGTGTCAACCAATTCGTATTCCGGGTCCGCCTTGCTTCGCAAACGCGCTTCAGTTCGTAAACGCTCGTACGGATACGCCGCGTGCGGATACTTGTACAGATATTTCATGTAGGAATGGCTGGGCGTGCTATCAAGATAAAAGTAGTATTCTTTAACGTCCTCTCCGTGATTTCCCTCCTCGCCGGTCAATCCAAACGCGCGTTCCTTCAAGAAGGCATCTCGTCGATTCCACAAGGACAGTGCGAAACAGAGATACTGGTGGCGATCGCAGATTCCACCGAGACCGTCTTCGCTCCAGCGATAAGCACGGGAACGGGCATGCTCGTACGGGAAATAGCCCCAGGCTTTACCGTCGGGACTGTAGTCCTCTCGCACAGTTCCCCAAGCACGCTCGGAGAGAAAGGGCCCCCAACGGTTCCAATGAGCGATTTTCTTGCGGATCAGATTGAGCCGGAATCCCTCGCGCGTATCAAACAGGCTCATAAATGCCTCTCGGCGGCAATTTCCTGACAAAGCGCGTGCACAAGGTGTTCGTTGAACATGGGCACATCCAATACGGCAACCCATCGAACCCCAATCCGGTTCAACGTCGCGAGCAAATGGGAATGCGCTGTAGGAATGTACCGTAGGCGCACGAAACACACACCATGCCGGAGGGCCGCATGGCTGCCGACCACATCCCACACGGCCCCGGTAACCGCGCTCAAGGAGAATCACGGCTTGCAAAGGATAGCACCAGACGGAGCCGAGCCGAGATTACCGCGCATTCGTCAATCGGTGGTCTTTGGGCAAGCCCTGAAGGGGCGTGCTTTGCGGTCCGCCAGCCAAATGTACCGTCCAACCTTTCTTATAGAGTTAGTACTCTAACTAGCATATAGGCGCTACACCTTGCAGTTGCTCGCGCCTGTTCGTGCCAAGATTCCTACTCGGCGAAGTTGCATGTTCTCTTCAGTATTCCCAGCGGCAATTGCAGGTACTAGCGCAAGGCGCGACCCAGCAGGTCCAAAGGCCTGTTCGGCTCGGATGAGTCGAGCAGCAGAGTATGCACGGCTACAGCACCGACTCTGGTGAGAGGAAGATCGTTCCTCTTGTGCTCGCGTTCGCTGCGATCGCTCTGGCCTGGCTGTTCTCCACAATTCTGACTGTTATGCACCTCTCCCTGCCGTGGTGGGTGGAATCTCCTTCCACCTTGGGGTTTTACGGTACACTCTACGCTCTGTTTGATAGGAAGCTTTGGCGCAACCGCTTTGTGCGCAAATTGGGTTTGGTCCGTGTTCCAAATCTGACTGGACGCTGGCGCGGTTACCTTCTCTCCTCGTTTGACGGGCATCAAAAGCGCCGCAATCTGATGATCAATATTTGGCAGACCTGGACGCAAATCTCTGTGTTCCTCGCCACCGAAACTTCGATCTCGTGCAGTTGTGCCGCTGTGATTCAAGTGGACGACCCCGACGGCCTCTCATTAACCTACCAATATCAGAATCAGCCGCTCGCCAACGCCATGCGAACCATGCACATGCACTACGGCACCGCAGTGTTGAGATTGTCGAATGAGGATAATTTGTCTGGAGACTATTATGCAGGCCGTGACCGGCGGACGTTTGGCCGAATTTGTTGTTGGAGGGAGCCAAGGGCTGGCAGCCAGCAAGACCGTCGGGCAGCCTAATTAAGGGCTACATTATTTTAGTTCCCCAGCGAACGTCGCCGGACGAAGGCAACCATGCTAATCCAGGAGCCCTTGCTTTCTTTCAGCGAGTCGCAATTCTAGTCGATGTGGTTGACACGCGCCTTGGCCGGTCGCCCACAATCAAGTACGAAATCCAGGAGGACGGCACGGTAACCAACGCAGTGATCACTCGAAAGTCCGGTGTGGCCGATCTAGATCAGAAGTTTCCTGATGCGATCTCGCGTTGGAAATACAAGCCTCGCCCGGCTGGGTGTGGAGTTATTGAAAACCATCGACTGGGCTTCATCCCGATAAAAGACGCCCTACTGCCTGGTTTTTCGGCTTACCGGCAACTTATACACCGGGACCGATCAGCGCACCGGACGCCCTCAGTGCGGCAACGCGATATTCAAACCGGAGGTGAACACCAGTTCATTCTGTTTCTTACCGGCGGGAGGGTTCGTCACATAGTCATCGCTGAAATTGTTTTGCCAGCCGAGCCACTTATTGAGCCGCGCGGGACTCGGCCCGTGATGTCCGTGTCGGTGTAGGTCCCGCCCGCTTGATCCGCGGTATCCATTTCAGTTTTTTGACCAAGCCAGGGCAAACCGCATTGACGCGCACGCCCCGCCCTCCCCACTCCGCCGCGAGCGTCCGCGTAAGGCCGACCAGGCCGTGCTTCGATGCGTTGTATGCCGACCTATCGGCAATCCCCACAACTCCCGCCACGGAGGCTACGTTAATGATGCATCCGCTCCTGGCGGCAAGCATCTTTGTACCAAATGCTCTCGCCAGGAGAAATGGCGCCACCAGATTGGCTTCGAGCACGCGACGGTAGTCAGTCGCGGATGTGCCCTCGGCAGGAGCAATGAGACGGACACCTGCGTTATTGACCAGCACGTCGGCGCGGCTCCACAGGTCGTAAACGCGGTGAACAAGTTCTTCCACAACCGATTCTTCGGTGATATTCCCGACGTGGCCCATGGCCTCGGCGCCACGCGACTGAACCGCTTGAACGGTCTCGCTGGGCGGCGCAAATCGCTAACCGCCTCGGAGCGTTTTCTCCCAATGGCGTGATGCTGTATACGCAATGCCCGTCTTCTAGGAAACGCGACACAGCACCATGATGTTCCCGTTCGTGAGGTGCGGGCATTTCCCGGGACTTGAGACCGGGGCTTATAATTGCGCAAGAGAGGGCGACGGGAAACGAGCGGGACTTTCCCCTCGACATATAGAGGTCGTCAGCTCAGACGCGCGACCCTCTTTCCAAAAAACGAGGTGGTCAGCGCGCCTGTCCCAATCGATGCAAATCATGCCGCCGGGTCCGACCTGACCGGTTGCCAACAGATTGGCCAAAGGGCAAACGACATACCGCTCCACGGCTCGCTTCAAATGACGCGCACCGTAGCGCCGATCTGTTCCTTCGGTAAGGAGGAACTCCTTGCCTGCCGCCCGGACACGAAACAGAAACTGCACCTTAGCCGTCTGGAGCACGCGCATTTGGACCTGACGCAACTCGAGGTCGAGAATCGCACGCAATTGTTCGTGGCTCAGAGGATTGAAGACGACAACTTTGTCCAGCCGATTCATGAATTCAGGCGAGAAGGTCCTTCTCGCTGCCTCCGCTGCAGTTCGAGCCACTTTTTGCTCCAGATCCGCCGCGGGTTTGTCGGCTGCGTCGATGAACCCAAATCCTCCGGACATCAAATCAGAGATGCCGCCGGCGCCAAGATTCGAGGTGAGAAAAACGAGCGTTCGCGAAAAATCGACGCGCCGATTGTCTCCCAAGGTGAGTGTGGCCTTATCCAAAATCCCCAGCAACAATTGCCAGAGGGCGTCACTGGCCTTCTCGGTTTCGTCGAAGAGCAACAAACTGAGTTGCAGCCTGTCAGTGTGAAATTGTTCCAGCGCCTCTTGGGTGAGGAACGGATGCGTCTCGCGGTGGCCCAGGTACCCTGGAGGCGAGCCGACTAACTTGGCAATTTCGTGAGAATGTTGGAACTCTGCACAGTCCACCTTCAGCATGGCACGCGGATTTTCAAACAAAATTTCGGCGGCCGCCTCGACGAGGCGGGTTTTTCCCGTACCGGTGGGGCCGAGAAAGAGAAGGCTGCCCAGCGGCCGACCAGGGGAGCTCAGACCCGCGCACAGTACCTGATATAAGTCGACAAGAGCCTGAAGACCCTCTTCCTGGCCGATAATTTTCGAGCGAAAAACTGCATGACCTCCGGGCTATGTAACGAGGGGCAAAGGACCGTTGTCGTCGCGCACATGAAACCCTCCTGCTTGAGCGATCGGATGGTGATCGGTTCGAAATAATCGGTACGAACGAGTGACCAGTTCGGGGAGCGTGAAGGATGTCAAGGCTGGCCGAGGTGCAACAATCATTTGCTCGGGCTGGCTGCTTTGTCATCCAGCGGTTCGCACCAGCTCGGGATGGCGCGCCCGCGTTTTCGAGGAGCGTTGTCCGGCTTAGACTTGCGCTCGCCATCGCAAGGCAACTTATCGTTTTGTGCCGGCGGAGGGCTAGCGGCTTTGCCCGCGGAGCCCACGTGCGAGCGATTGCCGTTATACCTGTATCTTTTGAAAAACTTGTTGAGAATTTCGCGGACGCGAACACGGGCTTTGTGCAATTGAGACTTCGAAGTGCCGGGGGCACAACCCAATATGGCAGCGACTTCCTTGTGTTCATAACCGTGAACGTCATGAAGAAGCAGGGCCTTTCGAAAGCCTCGGGACAATTTTGAAACTGCGTGATGAAGAATCATGCGATCAGCCGTGGCCTCAAGATGGCGATCGCGTGTACCCAATTCCAAGGGCGGGCCGCTACTCTCGCTATCACTGCCCATGATTTCCTCAAGCGACGTTTCCTTGAGCTTTTTCTTGCGAAGAGACATGAGCACGGTGTTGCGGGTAACCTGATGCAGCCAGGTCGTGAAAGCGGACTGACCGCGGAACTCGCGGATTCCACGAAGCACGGCGAGAAAGGTTTCTTGCGTCAAATCCTCGGCTTGAACCGGATTTTTCACCATGCGGAGGCAGAGGACATAGACTCGATCACGATATAGGCGATAGAGAAATTCAAAAGCGGCGGCATTGCCTTGCTGGGCTAGGCGCAGCGCCTCGCCTTCGAGGAAAGAATTCTGGTCAGGTTGCATAGATTTAGCCCGAACTCCTTTCTGCACATTTCGAGCATTCAATGGAAAGCACTAGGCTGTTCGGCTGATGGCGTCCTCGGCCGCAAGCAGCAGTCAGAAAAACTAACAGAGGCCCAAAAAATAAAGACGCCCAAAAGATGGGGACGCTCCTGTCAAAGCAGTTGGAGTGCCAGGTTGTAAGAATTTCGTAAACGTATCGTCGTTTAGCAATTTACTCGATTGGTTTGAGAGTCTTTCGCTGAATGGTTTCGTACTAGCTCGCGTAAAATTTGCATGCCCCTGCGTTTTCAGGAGCTTGCCGACATAAAAATATGTATCTTCTTGTTTTTCGCGAGCCTGTAGCTCTTTTTCGTTCCTCGGTCAAGTCGCCCACGCGTGTATTGTCTGAGAAAAACCCCTTTCAAACAGGCTGCGGAGAAGTGTCGGGAACTGTCCGGACACCGTGCTAAGGTGGAAGGCGTTATGCATGACGAAGTTCCTCCAATCCTGTGCGCCCACCTGCTACGCAGAGTAGACGAAAAGCTCATCGGTCTTTTGGGTTCGCTAACCGATGCAGAATGGAATCTTCAGACGGTAGCACCGCGCTGGAAAGTCCGAGATGTAGCAGCGCACCTCTTGGACACGGTTCTGCGAAAACTCTCTATGGTTCGCGATCTGTGCTATGTGGATACCGCGCGCACGCACTCTCAACACGACGTGATTGCGCTGCTGAATCGTCTGAATCAAGAAGGGGTCACCGTTTATCGCCGTTTAAGCCCACCGATTCTTATCGATCTCATGAAAGGAGCCTGCGAACAAAGTGCGTTATTTCACGAATCTTTAGATCCGCTTGCGCCGGCGGCGTTCAATGTGAGCTGGGCGGGAGAACAAGAATCGTTGAATTGGTTCGACACGGCCCGCGAGCTGACAGAGCGCTGGCACCATCAGCAACAAATTCGCTTGGCAACAAATCGGCCAGGGATCTTGATACCAGAGTTATATCATCCTGTTCTCGATTGTTTTGTGCGAGGACTGCCCCATGTTTATCGGGATGTTGCTGCACCCTTGGGGGCCTTGGTCCTGCTTGAGATTAGTGGGGAATGCGGAGGGCAATGGTATCTGTTGAAGCGAGCGACAGGCTGGCAGCTGGTGAGAGATTGCATGGCGGAATTCGCCTCGCGCGTGACCATTCCACAAGAATTGGCGTGGCGCGTTTTCACCAAAGGTATTGCTCGTCAGTCCGCCTGCGTGCAGATTCAGATCGAAGGGGATCAGGATCTAGGAGCAAAGGTCCTTCAACTCACGGCGATTGTTGGCTAGAGGCTTTTCGCAGCGGTTGGTCGGCAAACAGGAAACTGAGAGTCGATAACTTCGGGATTGCCCCTATTTCGGCTGATTTGGAAATGAGTTCCCTGGATGCCTTTGTCGAGCCTGTAGCGATCGTGGCTCTCCTGATTCTTCTGTTCCGCTTTACCTGCTCACACAGCTCGGCCGATACCGCATCTAGCCAAAGGGTCTCGTCCGGCAACAGCGTGAAACAAAGGCAAATGAAATCCACTCAAGGCGTATGAAGTCCGGGTGAGTGGGAAAGCGCTTTGAGGAGAAAATCAGGCCGAAACAAAACGAATAACTACTTGCTCTTTCCGGCCATCAGCATATACTAACGCTCTCCAAGCTGCTCCAGGTCCCCGTGGGGCAAGGCGTGATTGCCATGATAGGCGGAAGGCCCACGGGTACATTCGGACATCTCGCTGCGTCACTCGCGGGAGGTATGAAGCATCGGCTTCCCGTCCCTATCCCTGTGAAGGCGCAAGCGAGGACCAAATCAAAGCGCGGAATTATCTCGTCCAATGCAAGTCGTGGGGTGGGAGTGTGGAGGCCTGTGGGGCTTGCGCCGTTCAATGCGATTCGACAATTCGAAAAGACGACTGTCTTCACGGGAAGTTATTTGGCTTGTAATTAGGTTTGTTGGGATTTGACGTTCATGCCCTGCTGCAAAGCTTGTGCCAGAAAACGGACCAGCGACCAATTGGGGCTTCGCAATCGTGAGGAAAGCACAATGGCTCGACACCTCCGCATACGAAACATCGTCACGACTGACCGACCGGGCCATGAGCTCATCCACGCGATTTGTGGGCTCAACCCAGACGGAACTCATTGGACACTGACGCAGGGCCAGGCTATTTCTCAGATCGAGGCGCGGATTTCCGAGTTCTACATCGAGAGACCTGGAGGTCAACGATTCGACGTAGTCGTGGCGATGGATCTTCGCGCCAACAAGTATCTAAAAACGCTGCCGGATAGAGACCAATCGAACGAACTTTTATTTCTGCCGATCTGTCTTCACTTTGCGCATACACAAAACAGTCGTTCTTTGAAGGCCAGGGCATGACCCTGAGCGCTCCCGCTTCCTAATTCGCGCAACCACGAAGCGCGGTTCAGCATCTCCGGCTTCCCTTGAGGCAGATTGCGCAGTGTCTCGAGTGTCTCGAGGCTCGCTTGTGCCTCCGACCAGTCTGGAGGAGAATGGCGCTGCCCGCCGGTTCCAGCCGCCGCGAAAAGGAACTGCCGCCCATGAGACTCTCCTTTAGCTTTGCGTCTGTTTTCCTAGCCGCATCCGTAGCTGCCGCGCAAGGTGGCGGTCCGCCGCCGCTGATCGACCGTGACATAATTTTCGGCAACCCAGAAGTTGCGGCTG
>Ga0306924_10003095_pt1 | contig 15893 bp, 14 predicted proteins | sample sta12Can44000111_FD_203756 | JGI IMG/M metagenome (GOLD analysis project Ga0306924, IMG submission 203756) | Lab enrichment of tropical soil microbial communities from Luquillo Experimental Forest, Puerto Rico - statanox.12C.anox.44.000.111 (v2)... | ecosystem: Environmental > Terrestrial >... | reverse complement strand
CCTGCGGCACGGTGATGACGTACTGGAGCCCCACCCAGAGCCCCATCACGACCTGGAGGGCGAAGAGGAGCAGCGCGACGACGAAGTAGGGGTACGCGATCCGCTGGCTCTGGAAGGTCATGGCGTGCTCCGGTCCGTGGCGAGGCTGACGACGAACTCGCCGATCATGAGGCGCTGTCCCTCGGAGAGGTGCGGGAACCCTGGCATCCGCGAGCCGTGCGAGACGGCGTCGGGGTCCGCGACGTAGCGGGCGATCCACGCGACGTCGCGCCGGCCGCCGATCCACTCGAAGCGCGGACCGGCCGTCCCGCCGGTGCCGCCGATCGAGTGGCACGCGAGACAGTTCTCCTGCTGCACGAGCGCTGCGGCGGGCGACAGCGACGCGCTCGCGAGCACGCGCTCCGTCGAGCGCCGCCAGCGGTTCGGCGAGTCCTGCGGTGGCCAGTCGTGGTTCTCGATCCCGGAGACCCAGCGCAGGAAGGCGACCAGGTCCTCCACCTCGGCGGGCGAGAGGTGCTGCTGCGGCATCTTGCGGTACGAGTCCGCGAAGACCACCTCCGGCGCCTCGAGCCGCCGCCGGACCGCGTCCTCGCCGAGACGCGCGTAGGCACGGGTGAGGTCGGGCGCGTAGTACGCGCCGAAGCCGAGGATCGTGTGGCAGTCGTTGCAGTTGTGGCGCTCGAACGCGCGCTTGCCCGCGACCACCTTCTCGTCGAGCGCGTCGGCGTGCGTGAGCGCTCCGAAGCTGCGGTGGGTGTGGACGGTCATCGCCAGAAACACGGCGAGTGACGAGAGCGTCCCGAGCCAGAAGATGACTTTGGCCATCCGTTCGCTCACGGCGTTCCTCCAAGGCTCGATGCGGCGTGTGGTCCGAAATTCCGAAGGCGATGAAAAGCAATCGCCCGGCCACGGCGAAACGCCTGGCAGGCTCGGTGGTTACGACCGTGGCCCCGGTGGGGTCACCGAAGCACGGGTGAACGATCACCGAAACATGGGTGTGTCACGATGGAGCGGTGTCCGCCGCGGCCTGACCGATTCGACGTCGAGCGCGCTGGGCCGCGGAAAGCCGCGAGGTCCTGATGCCGGCATGGGCGGTGCACCGGATGCCGCTCGAAGGAGAACGACATGCAAGGCCTCGATCGCACCGCGACCCTCGCCCAGCTCGTGACCGAGCACCCGGCGGCGGCTCGCGTCCTCCAGAAGCACGGGATGGACTACTGCTGCCACGGCGACGTGAGCGTCCCCGACGCCTGCCGCGCCGTTCCGCTCGATCCCGAGGCCGTGTTCGCCGAGCTCGAGGAAGCGCTCGACGCAGCCGCGAACGAGCCCGCGGGCGACGGAGATCCGCGCGCGCTCTCGCTCGATGCCCTGATCGAGCGGATCGTCCAAACCCACCACGCATACCTGCGGCGCGCCCTCCCGTACATCGAACCGCTCCTCGCAAAGGTCGTCGCCGCGCACGGCCCGCGCGACGCGGGACTCGACGAGCTCCGCGCCTCCTTCTTGGAGCTCTCGGACGCGCTGCTGCCGCACCTCGATGAGGAGGAGGAGGTGCTCTTTCCGGAGCTGCGCTCGGAGCGGCCGGACCGCCTCCTGGTGAATCGCGAGCTCGAGCGGATGCGGACCGACCACCTCGCCGTCGGAGACCTGCTCGCGCGGATCCGGACGCTCGCGCACGGCTACGCGATCCCAGAGTGGGCCTGCAGGACCTACCGCGTGCTCATGACGGAGCTCGAGGCCGTCGAGGCTGACACTCTCCGGCACGTGCACCTCGAGAACCACGTGCTCGCGCCGCGAGCGTCGCGCGCGAGCGGATCCGTGCGTACCTCCAGGGACGGTCAGTAAGGCAACCGCTCGCACATTCGAACCGACCGACCGAACCGGCAGCTTCCACAAAGGCGTCAATCCACCGTGGCCCCTTGCGCCTAGCGCCCCAGCGTGGCCCGGCCGTGCCTCGACGTTCGCGATCGCAGCCGCTGGCAGCGGGTGCTCGCTCCACTCGCCCCACGCAGCGTCCTTTGATGGTCGCTTCATCGCGGTAGACACCTTTCGCGGCCCGCGAGCGCGGGATGCTGCCCGACAGCCGGGCGGGCGCGGCTCACATTTCCACGCATAGGGTCTCGATGACTATGGGCGCGGCTGATCCGCGCGCCGATATTGGCTCGGAGCTCGTCAGGGCGACGAGAGCCATCGGAGACGCCATGAGAGATGCGGCGCACGTCGTGATCCTCGACGGCAACACCATCAACCCCGGCGACATTTCATGGGCGCCGCTGCAGCGCATCGGCCCGTGCGTCGTCCATGAACGTACGCCGGCCGCACTCGTCGTCGCTCGGTGCAGCGACGCCGAGATCGTGCTCACGAGCAAGGTCAAGCTCGAGGAAGCGATCTTCCGGCAACTGCCTCGACTGAGGTTCATCCAGGTGCTCGCGACGGGGTATGACAACGTCGACGTCGCAGCTGCAGGCGCGTTCGGTATCCCGGTAGCGAATGCACCGGGCTATGCTGCGAACTCTGTCGCGCAGACCGCGTTCGGCCTGATGCTGGAGCTCGCGATTGGGATAGGGATGCACGATCTCGCCGTCAAGGCAGGCGAATGGGTGCGCTGTCCCGACCACTCATTCTGGAAGGCGCCGATCACCGAGCTGGAAGGCCTCACGCTCGGAATCGTCGGCTACGGCACCAATGGAAGGGTGATCGCCCGCATCGGCGCGGCGTTCGGGATGCAGCTTCTCGCCTACACGCCTCGGCTGCCCATCTACGCCGGCCCCGTGTCGATCGGGTTCGTGTCGCTCGAGCAGCTGTTTGCGCGCGCGGACGTCATCGTCTTGTGCTGTCCGCTCACCCCGGAGAACTGCCGTTTCGTGAACGCACGGTTGCTATCGAGGATGAAGCGGACCGCGCTCCTCATCAACGTCGCTCGCGGCGCGCTCGTGGACGAGGACGACCTCTCGTCGGCCCTCCACGCCGGGACGATCGCCGGAGCCGGCCTCGACGTGATCGCCCATGAGCCCATGCCCCCTGACAGCGCGCTGCGCTCCGCCCCACGCTGCGTGCTCACGCCGCACATCGCGTGGGCGTCCGTGGCGGCGCGCCGACGCCTGATCGCGGTGGCTGCGGAGAACGTCACGTCGTTCCTCGCCGGATCCGCGCAGTACGTCGTGAACGCGGGGGCCCTGCGGGCGTGCAGTGCGACAGGATAACTGACCCCCTCTCTCTGCCCACCCGGGATCCGCCGGTCCGGATGGTTGCGTCTAGGTCACGCGGCGGCTTGACGGGCATGCGACCGCTCCGTAGCATCGCATCCGGTTTCGGCTTCGGAACACGGTGCAACTCCGTGGCGGTCCCGCCGCTGTAATCGGGGACGCGCGTCACCAGGCGAAGAGCCAGCCACTGCCGGTGCGGCATTCCGGCGGGAAGGCGTGACGGCGCGGACGATCCGAGAGCCAGAAGACGGGCTGAAACCAGTCAGGCAGACACCGGGTCCGATGGCAAAGGGCTCCGGAGGACCATCGGGGTCCTTCGGTGCCCTTTTCGCGTTTTCGGGCCTCCACGCGACGAGGCAAACGTGAAGAAGACGTGCAAGACGGCGAAGGCGACGACCAAGACGAAGACGAAGGCGGCGAAGAAGAGCGTGATCGCGTCCCGGAAGTCCTGCAGCCCAACCGGCACCGGGCTCTCCCACTACATCCTCACGGATCGGCAGGCGAAGTGAGCCGCGCCGGTTCCGAGACCCGGAGCGCCCCGTCGCGGGGCCGCTACTTGAACAGCGGCGAGGGGCCCACCCTGCAGCCCATCGACGTCGGTCACCCGGACTACGTCGCCCTCGTCGATCCCGACACCGCATTCTGGTCGCTCGTCGCGCGGGACAGGGTCTCGGACGCGCTGGGCGACGGGCCGCTCTTTCGCGCGTATCGCAAGAAGGCGGCCGCATTCGCGCGGGAGATGGACATGATGCGGTTCGGCCTTACGCCGTCCGCGGTCTATTTCAATCCCACCGAGCGCTGCAACCTGAACTGTTCGTATTGCTACATTCCCGAGGGCATGCGCCGCGAAGGCAGCCACATGTCCCGCGAGCGGCTCCTCGAGGCGCTCTCGCGCCTCAAGGCCTACTTCGCCCGCACGGTGCCCGCGGGCACCCTCCCGCGGATCGTCTTCCACGGCGCGGAGCCGCTTCTGGCGCGTGAGGCGGTGTTCACCGGGATCGACGCCTTCCGCAAGGACTTCCAGTTCGGCATCCAGACGAACGCGACGCTCCTCGACGACTCGGCCGTCCGGTTCCTCCATGACCGCGGCGTCAGCGTCGGCATCTCGCTCGACGCGCCGTCGCGCGCCATCGCCGATCGCACCCGGAAGGACTGGGGCGGGCAGGGCGTCCACGCGAAGGTGCTTCAGGCGATGGACCGCCTGCGCGGCTACGATGCCTGGAGCGTCATCTGCACGATGACGCGCGAGAACGCGCGCCAGCTCGTGCCGATGGTCGAGTTCCTGCACGAGCGCGAGGTGCCGACCTGCCTCATGAACATCGTGCGCTGCACGCTCCCGCCGTCGCGCGAGGTGAAGCCGGACGACGCGCCGGCTGCGAAGGCCTTCCTCGCGGCGCTCGATCGCTCCTACGAGCTGTTCCGCGAGACCGGCCGGAAGCTCGTCGTCGGCAACTTCGCGAACGTCCTGCTCGCGATCCTCGCCCCGACTGCCCGCCGCCTGATGTGCGACATCTCCCCGTGTGGTGGCGGCCGGGCCTTCTTCGCCGTGACGCCGAGCGGCGACATGTTCCCGTGCAGCGAGTTCATCGGGCTCGACGCCTTCCGCGGCGGGAACCTGTTCCACGACGAGGTGGAGCAGGTCCTCGCGAGCCGCCCGTTCCAGCTCGTGAGGGGCCGGAACGTGGATCGCATCGAGCCGTGCCGTCGCTGCGCCATCCGGCACTTCTGCGGATCGCCGTGCCCCGCCGAGGCCCATGAGATGAACGGTGGCATGGACCGGACCGGCGCCTTCTGCGAATTCTATGAGGAGCAGATCCGGTATGCGTTCCGACTCATCGCCGACGGCCGGCAGGACGACTACCTCTGGGACGGGTGGGACCGCGGCACGAAGACCACGTTCGAGCTTCCCGTGGCCTAAGTACGTGATCGAACGAATTTGCCCGCGCCCGATTGGCCTCGGGCTTCTGGCACGCGCGTCAGGCGACGACGTGCCGCGCCTCGATGACGGTGGCCGGCAGCGCCTCGATCAGCTTTCTCAGCTCGACGGCGAAGATGGGGTCGATGTTCGATAGGGCTTCGTCGAGCAGCAGGAGCTTGCGATCGGACGCGAGGGCGGCGGTGAGCGCGATGAGCTGGCGCTGTCCGCCCGAGATGCTCCGGCCGCCCGGCGCGAGCACGGTGTAGTACCTCATCGGTAACGTCGCCACGAACGCGGACAGCCCGGTGGACTCCGCGGCCTCGATGATGCGTGCGGTGGGCGCTCCACCCGAGAGCAGGCGGAGGTTCTCCGCGATCGAGCCGCTGAAGAGCGTCACGAATTGCGGCAGGTACAAGATGTCGGGCGTCGCGGCGTGCGGGCTCAGCCCGCCGATGCTGATCGATCCCTCCTCCGGGACGCACAGCCCAGCGAGCATCCTCAGGATCGTGCTCTTCCCGAACCCCGACGGCCCGGTCACCACCGCCTTCTCGCCGGCATCCACACGGTTCGCGTACCCCTTCAAGATCCAGGGCTGGTCAGGCCGGTGGCGGAACCAGACGTCCTCCAGCACGACCGGGACCGCGTCCGCGCGCAGGCGCGAGCTTCGCGCGGGCCGCGGCTGCGCGGGCTGCTCGAGCACGGCCTTCGTGCGGGCGAGCTGCGCCTGGGCAACGGCGAGCTTGAGGTACGTCTTCGCGAACCCGAGGACGGCGCCGAGAAACCCGGCGCTGAGCTGGACGAACGCGAAGAGCGTGCCGACCTGCAGCTTGCCGTCGAGGGCGAGGCTGCCGCCCCACACGAGCAGGGACGCGTAGAGAGCTTGCCGCAACGTCTCGAGCCCCACATCGCTCCACAGCCCGAGCCGCTGCCGCTTCAGCGCCAGGGCGCGATGGGCGGCGAAGCGCCTCGACCATCGCCGCAGCCCCTGCTTCTCGGCGCCTGCGGCCTTGACCGTCGCGATGCCATTGAGGAGCTCCGAGAGGTAACCGCGCTCGCGACCCTGTGCCTCCACCTCCCGCGCCTGATGGCGAGCCTGCGCCGTCCCGACCACGAGCGCGAGGCCAGACATGGCGACGGCCACCAAGGCCACGATCGCGGTCGCTCCGGGGATCTTCGACAGCATCGCCGCGACGAAGGTCGCAGCGGTCGCACCGTCGAGCACCGCTGCGAGCGCGCGGTCGGTGACGAGCTCGCGTGCCGCGCCCATGCCCGTTATCGCCTGGAGCCGCTCGCCCATGGTCATGCGCTCGAGGACCGCGAACGGGAGTCGGAGCAGGTGCCGCAGGAGGCCTCGCTCGGCCGACACCGCCACCCGGGTCGTGAGGAACAGCAGGATGCGTTCGCGAAGGAAGCCGAGCCAGGCCTGGGACGCGGCGACCAGCACGACCCCGAGCGCGACGACATGGAGGGTGGAGCGCGCGCGATCCGGCAGCGCGCGGTTCATGACCGCCGCGGTGACCTCGGGAACGACGAGGGCGAGGAGCTGCAGGAGCACGCTCGACACCGCGAGCAACGCCAGCGCACGACGATGGAGCAGCACGAGCTTCCGCAGCCGGTCCCAGAGCCCACTGCCAGGTGGTAGCGCGGGGGAGAGATCGAGCGCGTAGCCCGACAGGTGCGGCGCGAGCTCCGCGACCGAGACCGTCCGCGCGCCGTCGGCACCCTCCAGCACGAGCCCGTCCCTCACGCGCTCCTTCGCGACGAGCCACGTGCCGTCGCGGAGCTGGAACAAGGTGGGCAGGTCGAGGTACGCGATCTCCTCCGCCTCGATGAACGCTGGCCGTGCCTCGACCCCCGCATGCTCGAGGGGCTCGGCGAGCGCCTCGGCGGAGCCACCGACCTCGTGCGCCTCGCGGAACGCCTGGAGCCCCAGATCCTCGTCGCCGTGAAGTCGCAGGAGGTGCCAGACGGCATCGACGGCGTCGAACCCGCGCACCGGCGGAGGGGGCTCGGCGCTTGCGGGCCGGGTACGACCGAGCGCGTGCTCAGGCATGGACGAGCTCCTTCGCCTCTACGAGTGATCGGAACAGCCCCCGACGCGCGGCGAGCTCCTCGTACCGGCCCTGCTGCACGATGCGGCCTGCCTTGAGGACGAGGATACGGTCGGCGTCGCGGACCGTCGCGAGCCGGTGGGCGATGAGGATGCGCGTGCAGCCGATGCGCGCGAGGTTCTCGTGGACTCTCCGCTCGGTCTCGAGGTCGAGCGCGCTCGTCGCCTCGTCGAGCAGGAGAACCGCCGGTTCGAGCGCGAGCGCGCGCGCCAGGTTGAGCCGCTGGCGCTGGCCGCCGGAGAGCACGCTGCCGTTGTCGCCGAGTCGGGTCGAGTAGCCGTGGGGCAGGGCGTCGATCACGTCGTCGACGCACGCGAGCTCCGCCGCGGCACGCAGCCGCTCGAGCGGGGTGTCCTCGTCGCGCAGGCTCAGGTTGGCGCGCACCGTGTCGTCGAAGAGGAACGTGTCCTGGAGCACGGCGCCCATCTGTCGACGGACCTTCGCGAGATCCAGGTCATTCAGGTCGCGGCCGTCGAAGGAGATCTCGCCGCGCGAGGGCAGGTGCATCCCGAGCAGCAGACGCGCGAGCGTCGACTTGCCGGCGCCGCTCGGGCCGACGATGGCGATCTTCTCGCCGGGGCGGATCTGGACCGAGATGTCCGTCAGGACGGGCGGCTCGGTCGACGAGTAGCCGAAATCGACGTTGCGGAGCTCGATCTCGCCGCCGAGCCGTCCAGGATCCATCCCCCCCGACGGCTCGGGCGCGGTCGTGAGCACGTCATCGAGCCGCTCGAGGTGGTTACCGAGGTACTGCAGCTGGTCGATCGTCTGCAGCAGCGACTCGAGCGGGCTCATGAAGAGCCCCTGGAGCGCGAGGAACGAGGCGAACGTGCCGATGGTCATGCGCTGCGCGATCACGGCCTCGCCCCCGACCAGGAACACGAGCGCGGTGCCGAGTCCTTGCAGGAGCACCATCGCCTGGCTCGCCACGATCGACAGGCGGCGGCGCTCGAGCGAGGCGTTCACGCGGCCCGTCATCCGGTGCGACCACCGCTGCACCATCCGGTCCTCGGCACCGCTCGCCTTCGTGGTCTCGAGCCCGGTGAGCGCCTCGAGGAGAGCGCCGTACTCGCGGCCGCCCGCCGTCAGCTCGCTCGCCACCGCGAGCTGGTTCCGCTCTCGCAGGATGACGAGGAGCACGACGCGAACCGCGGCGAACGCCAGGATCGTCGCGCCCAGCCGGGGGTCGAACGCGAGCATCAGCGCCGCGTACCCGACCAGCAGTGTCGCGTCGAGCACCGTGGCGATGGTCTGCGTGCTGAGGACGCTCTGGATCGTGGCGTTGCTATGGACGCGCTGGACGAGATCGCCGGCCTGGCGCTGCTGGAAGAAGGCGAGCGGCAGGTCCAGGAGGTGGTGGAGGAAGCGCGTCGTCACGGTCTGGTCGAGCACGTTCCGGAGCGCTTGCACGACGAAGCTTCGCGCCAGGGAGAGCAGCGTGCGCGCGAACACGGCGAAGGCGAGCGCGGCACAGAACCCCCAGAGCCACGTGGCCTGCTTCGGCACGATCACGGCGTCGAGCAGCACCTGCGCGGCGAGCGGGAAGACGAGGCTCACGGCCTGGAGCCCGAGCGACGCGAGCAAGACGAGCGCGAGGGTGGGAAGCGAGCGGCGAACGACGTCGCCGTACTTCGCCAGGCTCGGCCGTGCGCGCTTGCGCGGACGCAGCGCGGGCGTCGGCCGGAAGGCGATCAGCACGCCCGTGAAGTGGCGCCCCAGCTCCTCGAGGGAGATGGAGCGGCTGCCGGCCGCAGGGTCCACGATGAGCGCCCGCTGCCGCTCGATGCGCTCGAGCACGACGAAATGTTCGAGGTCCCAGTGCAGGATCGCGGGGACCGGGACGGCGCCGAGCCGCTCGACCTCGGCCCGGAGCCCCTGCGCCTCGAGCCCATACTTGCGGGCGGTGCGCGCGATCGCTCTCGCATCTGCGCCACTTCGCGAGACGCCGGAGGCCTGGCGCAGCTCGGAGAGCGGCGCGTGGTGACCGTGGAACGCGAGGACCATCCCGAGCGACGCGGCGCCGCACTCGGTCTCCTCCATCTGCGGGATGAACCGCACGCGGCGGCAGCGCGCCAGCCTCAGCCGAGGGGTCTTCATCGGAAGAACCGGCGCAGCGGGGGGAACACGAGCGTGATGAGGCGCTGCCGTCGGAGCGTGTAGCGCACGTCCATGAGCGCGCCCGTGCCCAGCTGCACGCGCGCCGCGTCGGCGGCGCTCGCGTCCGTGATCTCGAGCTCCACGAGGTAGCTCGGGACCCCGAGCTTCTGCTCCTCGCCGAGGGCGTCCTGGATCTGCGACGAGGAGGCGAGGTCGTTCGCGATGCGGGAGATCCGCGCGTGGAGCGTCCCATACTCTTCGTGCGGCAACTGGTCGAGCTCGAGGCGCACCTCGTCGCCGGGATTCACGAACGCGCGATCGCGCTGGGCCAGGAATGCGACGACGTGGAGCGGAGAGCTGGCCGGGATGAGCTTGCCGATCGTCTGGCCGGCTCGCACGACCTCGCCGGCGTGGACCGAGAGCGCCTCGACGGTGCCGTCCTCCGGCGTCATCACGACGCTCTGGCTCTGCAGGAGCGCAAGCGAGTCCCTGCGGTTCCGAGCGGCGGCGAGAGCTTGCTGGCGCTGCCAGAGGTCCTCCTGGCGGCGGCTCTCGATCGAGCCGAGCTCCTGGCGCGTCTGCTGGAGGGCCTGCTCGGCCGCGCCGAGCTGCCGCTGCCCCTGCGCGAGCGCGTCGCGACTGTCGCCGAGCGCGAGCTCGCTGAGGAGCCCCTTGGCGACGAGGGTCGCGTCGGCGGCCACCCTGCGCTCGAGGTGCCGCACCGACTCCCGGAAGCTCGCGATCTGCTCTTCACTGCCCCGCGCGCGCGCGCGGAACGACTCGATCTGCTCGGCGTGGTGCCGGTCCTGCTGGGCCGCGACGCCCGAGAACTGCGTCCGGAGCGCCTCCAGCTGCCTGTCGGCTTCCAGGATCTGGGCCTGGATGTCGGGAGCGTCGATCCGGAGGAGCACCGCGCCGGCTCGCACCGCCTCGCCCGAGCGCGCCTCGACGCGAGCCACCGTGCCGGCCGTCTGCGAGGTGAGCGTGCGCACGCCGGCGACGGGACGGAGGACGCCGCGCCCGCGCGTCGTCACCTCCACCCTGCCGGCGATGGACATGACGAGCGCCGCGACGAGCACGGTCACGATGCAGCAGACGACAGCCCAGACGGCCGGAGAGGCCACGCGGACGACGCCCCGCCCTTCCTCGGCGGAGAGCCGGTGCCGCACCGCCTCGTCGCGGAAGAGCCGAGCGCGCGACTGCGCCGGTGCGGAGGGTGGGCGCGGCTCCGACCGCTCTGCCATCGCACGCGCAGCGGCTGCGTTGGCCGGCACGATGGTGCGGGCGGCGGGCAACGCGACGCGAGACGCAACGTGTAGTTCACCCTCCGCCGCTCGGCGGATCTGGGCGAGGAACTTCTGGCGCTTTCTCGATCCGCTCGCGCTGGCCTCTCGGCGCGCCTCCGCATGATCCGATGGTGAACGCATGCCTTGCCTCCCGTCGTCAGCGACATCGACGACGGAGCGTCACCGTGCTGACGCGGCGCTCGTTAGGAGGGAGTCCACAAGCAGTGCACCGAAAGCGACGTGTCAGCTTCCACGGCGAGCGCGGTCTCATCGCCGGGCAGGGAGAAAGCGACGACGCAGGCAGTGCCCGGCCCTCAACCAACCAAGCGAAGCAAGAAAGGAAGCAGACATGAACGCGAAGAAGGCCGTTGTCTCGAAGAGCATCGTTCCCGCCGGCACGCAGCCGCTCGCCGACGAGGATCTGGGGTCGGTCGTCGGCGGCCACGGCGAGCGAAAGCGCCGCACGACCGGGTACCGCCGCCGGACCACCCGCCGGAGCCGGAAGAGTCACTACGGGAAGAAGTCCTGGTTCTAGTCGTCCGTTCCTGAGCGGCTAGTACCAACAGGCTCCCACCGTCGGCTGCGGCCATTAGCCGTGGCCGCGGTGGGGCGCCTCGGATGTCGTAAGCCCGTGCTTTGCAGAGGTCCCGCAATACGTCGTTTGCGGAGGTGCGCGGCGCCTAGGACACAGAGGCGATGTCGAGGTGTCCGAGCTGCGACGAGGAGAGGGTCCCGGGTGCGTCCTTCTGCGGCTCCTGCGGCTCGAGCCTCGAGGGGACCGCCGACGGGCTCGTCGGCCAGACGTTGAAGGGAACGTACGTCCTTCAGAAGCGCATCGGCAGCGGCGGGATGGGTGAGGTCTACCGCGCCATCCATAACAAGCTCGAGCTGCCGGTTGCGGTCAAGCTCATCAAGCGCAGGCTCGTCGAGGATGCCTCCGTCGTGCACCGGTTCGAGCGCGAGGCACGCGCCGCGTCGCTGCTGCGGCACCCGAACATCGTGGGCGTGACGGACTTCGGTGAGACCTCGGACGGGACCCTGTTCATGGTCATGGAGCTCGTGACCGGAAAGAGCCTCGCCCGCGTGCTCTCCGACGGCGGCCCGATCCCCGAGAGCCGCGTGATCCACATCGGAGAACAGATCCTGTCTGCGCTCGCCGAGGCGCACGCGAACCACCTGCTCCACCGCGACCTGAAGCCCGAGAACGTGATGCTCGTGACCCGGCGCGCCGCTCCGGACTTCGTGAAGGTCCTCGACTTCGGCATCGCCAAGGTGCTCACGCCGGGCGCGTCCGCGTCGAAGCTGACGCAGGACGGAGTCGTGTGCGGGACGCCAGGGTACATGAGCCCGGAGCAGCTCCGGGGTGACGACCGCATCGATGCCCGGAGCGACCTCTTCGCCGTGGGCGTTCTTCTGTACGAAATGCTGACGCTCGACCTCCCCTTCGACGTCCAGACGCCGATGGAGATGCTCCACAAGCACCTCTCCGAGCACATCCCGCTACCGAGCGAGCGCAGCGGGCGGCCCGTCAGCGCAGCGCTCGAGGGCCTCATCATGCGTGCGATGGAGATGATGCCGGAAGATCGCCCACCGAGCGCGGATGCGATGCGCGCCGAGCTCATCGCCGCCGCGACACCCGTGGCGAAGCGGGGCCGAGGTCCCGAGACCGAGCAGCGGACCCAGAGCCGCCGGGGCGCGCCGCGGCGTCGGCCGTCCGCGACGGCGCCGGCGGCGAAAGAGGCGAAGGGCATCCGGCGAACGGCGGCGGCGACGGCCAGGCGGCACGCATGGGATCCCGCGGTGCTCGAGCGCGCGAGGCGCGACCTGGTGGTGTATGTGGGACCTCTCGCCCGAGCGCTGGTGCAGCGAGTCTGCGATCGCGCACATGACGTGCGCGAGCTGTACGCACTCCTCGCGCTCGCGATCCCGAACGAAGCGGAGCGTGAGGCGTTCCGGCGCGACGCGCCATCGGACGCGCGCCACGACTGAGCAAGGGCGACGGTGGAGGCGTTCGTGGTGCGCGTCGAAGACCGCGAGGCCGGCTCGACCCGCTCGCGTGCGGCGGGGCGGATTCGCCGGTTTCGGATACGTCTTCCCATGCATCTGCGTCGCTTCATAGGTCCTGCCCTCCGGATCGCCGTGGCTGCCAACGCCAGTAGAAGAAGCCCAACGAGATCCCGAAGACGAGATGCGTCACCCACGCGACCCAGAGCGGGACGTTCTGCGCCCACAGATTGCGCCCGTTGAGCTGACGCTGGATTCCAGGCATGAGCAGATACCCGTCGACGAAGAGCGCGAGCGCTCCAACCAGGGCGCCTAGGATCAGGGCGCGCTTCGCGCTGAAGGACCGCAGCGAGAGGCCGACGACGCCCCCGAACACTTTCGACCACACGATGGTCGGACCGGCCTGGTGGGCTATGAAGCCCGGGAGCACCGAGCTCCACGAGACCTTCTGGAGCGTCGTTTCCCCCATTATCAAGGCCGTGAACACCTGCAGGGGATGCAGCGGAGATCGCCCGCGCAGCATCGCAAGAACCATCGCAACGGCGAGCATCACAAGCCCCGCGGCCTGGCCGGAGACGAACGCCGTGAACAAGGCCGCGCGCGATGGGATCCGCATCAGATGAGGGGCATGCCGTCCGAGTTCATGCTCTTCGCCATCTCTCGATTCTCGGTCGGCAATGTTCCTAAGCCCCGCCCTAGGTGCCGCCGCTAGCTCGTGTGCCCCTTCCATGGGGCGAGTAGGTTCGTTCGAGCTGAGCTGCCTTCGAGGAAGAGGTAGGTGGCCGCCTCGAACGGCGGCCGCCCCTCTCATCGGCCGCCGACGCCCACCGAATGCGCGTTCGACGCGGCGCACACCGCCGGGATGAGGATTCGCAGGCGGTTTCCGCAGCTCAGCCAGGCAACCGGCTCCCGAACACCGGTCGTCCCGGCTCGCCGTAGGCCCGCAAGCGCGCGCTCCGGCGGCGAGCGTCGAGGGAGAGCAAGCCCGGTCCGGCGATCACCAGGTAGAGCGAGGTCAGGCACTGCGCCCATTCCGACCGGACTTCGTGCAAGACCGCCCCAAAGCCGACCTGAGGCGGAGCCGGAGGGAGCGGCAGGGGCGAAGCTCCCAGGTACAGCCCGATCTTGGTCGACATCACGGCCACCACCATCTCGATCGCGAACAGGATCACGGCGCCGCGGGTGAGCAGCCCCACGATGAGCAGAGCTCCCCCGACGATCTCCCACGCTCCGATGAGCGACGCCGTGAGGTGTGGCACCGGGAACCCGAGCCTGGTGAAACGCCCGGTGCCCAGGCTCGGGTAGACGAATCGATTGTTGCGAAATGTTCTTGGGTTTGATGCTGCGTACTCGTACTTCGGCGCCCGCCGCCCCACGGAGTCGGTACGCCTCGGAGGAGAATTCCCTCCGAGGCGCCCGAGCTTCCGCTGCTACGAACGCGACCTCGAACGCCGTCCGCGGCCGGTGGCGCTACCCGCCCTGATGAACCTGATCCCACTCCGGATCATCGGGGCTGATCGTTCGCACCGGTTGCGGCGTTCCGGCCTGCGCCTGCGAGCTCGGCTGCGCCGGCTGCGCCTTCGAGACGTCGGGCGCGGACGTCTCCGCGGCCTGGTGGGTCTGAGTCTGAGTCATGTCGGCAGCCCCCGGAGCCGCAGCGACCGACCTCTGGACGTAAGCGGTGCCCTCGTCGTTCACGGGACGCTCGATACTGACGGCGAATGCCGAGCTCGAGGCGAGGAGGAGTCCGGAAGCAGCGATCCACAGCGTTGCACGCATTTGTCTTCTCCCATTACGCAATCGCCGAGATTGGCCATTTGCGTTCGGTCCTCACAACGCCAGGAGCGCCGGAGTCGTTCCATCGCTCGGGGTGGGAACGGATGATGCGATGGAGTCGTTCAGTGGACGCCGCTCTCGGGCGCCTCAGTTCGCGCATGGTTCCGTTCGATCCCGGATGTCCGAAGGGCGCCCCCGGAACGATCCCGGGTCACCTGTCGTTAGCCGCGACGAACCCAAAGCGAACGGATGCCGCCGTGAGAGGCCTGATCACCGGTAAGGATGTCGTCCTTCACACGTTCACCATCGTCCGGCTCTGGGGACTGCCGACGTACGTCCGGTGCCTGCGCGCTTCGCTGAGCAGAAGGCCCACCACCTTCCTCGCTGTCGTCCACGCGTCGCGCGGCTGACGCCCCGCCGTCCGGGTTGCCAGCCGAGCCCGGGAAGCCCAGGCAGCGCTCGAGCGCACCCTCGTGTTCGACGTCGCACCCGGGATGGACCCGCGAGCTGCGCGGTCTGTGTGGAACGGTCCGGGCCCCGGCGACGTTCAATCGAGTGAGCAGGAGAGAGAGGCCCCACGAACGCTGGTCACACCGGGACGAAGAGATGAACTGCGGTGACGTCCAGAGCCAGCTGCACGCGTTTCGGAAGGGGCGTCTCGCCGGCGGGCTTCCCGCCGAGGTCAGTGCCCACCTCGAGAACTGCATGGCCTGCGCCAGAGCCGGCCAGAGGGAACAGGCCTTGGACGAGCTGCTCGAGCAGAGGCTACCGCGTCATGCTGCCCCGAAGACGCTGAAGCGACGACTCGGACTGCTGATGGGAACGCCGACACCCGAGCCGGCACCGGTGCACGGAACGGTTACGCGTTGGGCACGCTTCGTCGCCCCCGCCATGGCCGCGGCAGTCGCGTTCGTGTTCGGTCGAACCGTCATGCTACGGAGCTCGAGCCAGGACGGCGCCTTCGCCAGCCTGATGGGCGAGGCCGTGAACGACCACCTGCGCGTTCTGGCGAGCCAGAACCCCGTGGAGATCGCCAGCGGGGGCAAGCACCAGGTCAAGCCGTGGTTCGAGGGCAAACTCGACTTTGCACCGGAAGTCCCGGCGCTGGAAGGCACCGAGCTCCAGCTGACGGGTGGGTCCGTCGGCTACGTCTTCGACCGGAAGGCAGCGGTGCTCGTCTACGCGCTCCGCCAGCACCTGGTGACCCTGCTCGTCTTCCGCGCCGAGGGGCTCAACTGGCCGGCGGCGAGCGACGCGCCCGCACGCGGGCGCGAGACATCGATGCACGGCTTCAACGTCGTCCTCTGGCGCAGCGGTGATCTGGGGTACGCGCTCGTGTCCGACGCGAACGCGAAGGAGCTCGGCGAGCTCGCCGCGCGGCTCGCTGACGCGACTCACGAGCCCGGTCGCTGACCCTGGGCACCTCCCTGAGAGTTTGACGATCCGTGGTCCGAGTGGGTGGGCGCACGCGAGTGACGTGGGTTAAGCGGGGGGC
>Ga0306924_10003094_pt1 | contig 15893 bp, 14 predicted proteins | sample sta12Can44000111_FD_203756 | JGI IMG/M metagenome (GOLD analysis project Ga0306924, IMG submission 203756) | Lab enrichment of tropical soil microbial communities from Luquillo Experimental Forest, Puerto Rico - statanox.12C.anox.44.000.111 (v2)... | ecosystem: Environmental > Terrestrial >... | reverse complement strand
AAGCCTTGACGAGTTCTGGATTCTTGTCGACGAATTCGGCGCGGCACGCCTCAAGGATGTGGACGATGTTCGGCATTGCTTGCGAGAGCGAAAACAGCTTTCGGGTACCGCCCTTCGCCTCGGCGCGTGCCGCGAAGGGCTGATTCATGTTGACAGCATCGACACGCCCCTGACGCAGGGCGTCCTCGGAAACCGCAAAGCCAACTTCGACCAGCTTGATATCCTTGGCTGGATCCACGCCGGCCTGCTTCAACAACATGTTGAACGGACCTTGGGTACCGCCGCCGATCACGGAGATGCCCACGGTCTTGCCTTTGAGATCGGCGATTGTCTTGATGGGCGAGTCATCCATCACCGCCCAGTAGACCGAGAAGCCGCCGGGTTTCTCGAACACGTGCTGGGCCACGATGTACGCCTTCAGATTTCCGCCGACAACGCCGTTGGCGAGCGACAGCGGTGCCTGGGTCGCACAATCCAGCGCTCCTGCGGCGAGCGCCTGCGTCATCGGCGCGGTGCCCTGAAACTGCGTCCATTCGATATTGTAGGTCTTGCCGAGGTCGGGAAATTCCTGCGGCCTGCGCATCATCCAATACTTCGACTCCTCGGCCGGAATGGTCCAGCCGACGCGAATCGTCCCTTGCGCCTGCGAGGCACTGGTAGCCGCGCCAAAGGAAGCCGCAACCCCGGCCGCCAAAACCCACTTCGCAATCGTCCGCATCTAGGCCCACTCCCTGTTTAGGCGACGACAAGCTCATCCTTAGTGATGGCCGGGACAAATTGTTTCATGGTTCAAATAGTTAGGCAAGCCATGGGACGGGTTGCCCGTATTTGCCTCGCTGCGCCCGAAATTGTGGTACGGGCGGTGCGAGGTAGGCCTTTGCGGGCGGTGCGAAAGCCGACGCGCTTGAGATTTATAAGCCATCAGCTTCACAAATCGATTGAACGGCACTTAACAAACCGATTGCGGCCGCGCGGGGGATGGAAATACACTTCCGTGGAAAGGCTTCGCAAGCCCACAGGGAACGCTTCTATGTATGATCCCGCTGGCGTCAAGACGTCTGTCGAAATGCCGATTGCCGAACGTATGAGAGCCTGGGTTCTCGGCGGCCCCGACGAGCTTTTGCTGCGCGACAAGCCTACACCGGTTCCTGGGCGCGCCGAAGTTCTGGTCCGCATCGATGCGGTTGCGATTTGCGCCACGGATCTCGAAATCATCCATGTGGGCTCTCCTGCGCGCATCCAGGGTGGCCTGCCCTTCAACAAGAACTTTACGCCGGGCCACGAATATATGGGCACCGTTGCAGCGCTCGGGCCCGACGTAGATGAGTTCAAGATCGGCGAGCGCGTGACGGTGGAGATCCATGCCGGCTGCGGGCAGTGCAAACGCTGCCGGCAGGGCATGTACACCTCGTGCCTCAACTATGGCAGACCGGAGAAAGGCCATCGCGCCAATGGTTTTACAACCGATGGCGGCTTTGCCGAATACGCGGTCAATCACATCAACACGCTAATCCGGGTACCCGACAGCATGAGCGACGCGGAGGCCACGTTGGTGGTCACCGCCGGCACCTCGATGTATGGCCTTACCGAACTCGGCGGGCTGGTCGCCGGCGAAAGCGCGGTTGTGATCGGCCCCGGTCCGATCGGGCTCCTTGCGGTTGCCGTTGCCAAGGCGCTTGGCGCAAGCCCGGTGATCCTGACAGGAACGCGCAACAAGCGGCTCGAGATTGGCAAGGAATTGGGCGCCGACCGCGTCGTCAATATCGCTGAAGAAAATCCCGTCGAGGTAGTCAAGCAGCTTACCGGCGGGATCGGTGCGGACTATGTGATCGAATGCGCTGGCTCCGAAGCGACGATCGATCAAGCCATTCACATGACCAATCGCGGCGGGAAGATCTGTCTCGCCGCCTTCCCGCACGAACCCGTGACCACCGACATCGCGCACCTCGTGCGAAACAATATTTACGTCTATGGCATCCGTGGCGAGGGCAAAAGTGCAACCCACCGGGCGATGGAACTGATGGCGGAGAAGCGTTTCGATGCCACCAAGATCCATACCCATACTTTCCCGCTGACCGACCTCCCGATTGCGCTGCGATACGCGCGGGAGCGAATCGAAGATGCGATCAAGGTCGTGGTGATCAACCGTCAAGCGAACGAAATCGCCAGCGCGGCGGAATAAGACGAATACAAGCAGCCGGATCTCGCCGGGTCTTTCTAAATGCGACGCAGCGCTGTCAGGATGACCTGCGGCGTCAACGGGATTTCGGTCACTACCGTACCGAACGGACGCAGCGCATCATTGACGGCATTGGCAACCGCCGCGGCCGCGCCTGCCGTCCCGGCTTCTCCAGCCCCCTTCGCCCCAAGCTCGCTTTCCAGAGTCGGCGAGACCACATGGCCGACGTCAATATCAGGCATTTCGCCGGACATGGGCACGAGATAATCGGCCATATTGGCGTTGGTGAGTTGGCCGCGCTCATCATAAATGCATTTTTCGAACAGGGCTGCGCCCAGGCCCTGCACTACGCCACCGCGTATCTGCTCGTCGACGAGCTGTGGATTGATGATCGTCCCGCAATCCTCGACCACCCAGTGTTTGAGCAGCTTGATGAAACCGGTTTCGGTATCGACTTCGAGCCATGACGCCTGAACTCCGTTCGTGAACGCGAAAGGATACTCGCGTGGCACGAAATGTCGCGTAGCCATCAGTTCAGGCTGGATCCCGGGTGGCAGCGTGTCGGGGCGGAAATAGACAACGCGTGCGAGCGCTTTCAGTTCGATGCGCAGGACGCCGTCAGCCATGTTGACAATACCATTGTCGACGATGTCCAGTTCATCAGGCGAGGATTGCAGGATCGCAGCCGCGACATCGAGGATGTTCTTGCGCAACGATTTTGTGGCCTGCAATGCGGCCTCTCCGCCAATGCCCGCGCCACGCGAAGCCCAGGTGCCGCCGCCATATGGCGTCACGTCCGTGTCGCCCAGGATCACGCGAACCCGCTCCATCGAGACGCCAAGCGCGCTCGCGACGATCTGCGCAGTCACAGACTCCGAACCTTGCCCCTGCTCCGTAATGCTGGTCTGGCAAATCACGGATCCTTGCGCATCCAATCTCACGGCCACGCCGTCCTGTGAGGAAATCTTCGCTCCACCAACGCCGTAAAATGCTGCGCTCGGGTTGGTGACTTCGATGAAGCTCGCGATTCCGATGCCGCGGTGGACCTGCCTCTCGCGCAATGCCGCCTGTTCTGCCCGCAAGCCTTTGTAGTCCATCATCGCAAGCAGCTTTTCGAGAGACGCGTGGTGCGACAATCGCTCGAATTTCAGGCCTGTCGGCGAACCACACGGATAGGCGTCATCGGGAATGAGGTTGTGCCGCCTGATCTCGACGGGATCCATGCCAATTCTGGTCGCCGCCAGATCGATCAGCCCTTCCGTCACCGAGCACGCGATCGGATGCCCGACCGCCCGGTATTGGCACATCACGTTTTTGTTCTGAAAAACGACGCGAGCTCGCGCACGATAGCTTTTCGTGACATAAGGTCCGCCGACGAGATTGACGACCTGGTTGGCTTCGATCGCGCTTGTGCGCGGATACATTGAATAAGGGCCGATGCCCGTGAGATCGTCGATCTCGAACGCCGTGACCGTGCCGTCACGTTTGACGCCTATCCGCCCCTTGCAGCGATGGTCGCGCGCGTGAATGTCGGTATTAAAGCTTTCTACCCTGTCGGCAACGAACTTGATCGGCCGCCGTAGCAGCTTTGATAGCGCGTAGGTTGCCATCTCGTCGGCATAGATGTGCACCTTGATGCCGAATGAGCCGCCGACGTCCTTGCAGACGATGCGCACTTGCTGCTCGTTTAACCCAAGATGAAGCGCCGCGATATTCTGAACCATGTGCGGAGCTTGGGTGCCCTGATAGATAGTAAGTCTCGCCTCTGCAACGTTCCAGTCGGCGACCACCGCTCGAGGCTCCAGCGTTACGCCGGTATGGCGGCCGAAGACGAAATTCGCTTCCACAACTTCATCGGCATCGGCGAATGCCTGGTCAACCTGGCCGGTATCATGAATACGCTCGAAGGCGAGATTGTCGCCCAGCAAGGGATGAATCACGGGCGTCGATGGATCAAGTGCCGCGCGCATATCAGTTACGGCTGCGAGTTCCTCATATTCGACGAGGACGGCTTCCGCAGCGTCCTCAGCTAAGGCTCGGCTCGTCGCGACGACAGCCGCGACTGCTTCGCCTTGCCAACACGCGCGATCGATCGCCATTGCGTGCTGCGGCGCGGATTTCAAGCCTTTCAAGTGCGAGAGCACACCAACCCATGGCGTGATAACGGCTGAAAGTTCGCGGCCAGTGACTACCGCGATGACTCCGGGCCGGACCCTTGCCTCGCCGGCATCGATGCTCAGGATTTTTGCATGGGCGTAAGGCGAGCGCACGAACACCACGTGACCCATCCGCGGCAACTGAATGTCGCTGACATACAACCCACGCCCTTGCATGAGCCTGGCGAGATTTGGCCTCGGGACGCTCTTGCCGATATAGGAATTCGGCCGATCGAGCATGGAGAGTGGCTCGGGCTTCCCCGATATCCCGGTCATGCGGTGCGCTTTCCGCGCAAGCGCGCCGTGGCTTCGACTGCATCAATGATCGCTTGGTACCCGGTGCAGCGGCAATAATTGCCCGAGAGATGCTCGCGTATTCGCTCACGGGTCGGCTCCGCCTCCTGCTTCAAAAGATCCTGCGCCGTCATAAGCATTCCCGGCGTGCAATAGCCGCATTGCAGCGCGTTGCGATCGCTGAAGGCGGTCTGCAGATCGGAAATTTCTCCGCTGTCCGAAAGGCCCTCGATAGTCTCCACCGAGGCAGCGTCGGCCTGCACCGCCAACATCAGACAGGCACGAACGATTTCGCCATTCACCCGCACCGTGCAAGCTCCGCATACACCGTGCTCGCAGCCGACATGTGTTCCCGTCAGGTGTAAATGCTCGCGGAGAAAATCGGCCAGGTTGAGCCTTGGCGGTACTTGCGCATCAATGCGCTCGCCGTTGACCTGAAGCGAAATTGCCATGGCCGTCGTCACACCGCGCCTCCAGCGTGCCTGAGTTCCGGCCGGCCAAGCAGCGCCGCGACGGCGCGCGCCAGCAGCACTTTTGCCAGATGACGACGCATGGCAGCGGAGGCCTGCTGGTCCTCTTGGGGCTCGATTTCTACGCCGAGCGCATCCGATGCCTCGGAGATCAGCGACGGCGTAACGGCTCTGCTGAGCAGGATGCCTGCTGCCCTGGCCAAGATAGGCCGGTCGCCGACCGCAAAAAAGCCCAGACGAAAATCGGTAAAAACGCCTTTCTCGACTTCGGCCTGTGCCGCAAGTCCAACGATGGCATAGTCACCATGCCGACGTGTAAATTCATCAAAGAAGTGTGCTGATGTTTTTCGCATTACGGGAATTTCGACCCCGATCACCAGTTCGGTCGGCGCCAACGCCGTCTGGAAAATTCCCCTGAAGAACTCCGCCGCCGCAATTCGCCGCTCGCCGCTCAAGCCGCGGACAAGGATGGTCCCACCGAGTACCAGCAGGCAGGCAGGTAGTTCGGAAGCCGGATCGGCGTGGGCGAGGTTTCCGCCGATCGTTCCCCGGTTGCGGATCGCAGGATGCGCGACGTGGGCAACCGCATCTCGTAGCAGGGGCGCATGAGCCGCGATTTCGTGCGATTTAAGAATATCGACATGGCGGGTAAGCGCGCCGATGCGGATCATTGTGCCGTGCACCACGATCCCTCGCAGTTCCACCAATCCACTAATGTCGACAATCAACTCGGGAGAGATCAGGCGTAGATTCATGGCCGGCATCAGGCTTTGACCGCCCGACAGCACCTTCGCCCTGTCCCCACTCGCAGCAAGCAGTTCCAGCGCGTTGTCGATGCTGGTCGCACGTGCGTAAGCGAAAGCCGAGGCTTTCATGAACGTGACCTTCCCCAGCCGCAGTCGTTGCTTTTCTTTGGATTAGAAGGCGGCAACTACCAAAGGTCAAGTTTGTTTATCGAACGATTATTTCGCCACGTTGAACTTTTGGACTTGTCTTGAGGACGTGAACAACGCACGGTCTCCTACCAGGGGACCGAGGTCTTTTGGGGAGGTACAGGCAATGAACATTGGCTTCTTTACGATGCCGATCCATCCCCTCGAGAAGGATTGGCGTCAATCGCTGAGGGAAGACCGCGAGGCGTTCCTGCTCGCCGACGAGTTGGGATTCAGTGAAGCCTATGTCGGCGAGCATGTCACCGACAGGGCGGAGAACATCACGTCATGCGTTGCATTCCTCGCCTGGATTGCAGCCGCGACCAAGCGAATCAAGCTCGGCACCGGCACTGTCAATCTTCCGAACACGCATCCCGCAACGGTTGCCGCATCGATTGCGATGCTCGACCACATGCTCGATGGTCGCTTGCTTTTCGGAATTAGCCCCGGCGGTCTCCTATCCGACGCCGAACTGTTCCGCAACCTCGATGCCGACCGCAATGCGATGTTCCTCGAAGCGATCAACCAGGTGCTCGAAATCTGGTCGAGCGAACCGCCCTACAATATTAGCGGGAAATACTGGAACATCTCGATCGACAAGACCCTGATGCGGGAAATCGGCCAGGGATTTATCGCGCGCCCACTGCAACGGCCGCATCCACCGATCGTAGTCACGGCGGTCGCGCCCTTCTCGAAGGGCGTCGCTGAAGCCGCAGCCCGGGGCTGGGATCCCATTTCAGCGAACTTCCTCATGCCGGCCTGGGTGAAGAGCCACTGGCCAAAATATGTGGAGGGCTGCGAGCGCGGTGGCCGCGTGGCCGACCCCGCCAACTGGCGGGTTGCAAAAAGCGTCTTTGTCGCCAAGGACGCGGCGACCGCAAAAGCCTACGCCACCGATCCCGATAGCCCTTACGTGTATTATTATCGTTCGTTGTTCACGAAACTGAAAGCGAACGGCCGCGTCGAGCTATTCAAGACGAGACGCGATCAACCCGACGAAGAGGTGACGCTGGAGTCGATCTGCGACAAATTGATTATCTGGGGAACACCTGAAAGTGTGGCCGATCAACTCCTTGCCTTCCAGGAGGAGGTAGGCAGGTTCGGCACCCTGCTCTACGCTGGCAAGGACTGGAAAGACCGCGAATTGGCACGACAGTCCATGATTCTGATGGCCGATAAAGTGATGCCGCGCATCAACACCAGCACCGCAAAAAGGTCCAACGCCGCTGAATAGTCGCAAACAAGATGAGAGGCGCGCCGTGGCTTTTACCGACCGCATCCCTTACCAGGCACAGATTGATCGTCCAAAGCTCATGTTGCCAAAGGGCAAGAGGCTTGCGGTCTGGGTTATCCTCAATGTCGAGGAATGGCGGATCGAAAATGCCATGCCACGAACGGTGCTTAGCCCGCCGATGGGCCAGCCGCTGTTGCCGGACGTGCCGAATTGGTCGTGGCACGAATACGGAATGCGCGCCGGCTTTTGGCGACAGTTCAAGGCGTTGACGGAGCGCAAAATACCGGTGACGCTGGCGTTGAACGCCAACGTCTGCAACACTTATCCCCGCGTTGCATCCGCCGCGCGTGAAGCCGGCTTCGAGTTCATGGGGCATGGGTTTCTCCAGGGCCCGATGCACAAGCTCGACAACCAAGCCGACGCCATCCAACGATCCGTAGCGACCATAGCAAAATTTACTGGCAAGCCGCCAAGGTCTTGGGAGAGCCCCGGCCTGACCGAGAACGAGGCAACTCTTGATCTCTTACGCCTCAACGGCATCGAATACGTGGCGGATTGGGTCATCGACGACCTTCCGCAGGATATCGCAACACCCCACGGCACCATCACGACGATCCCCTACTCGGTCGAGAGCAACGATATCGTCGTCCATGCGCTTCAACATCTTCCCTCCGAGCAGTTCTTGAAACGGTGCACTGATCAGTTCGACCGGTTGTATCTCGAAGGCGCCACCAATGCGCGCGTCATGGCGATTTCTATTCATCCCTATATCACCGGCGTGCCTCATCGAATCAAGTATCTGGAGGCCCTGCTCGACTATGTCGTCGGCCACGACGAAGTAGCGCTTATGACCGCAAGCGAGATCGGCGATTGGTATCGTGCGGAAATGAAGAAGCTGTGAGGAAAGCCGCCCAGTAGGGAAAATTATCCAACCACTTTGACCTGCGGACGCATTGTGCGCACGCTTGTACGCCCGAAAACACGCACGTAGCCCGCCAAGAACGCGTCGACCGCATCGCTGATCATCTGCTCCTTGTCTTCGAGCACCGGTGACTCGTAGATGTACTTGCGGACACCGTGATAAAAAATTCCGCTATGAAACACCCACGCGAGTTCAATCTCCGGCGCCGTTGGCCTGCTTTGCGGCGGAAGCCCTGCTTCGTGACGACATTCCCTGATGATGCGCGTCAGAATCTTGTCGCGGACCACGCCCACATACCATCGGTTGATGTCCAATCCCCTTAAACCTGAATAAAGATAGATACGGATCCATTTTCGAGTGAAGATCACCTTGGTGTAGCCGCGATAAAATTCGAGCAATCGATCGCGAAGCGGACGGGAACGATCCGTGAGCAGTCGGTCCCACCCCGTATCCAGCGGTTCGAGATAGACTGTACGATAAACCTCCTTGATCAGATCGTCCTTGCTCGGAAAGTAGCGATAGAGCAGCGGTTGGGTCACACCCAAGCGTCGCGCAAGATCGCGCGTCCCACCTCCAAATCCCTCCTCTGCAAAAAACTCCGTCGCCTTGGCTACGAACTCCTTGCGGCGATCGTCCGGGGAAAGCCGCCTCTGCTTGCGCCGCGTGCGTTTGGGAGAAACTTTCCTTTTCATGACGACTTGTCGACCGCCTGACGTTCGTCGGCGGCAAGAAACCGTCCGTAGCCGCCATGCGCAAACAGTAGCGGCTCTCTGCGGTTATACGAATAAGCCTCAACAGCGCCGAGAAAAATCACATGGTCTCCGCCATAATATCGATTGACTGAACGACATTGAAAATTTGCAACGCTCTCGACGAGTAGCGGAGCATTGCCGAGACCCGGAGTCCAGTCGACACCGAAAAACTTGTCTTCGGATGACCTGGCAAATCTGTCGGCGAGCACCTGCTGCGAAGCGCCAAGCACGTTGATCGCAAAGTGGCTCGCATTCTGGAACACGCTGAGGCTCGAGGAATAGAGCACGAGGCTCCACAGCACCAAGGGCGGATTTATCGAGACTGACGCGAAGGAGTTGCATGTCAACCCGTAGGGCTTACCATCCGCGGCAGCGGCCGTGATGATGGTGACGCCTGTCGCGTAGGTGCCGAGTGCGTTGCGAAAATCGCGCGGGTCGATCGGCGAGTGATCGCTGGCTAGTTCGTTGGCTGGATCCAGGCCGATCGGATGCTTGGGCGCGTCGTTCATCCTTCGGCCTCAGAGCGTCAAGTTTTCGGATGGGAGGCCAAGCGCAACGCGGCCGTAATTGGTGCCGGCAGCATCGAAATTAAACGCAAGGTGGGAGTTAATGGCATGGGCATCGCGAAACTGGCGCTGCAGAGCCCCTGTCGTGAACAACCCTCGCGCGCCACTTGCCGCGAATAACATAGAGACCGCCTCTGTGCACATGTTGACCGAAAATGCGCCGTCGCGGCGCAATTTGGTCTTCGCAGCCATGTTCGGAATATGACCTCTCCTTGCGTCCGCCATGGCCTCGATGCAGTTAGAACGCATGATCAGGCGGGCCGCGTCAATCTTGGCAGAAGCCTCCGCAATCTTGATCTGCGTACTCTGCATGTCGCCCAGTTTGGCCCGATTGTAGGTGGACGCGCGATGCCGCGCGGTTTCGATATAGTCATCGAGGCAGGCTTGCGCGTTTCCGAGGGCAACACCCGAGAGCACATATGGAAATAATGAAAATACCGGCAACGCGTAGAGGGGATTTGGATTGACGGCGCTGCCGGGCGTTGGCCCGCCCGCGAGTTCGCTCACTGCAACCGTCATTTTCGCGGGCACGAAAGCGTCCTTCACTTCGACATCGTTGGAGCCCGTGCCTCGCAATCCCGCCGCGTTCCAGGTATCGCGTATCTGATAGTCGTTTTTGTTAACCAGGAAAATGCGATACTCAATGCCCTCAGCTTCGTCCTCCGACGAAACCACGCTCGCGAGCATATTCCACTCGCACGAAGCAACTCCCGAGGAGAACGGCCAACTGCCCTTCAACCTGTACCCACCCTGCACTTTGCGGGCGCGCCCAGCCGGAAAGATAAAGGAGGATGCAATCAACACGTTGCGGTCCTGGTCCCAGACCAGATCCTGCGCGCTCTTGTCGAACATCGCCAGCATCCAATGATGGCTGGCAAGGTTCGCAAAATTCCAGGCTACCGATGCATCCCCCTTTCCCAGCGCCTCGGCGCAGTCGACCAACTCAATATAGTTGAGCTCGGCTCCTCCTACCCGCTTCGGCTGCATGATCCTGAACAAGCCGGCGTCATGCAAATCTCGCTCGGTCTCCGGAGGTAAACGCCGCAACTCCTCGGTCCGCGCAGCGCGGTCACGGAGTTGTGGAATGAGCGCCTTGGCGCGGGCAATCAACACTGGGTAATCCCGACCATCCGACACCATGGGCTGGTCAGCGCTTGGCGTTTGACCAACTCCTGCCATCTGCCGTGCCTCCGCTTGACCGCCCCGGGTTACTTGGCGAATGTTTATCGCGCGATCAGCAATTAAGGCGCGATGGGCATTACCCGTCAATCGAAAATCGGCGGATAGGAAAGTGAATGATATGGACAAGACCGTTGGAATCGTCGGGCTTGGCATCATGGGGGGAGCAATTGCACGCAATCTGATCGAGCGCGGATGGCATGTGATCGGCTTCGATATCGACGCTTCCCGACGGGCCGAACTCGCTCAAATGGGAGGCACTGTTGCACCCAATGTTAACCACATCTCCCGCGATGCACCCGTTATCCTTACCAGCCTTCCCACTCCTGCGGCGGTCGAGGCGGTTGCACGGGAAATCGCGGGTTCCGGGCAATCGTCGAAAATCGTGGTCGAGCTCAGCACCCTCAGCCTGGCCGACAAGCTGCGCTTCGAACGCATCCTTCAAGGTGCCGGCCACATTCCATTGGACTGCCCGTTGAGCGGAACCGGCGCCCAGGCGAGGGTTCGCGACCTTGTCGTCTACGCCAGCGGGCAAAGCCGAGCGATCGCGCTATGCAGGGGCTTGTTCTCTGATTTCGCCAAACAAAGCGCCGATCTTGGCGAGTTCGGGAACGGAAGCAAGATGAAGTTCATCGCCAACCATCTGGTCGCGATCAACAACGTCGCCACGGCTGAAGCGATGCTGCTCGCCGAGCGGGCCGGGCTAGATGCAAGGACGGTGGTCGAGATGGTCGGACCCGGCGCTGGAGGATCGCGGATGTTTCAGATGCGGGCACCCATGATGATCGAGGGCATCTATGAGCCTGCAACGATGAAAGTTTCGACCTGGAAAAAAGATATGGCAATCATCGCCGAATTTGCCGACGATGTCGGCTGCGCCACGCCCCTGTTTACGCTTACACAACCGGTCTACTCGGAAGCTATGGCGATGGGATTGGGTGATCAGGACACGGCTTCGGTATTCGAGGTGCTGAAGAAGACCATTCTGAAGACCCCGAAAACCGGCGTGCCGAAGCGCAACTAACGGCGTGGGGCGCGCACCGCGCAGCAGTCGCCCGCAATACCGCAGTGCATCAAACCACCCGCCATCGCCTTGGAAGTCGCGGGACCGGATTGTTCAGCTCGCGCGAGCCGCAGGTTGGTTATCACTTGATCATTTATCTCTTCCAGCCGATAAATCGTTTAATCACTAAGCTAAGCCGATACTCGTTTTAGCGCTTTCGGGAGGATTTGATGAGGCTATCGCGACGTCGATTTGTCGGCACCCTAACCGGCGCGAGCGTCGCCACGATCACAGGTACCCAACGCCTCTTCGCGCAGAACAACGAGTCCATCCGTGTCGGCCTGCTGGCGGCCAAGACCGGTCCCCTCGCCTCCGGCGGCATAGACATGGATCTGGCGTTGACGATGTTTCTGAAGGAGCGAGAGAACGTGCTCGCGGGCCGCAAGGTCGAACTGATTGTCGCGGACACCGCTGGCGTTCCCGCCACCGCCCGCACGAAGGCGCAGGAACTAATCGAGAAGAACAATGTCCATTGTATCATCGGTCCGCTCGCCGCCTTCGAGGCTCTGGCGATTGCCGACTATCTCGCGGAAAAAGAGATGCCGACGCTCGGCGTTTCGGCGGCGGAAGACATGACGCAGCGCCATCCAAGCCCATGGTATGTTCGCCTCACGTCAACCTCAGCGCAATGCGCCTATCCGTTGGCCGAATATGCCGCCAAGGAGTTGAAGTACAAAAAAGTCGTGACCATCGCCGACGACTTTGCCTACGGCCATGAAATGTGCGCGGGCTTTCAGCGCGCTTTTGAAGATAACGGTGGCAAGATCATTCAAAAGATCTTCACGCCTCTGGCGACACCGGATTATGGCAGCTATGTCGCGCAGGTGAAATCTGCCGATGCGATTTTCCTGGGCACCGCCGGCTCCAATGGCTTCCGCTTCCTGCGGCAATTCATTGAATATGGCCTCAAGGACAAGATGGCCGTGATCGGTGGCATGACCGCGCTGGATGAATCAGTTCTCCGCAATATGGGCGACGAAGCGATGGGGATTTTGACCACAAGCTGGTACTCGGCTGAACTCGACAACCCCCTCAACAAGATCTTCGCGCCGGCATTCCGCAAGCGGTTCAAGTACGATCCGGGGTACTACGCAGCGAGCACTTATCTTTCCGGCGAGGTTCTGGAGGCCGCGCTAACGACAACCAGGGGGCAGGTAGCAGACAAAAAGGCCTTGATGGCGGCAATCCACAACTGCAACGCCCAAACGATACGCGGTCAAATCAAGTTCGACGAGTTCGGCAACGTGATCGGGAATGTCTACATCCGCAAAGTGAACAAGAACGATGGCCGACTGGTCAACTCTGTAGTCAAGTCTTATCCCGACGTCACGCAGTTCTGGACATACGATAAGACGGCCTTCTTGCAGAATCCGGTCTACTCAAGGGACTATCCGCCGGCGAAGAACCTGGAGCAATAATTCCACTTCTGCGATGAAACGCGGTCCCGGCGTTCGAGGAGCGGCCGACGATGCAGTTCTGGATTATCCAGGGTCTCAACAGCCTGTCGCTTGGCGGCCTATTATTTCTGCTCTCGTCCGGTTTCTCCCTGATCTTCGGCCTCATGCGGCTGGCGAACCTGACGCATGGCGCCTTTTTCATGCTCGGCACCTATTTCGCGGCAGTCGCGATGCGTTCCTACGACGGCTTGAACATATGGGTGACCGCACTCGGTGCCGGCATCATCGTTGCGGCGCTTGGCGGCCTTTTCGAGCGACTGGTGTTGACGCGGCTGAAGGCGAATCCGCTGGGGCAGGTGTTGGTCACGCTCGGCATGTCCTTTATCATTTCGGACGCATGCCTGATGCTGTGGGGTGGCGATTCCATCCCTGTTCCAACACCCCAAAATCTTCAGGCACCCACACGTCTATTTGGCTTTGTGTTTCCGACTTATCGCCTTGTGCTGGTGGGATGCGCCGTCGTTGCAGCCGTCGCTCTTTATATTTTGCTCGAGCGAACGCGGCTTGGCGCCATGATCCGCGCTGGTGTCGACGACCGACAAATGGCCCGCGCCGTCGGCATTCCCGTCTCGAATTTGTTCACGATCGTGTTCTGCTTGGGCGCGGGAATTGCGGGCGCCGGCGGCGTACTCGGAGGTCCCATTCTCTCTGCCTATCCTGGTCTCGACGCCGACATGCTGCCGCTCGCCCTTATCGTCGTCATTCTCGGAGGAATCGGCAGCCTTCTCGGTGCGTTCATCGGCAGTTTCATCATTGGCTTCATCTATACATTCGGCACGGCGTTGTTTCCGGAATTGGCGTACATCATTCTGTTCCTGCCGATGATTTTTGTCATTGCATTCCGGCCGCAGGGCTTGTTCGGACGCATTATCACATGAAATGGATTGGTGCACTCCTGCTTGCCGGACTCCTGCTTCTTCCACCGCTCTTTGCGGGGGATTTCTATATCAACCTTGCCAGTCAAATCCTGATTGCAGCGATCTTTGCGCTGAGTCTCAATTTGCTGGTCGGCTTCGGCGGCATGACGTCGCTCGGGCACGCATCTTACCTTGGCGTCGCTGCCTATATTTCCGCCCTGCTGACAAGCAGGTATGGATTCGGTCACGCTGCGGCTGCGATCATTTCGATTTCGGGCACAGTCGCGATGGCGGCGTGCTTTGGCGTGATCGCGCTTCGTGCAACTGGTCTTGGCTTTCTCATGATCACGCTGGCGTTGTCGCAGGTGCTGTGGGGACTAGCCTACCGGATGTCGAACGTCACTAACGGTGACAATGGGATTACCGGGCTGACGAGGCCAGCGCCATTCGACCTGTCGCTCGACAATCCCGTGTCCTTTTACTGGTTCGCGCTGATTGTTGCGACGACCGCTTTCGCAATGATGACGATCTTTGTCTCATCAGCGTTCGGGGCCTCGCTGAAGGGGGTGCGTGATCAGCCGCGCCGCATGGCCGCCCTTGGCTTCAATCCCTGGCTGATCCGATGGATCACATTCGTTTATGCCGGGTTTTGGGGTGGTGTCTCTGGGCTGCTTTTCGTTTACTATCACAAGTATATTCACCCGACTTCGCTCTCCCTGACGAGCTCGGCCGAAGCCTTGCTCGGCGTGATAGCAGGCGGCTCGGGAACGCTGGGTGGACCGGTGGTTGGCGCAGCATTGGTGCTGCTCCTCAAGAATTACGCTTCGGCCTATATCGAGCGGTGGAACATGCTGCTGGGCCTGGTGTTCCTCTTTATCGTGCTGGTGATGCCCACCGGTATCGTTCCCGGCTTCAGTAAACTGTCGGCAGCACTACGGAAGGACACCCGATGAGCCCGCCCGGTAACGGCCTAGCACTCGAGGTCGTCCACCTGAAGAAGGCCTTTGGCGGCCTTATGGTGACCGATAACGTCTCCCTCGCCATCGGGCCGGGCGAACGACGGCTGATCATCGGCCCAAACGGAGCTGGCAAAACGACACTCTTCAACCAGATCAGCGGCGACCTGCATCCGAACTCTGGACGTATCAAGCTGTTCGGAGAGGACATCACGTCGCTGCGGCCATACGAACGTGCGCACCGCAAACTGTCGAGAACATATCAGATCATCACCCTTTTTCCCGGTGACACAATCGAACACAACGTTTCGCTTAGCCTGCTGGGGTTGCGCCCTGCGCGCTGGCATATGTCGCGGCCGATGTCCTTCTACAGGGATATTGCTTCCGAAGCCCGACGTACGCTCGACACTGTCGGTTTGTTGCATCTCGCCAATCACCCGATCTCGGACGTTGCCTACGGCGAAAGGCGCCGCGTTGAGCTTGCGATGGCGCTCGCGCAGAAACCTCGGGTCCTTCTGCTGGACGAACCCCTAGCTGGCCTTTCGAACGCGGAACGATCCGTGGTGAAGTCTCTGATTGCGTCGATTCCACGGGATACGACCGTCATCATGATCGAGCACGATATGGATACCGCGCTCGACCTTGCTGAAACCGTGACGCTGCTCAATTACGGCCGCGTAATCGTCGACGGCGAGCGAGATGCCGTCATTGCGGACGCGCGAACACGCGAGGTGTATCTTGGCACGTGATGCGCTTCGTTTGACGAACGTGCACGCATTCTATGGCGACAGCCACATCTTGCATGATGTGAGCTTTTCCTTGCGTCCAGGTGGTGTATTGGCGCTACTGGGGCGCAACGGCGCCGGCAAAACCACC
>Ga0306924_10003090_pt1 | contig 15901 bp, 13 predicted proteins | sample sta12Can44000111_FD_203756 | JGI IMG/M metagenome (GOLD analysis project Ga0306924, IMG submission 203756) | Lab enrichment of tropical soil microbial communities from Luquillo Experimental Forest, Puerto Rico - statanox.12C.anox.44.000.111 (v2)... | ecosystem: Environmental > Terrestrial >... | reverse complement strand
ACCACTATCAGTGCGCCTCGTTCCGCTGCGGACAAAAATCCAGGGCGAATCATCCACCACACCCGAATCCACCTGGCCCCCAGTGTCAACACAGCTTCTCGGGTCTTCGTTGAGTCGAGGTATAGCAGTGAGTGCAATTTTTTGGACAACCGTAACCGTGGCGTAAAAAAAGGCAACCGTAGTGCAACCCAAACCGTAGTGCAACCCAAACCGTAGCGTAACCCAAGAGTCAGCGCGTAGCGGTGCTATCTCGGACACCGTCGGGGGTTCCTAATTTAGTTAGTCCGATCCGGTCGGGGGTGCCGGGTCTGATTGCGGCTTGCGGTGGTCTTCTCGCCTTGGCGCGTCGGCCGTCGCAAGAGAATCGTCTAATCCACGTCCAAATCGACGTCGAGGGCGTGCTGGCCTCCTCGCCGGCACGGTTTTGCTTTGGGGAGGCAAAGAGAGTACGGTGCCTGCGCTTTAGGCAAACCGACCAGAGTTCCCGGTGACCGCGACTACTAATGAACTGACCACGACCGCGACTGCTGACGAACTCACCGCCCCACGCCGCGGACTGGTCTCAGCAGTGGAGCATTCGCTGCCGCGCAAAGAGCTCTTTGCCGGCCTCTACGTTGTCGCCTGCGCCAACGGCCTCGTGGGGCGATCCATTCAGACCTTTAATCTGGAAGGTTTGACGGGTGCTATCCTTGGCCTCGAACTAAATGTGATCGTATTGTTTGCCTGGTTTGCCGGCGTGTACTTGATCGCCTCTAGCAATCGAGACGAGATACGAACCTCGGACCTCGTGGTCGCACTGGCGTTTCTCGGCTTAGTCATTCTTCCGATCTATGCCGTGAGTTGGGCGGCGGTGACCGGTCTCAGTCTTTACATTCTCTTTTTCGCGAACGATGGTGCCGCGCGAAGGCGGGGCGCGCTGATCTTGCTCGTGCTATCCGTCCCCATGCTATGGAGTCGTCTGGTTTTTCAATTTTTCGCAAGACCCCTGCTAGAACTCGACGCAGCGATGTCGGCATGGTTGCTGGGTACTGAGCGCATTGGAAACATGGTTCGCTTCGCCGATAATTCTGGCTACATGGTGATAACGCCGGCCTGCGCCTCGTGGGCCAATATCACCTATGCATTCCTATGCTGGGTCGCTGTTACACAGTGGGCAAACCACCGCTGGCGGCCGATAGATCTCCTGTGGTCCTCTCTCGCCGTCGTCTCGGTGGTCGCAGGGAATGTCACACGAATTGCCGTCACCGGCCTAAGCCACGGGCATTTCGAAGCGATTCATAACAAATGGGGCGAGACAGTCGAAAGCACTATATTTCTCAGCCTTATCATTGGCTTTAGCCTAATAGGTGCGCGGCGTGAATTGTTCTCGCGCGCTTAAATGGTTCCTTATTCTAGCGCTTCCGCTCACGCTTGGGCTGAAGCTCGTCGTGCGTCCAGATCTGAGCATGGCGAGCGAGACCGACGTGCAACAAAAAGTCGCGGAATTCTTCCGTCGACAACATTTCGCTGTCGCATTGGCCGATCGAACGGGCGAAGGACAGTACATGCTGCGGGCGAGCGCCGGTCCGTGCCGAATCCTCGTTGCCAGTTCTAATCCGATGGCTTGGGACAGCGCCGCCATTCGCCGCAACGCAACGGATGGCGACCGCGTCTTTGTCGTCTTCCGCGGCAGGACTTATGAGGATCAGCCCACGTGGCTGACCGTACCCTATTTTCTGTGGTCGAGGCTTGAGCGCGAGCTGGGATTGCGGGCCCAAGCCGCCCCTTTGCTGTCCGTCATAGCGACGGAGAGCTGCGATGCTGAGCGCTTGCCTTGGAGCGAACTCAGCTAAGGCCGGGTTCGCCCGAAGGGGCCCCGATTTGCAGTGCGAGCGGCTTTTTCTGCCGGTGCGCTCCAGGAGGGTTCGGGCCCGACCTGGCTGGAAACGGGCACTCCTTGGTCGGAAAGAAGCGATGGCACCCGGGCGGCGTCCGCCGCCGACGCGATGCGTTATCGGTTATTAGTAAATTAAATGAAATCTTAGGTCCAAAAAATATCAGGTCCTAGAGGCTTTGCTTCGACTGACGAGTTTGGTAGAAAGTGTGCGGGTGCTAAATCGGGTGAGCTTGGTCACGTCTCCCACACGGAGGGGGAGTGATTGCTACTGGCGGTGGGGGCTTGCGACAACCAGAGTAACTAGGTTAGTGACCCCTCGTGCCCACAATTGAGCAGCCACGGTCGGATTCGGTCCATGGACCGGAGCTCCCTGCGTCCCCCACGGTGGGGGCGCAGATTGATTTGGTCATCGGATTTCTGCGGCGGCGGTATCGGCTGATCTTGCTCGGTTTGTCGCTGGCCCTGCCCTTCGGGGCATTATATCTTTACATCACTCCAGCGACCTACACGGCTTCCTCCGTAATGATGATCGAGCCGCGGAAGGGCCCGTTTGAGCCCCTGATGGGTAGCTCAATACCTGACACGGTCTGGATCGAGAGTCAGAGCATCGCCCTGAAATCGCTGAACATCGCGAGCTACGTGGTGAAACAACTGCGGCTTGCCGACGATCCCGCATTTGTCCGTTCCGGCGTTTGGTGGCTCGACAAGCTCCTATTTCGTCTCGGCTGGGGCGAGGACCCCGAGCCCAGATCAGAATCGGAGCGTGTCAGCGCGGCGATTGCCGCATTAGGCGGCGGACTCAGCATCAAACGGATTGGTCAAAGCTACATGATGCAGATCGATTTTCGCTCGCAAAACGGGGAGCAGGCCGCCAAAATCGCGAATACAATGATCGATGCCTACATCTTCGATCAGTTAAACGCCAAGTACCAGGCAAATCGGCGCGCGGGCGACTGGCTGCAGGAGCGGCTTCAGGCATTACGTGAACAAGCGGCGGCTGCCGAACGTGCCGCCATCGAGTACCGAGCCAAAAATAATATTGTGGCAACAACCGGCGGCGGGCTCATGAATGAGAAAGAACTCACCGAGATAAGTGGGGGACTCGTTTCTGCTCGCGTCCACGCCTCTGATGTGCAGGCGCGCCTTGAGCGCCTGCAAGCTGTGCGCAAAGCCTATGGGCAAGATAGGCCCAATTCCGGGGAGGAGGATGAGACCGTCCCCGAGGCCATGAGCAGCGGGATCATATCAAACTTGCGAGCCAAATATCTGGACTTGGTGAACCGAGAGGCGGATTGGTCGTTGCGCTATGGCAAGAACCATACGGCCGTTGTCAATTTGCGCAACCAGATTCGAGATATTCGCAGATCCATCCGCGATGAATTGGGACGAATCGAGGAAAACCTCAAAAGTGAGTATGAAATAGCCAAGAAGCGTGAGGACGACTTCGACAAGTCAATGTCTAAACTCGTATCGCAATCCACGGAGACGAATCAGGCGCTAGTCACTTATTTCAGTCTCGACGCTGCGGCGAAGAGCTACCGCAAACTTTACGACAATTTCCTTCAGCGCCATACCGAATCCGTCCAGCAACAAACATTTCCGATCAGCGAGGCGCGGCCAATCTCGTCAGCGTCCGCGGTCAAGACTGGGCCCAAAACGGCTCTCGTTGGGCTGGTGACGATAGTTGCAGGAGCGATGATCGGGGGCGGACTTGCAGCCTTCCGGGAAATTATGGACCGCAGATTCCGGACCAGGGAACAGGTACAATCGGTTCTTGCGACCGAGTGTCTCGCGCTGGTTCCATTGCTAGCTGACAACAGCAAGAAAAGAATTTTTTCTAAACGACCTCTTGCTCTGGAGCAAAGACAGGAGGAGAGATTTGACATTAGTGGCCGCGCAGGGCCGAGGAGTATTTGCATCACTCCAAAGATCATGCAGACGATCATCGACGCGCCGGCATGCGCGTATGCAGAAGCTATTCGGTCGATCAAATTGACGATCGATATGAACAATCAAGCAAATGCAAAGATTATTGGCTTGACGTCGAGCTTACCAAGCGAGGGCAAATCCACCCTAGCCGTGGCGATGGCAACGCTGATTGCGCAGAGTGGTGCACGCGTTATTTTAGTGGATTGTGATGTTCGCCACTCTTCGATTTCACGCTTGCTTGCGCCAGATGCGAGCACCGGACTTCTGGATGTAGTTGCTGGAACTGTTGATCTTGCCGACGCGGTTTGGACTGACGAAGCCACGCAATTGGAATTTTTGCCGGTGGGTGAGAGTGTGGCAAACGCGACTGAGTTCCTTGCCTCGAAGGCGGCAAAATCGCTTTTTGACACGCTCCAAATAAAGTATGATTATGTGATTGTCGATCTTGCGCCGCTTGTTGCGAGTATGGACGTGCGCGCGACGTCGGGCTTCATAGATTCTTATCTTCTGGTGGTTGAGTGGGGCTCGACGAAAATCGATGCCGTGCAGTACGCGCTGCGTAATGCACCAAGTGTGCATGCAAATATGGTCGGGGTGGTCCTCAATAAGGTGGATATGGCTGTTATGGGCCACTATGACAGTTACGGTGCAAATTATTATTATGGTCAGCCTCAGCGTCGACGCGCGAGCTCTGTGAATTAACCATGTTGCACTTCGATGTCGGGTCGCGAACGCTCGCGGGAAACGAGCGGTGGTTTCTCGCTCACACGTTGCCAAAGAGCGAATGGAAGGCCGAACTGCATCTCGGCGCGCAGGGATTTCGGACCTTTCAACCGCAGATTCAAAAAACGATCCGTCACGCCCGCCAGCTCAAGACGGTAAGGGCGCCCCTGTTTCCGCGTTATCTGTTTGTCATCTTGGATCTCGAGCGCGATCGCTGGTTATCGGTGCGCAGCACGGTCGGCGTTTCGTCCCTATTCAGCAGCCGGGACGGTCGTCCGGTGCCGGTCCCCATTGGGATCGTCGAATCGCTGATCGAGCGGTCCGAAGACAGCCTAACACGACTGGACTGGGAACTCGTCAAAGGACAGCACGTTCGGATCCTGACCGGCCCTTTTGTCGATTTCGTAGGGACGCTCGACCGGCTGAACGCGGCCGGACGGGTGCGGGTTTTGCTCCAAATGATGGGAACCGCGGTTCCTGTTACGCTTCACCGTTCGGCGCTGGCGCCAGCGGCATGAAAACTGCACCGCGCTCATGGCGCGCTGCTCTCGCTTGCGGCTAGGGCGGGTGATGGCATTTCACCCGAAGGGCGGTAGCTTGGCTTAAGTCGGGCTAACAAGCTTCAGCGTACCGCGTTGTGAATGCACGTGATTTCAGAATAACGGGAGCTAGTCAGATGCCCTCGAAACCCATGACCGGAAAAGCTGCGCTGGTGTGCGGGGCCGGTGGTTTCATCGGTCACCATCTTGTCAAGCGGCTCAAGCGCGAAGGTTTCTGGGTGCGAGGCGCCGATCTCAAGTTCCCACGGTTCAGCGAGACCGAGGCCGATGACTTCATGATCGGCGACCTTCGTGATGCATATTTCGTGCGACATGTAATCGACCGCCGGTTCGATGAAATCTATCAGCTCGCCGCCGATATGGGCGGAGCCGGTTACATCTTCACCGGTGAGCACGATGCCGACGTCATGCACAATTCGGCGAGCGTTAATCTCAATATTGTTCACGCCGCCCACGCGCGCAATAACAAGCGAATTTTTTATTCCTCTTCCGCCTGCATGTACCCTGAGTACAACCAGCTCGACCCCGACAATCCGAACTGCGCAGAGTCGTCGGCCTATCCAGCCGCACCGGACAGCGAGTACGGGTGGGAGAAGCTTTTCAGCGAACGCCTCTACCTCGCGTATGGCCGCAATCACGGCATGGAAGTCCGGGTTGCTCGTTACCATAATATTTTCGGGCCCGAGGGCAGCTGGAATGATGGTCGGGAGAAGGCTCCGGCGGCGGTGTGCCGCAAAGTCGCAATGGCGCCAAACGGAGGCGAGATCGAGATCTGGGGCGACGGGAAACAGACTCGGTCCTTCCTCTATATCGATGAATGTCTTGAGGGCACGTTGCGGCTGACACGATCGGACTTCACTGGTCCCGTCAACATCGGTTCCGATGAAATGGTGACCATCGACCAGCTTGTCGATATGGTCGCCGGAATCGCAGGTAAATCGCTTAAGAAGCGCCACATCGACGGTCCGACTGGGGTGCGTGGCCGTAACTCTGATAACCGGCTCATTCGCGAGAGACTCAATTGGTCGCCGTCCACGCTGCTCGGCGATGGGCTACGACCGACGTACGCCTGGATCAGCAGTCAAGTGATGCGCAATGCGCGAAGCGACGGCGAAGCGCTGCGAGTATCACCCGCTGCATCGAAGCCAACCAGCATCCGCGCAGTCTCGTGATCGGGGAGCAGATTCCTCATCACGCAGAATGAGGCGATGAACAAGCGGCTCGTCTACATTTGCGACTGGCTGCCGCCAGATTTCGGCGCGGTGGGTCAATATGCCGTTCTGTTCGCTCGCCAGTGGGCGAGCGAGGGGTGGGCGGTGACGCTGGTCGGATTGACCAGCGGGTCATCGAACCGGCAGGCCGCGGAAGTGGTAGGCGATGGCTCGCTCGAAGTGCTTCGCATCCATCGTCACACCTATAAGAAACAGAAGTTTCTGGCACGGCTAATCTGGACGGTTGCCTCCAACATCCTCCTGCTGAGTGCCGCATTTCGGGCGATGCGGCGCTCAGATGCAATCCTCTTTACCGGCAGCCCGCCACTGATGGTGCATTTCATTGCACCGCTCAATCTCCTTCTCAGGAAACGGCTCATCTACCGCATCACGGACTTTCATCCGGAGTGCCTGATCGCCGAGCGCGGAAGTAGCGGGCCTAGTCTTCGAATGCTGCTTCTTCTCACGCAATTCTGGCGCCGGCGCGTCGATACATTTGAAGTCTTAGGCATTGATCAGGCTCGGCGACTTGAGAAGTGCGGAATTGCGGCGGGACGGATTCGTCTAAAGCGCGATCCCTCTCCGGTGACGTTCACACAAGGACTGATGCCTCTACCGCTTCCCGATGACCTGCGGGGCGGGGCCGGGGTCATCCTTTACTCGGGCAATTGGGGCGTCGCCCACGATGAAAACACGTTCATAGACGCTTACACGCATTACTCTTATCAATCACAGCATGGCCTTAAGTTCTGGTTGAATGCTACGGGAGCGAAGGCCGATCGCGTCGAACGCGAGCTTCGCTCGCGTGGCGTGCCCGTTTATCGATCGAGCCTGGTTCCGCTCGACGACCTGCCGCGACTCCTTCTCACCGCCGACGTGCACCTGATCACGCTTCGCAATCCTTTCGTGGGCTACGTTTTGCCTTCAAAGATTCACGCCTGCATCGAGTCCGGAAAAAGAGTCCTGTTTGTTGGCAGCGGGGATTCAGACATCCACCTCTTGGCCAGCCATGCGCTGCCGTCCGACAGATATTGTCGAGTCGATGTGGGCAATGTGGCGGGACTGGTGAACGCGCTAAACACCATAGAACGAGCAGTCAAGAGCGAGCACGACGCCCCGATCGTGCCAAGCGACTTGCTCGACCAAGCGCGGTCCAACTTACGCGCTAACGTTGCGAACCGATAGATCGCGATTGAGTTGTGATCCGCGCGATCGGATGTTTGATTTAGCTAAAGAGCCCGGGCTTTTTTCACGATCGCGAACGCGAACTGGCGATTGAGGCTGCGGGGGATCTAGAATTTCGCGGCTCCGAAACCAACCTTGCGACAAACGACATCTTACCTGTCCTGAAGCTGCATTTCATGTGTGGCATCGCGGGTATTTACGCCTATCACTACGCTGCCAACCCGGCTGATCGCGCCGAGCTGCGGCGCATTCGTGATCATATGGCCGCGCGCGGACCAGATGGCCTTGGTGAGTGGTATTCGCAAGATGAGCGCGTAGGCCTCGGGCATCGCCGGCTGACCATCATTGACCTCTCCGAACGGGGCGCGCAGCCGATGGTGAGCCCCGACGGCAAGCTCGTCGTCACCTTTAATGGGGAAATTTACAACTACCGGCAATTGCGTGCGTTGCTCGAAGCAAAGGGACGTCGGTTTCGCACTCAAACTGATACGGAGGTTCTGCTGCACCTTTACGCCGAAAAAGGTGAAGCAATGGTCCACGATCTGCGCGGGATGTTTGCGTTCGGTCTGTGGGACGCTGAGAAGCGCGCGCTTCTTCTGGCGCGAGATCCTTATGGTATCAAGCCGTTGTATTATGCAGACGATGGCTGGACTGTCCGATTTGCATCACAAGTCAAAGCGCTGTTAGCAGGCGCAAAAGTCTCTCGCGATCCGGAACCCGCTGGTTGGGTTGGCTTCTGTCTCTTCGGCAGCGTTCCCGAACCCTTTACCACTTATCAGGAAATCCGTGCTCTGCCAGCGGGTTCGACGCTTTGGGTGGATCGCGTCGGCACTCACGAGACAAAGCAGTATTTTTCGATCGCCGATACATACTGCCGGACCGAGGCTGCCAGTTCGCTGACAAACGACGAAGGTCAGCAGCTCGGTGCTCGCGAGGCGCTCCTCGACAGCGTGCGTCATCATCTCGTGGCCGATGTCCCGGTGGGTGCTTTTCTCTCAAGCGGCATCGACTCCGGCGCTTTGGTCGGTTTGATGCGCGACGCGGGACAGCGGGAGATCCAGACGGTGACAGTGGCGTTTGAAGAATTTCGGGGCAGGAGGGAGGATGAGGCCCCGATCGCTGCAGAGATCGCGTCGCGATACGGAACGCGACACACGACACGTATCGTGACCGAGCAGGAGTTCCGGAATGATTTACCTAAAATTCTCGAAGCGATGGATCAGCCTACGATCGATGGTCTCAACACCTGGTTCGTGAGCAAAGCGGCGCGCGAACTTGGATTGAAAGTGGCGATTTCCGGCCTGGGTGGGGATGAGCTTTTTGGCGGATATCCATCATTTCGCGACGTGCCTCTGTGTGTACGTGCTCTGGCGGTTCCCGCGCGAATTCCGGCCTTGGGAGATCTTATTCAGTTGCTGCTCACCAGTGTTTTCTCGCAGTCTCTTAATCCAAAAACTGCAGGTCTGCTCAAATACGGCGGAAGTTATGCGGGGGCATATTTCTTGCGCCGAGGCCTGTTTATGCCATGGGAGCTTAACGCCGTGATCGGCGCTGATACCGCTCGGCTGGGCTTGCACCGATTGAACCCAATTCGGCACATTGAAGCTTTGTTGAAGCCCAAGCCGAGGAGCAGCTTTTGCCGGGTCGCGGTGCTTGAATCTTCGCTCTACATGCGCAATCAGCTGCTGCGTGATACGGATTGGGCCAGCATGGCACATTCCCTCGAAGTGCGGGTTCCGCTGGTCGATAGCAAATTATTGAGCCAATTTGCCTCGATCACCGCCGGGAATGGATCGCAATCCAAGCATCTGCTTGCGAACAGCCCGCGCGTGCCACTTCCCCCAAAAGTGGTCGAACGTCCGAAGACTGGGTTTACAACCCCTATCCAATCGTGGCTGCAGCGGGACAATCGCATCCAGGAGTGGCGGCGAGTTCCTTCGCTTGCTGCCTATAAGTGTGCGTGGGCGAGGCGGTGGGCGTTCCAGGTATCGGCGGCAACGGCAGCGTAATGGCGAGATCTGGGTCGCGAATTCTCGCGCTGGTCACCGAAGCATTCGGAGGGCATGGTGGCATCGCGCAATATAACCGCGATTTCTTATCGGCGTTGGCCAGCTGTGATCGAGTCGGAGACGTGATCGTCTTGCCGCGGTTCAGCGCAAGACCAGTGAGCGCGCTGCCTACTGGTGTTCGGCAGCTTCGTCCCGTGGAAAGCAAGCTCGCATATTCGCTCTCCGCGCTCTGGACGGCAATAACGCACCGGCCAATTGACTTCGTTTTCTGCGGCCATTTGTTGATGGTGCCACTAGCGGCGGGTATCTCTAGAGTTTTGAATGTTCCGTTGTGGCTCCAAGTGCATGGAATAGAAGTCTTCTGGCGCGAACACTCGGCGCTGGAGCGCTGGTCAGTGGAATCGGCGACGATGGTTACCTCGGTCAGCCGCCATACGAGACGTCGGCTTTTGCAGTGGGTCGGAATAGACCCAGCTCGAGTGAAGGTTCTTCCTAACACCGTGGATCCACAATACCACCCCGGGCCAAAGCCAGCTTATTTACTCGAACGTCATGCCGCGGGCGGAAAGAAGGTGCTGTTGACGGTGTCTCGGCTGGGCGTGGAGCGATATAAAGGCCATGATCGAGTGATCCGTACGCTGCCCCGACTCTTGGATCAGCACCCCGACACCATCTACCTTATTGTGGGAGGCGGCGATGATCGCCCCCGGTTGGAGTCGCTGGCAGTCGAATATCGGGTTGCGAAAAACGTCCAGTTCACCGGCTCGGTGCCGCCGGAAGAGCTACCTGACTATTTCCGGCTTGCGGATGTGTTTGTGATGCCAAGCGCGATGGAAGGATTTGGCATCGTCTTTCTCGAAGCGATGGCTACTGGCATTCGCGTGATCGCCGGAAGCCGAGACGGGAGTCGCGACGCGTTAGGTGATGGCACACTTGGAACCTTGGTTGATCCCGAGAATGGCGAGGAGCTGGCATCTGCAATCCTAGCAGCGCTCGAAGACCCGGCCCGCACCGGGGATCGTAGCACCCGGTTCAAGCCTAACCTTTTTGCGGAGGATCTCAACGCGCTGTATAAACTCTTCTCCGCTAAAAAGGACCACTCCCGTGCGGCGCTAGCCTCGCCACAAAGACGGGAAATGACGGTGTAAGTTTAAGAATCCTAAGCGAAATTCTCATACCCGAAGGCCTGTGACTTCAGGTCCATCGCGCCGACCATAAGCGGTTCGGAATTATTGCTGCGGCTTCGTCGAGCTGGATGACGGATTAGCAAAGTCGATGATCGGTGTAGTGGGCGAACAACATCGACCAACGCTGATCCAGGTGGTGGCGCGGCGCACGGCGGAGCCAGACGGAGTTGCGGACTTTGCCTTAGCGCTTGCGCGTGCTCTCCGCGCTGCCGGGGGTCCTAACAGCGTGTTCTTGTCAGGAACTCCATCGGTTAACGCGCTGCCGGTGGAGGACTGGAGAACAGTTTGCGTGCCAAAGCGCAAAGCTCAAATTCTAGCCGATACAGTTCAATTGTTATCGGCTGAAAGCAACGCATGCGCTGTGGTTTTACATTTTTCCGGCTACGGCTATCAGAAGCGAGGTGTCCCGCTATGGCTGCCTCAAGGTCTCCGAATCTGGAGCCGTCGTGCCGGCCGCGTGCCGCTTCTTACCATCTTCCATGAGCTGTACGCGACCGGGCGGCCTTGGCAAAGCGCGTTCTGGTTATCCCCGCTGCAGAAACAAATCGTGCGCAGCATTTTGAATTTGAGTTCGGCAGCAATCACACCAACCGACCTCTACAGGAAACGTCTGTCGAAGTGGAGAGACGGCAGCGCCGCTAGAATCACGGCTATGCCCGTTTTCTCCAACGTGGGGGAGCCGGGCTGCGGGCTCGCCCCATGCACACGTACTGCTACCGCCGTTGTGTTCGGTCTCGCCGGGGTGGAAGATCGGCTTTTTAGCATTTATCGTCGAGATATGGAACGAATCGTCGCAGCGCTGGGCATCGAGAAAGTATTCGACGTCGGGCCGCGCTTCTCCTTAGTGCCCCGCACTTTGGCCGGCGCGCCGGTAATTTCGAAGGGAGTTTTACCGCAAGCTGTTGTGTCCGAGCTGCTTCAGCGCGCGAGGTTTGGCTTCCTCGCGTACCCTCTGGATTTCATCGGCAAATCCGGCGTCTTTGCGGCCTATGCTGCGCACGGTGTCGTTCCGATTGTTCTCTCGCAGCAACAGGGTGCATTTGATGGGTTGCAGCCTTCGCAGCATTTGCTTGACGGACTACGACTGAGGAGGCGCGTTAGCGCCGAGCATCTCGCCTCGATCCAAAAGAAATTGTTCAGTTGGTACACATCCCACTCTCTGAAAGTTCAAGCGGACTTTCTCGTGGACTCCATCTCGCGCTTGCTCGAAGATTCTCATTTATTCCCGCACATTCTGGCCAAGTATCGGTGGCGTGGAAACCATGATGGAAATACTTGGGAGGAGACTAGTGCCGCGGGTCAGCAACACAAGCGTGACCGCATTCCGCTGGCCGATTCTTAGGGAAAAGTTTGTGCGGTGTGACTGCTGATCGGCGCTGCAACTAATCGTCAAAAGCTGAAGGCGTGTTCTGGGGGTGCATGCAGAGATGAATTTGCCGACCGCATGAGAGCTGCATGAAATCGATATTGATTACGGGCGGTGCCGGATTCATCGGGGTGAATGCGGCACAGCATTTCCATCAGCAGGGCTGGGCGGTTACTATTCTTGATAATCTGTCGCGCCGGGGCGCAAAGGAGAATCTCGATTGGCTGCGACATCGGCGGCAGGTTCGTTTCGAACACGCCGATATCCGCGACCGCACGGCGATCGAGCGCATCGTTGATGAAGTCAAACCTGCCGCGGTCTTGCATCTTGCGGCGCAGGTCGCGGTCACCACCTCCGTCAGTGATCCTCGTGAAGACTTCGAAATCAACGCGCTCGGCACGTTTAACGTACTCGACGCCGTCCGTCTCAAGAGCCCTGACAGCTTTTTCATTAATGCATCGACAAATAAGGTCTACGGAAAGATGGAAGACATCGGCGTGGTCGAGCGCAACGGCCGCTATGAGTACCTCGATCTGCCGAACGGCGTGGGTGAGGACCGGCCGCTCGACTTTCACTCTCCGTATGGATGTTCGAAGGGTGTTGCCGACCAGTACACCATCGATTATTCGCGCATCTACGGCATCCGCGGCGTGACTTTCCGGCAGAGCTGCATCTACGGGACGCGCCAATTCGGCATTGAAGACCAAGGCTGGGTGGCTTGGTTCACGATTGCAGCAGTTCTCGGCAAGGCGATTACGATCTATGGTGACGGAAAGCAGATCCGCGACGTGCTGCATGTTGAGGATCTGGCGCGGGCCTACGAGGCCGCCTACGAGCGCCGCGAGGCAGTTAGCGGCCAAGCCTTCAACATGGGCGGTGGCCCCGGTAATACCCTTTCACTCCTGGAACTGATTGGCCTACTAGAAGAGAATTTGCAGGTTTCGGTTCCGCTGCAGTGGAGCGACTGGCGGCCGGGCGATCAGCCAGTATTCGTCTGCGGCCTTGACAAGGCGCAGCGACTTCTTCAATGGCAGCCTACGATCCCTGTGGGTGAAGGTGTCGGTCGGTTAATCGCATGGGTGCGAGATAACAAGGACCTGTTCGAGTAGCTCAGGTGAATCGAAGAGCGGCAGGTGGTCGCGGCATTCAACGGCTCAAGTCAATAGGCCTGCAAATCTAAAGGATGCCCCCCTTTATCAACAGGATTAGGCCATTGCCAGCCGCAGATCAGTTAATTACTGTAATCATTCTCGCGCACAACGAAGAGGAAAATATAACGCATTGTCTAGAAAGCGTTGGAAGCAGCTATAAGATATTTGTTGTCGATTCAGGGAGTACGGATCGCACGAGTGAGATATGCGAAGATTTTGGCGCTGTGGTGTTTAAACATCCCTACACAACTCATGCGTGCCAATGGCAATGGGCGTTCGATAATCTTCCTATTACGACGCCCTGGATATTAGCGCTTGATGCGGATTTCGTTGTAACTGAAGAACTTTTCGCCAAAATCACGCGAGATATGCCAAAGGTGCCTGACGATGTCGATGGAATCTACATCAGGCACCTATACAGATTTGGTTGGGGTAAGATTCGATTCGGTGGCACGAAGAAATATTGGCTGCGCATGATACGCCACGGTTTTGCACGGGTGGACAGTGGCGACCTTGTGGATTTTCGCTTTGTCGTGAAACGGCGCGTGTTAGATTGGCAAGAAGGTGTAATTGAGGACAACAGAAAGGATGAGGACATCTCGGTTTGGATTGGAAAACAGGACAAATTCGCGTTACGCTTGGCCGTTGAAGAGGAGCTGCGACGCAGAGGCCTTCATGCCTGGGATAGTACACCGCGCTTGCTGGGTACGACAGACGAGAGATTTGCGTGGCTTCGTGACCGGTGGCTACGTTTGCCATTGTTTTTGCGACCAGTACTCTACTTTTTATATCGTTATGTGATCGCCGGAGGGATGTGCGACGGGCGTGCAGGTTTTCTATACCATGTGCTGCAGGGGCTTTGGATGCGACTAATCGTGGATTGGAAGACGATTCAACTCAGGAATGTCAACCTCGAAGATGACGAGTTGCAGGAGTTTGGACGCGCGATGCTACAGACGGATAGGGGTTCTGTGGCTGAAGTCCTCCGGGTTGTGCGGGAGTGCCCGTCCCGGCAGATAGGCGAGCGAGGCGTTAGCACCATCCAGAAGTCGTGAGTAGGATCACTTCTGCAAAACAGAGATTGGCACGGGAGCGAGGTGAGATAATCGACGGCCATGTGAATCGGTACACCACCACGAGCGAGGCTCTCCCATGAAGAACCGGAAGCGGGAAATCTGCACATCCGGGTCTGTGTCTGTTTCGGCAAAGGGCTGCGAGAAATCAGACTTCGTGATATTTTCTTCATGGCGTTAGGTTGAGCACCCCGAAAACTGTAAGCTTGCGCGGCCTGCCGCCAAGATGATTCAGGCACTCCATTGGTCATTGGGGAACCTCGAACAATAACGCGTCCCACTCTCTGAAAGTTCAAGCGGACTTTCTCCTGAACTCCATATCGCGCGTTCTGAGGAGCAACTAACCCGTCTTATTCATAACGAAGGGATTTGAATGTTGGCGGGTGTGGTGTAACGGATTGGTCGAGCGTAGGAATTGGGTGCTAAAGCCATCCGATTCACTCGATCGTGCCGAACCACACCCGCCATGACCAACGATAGGTTTCTTCCGTTCGCCTTTCCAGCCGTTGCCAGCAAGAAGATCACAGCTGCGTTCGATGGCGGACGGATCACCTCGGACGGTGGGGTGATGGTTCTCGCGCAAGCCGAACGGCAACTCGCGATCGCCGAGAAGCTTGCGGCGGTGATCGCTGATCCACGTGATCCTCTGCGGCTTGTGCACATTCTGGCGATCGCCTGCGGCTACGAGGATGCCAACGATCTCGATCGGCTGCGTTTTGACCCCGCTTTCAAGCTGGCCTGCGGACGATTGCCGGATAGCGGACTGGATCTGTGTTCGCAGCCGACCATGTCACGCTGGGAGAACGCCCCGAACCTGCGCGAAGTCATCCGGCTCATGGGTGTGATGACCGACCTTTATTGCGCGAGCTACGCAACGCCGCCGGTCGCAGTGACGCTCGATATCGATGACACGCTCGACGTGGTGCATGGCCATCAACAGCTGTCGCTGTTCAATGCCCATTACGACGAGCGTTGCTTTCTGCCCATCCATGTCTATGACGTGGCGACCAGTAGGCCGCTGGCGGTGCTGCTGCGCCCCGGCAAGACGCCGTCCGGTCAGGAGGTCACTGGCCATTTGCGCCGGCTCGTACGCCGCATCCGCCGGCACTGGCCGACTACCAGAATCACTCTGCGTGGCGATAGTCATTACGGCCGCCCGGAAGTGATGGATTTCTGCGAGCAAAACGACATCGACTTTGTGTTCGGGCTTTCCAGCAATGGCACGCTCGATCGTGCCGTCGAGATCATCGCCGACGATATCCGCACCCGCCGGGCGCTCGCGCAGGCGCCCGTGCTGCGCGGCTATGCCGAGAGATGTATCGGGCCAAGTCCTGGTCGAAGCCGCGGCGCGCCTGTGCCCGCATCGAGGCCACATCCCTCGGCCTCGACATCCGCTACGTCGTCACCAGCCTCGCCGCCGGTTCGGCCGAGTACATATACGACACCCTCTATTGTGCGCGCGGCCAAGCCGAGAACCTGATCAAGATGCACAAGGGTCAGCTCGCCTCCGATCGCACCAGCTGCCGCTCGCCGCTCGCCAATCAGATGCGCCTCATCCTGCACACCGCTGCCTATTGGCTCATGCTCACGTTGCGCGATGCGATCCCCAAGGCGCACGCGCTCGCAAAAGC
>Ga0306924_10003087_pt1 | contig 15904 bp, 13 predicted proteins | sample sta12Can44000111_FD_203756 | JGI IMG/M metagenome (GOLD analysis project Ga0306924, IMG submission 203756) | Lab enrichment of tropical soil microbial communities from Luquillo Experimental Forest, Puerto Rico - statanox.12C.anox.44.000.111 (v2)... | ecosystem: Environmental > Terrestrial >... | reverse complement strand
ACGACCACGACGGCGAATCCGTCCACCACGACGACCACGACATACCTCCCCGCCAGAACGCACACCGCCAGCGCCACTATTGCCACCACCAACACCACCATTGCCACCACCACCAACAACAACGCCAAATCCGGCGACGCCGTCCGATGCCGGCGTCAAAGAACACTGAGTAACTCAGCGGTTCCAATACTCGCACAGAGTCAATTTTCGAATGGATCTTCCAAGACTACGAGCGCATCGCCTCACATAAACGACGCCCGCCACTGATTGGCGTTGGTACACAATTGGGACGCTCTGTTTTATATGTCTGTAAGCTATTGATAATAAGGCGGTGCTGCTCGGTTTGGGGGGAGGACGCAGCACCGCCATGTTTTACGGGATGCGGATCCCTGGAGAGGCGATTCCGCTCCCTGCGAAAAAACTCGCGAACTAACCGCGAACCGTCAGCACCGGGCACGTGGCTCTCGTCACCAAGTTGTACGCAGTCGTCAACGGCACGTGTCCAGCCAAGCTACGCCGCGGCTTGGCTCCCATCACGATCAGGTCTGCCTGGGACTCCCGAGCGGCAATCAGGATTTCCTCCGCGGCCGACCCGAAGGTCACGCGGAATTCCGGTTTGCACCAATTCTCGCCGCCTTCCGGCATCAGCTTCTTCATACGCGTGACGTTGATTTCCCGCTGCCGTGCCGCACTCTCCTCCGTATACGCTGCCGCGCTTTCGATGACATGCAGCAGCGCGAGCGAGGCATTGTGTTCCTGCGCCAGTGAGAACGCGTAAGCTGCCGCTTTTTCGGCGCCTGAGCCAAAGTCGGTGCAGAAGAGAACGTGTTTCAGTTCGATTTCCTGCTGCGGATCGCTTTTAACCCATGGGCCCACCGTCAAAACGGCGGTTTCCGCCTGGCGAAAAATCTCCTCCGCCACCGAGCCGATCAGCATCTTCTGCAGCTTGCCTCGTCGATGCGTCCCGGTCACCACCAAATCGATTTCATGCTTCACGATTAACCTTTCCAGCGTCGGCCAGATGTTGCCTTCGTCCAACAACACTTCGTGGGGAACTCCGCGCAGCTTTCCGGAGATCAAAAGGTCGGTGATGCTTTCCTCCGCCGCCTGTCTCACTTTTTCGTAGGTGGCCTGCGCCAACTGCGGTTCCGCAAACTGAAACGGATCCGGAGTAATAATGTGGGTTAGGTAGATACGCGCGTCATAGCGCCGCGCCAGAGCGATCGCATAGTCCAGAGCCCGATCGGAGATTTCCGAGAAATCCGTCGCGACTAGGATTTTGGTCAGTGATACCCGCTGGGTAACGTCGACGCTGCTTCTTTCTCGTGGTTCCGCAACCTGCGGCATAACTTGCCTCCTCAACCCGATCCCATTCTCGAGATCGATTCGCGTTGCCATTCAAGGAAGTGCAAGTTCGGTACCAGACAAGTTCCCGCTTTCTCATTGCAAATAAAGCGCCAGCAGGGACATCACTTCCTTCAACTGCGCAAACTGCCGCAGCATTCTGCGTCGAATTACCTACTCGAGTGGGGCAACGGGACGGGAGCGCCGGGAAAAACGAAGGGTGCACGGTTCGCACAAAGAAATGCAGCGGCCAGCTCATTCTGACGCCCGTGATCCGGGCATACGCGGTCGACTCTTCGACGCTACGCTTTGGTCAAGCTGGCCGCTGCGATACCGTTTACGACGAATGTGGGCGTCCCTTTTTCCGACGTATCCTTTCGAGCCTTCACCGCGAGCCCGAACGTCGAAAAAGGAACGCCCACGGTTCAGCGTTTCGACAATCGCTCCATTGCCTCATTGCTGAACACTTCGACAAGATGCATCTACGGTGCCGTTTCACCAGGTTTCACGGTCCCAATATTTATTGAAAACAAAAGGTTTGCGTGGGAACACGTTCCGGATTCCTTCTCTCCACTTTTCGAATTGCGGGTTTTCACACCGTGGCGTGGGTTCTCACGCACGCGAGTCGGATGGTGTCGGCCCACAGCTGAGGTCGCAAAGAGCCTCCCCGGGTCAACAATCGAAACGCCTACTACCGGAATCCGCCAGCGGTTGCCAACTGCCCATGCCCTCCGAAGTGCACGTTCTCGGATCGCATTGCGCGATCCCAGTCCAGGAAGCGTGGGCAACCATATCGTAATACGATACATCTTATATAGACAGACGAACGCTTCCGAACGCACGGGTTGGACGTCGCTCCATGACCACCTTGCTCGCGCAATGCGAATCTTCCCAGTCGCCTTTCTGGTACGAAATCCTCGCAGCCGGGGCTGGCCGTCCGTTTTCGGCGCATTTATGCGTCCTTTGCGCAAGGAGTCCTCTATGAAACGATCCGACGATTTTGAGGAACATCCATGGCTTATCGTGCCCGTGGTTCCCGGCCGCGAACGGACCTTACGCCGCTGGAACATTGCGATGATCTCGGCGCTGGTCTTTGTCGTCATGGGAGTATTCGCAATGACGATCACCCCCGAACTTGGGCACGCCTCGGCCGGTTATCACCACGTTCCTCTCAAAGTTGATGAGAACCCGGGGCCCGTAAATCTGGCCGCACTCAAAAACGGATACTCCTCGGTGATCGACCCTGCCTTGCCGGCCGTGGTGAATATCGCTTCCACCAAAGTGGTCAAAGCTCAGGAGGTAGTGCCCGACTTCTTTAACGATCCCCTGTTTCGCGAATTTTTCGGACCGCACGCGCCATCCGAGCCTTCGCAACGACAACCCCAGACTGAACGCGAACACAGCCTCGGCTCAGGTGTGATCGTCAACCCCGACGGATACATTCTCACGAACAATCACGCGATCGAAGGTGCTTCGGACATCGAGATCTTCACCCAAAATAAGCGAAAGTTTCGCGCCAAGTTGATCGGAACCGATCCGCGCACCGATGTAGCGGTCTTGAAGATTGATGTGACCGAGAAGCTGCCATCATTGACCTTGGGCGATTCTTCGCATCTCAAAGTCGGCGATATCGTCTTTGCCGTCGGCGATCCTTTTGGCGTCGGTGAAACTGCGACGATGGGAATTGTCAGTGCCACCGGTCGCGGCTTTGGCGGAGCGATCGAGCATTACGAGGACTTCATTCAGACCGATGCTGCGATTAATCCGGGCAACTCCGGCGGCGCGTTGCTCGACATTCATGGTGACCTCGTAGGAATCAACACCGCCATCATTACCGGCGGGGGCGGGGGGAACGCCGGAGTCGGCGTCGCCATTCCGATCGACATGGTGCGCAACGTGATGGAGCAAATCGTAGATCACGGCAGGGTGATTCGCGGACAGTTTGGCGTAACGGTGCAGAGTGTCGATGCCGATATGGCCAAGGCCTTCAGGCTACCCCAAGGGGGCGGCGCGCTCGTTGCGGAAGTGGCTTCCCGTAGCCCGGCGGCGAAGGCCGGAATCGAACGGGGCGACATCATTCTGGAACTGAATGGCCAGCCGGTGAACGAGCCCGACGATCTCAGCGTCCGTGTTTCCGAGACCGCCCCGGGTTCGACCGTGCACCTGAAACTCTCGCGTAATGGACAGATGCGCAATGTCGATGTGACCCTCAGCGAGCTGCCGGAAAAAGCCGAGACTGCGGCACCGGGAGAAACGAATTCCAACGCTCTCCAGGGCGTGCACACCCGGAACCTGACTCCCTCGGTGGCAGAGGATCTCGGTATTTCCACCGGGACGCACGGCGTGGCGGTCATCTCCGTGGATCCTTCGAGCGCTGCTGCGGCAGCAGGCCTGGACGCAAGTGACGTTATTCAGGAAGTCGACCGCAAGCCGGTACACAACGTGGACGGATATCGCCAGGCTTTGGCAGAAGCTCACGGCCGGTCGGTTCTGCTGCTCGTTGACCGAGGCGGCTCGACGCATTTCCTTGTGATTCAACCGCAGTAACTTCGGCTCTTGGATACACAGGGGGGAGGGAAGAACCGGCTACGGGTTACTCGGCGCAGCGGGTTCTTCTTCCTCGGAGTGCGATAATCCAAACTTCTTCATCTTGTAACGCAGCGCGTCGCGGCTGATGTTCAACAACTTCGCCGCTTTGATCTGATTGCCATGCGATTGCTGTAGCGCCAGCTGCACCAGGGCATGCTCGACATCTTCCAGCGACGTGCCACCCTCGGGAATTGACAACGGCGGCAGACGCCGCTTGCCGGGAGCCAGTGGCGCTCCAGCAGCTTCGTTAAGAGAAGGACCACTGCGTCCGCTCGCTACCGAAAACGGCAGGTCGTCCGGCTTCAGCAGGTTACCCTCTTCCAGAATCATCGCCCGCTCCAACGCGTTTTTCAGCTCTCGAACATTTCCCGGCCAGTCGTAATTCATGAGCAACCGTCGTGTTTCTTCCGACAGTCCTTGAACCGACTTGCGGAACTTGCGGTTGTAGTGCGCCAGGAAGAATTCGACCAGCGGCTGCACGTCTTCCTTGCGCTCACGCAGCGCTGGCAAATAGATCGCTATAATCGCCAGGCGATAGAAAAGATCCTGCCGGAACCGTCCTTCGCGCACCTCACGTTCCAGGTCCCGGTTCGACGCCGCGATCACGCGCACATCCACTTGCATGTCGCGTACCCCGCCGACTCGCCGGATCACCTGATCTTCCAGCACGCGCAACAGCTTGGCCTGCAGCAGCGGCGAAAGCTCGCCAATCTCGTCGAGAAAAAGCGTTCCGCCGTCGGCCACTTCAAACAAGCCCTTCTTCATGGCCTTCGCGTCGGTAAACGCTCCCTTTTCGTGCCCGAAAAGCTCGGCTTCCATCAAGGTTTCCGGAATCGCCGAGCAGTTAATAGCCACAAACGGCCGTTCGGCGCGCGAACTATGGTAATGCATCGCCTTGGCCACCAAATCCTTGCCGGTGCCGCTTTCGCCCTGAATTAAAATGGTTGTCGCTTCGCTGGCCGCCACCTTGTACACAAACTTCATCAGCTCGGTGATTTTCCGGGATACGCCGATTACGTCGTGATACCCCGCGCGCCGGCGCACCTCTCCCCGCAGCGATTCGACTTCCGTGCGCAGTGCTCCCGCTTCCAAGGCGTTCTGCAATGTGACGCTGAGCTCTTCGAAATTGATGGGTTTGCTGACAAAATCGTACGCTCCGAGACGCAGAGCCGCTTTCACATCGTCCAACTGCGGATCCGCAGTCATCATGATGATGCTGCGCGTCTCGCCGGCTTGTTTGAGTTTCTCCAGAACTTCGATTCCACTCAGGTCCGGAAGGTGTACGTCCAACAAAACCGCGTCCACGCTGTCATTTTGCAAGGTTCGAAAGGCGGCTTCGCCGTTTTCCGCCTCGAGAGTCTGATATCCGAACTCCACGCACTTTTGCGTTAGCGCCCAGCGGACCAGTTTTTCGTCATCTACGACCAAAATTTTCTTTTGGCCCATGGCACTACTTTATCACCAATTATGGAACGGAACTCCGACCCGCAGTTGTCTAGATCGCGACCGGCGTGTCGGCCACTCCAGCCATGCCAAATACACGACGATAGCGTTCGATGTCTTTCGCCGGCCCCAGCGCCTTTTGAAAATTGTCCGACAGTTTCACCGCCGGGCGCCCGTCCGCGTCGTTCAGCTTACAGACAATGTTGAGCGGGTTAAACGCCCCGTCCCCCTGGGGGTTGCAGTCGCGAAAATCGTTCGTCAGCAGCGTGCCCCAACCGGCACTGAATCGAATGCGCCGTGCGGGCGTCCACTTCCGCGAATCCGCGAAGTCACGACCTTGGCGGAAGTCCGCCGGGGAACCGCCGTGACGGATGGTGCCGCCGAAATATGCGTGCAATCCCAGGATCGAATCCACATCCAGCGCGTCGGAGGCAATAAAGAGTTTTTGCCGTGGATCGACTCCTCGTTGCTCCAGCCAGGAGACATATTCGTCCCCGGCGATAAAAGGATCCTTACTGTTAGCGCGTTGCCCCGTCCAGGTCGTTACCCAACTCGGAGCATCTCGCAGAAATTGCGTTGTGCCGAACGTATCCGGGAGCAGGATTAGCAATTCCCCCTGATACGCTTTCTGCCACAGTTCCAACAAACGGTACTGCGACGCTTTCAGATCCTCGTCGTCGTGAGCCATCGCCGCCAGCGCCATCGGCAATTCGTGCGCATTCGTGCCGATCGCTTCGAGGTCGTGTTTGTAGGCCAGGTAAGTATTCGAGGTGCCCTTGAACGTAGTTCCGAGCACATCGCTCATGGCCTTGACCACATATTCTTGCCAGAGGAAACTGTGCCGCCGCCGCGTTCCGAAATCGCTGAGGCTTAGTCCCGGAACGTCGCGCATTCGTGCCATCTTTTCCCACAACTTGGTTTTGGCCCGGGCGTACAGGATGTCCAACTCAAACTCGCTCAACCGCTTCAAGCTGGCTCGCGTTTTCAGTTCGCTGATCGTCGAAAGCGCGTAAATCTCCCACATCGTCGTCTCGGTCCACAGCCCTTCGAACGTTAGGGAGAACTGCCCGTCGTCGACCGCCAGTTCGTAGTCGGAAAGCCGGAAGTCGCGTTCCAGCCACTCCAGAAAATCGGGTTCGAACATGCCGCGATGCCCGTAAAACGTGTTGCCCGCCAGCCAAATCAGCTCCGACTTGTGGAACCTGCGGCTGCGGGTCTGCTGCAATTGTTCGCGGACTTCACCAATATCAATGCTGTCTGCCAGACGGGTCTCGGGTGACCGGTTGATAAAGGAGAAGGACACTTTCGTTTTCGGGAAATTTTTCCAGATGAACTGAAGCATCAGCAGCTTATAAAAATCGGTGTCCAGCAGGGAGCGCGTGATCGGATCGATTTCCCAATTGTGGTTGTGCGCGCGCCGGGAAAGGTTAATGATCATAGACGTGCTACTCTACCGCAATTGCGGCCGTTTCGGTGGCCCGCCTTGGGGTTTCCGCCGGCCCGCCAATCCCTGAAACGCGGGTAGGCCCGCGCAGGTAACTTCGTTTCGGAATGCGCGTTATACAATAGTGTATGAGAATTTTGCTTTTCAGCGGCAAAGGCGGTGTCGGCAAGACCAGTCTCGCTGCAGCCACGGGCGTCCGCCTTGCGGAACTCGGTCACCGCACGCTCGTCATGAGCATTGATCCGGCGCACAGCCTGGCCGACTCCTTTGACCTCGACACCGACTTGTTCCACACCAAGACGTCCGATCCCCTGCCAATTCAGGACCGCCTCTCCATCTTCGAGTTGAATATCCAAAAAGAGGTCAAACGCCACTGGCAGGAAATCTCTTCTTACGTCGTCTCCGTTCTCCGCACCACCGGAATCACGGACGTCGAAGCCGAAGAACTGGCCATTTTGCCGGGCATGGAAGAGCTCAGCGCCATGATGTACATCAACCAATACCGGCGCGAGAAACGCTACGACGTCATCGTCCTCGACGCCGCTCCCACCGCCGAATCGATGCGCTTCATCAGCATGCCCACCACACTCGACTGGTACATGAAACACATTTTTCCCTTCCAGCGAAATTTGCTCAAGGCCGTCCGCCCCATCGCCAACCGCGTCGCTCCCTTCGAACTGCCGACCGACAATTATTTCGCCAATATTCGTGATCTCTTTGAAAAATTGGAAGGCGTCGACGAACTCATGGAGGACCCGCTCACCACCTCGGTTCGCCTGGTCACCAACCCCGAAAAAATGGTCCTCCGCGAGACCCAGCGCGCTTTCGTGTATTTCTCCTTGCACGGTTTGACCGTCGATACCGTCATTGTCAACCGCCTGCTCTCCCGTGAGATTCAGGACAGCTGGTTCCACGAATGGCTGAATTCCCAGGAAAAAGTCTTGCGCGAACTCGAGGAATACTTCGCACCGGTACCGGTGCGCCGAGTGCCCTTGTTCTCGCACGAAGTGCTCGGCCAGCAGCGTCTGCAGGAAGTCGCCAGAGTGCTGTATGCTGAGGGCGAAGATCCGTCTGCCGTGACGCGCACCGAAAAGCCCTACACCTTCGAGAAGCGCGACGGCCGCTACGAGGTCCGACTGCGGCTTCCTTTCGCTACCCGAGGGGAGATCGGGCTGTTCAAAAAGGGCGACGAACTGGTCGTGGAGGTGGGCACTTTACGCAGGCATATCGGCCTGCCCCGTTTTATGGCAACATTGGTTCCTGCCCGCGCCCGCCTCGATAATCGGGTTCTTACGGTCGAAATGAAGGAGGCCTCATGAGCGAACAATCCACGACCCAGCCGGGTAGCGGTCAAGCGGTCATTCACGAGCGCTGCCTGTGCCGCGAAATTGTCGACCAGGTTCGCGAGTGCTTTGGCGTTTCCCCGCAGGTCCGTGAGCACTTCACCAATTCCCGCATCGAGTTCCTGAAAGGCATTCGCGCCATCATCGACAGCCGCATCGAGCACTTATCGCAAGCGAGCCAGCGCGGTACGAAAATCGCTGTCGAATAAGCCCCACCTCCGCCCTTTCGCTCCGTTCTCGAAACTTCTCGGTCCGTTCTGGCCTTGGTTCGCTCCTGCGTCAGCGCGCTGCGCGATAAGCGTGCATCTCTCCCGAAATTTGCGGTACATTCCCTCCCGCCCATTGGTGTGTTGGACCTTCATTTCGGCTGGAGATCGCCATCCGGCAATCCGCTCGTATAGGAGACGGAAGCATGGCAAATTCGGAGAGTCCCCGTGAGGTGGCTGAGGGAAGGCTTGCGCGCTTCGGCCTGACCCTGGCGCAATGGAGTGAGCGCTGGTTTCCCGATCCTCTGGTCTTTGCGTTCATGGGAATTGTTTTCGTTTTTCTCACCGGCGTCGCGCTCGGCGAAGGCGCAACCAAGTTGGCCATCCAGGGCGGAAGAAGTTTCTGGGCCTTGATTCCGTTCACCATGCAGATGGTCATGATCATCATCGGAGGCTACGTGGTCGCCTCGACGCCCGCAGTATATGGATTCATTCGCTGGCTGGCCGGTATTCCGAAAACGCCACGCAGCGCTATTGCACTGGTCGCACTGTTCTCCATGGTAACCTCGCTGATCTCTTGGGGCCTGAGCCTCATCTTCAGCGGCTTGTATGTCCGCGAACTGTCGAACCGCGTCCAAGGTATGGATTACCGTGCTGCGGGCGCTGCCGCCTATCTGGGTACGGGTTCGGTTTGGGCCCTCGGCCTGTCCTCCTCCGCGGCTCTTTTGATGGCCACCAAAGCTTCCATTCCTCCCGCGCTCTTCGAAACCAGCGGCCTGATTCCCCTGACGCAGACACTCTTCCTCTGGCAAAGCATCGTGACGGCGATCGTGCTGATTGGCGTGTCTGTCGTGGTGGCTTATTTCTCCGCGCCCTCGGCCGAAAACGCCAAGACCGCTGAGGATTTCGGCGTTTCCTACCGCCCCATCGACACCCGCCTTGAGCCTTCGGGCAAACCGGGAGAGTGGTTCGAGTACAGCCCGTTGCTCACGATCCTGGTGGTTTTGCTCCTCGGTTGGTATCTGGTGGATCTCTTCCGCAACTCCCCCCAAGGCGCGCTCGCGGCGCTCGACCTCAACACCTACAACTTGATCTTCATCACCCTCGGCCTGCTCCTCCACTGGCGGCCGAAACGGTTCCTTCAAGCGGTTGGCAACGCGGTCCCCGCCACAGGCGGAGTCCTTGTCCAATTTCCCTTTTATGCCGTGATTTTCGGCCTGATCGCCGGCACCGGCATTTCCGGCTGGCTCGCTCAATTGTTCGCCCGCGTTACCACGCAAAGCACGTATCCGCTGCTGGTGGCCCTGTATTCCGCGGTCCTCGGCGTGTTCGTTCCCTCCGGAGGAAGCAAATGGGTGATGGAAGCGCCTTACGTCTTGCAAGCCGCCAATCTGCAACGCGTCCACCTCGGCTGGGTCGTGCAGATCTACAACGCCGCAGAGGCCTTGCCCAACCTCATCAATCCCTTCTGGATGCTTCCCCTGCTTGGCCTGCTGCGGATGAAGGCTCGTGATCTCGTGGGCTACGGAACACTGCAACTGATGGTGCACATCCCAATCGTATTCTTCCTCTGCTGGTATTTCGCTCGCACTATCCCCTATCTGGCACCCGTCAAATAGCAATTCCGGCACGGTCGATGCGAAGACTCACTTGCTGGCTCCTGGTTTGGGGGAAAGCAATGGCAGCCGCACCTTGAATTGCGTGCCTTTTCCGAGTGTGCTGCTTACCTCGATGCGCCCGCCGTGGGCCTGCACAATGCTGTTCGCCAACGACAAGCCGAGTCCTGTCCCTTCACTGCGGGTGGTGAAAAACGGTTTGAAAATTCGCGGTAGGGCTTCCGCCGAAATCCCTCGGCCGGTGTCCGAAACTTGCACCACCGCCGAATCGTGATCTTGCAGGATCGCAACGCGAACCTCCCCCGCTCCCGAAATGGCCTGAATCCCATTCAACAGCAAATTCAAAATCACTTGCTGGATCAGTGGCGGATCATGTTCAACGGATGGTAAAGCCGCACTCTGCTCGAAATTTACCTGGATCGGTTTCGTGCGCACCTGTTGCCGCGACAGCACCACCGCCTGCTCCACCGTAGTATTGAGGTCGGCTGGATGAAAATTCGGAGGTCGCGGCCGGGCATACGACAGCAGGTCATTCAGTATTGCTTGGATGCGCAGGATTTCGTTTTGCACTTCCCCGATAACCGCGCGGCTCGGGCTCGCCGCCGGCAGTTCCTTGCCCATGATGTCCACCGCGCCCGCGATGCCCGCCAGCGGATTTCGGATCTCATGCGCCAACCCCGCCGCCAACTCGCCGAGCGTGGCGAGGTGCTCCGCGCGCGCCATTTCCCTTTTGTGCATTTCCGCGATCTCCAGCCGATTCACATCCAGCTGCTGGACCATTTCATTGAATTGCCGACCCAATTGCCCGATATCGTCCTCGCGCTTCGAAAAATCCACTCGTGCGCTCAAATCTCCGCGCCGCACGCGCCCAATCGTCCCCATCAATTCTTCCAGCGGGCGCTCGATCAGAACGAGCAGCACGGAAAGCAGCACGAAACACAGCAGCACCGCGCAAAAGACAGCCGCAACGAGAATCCACTCCGTCTCCGGCACCTCTTGCGAGCGCAACACCGCATACACCGCCACAATACTCAAGGCGAGAACGCCAATAATGGGAATAAAGACTTTCCACTGCCAACGAATACCCGTGGCCCACCGCACGAATTGGGGCAGCTTCATGTCCGTATCACATCAAAGACCCGTTCCCGGTGCAAGTCACCGCGACCCGCATGCGCTAATCCATATCGAATGGCCGCGCGAGACACGTTTCGTCACATCCTTTCGACTAATTTCCTGCGGCGCCCTGGTCCTCCTCTAAAATCGTTTGCATTCGACCCTGGGAGGCTGGTGTGCCCGCCCCTGACACTTTCGATCTGGTTGTGATTGGCTGCGGACCGGCCGGCGAAAAAGCCGGAGCCCAAGCCGCCTACTTCGGCAAACGAGTCGCCGTGATTGAAGGCGCGCCCGTCGTAGGTGGTAGCTGCATTAACAGCGGAACGGTTCCGAGCAAAACGCTCCGCGAATCGGCCCTGTATTTTTCGGGCCTGAAACAGCGCGGTCTATATGGCATCGATTATTCGCTTAAGGAAAATCTTACCGTCCACGATTTCATGCATCACGAACGCGCCGTGGTGGAGATGGAACGCCGGCGCATCCTGAAAAATCTCGAGCTTCACAGGATCGAATTGATCCGCGGACAAGCCACTTTCGAAGACCCGCACACCCTCCGGGTGAACGGCCCCGACGGCACGCGACGCCTTCGCGGAGATGTCATTCTCATTGCGACGGGCTCCAAGCCGAACCGTCCAGCGGAAATCGCCTTCGACGATGTCCACACTTTCGATTCCGACTCGTTCCTCCACATGGACCGCATCCCCAAAAGCCTGGCGGTCATCGGTGGTGGCGTGATCGGTTGTGAGTATGCATCGATCTTTATGGCCCTTGGCGTCGACGTGGCTCTCGTCGACGGACGCGATCGTCTGCTGCCTTTCCTGGACGCCGAAATCGCCAACCGTCTCCGCGACCGTTTCCTGGCTCTGGGGATGCATCTCTGGTTCAAGGAACGTCCGGCAAAAGTCGAAAATCACGCCGCAGGCGCGCGCCTCTCGATGAAAAGCGGCAAGACCCTCGAAGTCGACGCCGCATTATTCGCTGCCGGTCGCCGCGCCGCCGTCGACGGCCTGGCGCTCGAAAAGGCCTGCCTCTCGCTCAACGATCGCGGTTATATCGCCGTCGACGAAAATTACCGCACCGCGGTTCCGCACCTCTACGCTGCGGGCGACGTCATTGGCTTTCCCGCGCTCGCCTCCACGTCCATGGAACAGGGCCGCGTTGCCGTTTGCCACGCGTTCGGTCTCAAGTACAAACAACGCGTCGCGTCCTTGCTGCCCATGGGCATTTACACCATCCCCGAAATTTCCGCCGCTGGCGAAACCGAAGAATCCGGCAAAGAGCAGGGGATCGACTATTGCGTTGGACGCGCCCTCTATGAAAACAACGCGCGTGGTCACATCGCAGGCGATACCGCCGGGATGCTTAAACTCATTTTCGCGCGCGCCGATCGCAAACTCCTCGGCGTCAGTATTATCGGCGAATCCGCCACCGAACTCATCCACGTGGGCATGATGGTGCTCGACAAAGGCCTCCCCATCGACGAGTTTATCGAGTCCGTTTTCAATTACCCGACCCTTTCGGAAACCTATAAATACGCCGCTTACGATGGCCTCGGCAATTTGTCCGGCCACAAACTCCGCGAGGGCTGATCGCCCGCCCCTCGACTGTGCCTGGCCTCCAGCACTCCGCATCGAATCGGCAGGAGGTGACTCCATGCCTGTTGTGCGCATCGATCTGATCCAGGGCAGTTCCCCCGAATATCGCAAATCCATCGCCGAGGGCGTGCACCAGGCCCTGGTCGAATCCCTCGCGGTCCCGCAAGACGACCGCTTCCAGGTGATTACCGAGCATCCGCGGGACAGCCTGATCTTTAGCCGAAACTACCTGGGCATCGCCCATTCCGATAAAATTGTCCTGGTGCAAATTACCTTGAGCGAAGGACGACGGCCGCAGCAAAAACGTAAACTCTATCGTCGCATTGCGGAACTGCTGGCCGTTTCTCCGGGCGTGCCGCCGCAGGATGTCATCGTCAATCTCGTCGAGGTCGTCTGGGAAAACTGGTCCTTCGGCAACGGCGAAGCGCCTTACATGGACACCTGATTCCGGCGAATCTCCCTTCGTGCTATAGATTGTTCGCATGCGTTCCGCCGCCGTACCCTTGCTCGGCACTGCGATACTCTTGTGCGCCCTCGTACTTCTCGTCGGTGGAACCAAGCCGCAACCCCCAAGTCGCACGACATATCTGGGTTTCGACGCCAACGACTACCCCGGCGATGAGGCCCTGCCGCTCCTCCGTAAGACCTTCGCGTTCACCGGTTACTGGCTCGGTCCGCCGCCCGGGGCGAAAACCACATCGTGGCTCGGGAAACGGTCGGCCCTGCAAAAACAAGGATTCGGTTTTGTGGTTCTGTGGAATGGCAAACTTCAACGCAATTTGAAAGCGGCCGCTGACGCGCAGCAAAAAGGAAAACGTGACGCCGAAGACGCGTCAAAAATCGCGCGACAAGAAGGCTTCCCACCGGGCACCCTGATTTTCCTCGACATTGAGGAAGGCGGACGCCTCAGCCCCAGCTATCACGCCTACGTCAAGGAGTGGATCGACGAACTGGCCCGCGAGAGATTCCGTGCCGGCGTGTACTGCTCGGCGATGCCGGTCAACGAAGGTGGCGGCGTCACCATCACCACAACCCGAGACCTCGAAGATCAGCTCGCCGGGCGCAAGCTGGTCTTCTGGATTTTCAATGATGCCTGCCCGCCGTCTCCCGGTTGCACATTCCGAGGGACGCCCGGGGCGCCGACGGACGGGGGATACGCCGGCGCCTCGGTCTGGCAATACGCGCAATCGCCACGCCGCAAGGAATTCACCTTACGCTGCGCCGCGACATACGCGTCCGATGGAAACTGCTATGCCCCCGGAGACATGGCCCACAAATGGTTCATCGATGCGAACGTCGCTGACTCACCGGACCCTTCGGCTCCCCACTAGCGGACTTGCGTTACAGCTGCCCTAAGCCGCCATCCACGTTGATTTCCACGCCGGTGATGTACGACGAATCGCGCGACGCGAGAAACGCCACTACGCCCGCGACTTCTTCCGGCTGCCCAAAGCGCTTCATGGGCACTTGGCTCACCAGATCTTTGGCCCAATCATCAATCGCTTGTTGCGGTAAACCCGTGCGGCCAAAGATGGGCGTGATGATGGGTCCCGGCGCCACGGCATTCACGCGAATGTTCCGTTCGGCCAGTTCAGCGGCCGCGGTCCGTGCCAGCGAGCGCAACGCGGCTTTGGTCGCCGAATAAGCGCTGGTTCCAGGCGTTCCCGTTGAACCTGCCACACTCGTATTCAAGATGATCGACGCACCGTCGTTCAAGTACGGCACCGCCTTCTGAATCGTAAAGTACGCGCCCTTGATATTGATATCGAACTGTTCGTCAAAGAGCGATTCGGGCGTCTCCGTCAACGGCGCGAACTTGGCGACTCCCGCATTCACGAACAGCACATCGATCTTGCCCAGCTTTTTATTTACCTCTCTCAGAAACCGCTCCACCTCGTCCAGATGGGCTGTGTCCGCCCGTACGGCAAGTACATCCTTACCAAGTTTCTTCAGCGCCTCCGCCAAAGTCTTCTCATTCCGCCCTGAAATCGCGACCTTAGCTCCTTCTTCCAAAAACCGCTGCGCTGTGGCCAGCCCTATGCCGCTGTTGCCGCCGGTCACGACGGCTATTTTGCCTTCTAAGCGTTGCATGACAACCTCCCGACGATACCTTTGGGAATCGACTTCGACATTTTGATGAACATCTAAATAATCGGTTACAATCTTTTGGCGCCCTGATCCGACAACGTCTTGCGCTGGTGCCGATGAACAGGAAGGGAATCGAACGTATTTCCAAGGCTTTGGGGGACAAAACACGCCTTTTGATCTTCGAGGCCATTCACTCCAAGGGCCTGATGAATTGCGGCGAGATCGTTTCTCTTCGCGGCGTGACCCCCGCCACCGTTTCCCACCATTTGCGCATCCTCTCGGACGCCGGCCTCATTGATTGCCGCAAGGAAGGCCAGTTCGTCTACAGCAGGGCGAATCCGCGAGTACTTCGCGATTTCGCGCACGCTCTTACCGCCCTTGGGAGGAAAATGTACGCCAAACCTCGCCGGCGTCGCGCTTCTCGCTGAAGCCTTTCAAAGGGTGGGAACGGGAGGATATTTCAAGTATGGCAGCCGCACGCCGTCAATCTGAATTTGGTCCGCTCGAATTTGCGTCGGCGCCTCGAATCCCGTCGCGCCTCCAGCGGTCACATAGTCATCCTGATCCACTCCGTCGCCGCTGACGCCCAACCCGCCCACCAGCATGCCATTCCGGTAGAGTCCGACGCTTCCCGGAAAAAACACAACGCCGCTTTTATTGACGTTCGGGGGCCCCGGTTGAAATCCCTGGGTGCACGGATTTGCCACATCCTGCATGTATAGATTGAAGAATGGTCCCGCATCAGACGCGTTGATCCCCGGCGGGAACAAGGGCTGCGCGCCAAATCCAATCGTTCGATTTGTCGCGGCTGTTCCTATCGGCACCTGATTCAAGTCCGCAGCCGTCCGCGATGATCCATTGAAATACACCATGTTGCGCGCCTTCGTGGCGGCCACATCGATACTGAAAACCGTCGCATCACTCATCCGCCGCAGCCCGATGATCGTTCCATCGAGGTCGGCCACCGCCATCACCATTTTCGTCGCGGAGCCCGGCGGCAGGCGAATCGCCGCGCGCGTGCTGTTTGCCGTTGCTTCCGCGCTGTCCAATATCTCCTTCACGTCCGCGGCGCTCAATCCGCCGAGCGGGCCCGCCGCCGGTGCGATCAGATCACCCTCCGGGG
>Ga0306924_10003083_pt1 | contig 15909 bp, 15 predicted proteins | sample sta12Can44000111_FD_203756 | JGI IMG/M metagenome (GOLD analysis project Ga0306924, IMG submission 203756) | Lab enrichment of tropical soil microbial communities from Luquillo Experimental Forest, Puerto Rico - statanox.12C.anox.44.000.111 (v2)... | ecosystem: Environmental > Terrestrial >... | reverse complement strand
TCTTGCGCGGCGTCGCTCTGATGCTCTGCTATCTGCCGGCAAACATGATCGCGCTCGGCAGCGCGCCGCAAGACAAGCTGAAGAACGCCGCGGGGCTTTATAATCTGACGCGCGATCTCGGCGGCGCGATCGGGCTGGCACTGCTCGTGACGGTCATAAACAACCGCCTGCATTTCCATTGGAACCGGCTCATCGAAGACATCAACCCGGCGCGGCAGTCCGTGCAACATTTCCTCGAAATGCACACGAGCCGGTTCGACGCGCTGACCGCCGGCGATGCAGCCCAGAAGGCCGTCAAGCTGCTCGCCGACACGGTGCAGCGCGAGGCGCTCTTGCTGACCTACAACGATGCGCTGATGGTGCTGGGTCTCGGGTTTGCGGCCGGTCTGGTGCTGATGCCGCTGGTCAAAAGCCCGCGCAGCGCCCTCACCGCCGACCGTCATTGAGCCCAGAAGAGTGGCAATTTTAGCCGTCGCGATATGGTAAGGTGCGAATTCGCTTCGACGAGAAGAGCTCAGCGTGCGCAGGCGTGAACTACTAAAGGCCGCGGCAGCAGCGACGCTGATGGCTGGCGTGGCGCCGCGGCTCGGGCGGGGAGCAGATCGCGCGAAAACCTTGGTTTTCGTCGGCGTGGCTGATCTCAGCGTTCTCGACCCGGTGATGACCGGGTTTCGGCCGACGCGAAATTCCGCCTATCTCGTGTTCGACACGCTCTACGGTATCGACACCGAGTGAAAGGCGCAGCCGCAGATGGTCGAGGGTCATGTCGTCGAAGAGGACGGATTGACCTGGACCCTGAAGCTGCGCGAGGGTCTGCGGTTTCATGACAAGGAGCCGGTGCTGGCGCGGGACGTTGTCGCCAGCATCCGCCGCTTCGCGGCGCGCGTGATCTTCGCCAACGCGCTGATGGACGCGACCGACGAGCTGTCGGCACGAGACGACCGCACCGTGCGCTTCCGCCTGAAGCGGCCGTTCCCCCACCTGCCGGAGGCGCTCGCCGGGCCCGGCGGCAATGTGCCGGCGATCATGCCGGCGCCTCTGGCTGCGGAATCGCCGTTCAAGCCGGTCGCCGAAATCATCGGCAGCGGGCCCTACCGTTTCCTGAAGGACGAGCATGTCAGCGGCGCCCGCGCGGTTTTTGAGCGCTTTGCCGACTATCAGCCGCGGCCGAGCGGCCCGGTCGGCTTCACAGCCGGACCCAAGGTGGCACATTTCGAGCGGGTCGAGTGGCTGACCCTGGACCCGTTTTCGGCGTCGGCCGCGCTCCGTCGGGGCGAGATCGACTGGTGGGAGAACCCGTCACGCGATCTCCTCGACCAGGTCAGCGGCGACCCCGACATCACCGTCGTCTCGCATTTCGCGACCGCCAACGGCACGATGTACTTCAACCACCACTATCCGCCGTTCGACAATCCGGCGATACGGCGAGCTTTGCTCGGCGCCGTCGATCAGGCAGAGGCGATGTCGGCGATCGCCGGAAATGATCGGAGCAATTGGCGGGACGATGTCGGTCTGTTCGGCACCGGTTCGCCGTTTGCCACAGATGTCGGCATCGAGGTGCTGCGGCGACCGCGCGACTATGCCGCCGTCAAGCGGGCTCTGGCAGACGCCGGCTACAAGGGTGAAAAAATTATCGTGATCGCGCCGACCGATGCTCGCGAAATCGGTGACCAGACGAGAACTGGTGCCGAGCAGCTGCGGCGCGCCGGCATGAATGTCGATCTGCAGGAGATGGATTTTGCCAATGTCGTGCGGCGCCAGCTCAATCAGGGCCCGCCGGACAAGGGCAGCTACAATATGCGCTGCGGTCTGATCGACCGTTCACTGCCGAACGTCCATCCTTATGGCAACCTGGCCATTCGCGCCGACGGCAAAGAGCCGGTAAACGGCTGGGCCAACAATCCGCGCATCGAGGAACTGCGCGCCCAGTGGCTCGCCACGGCCGATTTGGAGCAGCAAAAGCGGATCTGCGTCGATTTGCAAAAGCAGCTCTGGGAAGACGTCCCGTTCATTCCGATGGGCGAGTACTGGCAGGCGACAGCCTACCGTAGGCGCCTGACTGACATTGTGCCCGGCTGCTTCGCGACATTTTACGGCGTGCGTGCGGCCTAGCGGGACCGCGCAGCTAACGGCCGTGCAGCCAGTCCTCGATCAGGCGGCGGGCGATCGAATCGAGGCGCGGCAGACGGAAGCTGTCGTCGTCGGTGTGCGACATGAGCCAGTCGCGGGTGAACCAGCGGGCGTCTTCGAGCTCGCCGTAATCGATCGTGATCTCGGTTGTACGCGCCTCGGCGTGGAAGCCGAGCATGATATTGGCTGGAAAGGGCCAGGGTTGCGACGAATGATAATGCACCGCCGCGACCTCGATCCCGCTCTCTTCGCGCACCTCGCGCGTGACTGCGTCTTCAAGGCTTTCACCCGGCTCGACAAACCCGGCGAGCGTCGAATACATGCCCGGCAGCGGAAAATTCTTGTTGCGGCCCAAGAGCGCGCGATCGCCATCGGTTACCAGCATGATGACGGCGGGATCGGTGCGCGGAAAATGCATCGTATTGCAGGCGGGATTCGTGCAGCGGCGCATGTGCCCCGCCTCCTCACTGCGGGTCGGACTGCCGCAGAGGCCGCAATAGCGGTGCCGCGCGTGCCAGAACATTATCGCACGGGCGAGCGCCAAGAGCGCCCCCTCGCGCCGATCCATCCGCGGCGAGACCTGGCGCAAATCGGCAAACCGCACGGTTGCGGCCTCGACACCCGAAGCCGCCAGCGTCGGCGAACGCAGCACCTCGAGCGGCGCCTCGACTGGCGACAGGTCGAGCGCGAAATGCGCCTGCTCTTCGATCACACCGAGAAACACGACCTGGCCGCTGGCGAGCTGCTCCTGGCCCGCTTCAAAGATTTGGGAAACGCCGGCCGACTGGAGCACGACGGCCCGTGGCTCGCCGCCATCGAGTTCTATGACGAGGTTCTGGTTGCGCCAGACCGGCACAAAGAGGCTACCGGGGTCGGCGATCCGCTTGACGATCCATTCAGTATCACGGCGGCGCAAGCCGGCTCTCTCGAAGCCGGGATGGGAATAGAAATTGGGCGTTCGCATCCGGGAACACTGGCACACCCCGCTGCGTTGCGGCAAGACCAGCCCTTACCGGCGCTCCGTCATTGCGAGGCGCGCGACGCGCGACGAAGCAATCCCGACCGGACGAGCGCGCAGCGGCGGCAGATTGCTTCGCGTCGCTCGCAATGACAACGTCAGGCGACGGTTCGAGCGGGCAGGAATCTGCGCTGAAGCGGCCTCGGGAGGGAGCAGTGGCGAAAACACCTTTTGTTTTTTTGGCGCTACTACTGCCGGCCATTCTGCTGCCACCCGGGGCCGGTGCGGCCGGCTATGTCGACGGGCTCGCGCCGCCGGGCGTCCCCGCCGACGCATTTCCGGCTCCAAGCAGGCGGGTGGCCGGCATCGTCACCGACACCTGGAAAGACGAGCAGTCGCGCGACCGGGCAGGAGAGGCCGAGCGGGTCATGGGGCTGTTGGGAGTAAAGCCCGGTCTCGATGTGGCCGACATCGGCGCCGGCAGCGGCTATTACACGGTGCGGCTGGCGCGACGGGTCGCCCCACAAGGACATGTTATCGCCGAGGACGTCGTCCCCGATTATCTCGAACGCCTGGCCCGCCGGGTCTCGAGCGAAGGGCTCGCCGGCGCCGTGACCACCGTTCGGGGCGAGCCGCACGATCCTCGCCTGCCCGCGGGCTCTCTCGATCTCGCGCTGCTGGTTCACATGTACCACGAGGTCGCGCAACCCTATGGCCTGTTGTGGAACTTGCGTCCGGCATTGCGTCCCGGAGCTCGAGTCGCGGTAATCGACGCGCGCAAGGAAACGGGCTCACACGGCACGCCGCCCGACCTGCTTAAGTGCGAGCTCGCGGCGGTCGGGTATCGCCAGACCGCGCTTTATGATCTGCAGGAAAACACCTACCTCGCCGTCTTCACGCCGGCAGATCGCCCTCCTTCGCCGGAAGCCATCCATCCCTGTTCCCTCGGGCGCCGTTGACCCTGTCTCAGAGGGCGGCGAGGCGGCGCTCCAGGTAGGCCCTTTCGACGCCGTTCTCCATCAGCGCAAGAGCGCGGCGATAGGCGTCTGCCGCGGCTTCGAAACATCCGAGCCGGCGCAGCATGTCGGCGCGGGCAGCGTGAAACAGGTAATACCGCTCGAGTTCCCCCGAGGTTCCGAGCTCGTCGATCAGCGCCAGCCCGCGATCCGGCCCTTCGCTCATGCCGACCGCGACGGCGCCGTTGAGCTGCACCACGGGGCTCGGCTGAATTCGCGACAATACGCCGTAGAGCGCGGCGATCTGCCGCCAGTCGGTCTCGTCGGGGGTGGCGGCATCGGCGTGCAATGCCGCGATCGCCGACTGAAGCTGGTAGGGGCCGACCCGGCCCATCCGGAGTGCCGTATCCACCAGACTCAGACCTTCATCGATCTGCTCGCGGTCCCACAACGAGCGGTCCTGCTCCTCCAGGGTCACGAGGGCGCCCGCTGCGTCGACCCGCGCCTGCCGGCGCGAATCATGCAGCAGCATCAACGCCAAGAGGCCCAAGCCCTCCGGATCTTCCCGATCGATCGCGCACAGGACCCGGCCGAGGCGAATGGCTTCGGCGCAGAGTTCGCGCCGGATCAGCGCATCTCCGGCGGTCGCGGTATATCCTTCATTGAAGATCAGGTAAATGACCGCCTGAACCGCGGCCCGGCGTTCGGGCAGAGCCTGGTCGGAGGGCACCTCATAGGGAATGTGTGCATCCTGGATCTTGCGTTTGGCGCGCACCAGGCGTTGCGCCATGGTCGGCTCTGGGACGAGAAAGGCGCGCGCGATCTCACCGGTCGAAAGCCCGCCAAGGGTTCGCAACGTCAAGGCAACTTGGGCCTCGCGATTGAGCGCTGGGTGGCAGCAGGTGAAGATCAACCGCAGCCGGTCGTCGGGAATTTCCGAGGGCAGCTCCGCGATATCCGCGCTCTCCTCATGCGATGCTATTGCGAGTTCCTGCTCCAAAAGTGTTTGTTTGTCGCGCCGTGTGCGCTCCCGCCGCCGTGCGTCGATCAGCTTGCGGTAGGCGGCCGTCGTGATCCACGCCGCCGGGTTATCCGGAACGCCGCGATCGGCCCAATGGCGCAATGCCGCGGCGAAAGCCTCCTGCATCGCCTCCTCGGCCCGATCGAAAGAGCCGGAGAGCCGGATCAGGCTGGCGATGATCCGGCCGTGCTCGCGGCGAAATACCGCCTCCGCCGAGGTGCGAACTTCGGTCAACGCCAGCATCGATCGCGGCGGGGCTCCTATCGCGGCGGAATCTCCGCGATCGGGCGCACCTCGATGCAGCCCTCGCCGCCCTTGCACGCGGTCGGGATCTTTGCGGCCCAGGCTATCGCCTCGTCGAGATTCTCGCAGTCGAGGATGTAGTACCCGGCGAGCTGTTCTTTTGTCTCGGCGAACGGGCCGTCGAGGACGAGCGGTTTGCCATTCTCCTTGCGGACCGTCGTGGCGGTGGCGGTGGGCTTCAACGGCTCCCCGGCGATAAACACCCCCTTCCGCCTGCTTTCGTCCATCACCGCATAATGTCCGGCCCTGATCTGCTCCCTGTCCTCTGCCGGGGCCTCCGCGAAGTCTCGCTCGCGGCTATAGACCAAAAACATATAGCGCATCGCCCAGTCTCCGGCTCAGTCTTCGATCGTCCAGGAGGAGCGGCCCGGGAACGGCGGCGGAACTGCTTCTCTGACGCTGGGACGTGCTAGATGTCGTTCATAATAGGCTTCGAGGCCTGCATTACGGCGCAGCATTGCACTGCTCTCGGGCAAATGGTGCAAATAGAAGAGCATCGGCAGGACATTCATATCAGCCAATGTGAAGGTATTGCCGATGAGATGGCCCGTCTTGGCCACGGCGCGGTCGAGCATGGCGAATTGGGTTTCCAGCTTCGGCAGAACGCTCTCGATGATCGTGCGGTTGGGACTGCCGTCAGAGGTACCCGGAAAGAAATAGGCGCCGACATAGGGCCGCGCCACCAGCACATCGAAATGCGTGTTGACGATCGAGATCCACTGCTCGGTTTTGGCGCCCGCGGCAACATCCCTCGGAACCAGCGGGGGGCCGTCGAACGCATGATCGATGTAAAAGCAGATCGCACGGGATTCGGCGAGTGTCAGGTCCCCGTGACGAAGCGCAGGGATCTTGCCCAACGGGTGGATTGCGTCGACTTCAGCGGTGTGCGGCATCACCGGGACGAGATTGTACGGTACTCCCTTCTCGTGACAGGCGATGCGGCTGACCCAGACGTAGTTGCTCTGGGGTGCGCCAATGATTTCGAGTTCCGGCATGGCTGCGCTCCTTCGATGATGCTCAACACCGTGACGACGCGCGAGAAACACGGAATCGACAAATAGGAAGCTATTTTGTCGGGCCTACTGCGTCGAAGGTGAAACTAAGTCCCTGGCGCTCACCGCCTAATCGCATCGCAGCGGTACGACGTTGTTCGGCTCGTCCAAAGGGACTCGCTGAAGCGCGGTCTGAACCGCTTCGGCCAAGGTTTCCAATTTGAATGGTTTTTTGAGCAGGGCGTGTTTGCTCAGATTGGCTCCGAAGCGCGATAGATCCGCATAACCGCTGGCGAACAGCACCTTCAAGTCGGGTCGGCTACGGCGCGCCAGCCGCACCGTGTCCAGCCCGGAGAGCCCGGGCATCACCAGATCCGCGACCATCAGGTCGCAAGGCGCATCCCGCTCGAGGATCGCCAGCGCAGCGCGGCCGCTGTCAGCCTCGGTAACATCATACCCCATTTCCTGGAGGTCCTGGGCGATGATCCAGCGGACATCGGGGTCGTCGTCGACGACAAGGATGTGCGCTCCCCCCTCCACCTTGCCCTGTTTCGAATGGCCCGCGCTTGAACTCGCCGTCTCGACGGCGCGGGGCAGATAAATCTGCACGATCGTTCCCTCGCGCAGTCGGCTGCGGATTCGTACGGTGCCCCCGGACTGCCTCACGACACCGAACACCATCGACAGACCCAACCCCGTCCCCTTGCCGACTTCCTTGGTTGTAAAGAATGGCTCGAACGCGCGCTGCAAAACCTCCGGGCTCATTCCGGTTCCGGTGTCGCGCACCGACACCAACACACAGTCCTGACCTGCCATTTCTTCCGGCAATTCCTCGCTCGTCGCCCGGATATTTGCTGTTTCGATCACCACCATGCCGCCGCCCGGCATGGCGTCGCGCGCGTTGAGGGCGACATTGAGGAGCGCCGTCTCAATCTGACCGGTATCGATCAGAACCGGCCAGAGCTCACGCGCCAGAGCATGCTGGATCTCGATGGTGGGCCCAATAGACCGGCTCAGCATCTCGGTCATCTCGATGACGATGGAATTGAGGTCGGCGGGGATCGGGTTGAGGCGCTGCTGCCGGGCAAATGCGAGGAGCGATTCGGTCAGCTTGGCGCCCTGCGAGGCGCCGCGCTGCGCGGTGTGCAGTAGGCGCAGGCTTTTCTCGTCCGAAAGGCGCGACTCGAGCAGCGCCAAGGAGCCGGAGACCGCGGTCAGCAGATTGTTGAAGTCATGCGCGACGCCGCCGGTCAGCTGCCCCATCGCCTCCATCTTCTGAGCCTGCAGCAGCGCCGATTGAGCCTGCTCACGCGCCTCGATCTCGGCACGGAGCCGCTTATTAGCGGAAGCAAGCTCCCGAGTACGTTCGGCGACGGTGCCCTCCAGCTCTTCCCGGTTGCGCGCCAGCGCCGCGGCGGCGTTGCGAAGCTCCTCGCCGACCTGATCGAGCTCACGCACTCCGCCGACCAACTGGCCAACCCGTTCGCCCCTGCCTAAAGCCTTCGTCGCAGCGGTCAGGGCTTCGACCGGCCGCCGAATCGCGCGAGCCATCCACCAACCCAAGAGAAGGCTCAACGCGAGGACCGCCGCACTCCCGCCAAACGCCAGCAACCGCGCACGGCGCAGAGGAGCATCAACAAATTCCCTGGGCAGGCCGATCGCTACCGTCCAGCCGGTTACCGGCGAGCGTCGGAACGTCGTATAGACCGGGATCCCCTCGCTGGTGACACTCGGGAACCAATTATCAACCGGCTGGTGCATCGCATTTAAGAGAGTTGGCGAAACCGGCTTACCGAGGAAGCGGTCCAACTCCCGATTGCGCGCCGCAATGATCCCCTTGCGATCAAAGATCCCTGCAGTCCAATCGGGCGAGAGGTTTTGCTCCTCCAGCAGAGCCGACAAAACCTCGGGACCGAGCCCCATCGCCAAGACGTAAGTGACTTGCCCATCGCGGAAAACCGGCACCCCTACGACCAAGATCGGGCGGCGCAGGACGGCGCCGAGGATCAGATCGGAGATCTGGGCCTCGCCCGTCGCCACGACGCGGTCATGCATTTCGGTATTGGTCGCACGCGGGAGCGGTTCGCCAAACGGCCGGTTTGTGCTGAGAAGCTGCTGGCCCTTGGTGTCGTGCAGAACGATGGATGTGCCGCGGATCTTGAGTGCTTCGCGCATCTGCCTATCGAAGGCCCGAAAGTCGCCGTCCTGTAGGCTCGGCGATGCTGCGAGCACCTGCAGCTCGGCTTGTATCGCGCTGATCTGGCGATCCACATCCCAGAGTAGGTTTTCGACCTGGTGCCTGAGGTCTTGCTGGATCTGCGCGCGCTGATCATCGACCGTGCGAATAATCGCGAAACTCGCGAGCGCTACGAGCGGCAGCGCGGTCACGACGGCCAGCATCATGAGCCGTGCCTGGATGCCAAAGGTGCGGCGCACGAATAGCCTCACAAGACCTCCGCGCATCATCGGGGCCGGCTGCAACGGAGCCGGCGCTCCGGTTCCACCCGATTTCACCAGGGTCGGCGCACGGCCGACCCCCACCATTACGTGATCGCGATCGTCAAAATCGCGCCCGCTCCCTCGAAGCGGCACTAGGCTATTTGCGCCCGCAGGAATGTAATCATGCGCTCCCATGCCTGGTTGGCGCAGGCGACGTTATAAGCAGCGCTGCGTTCATTGGCGAAAGCATGCGCGGCGTCATAACGATAGATCTCATGCTTGACGGCTGCCGGCTTCAAAGTCTTTTCGAGATCGTCGACCGCCGCAGGAGTGCACCAGTCGTCCTTGTTGGCGAAATGACCTTGCAGCGGCACGCGGATCCTGGCCGGGTCAGCGAATGCCTTCGGCGGGATCCCATAAAAACAGACCCCGGCGGCGAACGCCGGGATGTGCACGGCAGCGGCGATGGTCAATGCGCCACCCATGCAGTAGCCCATTACCGCGACCTTGCCGCTTTGGGTCTGCAGGTGCTGCGCTGCGCCGCGAAGGTCTTGCTGCGTCGCATCGGCAAAATCGAGCCCGGTCATCAGATGGTTGGCCTCGTCCGGCTCGGCGGTGAGGCGGCCCTTGTAAAGATCGGGCGCCAGCGCATTGTACCCGGCGCGCGCGAAGCGGTCGGCCACCCCGCAGATCTGGTCGTTGAGGCCCCACCACTCTTGAATCACGACCACGCCCGGCCGCCCTCGGCCGGCATTCGCCAGATACCCGTTCGTCTTGCTCCCATCGGGACGCGCAAATTCGATCATCGTGACCACTGTTATCCTCCCCGTCAGGCATCGGCAAAGGCCGGCATCACCTCATCCGCAAACAGTTCGATCGATTTCATAGCCTCGTCGTGAGAAATCGTGCCGAACGCGAAATCGCATACGAAATAGGTCGCGCCGGCAGCCTCAGACTGAGTGGCGATATAGTCGCGCACCTGCGCCGGCGTGCCGGCGACGGCGTGCCCATGCGCCTGCAGCGGATCCCATTCGTCCGGCAGCCCCGCCTTCAACGGAAACGGCACGTCGTATTTCGCCCACAACAGCTCCATGTGCCGGCGCCACGGGCGGTAGGCGCGACGGGCGATGTCGCGCGCCTCGGCTTCGGTCTCGGCCAACACGATGTGCCGATTTATGCCCATCATCGGCAATTCCGCATCGGACCTGTCGCGCTTGCGCCACTCTGACTTGTAGAGGTCGATGATCGAACGCGCTTGCATAGTGTCCCGCAACGTCACGATATGGGCGCCGTGCTCGGCGGCCCACGGGATGCTGTCCGGCCGGCTCGTGCCGTACCACAGCTCCGGATAGGGCCTCTGCATCGGCTTCATGACGATCGGCACATGGTCGAAATTGTAGAACTTGCCGCGATAAGTCAGCTCGTCTTCGGTCAACCCGATTCCGATGACGTCGAACGCCTCGCGGAACTGTTGCATCCCGGTATCGAAATCGACGCCGTAGAACCCGATCTCGATCGGCGAGATGCCGCGCCCGACGCCATATAGAAAGCGCCCGCCGCTCATCTGGTCGAGCATGCAGATCTCGTCGATCAGCCGCAGCGGGTGATAGAGCGGCAAAAGGTAGACCATTGGCCCGAACCGCAGCCGCTTCGTGCGCTGCGCGACCGCCGAAAGGAATATGCCGGGCGACGGCGCATAGCCGAGCGGCGTGTTGTGATGCTCGGCGAGATGGTAGCCATAGAACCCGGCACGGTCGTACGCCTCGATGAGGCGGAGCCGCTCCTCGAAATGCCGGCCGAGCGGCACCCCGCTGTCGTCCAGATGATCAAAAACCCCAAAGCGCATGTTCATTCCTCGCGCTATCATTGCGAGCGGCGCGAAGCAATCTTTCGCAACTCGCCCTTATGTCGCGAGATTGCTTCGTCGCTGCACTCCTCGCAATGACATTTACGCTGCGGCGAAATTTCGTGGGCGATCTGTTCGTCGGTCATAAGCGGGTAGAAATTGGGTGTTGGCGCACGGCACGACTGGCAACAGCGAAGGGTCGACGGCGCGCAGCCCGCTTACCCGTGAGAAACAGGCGGATTAGCTCACCCGGCCAGACCGGCAAACAGATGCTAAGATCCAACGATGTCCTCCGATGTCGTCGATCTGCGTGATTTCTATCGCACCGGGCTCGGTCAGATCGCGCGTCGAATGATCCGGGGCGCCATTCGCCGAGTGTGGCCCGACTTGCACGCGATGCGGCTGCTGGGGATCGGCTATCCGACGCCGTTTTTGCCGGCGATATCGGCCGACACGGAGCGTACGGTGGCTCTGATGCCTGCCGCGCTCGGCGTACTCGGTTGGTCGCCCGGGGGCCGCAATCTGGTAACTCTCGCCGATGAAGGCGAGCTCCCCTTCGCCGATTACTCAATCGACCGGGTGCTATTGGTCCACGCGCTCGAGACCACCGACCAGGCGGGACCGATGCTGAAAGAGATCTGGCGAGTCTTGGCGGGCGGCGGCCGGTTGCTGGTCGTCGCACCAAACCGACGCGGCATCTGGGCGCGGCTCGATCGCACTCCTTTCGGCTCGGGCCGCCCGTACACAATGTCGCAACTGTCGCGGCTGTTGCGCGACGAGCAGTTCACTCCGGTCGGAACCGATGCCGCGCTGTTCATTCCGCCCGCGCGAAAACGCATGATTCTGCGCTCGGCAGCGGCTTGGGAGCGGATCGGCAAGCGCTGGTTCCCGACCTTCGCCGGGGTGGTTCTCGTCGAGGCGACAAAGCAGATCTACGCAAAGCCGGCGCCTGCCCGAGCGCCGCGCCGCCGCCTCGTCTACGCTCCTGCGCCACATGGTCTCTAGGCTAGAGATCGGCGCTCCCGCACAGGACGAAAATGCCTTGCTCGGCGAGCAGGTTGGCAAGACTCCCGCGAGGATCGAGAGAATAGGGTTGCCCGTGGCGGTCCAGGGTGACACTGCGGTCGATGCGAACACCGATCTCGTCGCACAACGCGACAAAGTCGCGGATCGTGCAGAGATGGATGTTGGGGGTCTCGTACCAAGGGTGGGCGAGACAGTGCGAAAGCGGCATACGGCCCGTCAGCAGAAGCGCGAAGCGGATCTGCCAGAACCCGAAATTCGGAAACGACACGATTGCCCGCCGTCCGATGCGGACGAGCTCCTCGACGACCCGGCGCGGCCGGCGTGTCGCCTGCAAGGTTTGGCTCAACACGACGACATCGAAGCCGCCAGCCGGATAGGCTTCGAGATCACTGTCGGCGTCGCCCTGAATCACCGACAAGCCATGGCCGACACAGGCGTTGACGCCCGACTGGCTCAGTTCGATGCCTCGGCCGTCCACGTTTTTCTCGCGCGCCAGGTAGGCAAGCAGCGCACCGTCGCCGCATCCGATGTCGAGCACCCGCGAGCCGGTCTCGATCATCTCCGCGATCAGCCGGAGGTCCTGGCGCAGCTCACCCCCAGTGCCGGCGGGCGCAGCTGCCTTCCCGGCCGCGCCGAAATCGAGCGCGGTGCTTTCCCCTGATGCGGCCATCAGCTGGAGCGGGCGAGGCCGCGGTGCTCGGCGCAACCGTTCAAAAAACCGCGCAAAGTCTCGAACAGCTCCGGCTCATGCAACAGAAACGCATCGTGCCCGTTGTCGGTCGCGATCTCGACAAAACTGACATTGGCCGCCGCTGCGTTCAGCGCGTGCACGACCTCTCGGCTTTCCGACGTCGGAAATAGCCAATCGCTTGTGAACGAAATGATGCAGAAGCGCGATCGCGTGCCCTCGAAAGCGGCGGCCAACGATCCGCCATGTTCGGCCGCGAGATCGAAATAGTCCATCGCGCGGGTGATGTAGAGATACGAGTTTGCGTCGAAACGATCGACAAACGTGCTGCCCTGGTGCCGCAGGTAGCTCTCCACTTGAAAATCGGCGTCAAACCCGTAGGTGACCGCCAGCCGATCCTGCAAGTTGCGTCCAAATTTGCGATGCAGCGCCGGCTCGGAGAGATAGGTGATGTGGGCCGCCATGCGCGCCACGGCGAGACCGCGCACCGGCTTCCGGTCGAAGCTTAAGTAGCGTCCGCCGCACCAATCGGGGTCGGCCATGATTGCTTGGCGGCCAACCTCGTGAAAAGCAATGTTCTGCGCCGAATGTCTCGCGGCTCCGGCGATCGGCACCGCGGCAAAGACACCTTCTGGGTAGCTAACGGCCCATTGGAGCACCTGCATGGCCCCCATTGAACCACCGATCACGCAGAACAGGCTGTCGATCCCGAGATGGTCGAGCAGCAGCTTTTGCGCGCGCACCATGTCGCGAATCGTGAGCACGGGGAACGAAAGCGCCCACGGCTCGCCGGTCGCCGGGTCGACCTCTTGCGGACCGGTCGTCCCCATGCAGCCCCCGAGCACATTGGGGCAGATCAAGAAATAGCGCTCGGTATCGAGCACCCGGCCAGGCCCGATCATCGTCTCCCACCAGCCGGGCTTTTCTGTGATCGGATGCGGATCGGCGGCGTATTGATCGCCGGTCAACGCATGGCATACGAGGATGGCGTTGGAACGGTCCGCGTTGAGCGTGCCATAGGTTTGATAGGCGATCGTGAACGGACCGAAATCAACTCCACAATCCAGCCGCAACGGCGCGCGTACAAACAAGCGGTAACCGGGCCAGTCCTGGTCCAAGAGCGAGCGAGAGCGGGCGGAAATCAGGATCGACACGATGATCTCTAAATCAATGCGCTTGCGCGCCGGATGTTCGCTTTCGGGGTTGTGGGCTGCCGATAGGGCGCGGTAGCTAGGGATCCGGAGGCAGGCATGTCAACGTTTTCTTTGATTTCGCGAAGTCTCCACCCTACTAGTGTGCCTCCCGCGGCTGCGACCCACATAATGTCCGTGAACCCCTCAGATCTCAAAGGCTTGCGACGCCGTCTAGACGAGATCGACGACAAGCTGCAGGACCTCCTTATCGACCGGGCGGAAATCGTGTCGATGGTTGCAGCCAACAAGAAAGGCGGAAACCAGGCGGCATTTCAACCCGCCCGCGAAGCCCAGATCATCCGCCGCCTTGTCGGACGCCACCACGGCGCCTTCCCCGTCGCAAACCTCGTTCGCATGTGGCGGGAGATGTTGGCTGCGACCGTGCGGTTGCAATCCCCTTTTTCGGTCGCCGTATTCGCCCCCGCCGATCGGCCAGGGTTTTGGGATCTCGCGCGGGACCATTATGGCAGTAACACGCCGATGTCGGCTTGCGATACGACGGATCAGGTGATCCGCGCAGTTGCAAATGGGCAAACTTCGGCCGGTGTGTTGCCGCTGCCGGTAAGGGGTGAGGTCGACCCATGGTGGCCACAGCTGCTGTCAGCGGCGGACGACGGACCGCGGATAGTCGCCCGACTCCCCTTCGGGCCGCGTGGCAATGCTCGCGCCGACCCTGACGCCCTCGCCATCGGGCCTGGCGAATACCAGGAAAGTGGTCTCGACCGCACCTTGCTGGGAATGCAATGTTCTACGGAGACCGGGCAGGCGCGGATCTCGGACCTCCTGTCGACCGCTGCTCTCGCGTGTGCGCTATGTCCATACTGTAATCAGGACACAGCCTTCTACCTGATCGAGATCGAAGGCTTTGTACCGATATCGGACGTACGCCTCGATACCATTCGTTCGCAGCTTGGGACATCGCTCGGCCGGCTGGTGTCGCTCGGCGGGTACGCGGTGCCGCTCGCCCCCGCCGCTCTTGATGCGAGAGGTTAAACAGATGACGCACGAAGCGCGGCTGGTGCCGCGCCCCGGTATCCTCGACATCAGCCCCTATGTCGGGGGCGAAGCCAAGGTGGCCGGGATCCAGCGCCCGATCCGGCTGGCATCCAACGAAAGCGCGCTCGGGCCGAGCGCCAAGGCGATCGCCGCCTACCGGGCCCTCGCCGGCGAGATGCACCGCTACCCGGACGGGAACGCACAGGAATTGCGCGAGGCGCTTGCACAATGCCACGGGGTCGATCCTGCGCGGATCGTTTGCGGCGCCGGTTCGGACGAACTGATTGGGCTGCTGTTGCGGTGCTATGCCGGCCCGGGAGACGAGGTGCTCTACAGCCGCCACGGTTTCCTGATGTATCCGATCAACGCGCTGGCAGCCGGGGCCACACCCATTGCGGCTCCAGAGCGCGACCTCACGACCGATGTCGACGCCGTGCTCGCTCGCGTGACCGAACGGACCCGCATCGTCTTTATCGCCAACCCGAACAACCCGACCGGAACCTATCTCGCCGCCGGCGAGATGGCTCGGCTGCATGCCGGGCTACCACCCTCGGTGTTGCTGGCGATCGACGCCGCCTATGCCGAGTTCGTCAACCGCAATGACTACGAGGCCGGCATTGCGTTGGTGAATCGTGCCGACAACGTGGTGATGTTGCGGACATTTTCGAAAATCTACGCCCTTGCCGGACTGCGGCTCGGATGGGCCTATTGCCCGCCGGCGGTTGCCGACGTCCTGAACCGGGTGCGCGGCCCTTTCAATGTGAGCGCCGCCGCCCAGGCCGCCGGTATCGCTGCGGTCGACGACACCGAAGCGCTCAACCGCGCGCGAGCCCACAACGATCAGTGGCTGCCGTGGTTATCTGAACGGCTCGCGAAGCTCGGCTTGCCGCTCACTCCAAGTGTCGCCAACTTCGTGCTCGCCCGATTTCCTGACGATCCGCGCCGAAATGCCGATGCGGCCTTCGCGTTTCTGCAGTCCCGCGGGATCCTGACCCGCAGGATGGGCGCGTATGGTCTGCCTCACCATCTGAGGATCACGATAGGCACCGGCCCCGAGATGGAAAACGTCGCGGCCGCGCTTGCCGAATTCATGGCGGCGCGATGAGCGAAAAAATGTTCAACCGCGTGGCGCTGATCGGGATCGGGTTGATCGGGTCCTCGCTCGCCCGGGCTTTGCGCCGGGACAGCCCCGAAACCGAAATCGTAGCTTGTGCTCGGCGCCAGGAAACGCTGTCGGCGGTGCGGCGGCTCGCGCTCGCCGACACGACGACCGACGATCCGGCCGCGGCGGTTGCGGGTGCGGATCTCGTGGTCATAGCAACGCCGCTCTCCGCCTATTCCGAGATCGGCGAGAGGATTGC
>Ga0306924_10003078_pt1 | contig 15915 bp, 13 predicted proteins | sample sta12Can44000111_FD_203756 | JGI IMG/M metagenome (GOLD analysis project Ga0306924, IMG submission 203756) | Lab enrichment of tropical soil microbial communities from Luquillo Experimental Forest, Puerto Rico - statanox.12C.anox.44.000.111 (v2)... | ecosystem: Environmental > Terrestrial >... | reverse complement strand
CGTACAGGTCCGCGCGTTGTTCGAGGAATGCGGTGCCGACCCGGCGCGGGTGCGGCCGGTCAGCACCGCGCACTTTCCGCGCCCCGCGCCGCGCCCGGCCTACTCGGCGCTGGGCGGCCGGCAGTCCGCCGCGGCGGGCCTGACCCCGCTAAGGCCCTGGCGCGCTGCGCTTGTCGCGGCGCTGGCAGCATCTCGCGGCAATGTAGTGGCCGACCGACCGATACCCTCTACGCGTGACTGACGTCCTGCCTGTCGTGACGGTGACCTACTCGCCGGGCCCGCACCTCGAGCGGTTCCTGGCATCCTTGTCGATGGCCACCGAGCGCCCGGTCAGCGTGCTCCTGGCCGATAACGGCTCCACCGACGGAACGCCGCAGGCGGCGGTCGAGCGCTACCCGAATGTGCGGCTGTTCGACACGGGCGCCAACCTCGGCTACGGGACGGCGGTGAATCGCGCGGTCACACGTCTGGACGAGGACCTGGAAGAGAACGGGGACTGGGTGATCGTCGCCAATCCCGACGTGCAGTGGGGCCCCGGCAGCATCGACGCCCTGCTGGACGCCGCGACCCGCTGGCCGCGCGCCGGCGCCTTTGGCCCGCTGATCCGCGATCCCGACGGGTCGGTGTATCCGTCGGCGCGTCACCTGCCCAGCCTGATCCGCGGCGGCATGCATGCGGTCGTCGGTCCGTTCTGGAAGCGCAACCCGTGGACGGCGACCTACCGCCAGGAGCGCCTCGAGCCCAGCGAACGCGTGGTGGACTGGCTTTCGGGATCTTGCCTGTTGGTGCGCCGGTCGGCGTTCAGTCAGATCGGCGGATTCGACGAGCGCTACTTCATGTATATGGAGGACGTCGACCTCGGCGACCGGCTGGGCAAGGCCGGCTGGCTGAGCGTTTACGTGCCGTCGTCAGAAGTCCTGCACCATAGGGGCCACTCCACCGGGCACGACCCGGCGAACCACCTGGCGGCACATCACAAAAGCACCTATATTTTCCTGGCCGACCGCCATTCCGGTTGGTGGCGGGCCCCGCTGCGCTGGACGTTACGGGCCTCGTTGGGGGTGCGTTCGCACCTGATGGTGCGCAGTTCGCTGCGCTCGATCAGCCGGGACCGTCGACGGAAATCGGCAGAAGGGCGGCGTTGAGTTGGCAAAGCCCCAGGTCGACGCTGTGGTCCTGGTCGGTGGCAAGGGCACCCGACTGCGGCCGCTCACGCTTTCGGCGCCCAAGCCGATGCTGCCCACCGCCGGGCTGCCGTTTCTGACCCACCTGCTGTCGCGGATCGCCGCGGCGGGCATCGAGCACGTCATTTTGAGCACGTCGTATCAGGCCGCGGTGTTCGAGGCGGAGTTCGGCGACGGGTCAAAGCTCGGCCTGCAGATCGACTACGTGACCGAGGAGCGGCCCCTGGGAACCGGCGGCGGCATCGCCAACGTCGCCGGCCGCCTACGTCATGACACCGTCATGGTGTTCAACGGTGATGTGATCTCCGGTGCCGACCTGGGTCAGCTGCTCGACTTCCACCAAACCAGTCACTCCGACGTCACCCTGCACCTGGTGCGGGTGGGTGACCCACGGGCATTCGGCTGCGTGCCTACCGACGAGAAGGACCGCGTCGTCGCCTTCCTCGAGAAGACGCAGGATCCGCCGACCGACCAGATCAACGCCGGCTGTTATGTCTTCCAACGCAGCGTCATCGACCGGATCCCGCGGGACCGCGAGGTCTCGGTGGAACGCGAGGTGTTCCCGGCCCTGCTGTCCGACCCGGACGTCAAGGTGTGCGGCTACGTCGACGCCACGTATTGGCGGGACATGGGCACACCCGAGGACTTCGTGCGCGGATCGTCGGACCTGGTGCGCGGCATCGCGCCGTCACCGGCGTTGCGCGGCCACCGCGGCGAGCAGTTGGTGCACGACGGCGCAGCGGTGTCTCCCGGTGCGGTGCTGATCGGCGGCACGGTCGTCGGGCGGGGCGCCGAGATCGGCCCCGGTGTCCGGCTGGACGGCGCGGTGATCTTCGACGGTGTCAAAGTCGAGGCCGGCAGCGTGATCGAGCGCTCGATCATCGGCTTCGGTGTGCGCATCGGTCCCCGCGCGCTGATCCGCGACGGCGTGATCGGCGACGGCGCCGACATCGGCGCGCGCTGCGAGCTGCTGCGCGGCGCCCGGGTGTGGCCCGGCGTCTCCATTCCCGACGGCGGGATCAGATACTCGTCCGACGTCTGAGCTTTCCTGTCGTCGATACCCCGGCCGCCACCTGCGGTAGCAGTCGGAACGAAGAGCAAGTGACCGGGTGGACGTGGATCGCTACTGCTTGGGCACGATGTACAGACCAGCGACACCGGATTCCCTCACAGCCTCGCGCAGTGCATCGCTGGCGTGACGCACACCGAATCGTCTGGGCGTGGCGGCTACGGTGTGCCGCCGGTGCCGCCGGTGCCGCTCGGGCCGCCGGAGCCGCTGTGGCCGGTGCCGCCGGTGCCGCCGTTGCCGCCGTTGCCGCCAGTACCACCGTTGGCGCCGTTGAAGTTCGTAGAACCGCCGTTAGTGCCGATGCCGCCGTGGCCGCCGATGCCGCCGTTGCCGCCGGTGCCGCCGTTGCCGCCGGCGCCGCCAGTTGAGCCGGCCGCGCTGGTGGTATCGCCGCCGGCTCCGCCGTCGCCGCCGGTTCCGCCGGCGCCACCGGCGCCCGGTCCGGTACTTCCGTTGTCGCTGGTTGGGGAGCCCATGCCGCCCCTGCCGCCGACTCCGCCGTCGCCTCCGGCTCCGCCGGTGTTGGTCTGGATCCCGCCGGTGCTGGCGCCGCCAGCGCCGCCGTTGCCGCCGGTACCGCCATTGCCTCCGATGATGGGCGTCGATAAGGGGTTGGTTGTTGCCAACGATGGGGGTGCCGGCACCACCGTTGCCGCCGTTGCCGCCGCTGGCGCCGGGGACGCCCGTATTAGGGGAACCCGTAATGGCGGCGGTGCCGGCGTTGCCGCCGTCGCCGCCGTTGCCGCCGTCGCCGCCGTTGCCGCCGTCGCCGCCGTTGCCGCTGTGGAAGGGAAAGGCGAATTGGTTTGCACCGGTGACGGTGCTGCCGCTGCCGCCGGTGCCGCCGTTGCCGCCATTGCCGCCGGCGCCGCTGGCGCCGTCGGTGCCGCCGGTGCCGGAGTTGCCGCCGTTACCGCCGCCGCCGCCGGCACCGCCGTTGCCGCCTTTGTCGGCGAAGGTAGACGCGGTGGCGTTTAAGCCCGCGCTGCCGGCACCGCCGGTGCCGCCGTTGCCGCCGCTGCCTGTGGAAACGGTGCCGATGCCGCCGTTGCCGCCGTTGCCGCCGGTGCCGCCGTTGCCGCCATTGGGGGCGGTGATGGTGCCGCTGTTAGTGAGGCCGCTGCTGGTGTCGACGCCCCCGTCGGCGCCGTTCCCGCCGCTGCCGCCGTTGCCGGCGTTGCCGCCGTGGCCGCCGGCGCCGGTGGCGTTGCCGCCGTTGCCGCCGGTGCCGCCGTTGCCGCCGGCACCGCTGGTGGCGCCGTCGAATTGCACGCCGCCCGAGCCGACGCCACCGCTGGGTCCGGTGCCGCCGTTGCCGCCGTTGCCGCCGTCGCCGCCGGTTCCGCCTGGGGCGTTCCCGGTGGTGCCGCCTGCTCCACCTTGGCCGCCGGTTCCGCCGGTGCCGCCATTGCCGGGTCCGGTGGTTGAAACGCCGGTCGCTGCTGGGGAGCCGACGCCACCCGTGCCGCCGTTTCCGCCCGCGCCTCCAGCTCCGGCCGTGTTGGTCCCGAGGCCGCCGGTGCTGGCGCCGCCGGCGCCTCCGTTGCCGCCCGTCCCGTCGTTGCCACCGGCGATGCTCACGCCGCCGGGGCCGGTGCCGGCAAGGATGGCGGTGGCGGTGCCGCCGGTACCGCCGGTGCCGCCACTACCGCCGGTCTCGGCGAGGTCGCCGGAGCCGCCGGCGCCGCCGGCGCCGCCATTCCCGCCAGCGCCGCCGTAGGCACCGGTAAACGGGGGACCGATGCCGGCGTTATTGCCGGCGTTGCCGCCGGCGCCGCCGGTGCCGCCGTTGCCACCGGCGCCGCCGACCGCGCTGCTCGCGCCGCCGAGCCGCCAAACACCGCCGCGATCGCCGCCGACACCTCGTCTTGGGCAGCGGCCAGCAAACTGGTAGTGGGCGCCGACACTGCGGCGTTGGCCGCCCTTACCGCGTCCCCGATCCCGATGAAATCCGCTGACGCTGCGGCCAAAGCTTCAGGCGCTGCAATCACATAAGACGACGACATCCACGATCCCTTCGCGCTGGGCTACGGCGGCAAGGCAAGTCAGAGCGGACTGTACGCGCGTAAAATAGTTGATTTAGCAAATTTGCCAAGGTAGGGCGAGAAATTTGTTATCTGACCCGGCTGTTTTGCCAGCGTGACGCTTAGCGGTCAGCGGCGCGCGTCGCCCGGGCAACCAGGTACGCGAGCGCGTGATCGGTTCTGTCCGGCAAGGCGTCCGCCGGCCACCACCGCAAGTCGTCCGACTCGTCGCTGATCGCGATCTGCGCGCCGGCTGGCGCATGTGCCACGAATTGCATATCCAGATGCCGGGTCGGTACGCCCAGCGAGCAAGTGACCGGATGGACGTGGATAGCGGCCAGCTCGGGCACGATGCGCAGGCCGGCGACACCGGACTCCTCGGTGGCCTCGCGCAGCGCCGCGGCCACGATGTCGCGGTCGTCATCGTCGCAGTGCCCGCCCAGCTGTACCCAGCGGCCCAACCGTGGATGCAAGGTCAGCAGCACCTGGGTACCGGTGTTGTCCAGCACCAGCGCCGAAGCGGTGACATGGCCCGGCACGCACTCGCGTATGCATGCGTCGGTGCGGCCGTGCACGAAGGACAGAACGGCGTGCCGCAGCGAATCCTGAGCGGGGTCGGGGGCGTGCCAGTCGGTGAGGATCGAGATCGCCGACTCCCGAACGCTCACCGGGATCCCCGTCGTTTCCGGCGATCCCGAAGCGCCGTCCAGGCCGCGCGGCATTCCGCCACCACGTCGGCCGAGAGTCCCAGTCCTTCGATCAGCACGTGGCGGTCGACGACGTCGAGTGCCTTCTCGATTTCGTTGGCCTTCAACAGAAGGTCGACATCTCCGGCGAGTTCCGCGCCGGCTTGCGCCGGGGCAGGAATCGGTAGCTGCTCGGCTTCGCGGGGTTCCAGCTCCAAAATGCCCCCGCCGTAACTGCGCCCCGTGATCTCGGCAAAGGCGAACGTCACGCTGTTGTGGAACACCGCGGCCAGTGCCGTCGGGTCGGTGTGCCCGACAAGCCGAACCCGGTGCACGGTGTCGGTGCTCGTTGCCGCGGCGGCGTTGACGGTCAGCCGCGGCGCCAGGTGGATCTGCCGCAGCATGAACAGGTCTGGGATCCACAGCGACGGGGTGGTCCACCACGGCTTGCGGAGCGAGCATTTGTAGCCCCGATGGACGCCGGCGGCTTCACCGGCGTGGATGTGCGCGACCAGAGTGGGATCGGCCGGTTCGGAGGGCGCATCGAGCAGCCAGGTCCGGTGCTGGGCGGCGACATCGCTTGCCCGGCAGTCGATGTCGTACACCAGTCCGGACAGCTGGCCGCTGCGTGAGACGAGCGGGACACAGTGTTGCCGCAGTCCCAATTCCCGGGCTTGCGCGTCGGTAAAGGTGAAGAAGCTGTTGCGGCCCGTCACGATGCCAACGTCCACGTCGGCGACCGACCCGAGCCGGGTCATAGCCCGCGACTGCTTGAGCGTTCGCAGCAGCCGAATCGCGGCGGGGTCCAGGAAGTACTTGGTCCACTTCTCGTTTTCGTGCAGCAGCGCAGGAGCCGACTCGACCCGGAAATCCGAGAGCTCGACCTGCGCGAGCTCGTCGGCAGTGCCGAGATGGATCGTGCGGATTCGCGCCGGACCCGCGCCGACGACGCCGCAGAACAACACAACCTCTTGCAGGATGCCGTCGAACACCAATCGCTCGAACGTCAGCAGGGTGATCTCGGAGAATCGGCTCAGCAGAAAGTCGCGCAACTGAGCGGCGTAGCCGACTTGAAGCAACTCAGCGGGCAGCACGAGGCCGACGCGCCCGCCGTCGCGCACCAAAACAGTGCTCGCGACGACGAACGGGACCCAGGCATTGGTCAACCTGCTCGGGCGCAGGCCCTGGCGCCGCATCAGTTCCAAGGCGGGGTCTCGCTCGTCGGCTGCCCAATTGCCGAAGCGAATATAGGGCGGGTTACCCGCGACCCCGTCCCAGCCTCCTGCCTCGGTCTTGGCCAGCCAGGTGAACAGGTTCTCGGCGTCGACGGGAGCGAACTCTCGGGACTTGGCCGCTTCTTGCGCGATCAGCTCCACACCGTGCACCCGGCTGCTGAGCTTGGCCAGCTCGCGCAAGATTCGGCCGTCGCCGCAGGATGGCTCGACAATCCGCGGACCGGCGTCGCCGACCCAGCGCGCCAGGAACCGGGCAACCGGGTAGGGGGTGTAGTAGCCGCCGCGGACCTTCTCGGCCGACGCCTCCGCCTTGCCCGCGAACGTCCTCATGGGCCCAAGTATCACTTCCGGACTAACAAATCCCCGGCATCTGCCGCGTCGCGCGGCCCAGAGGCCCTCGCGGCCTCAGAGGCATAGCCGATCGCGATGGCACCCAACGGCTCCCACTCGGCTGGCAGCTCGAGCTCGGCGCGGACCAGCTCCGCGGCGAAGATCGTCGAGCCGATCCAGCAGCTGCCCAGCCCCCGCACCGCCAACGCGACCAGCAGCGCCTGCACGGCCGCGCCGACCGCGACGGTGAACATGGTGTGCTCGGCGGCGGTGCGGGCGGCATCGGGATAGGCGTGGGCGCCCTCGGACACCAGGAACGGGATGACGACCTCCGGTGCGTCGTAGAGGATCTGGCCGCGCGTGACCCGCCGTTCCACCGAGTCGGCGGGCCGGCCGTCACCGGCGAGGTCCGAGCGCCACTTGTCTTTCATGCGGTCGAGCAGACGGGTCCGGGTGGCCGGGGTCTGCAGCCACACGAACCGAACCGGCCGGGTGTGGTGGGGGGCCGGCGCGGTAAGGGCCTCGGCGACGGCCGCCTCGACCAGCTCGGGCGGCACCGGCTCGTCGCTGAATTGGCGCGTCGAGCGGCGCAACAGCTGGGCTTGCCGCCGGCCCATATCGAGGGCTTCCTCGGTGCCGAGCCAGAACAGGTCTTCGTCGCCCGGCCGCAGCAGTTGCCGGGCGGTCGTGCCGTCATCGTTCACGGGAAGCCCGCGCACCACGGCCACCGGCATCGCGGTCAATTTGCCCTTGACGAGATCGGCGGCCGCCGCGACCTCGTCGGCGATCGCGACCTCCGTGACCACCAGCTCGTTGCCGTGCCGGTCGACGGCCCCCGAATAGCTGTGCAGCACAGCCAGACCGGCCGCACCGACCGCCGCGTCGATCTGGCCGTTGCGCCACGCGCGGCCCATCGTGTCGGTGATGATCACCGCGACGGCGACGCCGAGACGCTCACGCAGCCCGGTGCGCAGCGCCAGCTCGTCGCGGCCGACGTTGGACCCGTCCACGCCGGCGGCGGCCTGGACCAGACCCAGCCGGTTCTCGGTGATCAGCGTCCGGCCCTTGCGCGCCAAAACGCGCACCGATTCCTCGTCGACCAGCTTGCGGCGCAGCCGATCCCGCTCCTCGGCATCCTGCGGCGCCGGGACCAGCCGGCCCTCGCACTTGGACACCACCTTGCTGGTCACCACCACGACGTCCCCGTCGCGCAGCCAGGGGGCGGCGGCGGCGAGGGCCGCGCTCAGGTCGTCACCGGGCCGGAACTCGGGGAGCCCGGCGACGGGCAGGATCTCGATCGCCGCGGCCGCGCCATGCTCGGTCATGGGCGCCGCTCTCCCCCGCAAGCGGGAGGTGCCCCCACCGCATCGCTTCGCTCTGCATCGTCGCCGGCGCGAGTCACGCCGCCACCCCCGCAAGCGCGAGCCCGGCGCTGACCATCTCGGCCGTCGCCTTCGGGTCGCTCATCAGCAGGGGTATCGGGCGCACAGTGACTCCCTCGATGTCGGCCCGGTCACCCTTGTGGATGAGCCAGCAATCCAGAATCCCGGTGGCCCGCCGCGCCCCGTAGTGCCGGCCGACCGCCTCCGCGGTGGACTCGACCCCGATCACGGAAAGGCAGGCATCGGCCATGCCGCGCAACGGCTTTCCACCGATGATCGGCGAGTAGCCGACGACGGGTGCGCTGGCCGCCCGCAACGCACCGCGGATGCCGGGGACGGCCAGGATGGCGCCGACGCTCACCACCGGGTTGGACGGTGCCAACAAGATGACGTCGGCGTCGGCGATGGCCTCCACCGCTTCGGTTGTGGCGCTGGCCTTTTCGGCGCCGACGAACGCGAAGCTGTGCGTGGGCACCTGGGCGCGGTAGCGCACCCACCACTCCTGGAAGTGGATTGCCCGACGGCTGTCGTCGGCCGGATCGGTGATCACCGCGTGCGTCTCACAGCGGTCGTCGCTGGCGGGCACCAGCCGCGCGCCGGGTTGCCAGCGGTCGCACAGCGCGGTGGTGATCTGTGACAGCGGGTAGCCGGCCTGCAGCATCTGGGTGCGCACCAGATGGGTGGCCAGATCGCGGTCGCCCAGTTGGAACCAGTCTGGCTGCACGCCGTAGCGCACCAATTCCTCTTTGGCGTGCCAGGTTTCGTCGCGGTGACCCCACCCTCGCTGCGGATCGACACCTCCACCTAAGGTGTACATGCAGGTGTCCAAATCCGGACAGACGCGCAGCCCGTGGATCCAGGCGTCGTCGCCGACGTTGACGACGGCGGTTAGCTCGTGGCTGTCGGTCCCGGCGTTCGGGCGCCCGTGCGCTTGGAACTGACCCAGCCCGAGCAGCTGTTGAACCCCCAGCAGGAAGCGGGCGCCGCCGACCCCACCGACCAGAACGGTGACCTTCACTTGACCTTCACAGGGCTTGACAGTACTGCCCAACGACGATGCGGTCCGCGGCCCGGTATGACGCCCTTAAGGGGAAATTGTGACTTGTGTGACCGACACGCCAGGGTCCGAAAACAACAGAAACGCCGAAAATTAGTAACGAGATGATATGGAAATGCGCCGTAATGCTTGACCAGGCAGGTCAACGAGTGTCTAATCACAACAGTGTCATTTCCCGGTTGGCCGGCCGGTTCCGGTGTCGCAGACCGAGATTCGATCACTTGTTCGAATTGTCGGTACATCAGAACAGTGGGAATCACTCACCCTCTCAAATCAAAGCTGAGGAGGCGGACCAAGCATGTCTTATGAGCACCTTCGGGGCGTTATGACAAGCACACCGCACACCACTATTGGCTCGGCGCCGACGGCAATTGCACGTCCGCACCTTACTGTGGTTCCCGATGCGCCAGTCGCATTCGAGCCCGAGCCCCTGCCGCCGCCAACTGCGGACCAATGGCAGGACCGCGCACTGTGCGCACAAACGGATCCCGAGGCATTTTTTCCGGAGAAGGGCGGCTCCACTCGCGAGGCCAAAAAGATCTGCCTGGGTTGCGAAGTACGTCATGAGTGCCTGGAGTACGCGCTGGCACATGACGAACGCTTCGGCATCTGGGGCGGCCTTTCCGAGCGCGAGCGCCGCCGCCTCAAGCGCGGCATAATCTGACCCTGGCGCGCGGTCGCGCGCGGGGGTCGAGTTATTCGTCGTCGATCGTGGGATCGATGACCGAGGGCTCGACGTCTAAGTAGATCGCCACCTGGGCCACCAGGATCTCGTGGAGTAGTTCCTCCAGTTCGACGGTGTCCTTGGCCCGTCGCTCAATCGGCTTGCGGAACAAGACAATTCGTGCCCGGGTGGCGTTGCCGCGGACGTCGACGCCGGCTGGGATCAACCGGGCCAGCGCGATCGGCCCGTCGGCGATGACCTCGGGCGGCCACTGCACGCTGTCGGGGTCCTTGGCGGCGATACGCGGGATTTCGTCGACCGCCACGTCGAGATCCGCCACCCGCTCCTGCCAGCGCCGCTCGATGGGCTCGTAGGCCTCCAGCACCGCCATGTCGAACCGCTCGGCCCGGCTGCGCCACCCCGGCACCGTCGGTGGCAGCAGCGGGCCACGCATATCGTGGCCTCTCCGAGACGCTCGGACAGAGGCCGATCGGCGCCACGGCCGATCGCTTTGCGGGGAGCCGCGTGAATCGCCCACGCGCCGATGGTAACGGTTGCACATCGCGGGTCGAGCGCATGCGCGTGTCCGGCGCTTCCGCGGCGTTTGTCCACGATAGCCTTTCGATCGTGAACGTTCCCCGTCGCTGTTGCCGGCCCGGGTGTCCGCACTATGCCGTGGCGACCTTGACGTTCGTCTACTCGGATTCGACGGCAGTGGTGGGACCGCTCGCTACCGCGCGCGAGCCGCATTCGTGGGATCTGTGCGTCAACCATGCCGGCCGGATCACCGCGCCGCGTGGATGGGAGCTCGTGCGCCACGCGGGTCCCCTGAGTTCTGAGCCCACCCATCCCGACGAGGACGACCTCGTCGCCCTGGCGGACGCGGTGCGCGAAGGCGGCCCGAGCGATCGGGGCATGTACCACGGGCTCGGCGGTGCGCTACCGAACGGCTTCCCTGATCCGCGCATTCAGCACGCCGGAGCGCACGCCACGGCGCCGAGCAGCGGCCTGCTCGCGCAGCCCGAGCATCGTTCCGGACGCCGCCGCGGGCACCTGCGGGTGTTGCCCGATCCCGCCGACTGACATCACAACTAGGCCGCGACGGAACCCGCGCACCGTTGCCGCCCGTGCTTCCCCGGGCCGATAGGCTGACGCCAAGAGTCCACATCGTCAGGAGTCCCGCATGTCTCGGCCCGCCGCGACTGTCCACCGTGTCGTCAAGGCGTACGACGTGCGTGGGCTGGTCGGTGACGAGCTCGACGAGCCGTTGGTCACCGATCTGGGGGCCGCATTCGCCAAGCTGATGCGTGCCGAGGGCGCGCGGCAGGTGGTGCTCGGCCACGACATGCGGGACAGTTCGCCGACGCTGGCCGCCGCCTTCGCGACCGGGGTGACCGGCCAGGGCCTGGATGTGGTGCGAATCGGCTTGTCGTCCACCGATCAGCTCTATTTCGCCGCCGGGTTGCTGGACTGCCCCGGCGCGATGTTCACCGCAAGCCACAACCCGGCGGCCTACAACGGCATCAAGCTGTGCCGGGCCGGCGCGAAACCGGTCGGTGCCGACACCGGGCTGACCGTCATCAGCGACGACGTGATCGCCGGGGTCGCGAAGTATGAGGGGCCGCCGGGAACCGTCACCGATCGGGATGTGCTCGCCGACTACGGAAAGTTCCTGCGCTCGCTGGTGAACACCTCCGGGCTGCGTCCGCTGCGGGTGGCCGTCGACGCCGGCAACGGCATGGCCGGTCACACAGCGCCCGCCGTGCTCGGCGCGATCGACTCGATCACCTTGTTGCCGTTGTACTTCGAACTCGACGGCTCTTTCCCCAATCACGAGGCCAACCCGCTCGACCCGGCCAACCTGGTGGACCTGCAGGCCTTCGTGCGCGAGAGCGGCGCCGATATCGGACTGGCCTTCGACGGGGATGCCGACCGGTGCTTCGTGGTCGACGAACGCGGCCGGCCGGTTGCGCCGTCGACGATCACCAGCCTGGTGGCCGCTCGCGAACTGGGCCGGGAGATCGGCGCCACCATCATCCACAACGTGATCACTTCCCGCGCGGTCCCCGAACTGGTCACCGAGCGCGGCGGCACGCCACTGCGCTCCCGGGTCGGACACTCTTACATCAAGGCGATGATGGCCGACACCGGCGCGATTTTCGGCGGTGAACATTCGGCGCACTATTACTTCCGCGACTTCTGGGGCGCCGACTCCGGAATGCTTGCGGCGCTGTATGTGCTGGCCGCACTCGGTGAGCAGCAACGGCCCCTGTCGGAGTTGACCGCCGACTACCAGCGCTACGAATCGTCCGGCGAGATCAACTTCAAAGTCGCGGACGCGTCGTATTGTGTGGACGCGGTGTTGAAGTCTTTCGGCGGCCGGATTCAGTCCCTCGATCACCTGGACGGGGTGACCGTCGACTTGGGCGACGGCAGTTGGTTCAACTTGCGCAGCTCCAACACCGAGCCGCTGCTGCGGCTCAACGTGGAGGGGCGCAGCGCCGAGGACGTCGACGCGGTGGTGGCGCAGGTCAGTGCCGAGATCGCCGCCCAAATGCCGTACGGACAAGCGCGACCGTGAACACCACCCGGGCGATCGATCTCGAAGACGCCGAGGGCCTGGTCGCCGCCGACCGGGAGGGCTTGCTGCGGGCCGCGTCGATGGCCGGGGCTCACGTGCGCTCGGTCGCCGCCGCGCTCGACGAGGGCGCACTGGACTCGCTGCGGGCCGACGATCGTCCGCGCAGCGTGATCTGGGTGGCCGGCCGCGGTACCGCCGAGACCGCCGGGGCCATCCTGGCCGCGACATTGGGTCGTGTGGCGGAAGAGCCGATCGTGGTCGTCAGCGAGGCGCCGCCGTGGATCGGGCCGCTCGACGTGCTGATCGCCGCCGGCGACGATCCCGGCGATCCCGCGTTGGTCGGGGCCGCCGCGACCGGGGTGCGCCGGGGTGCGAGGGTCGTGGTGGTGGCGCCCTACGAAGGTCCGCTGCGCGACAGCACGGCGGGGCGCGTCGCGGTGCTGGAGCCCCGGCTGCCGGTTCGCGACGAGTTCGGGTTGTGCCGACACCTGGCGGCGGGCCTGGCCGCCTTGCAAACCGTGGACTCTCACGTGCGCGTCGATCTCGCGGCGCTTGCCGACGAGCTGGACGCCGAGGCACTGCGCAACAGCGCCGGCCGGGAACTGTTCACCAACCCGGCCAAAACACTCGCCGCGCGCGTGTCAGCCCGCCGGCTGGCACTGGCCGGCGACTGTGCCGGGACAATGGCGCTGGCGCGGCATGGCAGTTCGGTGTTGCTGCGAGTCGCGCATCAGGTGGCCGCCGCAACCGGGCTGGCCGATGCGGTGGCGGCATTGCGGGCGAATGCGGAACTGGGCGATTCCTCGTCGGTGGATGCCCTGTTTCACGACGAAGAGATCGACGGGCCGCTTCCCGAGCGGCTGCGGGTGCTGGCGTTGACGCTGGATGACGAGCGGACGGTGGTGGCCGCTCGAGTCGCCGGGCTCAACGACGTGTACCTGATCGCGGCGGAGGACGTGCCCGATGCACCCGGCGGCCTGGCCGCGTCCGGCGCATTACCGGCGTCGACCGGCGCCGGTCGCCCCGAGCAGCAACTGGCAGTATTGGCCGTTCGGCTGGAGATGGCGGCGGTTTACATGCGACTCGTGCGGGGATAGATAGACAAGTGGAACTGCTTCGCGGGGCCTTGCGGACGTACGCCTGGGGATCGCGCACCGACATCGCCGAATTCACCGGGCGTCCGGTTCCGGCGGCTCACCCCGAGGCCGAGCTCTGGTTCGGCGCACACCCCGCTGACCCGGCCTGGCTGGAAACGGACAAGGGCGAAGTCTCGTTACTGGACGCGCTGGCCGCCGATCCGGAGGGACAGCTCGGCCCGGGGTCGCGGGCTCGCTTCGGGGACGCGCTGCCGTTTCTGGTCAAGGTGCTGGCCGCCGACGAGCCGCTGTCACTGCAGGCCCATCCCAGCGCCGAGCAGGCGGTCGAGGGTTACCTCCGCGAGGAACGGCTGGGCATTCCCGTCACCTCGCCGGTCCGCAACTATCGCGATACGTCGCACAAACCCGAATTGCTGGTGGCGTTACAGGCGTTCGAGGCGCTGGCCGGATTTCGTCAGGCGTCCCGGACTGTCGAGCTGCTGCGCGCGCTGGCGGTCTCCGACCTCGATCCCTACATCGATCTACTGAACGACCAGTCCGACGCCGACGGGCTGCGCGCGCTGTTCACCACCTGGATCACCGCGCCCCAGCCGAACCTCGACGTGCTGGTGCCCGCGGTGCTGGACGGTGCCATCCAGTACGTCAGCTCTGGGGCAACGGAATTCGCGGCCGAAGCCAAGACGGTGCTGGAGCTCGGCGAACGCTATCCCGGCGACGCCGGTGTGCTGGCCGCGTTGCTGCTCAACCGCATCAGCCTGGCCCAGGGCGAGGCGATCTTCGTGCCGGCCGGCAACTTGCACACCTACCTGCGTGGCTTCGGAGTGGAGGTAATGGCCAACTCCGACAACGTGTTACGCGGCGGATTGACCCCCAAACACGTCGACGTGCCCGAGCTGCTGCGGGTGCTGGATTTCGACCCCACCACCGAGGCGCAGCTGCGCCCGCGCGTCCGCCGCGAGGGGTTCGAACGCATCTATGAGACGCCGGCCGACGAGTTCGCGGTCGCGCTGCTGGCGCTCGAGGGCGAGTATCTCGGCCACGAGGTCGACGCTTCATGCAGCCATGAGGGCCCGCAGATCTTGTTGTGCGCCGAGGGCTGCGCGACGGTGCACGCCAAGTCGGGGTCGCTCACGTTGGAACGCGGGATGGCCGCCTGGGTGGCGGCCGACGACGGCCCGATCCGGCTGGTGGCGCGGGAGCCGGCGAAGCTGTTCAGAGCGACCGTAGGGTTGTGACGGCTCCCCGCCGGTCCTTGATCGCCTGCCGGCGCTCGCGCAGCCACAGCCGCATGTTGTGCCTCATGGCACCGCCGATTATCCGCGGGGGCGGGACCATATAAAGGCTGTCGAGCAGTGAGAACCGGCGCAAAAACCATTCCGCCAGAACGGGTTCGGTCTCGGCGGCGCCCAGGAATTGATCGAACAACGCACCGGATGGTCGCCACCACCACGGGATGCGATCCTTGGTGCCGGCGTGATGGAAGGTGATGTCGCCGATCGCGTTCATCATCCACACCGGGTACGTGGTCTTGGCGGTGGCCCGATTCAATTCGCGGGCAAGGTCATCGACGGGTGATTGCAGCGCCCGCCGCAGATGACCGGCCTGCAGCGACGTCATCGTCATCCCCTGGCCGAAGGTGGGGTTGAAGCTGGCTACGGCGTCACCGAAGGGAACGATGCCGGCCGGGAAGCGGTCCAGCTTGTGGTAGCGGCGCCACCTGCTGGCCGGAAACGCGTGATATGCCGGCTCGCCTACGGGTTGGGCCCGCACGAGCGCGGCACTGAAATGCGCGGGCAGCAGCTTGTCGGCCAATGCCAGCATCTCGGGGAACGTCCTGGGCGGTTTGGCGTTGGCCACCCCGAACGTGGTCAGCACCCAGATCCCGTCCTCGTAATGCAGCATGCCCAGGCCGAGCGATTGGTCATGGGAGGCGCCGGCAACCACCACCTTCTCCGCGATCAGGCCCTCCGGCATGCGGAACTGTTGGCTGGCGTAATTGATGCCGATGTCGATGGTCGATTCGACCGGGCGCTGATATCCCCACTGCTCCAACCACACCGGCAGCCGGGTGCCCCGGCCCGCGGCGTCGACGACGAGGCCGGCGGGCACGAACTCCGGCTCGCCTTGGTCTAGCGGATTCAGCACCACCCCGGTCACCCGCTGCCGCGCTCGGTCGAACCGCGGCTCGGCAACCGGGCGCCGCACTATCCCGACGTTGTCGATCTCCTGGACCCGCTTGCGCAGCTGCCACTCCAGGTGCGGCCGGCTGGGCACGTACGCGGTGAACTCGTCGCGCAGCGTGTGCCCCGTCCCCAGGACGTGGCCCGCCGCGCCCAGGTGAATGCGGTCCGGCCGGTTCTCCAGCACGGGCACGCCCGCAGCCACCATGTCCTTGAGCAGACCGGGAAACAGGCCCTCGAACTCGTCGGCGCCGCGGGCCATCAGCATGTGCAGATGCCGGTCCTGCGGCACCGTCGCCCGGTTCGCCGGTGCGCTCGGCAACTCGTCGCGTTCGTAGACACTCACCCGGGCATAGCAATCCGACAGCACCCGCGCGGCACACAAACCGGCGATGCTGCCCCCAATGACCACCGCGTGGTCCCTCG